>Ga0181535_10006652_pt1 | contig 11846 bp, 10 predicted proteins | sample PEATcosm2014_Bin_44_FD_119774 | JGI IMG/M metagenome (GOLD analysis project Ga0181535, IMG submission 119774) | Peatland microbial communities from MTU Mesocosm Facility, Houghton, MI, USA - PEATcosm2014_Bin17_30_metaG | ecosystem: Environmental > Terrestrial > Soil > Wetlands > Peat | place...
CGCCGCATCGCGCGGCCGACGCGGCCGCAACGCGACGAGCTGCGCGGGCAGGTCGAAATCGAACCGATCGGTCCGCATGAACCGGAATCACCTCGCATTGCCGGCCGCGGCCGGTGTCACTAGATTGCAGCCCGGTCCTGGGCGAGAACGGGCTTTGTCGCAATCTTCGACGCAGCGCAAGACGACCGTCGTCATTCAGACCAAGCGCGGGATCGGCGACGTTATCTGGCATCTGCCGTTCATCCGGTCGATCGCGGCCGTGTCTCCCGGCGGTACGGTGACGTTTCTGGCGGTGCCGTCGACGCAGGCGGACCGCCTCCTGCGGGCGGAGCCCTGCGTCGCCCAGACCCTGTACTTCGAGAACCGCGGTTCGGAGCTGTCGCGCGGCATTCACCTCGTCCGCCTCACAGCACTGCTGCGTCGGCTTCGCTGCGACACCGCCTGGATCCTCGATCGCACCACGCGGGCAGCCTTCGCGGCCCTGGCGGCGGGCATTCCCAACCGGATCGGCGTCGGGCTCGGGCCGCAACGGTGGTTCATCAGCAACGAGGGCATCGACCGGCGCCACTTTCACGACATGCCGATCGAATGGCTCGAGGCGCTGATGCAGGCGATGCAGGTCCCCTGCCCCGGCACCGAGCCGAACCTGCGCCTTCCGCCGGAGGTCGTCGCATCCGTCGGCGAGCGCTACGGTGGGTACCCGCGGCCCTGGGTGGTGCTGGGGCTGGGCGGATCGCACCCGGTCAAGGACTGGCCGTCACCGCATTGGCTGGAGTTCATCGGCCAGCTGCGGCAGCGCACCGAGGGCACGGTGTTCCTGATCGGAGGGCCGGCTCAGGGCCCGCGGGCGGGCGAGCTGATCGCACGCACCGCCGGAGCGGCGGCCGCCAACGCCTGCGATCTCGCCATCGACGAGGCAGCGGCGCTGCTGCGGCACGCCGACGTCTTCGTCGGTCCGGATTCAGGACCGATGAACCTTTCGGCCGCGGTGGGCACGCCGGCCTTCGCTCTGTTCGGCGCCACGACGGTGCTGAGCTATTCCCGGTTCATTCACGCCGTCGTGCCCGACGACGGGCGCCGCGCGCCCGACGGCATGCAGCGCATATCGCCGCGCCGCGTGCTCGAGCGCATCGAGCCCTATCTGTCGGCACCGACCGTCGGGCTCACGCGTCGGCCTTGATCCGCGCCGAGTTGATGCGGTCGGGATCGCTGACCGGCTCGCCGCGCTTGATCTTGTCGACGTTGTCCATGCCCTCGATCACGCTGCCCCAGACCGTGTACTGGCCATTGAGCCACGGCGAGTCGGCAAAGCAGATGAAGAACTGGCTGTCGCCGGAATCCGGGCTCTGCGCCCGCGCCATCGAGACGGTGCCGCGCTTGTGCGGCTCGCGGCTGAATTCCGCCTTGAGCTTCTGCCCGGAGCCCCCGGTGCCGGTGCCGCTCGGGCAGCCGGTCTGCGCCATGAAGCCATCGATGACCCGGTGGAACACCAGGCCGTCGTAGAAACCCTCGCGCACCAGCTCCTTGATGCGGGCGACGTGCCTGGGCGCGAGATCGGGACGCAGGGCGACCACGACGGCCCCCTGGGTGGTATCGAGAATCAAGGTATCTTCGTCGGTCATGCGTCTCATTCCGTGATTGGTCTGTTGTCGGTGAAGCACGTGGCCGCGTCCGCGGCCGGGCGCCGGCGTGAAATCACTCGATGGTGGCCCGCTTGATGACATCGAGATTGGGGAATTCCTTGATGAGATAGTCGTTGCCTTCCCGCTGCAGGCGCGACTGATCGGGACCTTGGCCGCGTGGGGCGCCCTCGCCGTATCCGCCGAACAACTGGTCGACCACGTCCATCCCGGCAACGACCTCGCCGAATGGCGCGAAACCCTGACCGTCGAGTCTCGCGTTGTCGGCAAAGTTGATGAACACTTGGCTGGTGCGCGAGTTCGGCCCCGAGGTCGCGAAGGTGATGGTGCCGCGCTTGTTGCTCTGCTTGACAGGATCATCCTGGATCGTCGCTGCGCGCCACCCGGACGACACCTTGGGGTCGCCGTTGACCCCGAATTGCACCATGAACCCCTTGATCACGCGAAAGAAACGAACGTCGTCGTAGAACCCGTTCTTGACCAGGTTGTAGAAACGGTCGGCGCCATTCGGCGCCCAGTCGCGGTGGACCTCGATGACCACCGCGCCCTTGCTCGTGTCGAACCGTACCTTGTAGACGGCGGGAGCCTTTTCGGTCAGCGCCGCCGGATTGGAGAGGGCTCCGGTCTGTCCGAACGCGGGCATCCCGAGCAGGCAAAGCGACAGTCCCAGCGCTGCGCCGAATGCAATCCTATGACCGACATGCGCACCCCGGTATCGCGCATGTCCAGGCATCTCCCGTGTCCCAAGCATCGATCGCGTCCTTTCCGGTACTGCTGCGCCAGGCAAGTTGCGCGTTGGATCAGTTGCCCGCCTTGCCGGCAAATTTGGCCTTCAGCCGGGCCTCGACCGCGGCCGGAACGAAGCTCGAAACGTCGCCTCCCATGGCGGCGATCTGGCGCACCAGGGTGGCGGTGATCGGACGCACAAGGGGGGACGCCGGCAGAAACACGGTCTGGATGTCGGGCGCCATCGCACCGTTCATGCCGACCATCTGCATTTCGTAGTCGAAATCGGTGCCGTCGCGCAGGCCGCGGATCAGCGCGGTCGCGCCTTCGCGGCGCGCCGCATCGACCACCAGGTCGGCGAATGTCATGGTCCTGAGCTCGCAGCCGGCGGCCCGGGCGACCGGCCCGCACGCTTCCTCCAGCATCGCAAACCGCTCCGCGATCGCAAACAGCGGCGCCTTGCCGGGATGGATGCCGATCGCCAGCAAAAGGCGATCGACGAGTCTGGCGGCCTGGCGCACGACGTCGAGGTGACCGTTGGTCACCGGGTCGAACGACCCGGCGTACAGGGCGATACGCGGCATGGGCGCGGTCTAGCCCGGGCGCCGGACCGCCGCAAGGCCGTCCGACAGCGTCGTCCGGCACGGGCCGCAGTGGCCGACAACGCGAGACCGGTCAGCGAACGACCGCGCGCTCAGACCTCACTCTCGCCGTTCTCCTCGGTCAATCGCTCGACGGAGACGACGCGCTCCCGCTCGGCGGTGTTGAACACGATGACACCCTGGGTCCGCCGTCCGACGATACGGATGCCGTTGACCGGACAGCGGATCAGCTGCCCGCCGTCGGTGACCAGCATGATGTGGTCGCTCTCCTCGACCGGAAACGAGGCCACGATCGGGCCGTTGCGCTCGTTGACCTCCATCGCCACGATGCCTTTGCCGCCGCGCCCGGTGGCGCGGTACTCGTAGGATGACGTCCGCTTGCCGAAGCCCTTTTCCGTGACGGTGAGGACGAACTGCTCGGCGGCCGACAGCTCGACATAGCGCTGCTCGCCGAGCTCGATGGCGTCGGATCCCTCCTCCGGCTCCGCCACGCCCTCCTCGGCCACATCGTCGCCGGCGCCGCGGCGCACCGCGTTCGCCCGCTTGAGGTAGGTGACCCGCTCGTCGGCGGAGACGTCGACGTGCCGCAGGATGGTGAGCGAGATCACCTTGTTGCCGGGCTCCAGCGCGATGCCGCGCACGCCCATCGATGTCCGTCCCTGGAACACGCGGACGTCGGCGACCGGAAAACGGATGCAGTGACCGCCTTCGCTGGTCAGCATCACGTCGTCGGTCTCGCTGCAAATCTGCACGTCGACGATCGCCTCGCCCTCGTCGAGCTTCATCGCGATCATGCCGGAGCGGCGGACATCGACGAAATCCGACAGCTTGTTGCGCCGCACCGTGCCGCGGGTGGTGGCGAACATCACGTCGAGCGCCGCCCAGGTCGCCTCGTCCTCGGGCAGCGGCATGATGGTGGTGATGCGCTCGCCCTGCTCGAGCGGCAGGATGTTGATCAGCGCCTTGCCGCGCGCCTGCGGGGCCGCCAGCGGCAGCCGCCACACCTTTTCCTTGTAGACCTGGCCGCGCGAGGAGAAGAACAGCACCGGCGCGTGGGTCGAGGCGACGAACAGCCGGCTGACGAAATCCTCGTCGCGGGTGTCCATGCCGGCGCGGCCCTTGCCGCCGCGTTTCTGCGCCCGATAGGTCGAGAGCGGCACGCGCTTGACGTAGCCGTGGTGGGATACGGTAACCACCATGTCCTCGCGCTGGATCAGGTCCTCGTCCTCGACCTCGCCCTCGCGGTCGACGATCACGGTGCGGCGCGGGGTCGCGAACTTCTCCTTCACGTCGCGCATCTCGTCCTTGACGATGGTCTGGATGCGCGCGCGCGAGCGCAGGATGTCGAGGTAGTCGGTGATCTCGGCGGCGAGCGTGTCGAGCTCGGCGGCGATCTCGTCGCGGCCGAGCGCGGTCAACCGCTGCAGGCGCAGGTCGAGGATGGCGCGCGCCTGCTCGTTCGACAGCCGCGCCGTGCCGGCCTCCGATACCCGGTGGCGCGGATCGTCGATCAGCGCCATCAGGGACGCGACCGTCACGGCAGGCCACTCGCGCTCCATCAGGGTCTCGCGCGCGGTCTCCGGGTTGGGCGAGCTGCGGATGATGCGGATCACTTCATCGATGTTGGCGACCGCGATGGCGAGCCCGACCAGGATATGCGCCCGGTCGCGGGCCTTGCGCAGCAGATACTTGGTCCGCCGCGACACCACCTCCTCGCGGAAGGCGAGAAAGGCCTGCAGCATGTCCTTCAGGTTCATCACCTGCGGCCGGCCGCCGTCGAGCGCCACCATGTTGGCGCCGAAGGTCGACTGCAGGGTGGTGAAGCGATGGAGCTGGTTGAGCACCACGTCCGGCACCGCGTCGCGCTTGAGCTCGACGACCACGCGGTAGCCGTCGCGATCGGATTCGTCGCGCAGGTCGGCGATGCCGTCGATCTTATTCTCGCGGACCAGCTCGCCGATCTTTTCCACCATCGAGGCCTTGTTCACCTGATAGGGGATTTCGGTGATGATGATCGCCTCGCGATCCTTGCGGATGGTCTCGATCTCGGCCTTGCCGCGCATCACGATGGAGCCGCGGCCGAGATGGTAGGCGGCACGGATGCCCGCACGGCCGAGGATGATGCCGCCGGTGGGGAAATCCGGGCCCGGAATGATGGCGTTGAGCTCGTCGATGCCGAGCGACGGGTCGGCGATCAGCGCCATGCAGGCGTCGATCACCTCGCCGAGATTGTGCGGCGGGATGTTGGTTGCCATGCCGACCGCGATGCCGCCGGCGCCGTTGACCAGCAGGTTGGGAAAGCGCGCCGGCAGGACGACCGGCTCTTTTTCGTTTTCGTCGTAGTTCGGTACGAAATCGACCGTGTCCTTGTCGATGTCCTCGAGCAGCGCCAGCGCCGGACGCGCCAGCCGCGATTCGGTGTAGCGCATCGCCGCCGGCGGATCGCCGTCGACCGAGCCGAAGTTCCCCTGCCCATCGATCAGCGGCACGCGCATGGAAAAATCCTGCGCCATGCGCACCAGCGCGTCGTAGATCGCGCTATCGCCGTGCGGGTGATACTTTCCCATGACGTCGCCGACCGTGCGCGCCGACTTCGCATACTTGCGGTCGGGCAGCAGTCCGCTCTCGTGCATCGCAAACAGGATGCGCCGATGCACCGGCTTGAGGCCGTCGCGCACGTCGGGGAGCGCGCGCGCCACGATCACGCTCATGGCGTAATCGAGGTACGACCGCTTCATCTCCTCCGTGATCGACACGGGGCGGACATCCGAGGGACCGTGGTCCCCCGGATCGGGGTTCTCGACGTCGGACAAGGGCGAAATTCCGGATCCTGCTTCGACCGCAACCGTATACCCGATTCAATCTCCCAGGACCACCGCAAAGCAGCGCCCCGGTGCCATTTTTTCTCGTTTATTTCCAACGAATTACGGCAAAATTGTCGCGCCGTTCCGACACCCCGCGAAGGCGGCTGTCCGGGCACCGGAGATCGCTTGCGCGGCACCGCGGCGGGCGACGGGTGCGGCGCGGGCGGCTCACGGACCGAACGCCACCTGGTGCATGATCCGGCCCGGCATGAACGTGAACGCGCCGGCGATCACCAGGGCGCCGATGAACATCAGCGTCATGGTCCGGCTGTGCGCCGAAATCCGGCTGCGGCGGGCATGCATCACGCCGAGCGGCAGCATGACGAGCACGAAGATCGACAGCAGGTGGATCGGGCTCCACGGTCCCCACAGCCTGATCGCGTGGATGAAGAACGACGCGATGCTGACGGCGAGCATGAGCACGACCCAGACCCAGCCGATGGTGCGATGCGGAACGGTGCCCTTCGGCGCCGCCAGTTGCACGGCGCCGACCGCGAACGCCGCGATGGCCGCGAAGGCGTGGATCTGGATGACGGGCGACGCATCGAGCAACGGCGCAAGGGTCATGTCGGCCTCTCGGTTCGATCCAACGTGCATGTAAATGTAAAATACATTTACATGCACCAGCGGGCCGGTGTCAAGCCGCATTCGTTACGATCGGTCACGATCGCGGAGCGGGCTTCGACCTGGCGGGCTGGCGGCGGCGTGGCGCCGCCCTGCCCTTCGCGGGCCCCCGCCCGGTCGCCGGAAACGCGATGCCGGCTCCCCTGATCAGGTTCGTGACGCCGGTGCGGAGCAGATCCTCCGGCGTTGCGCCTTCCTCGGAGGGCGGAAAGCCCGCCGCCCACAAGGTCGCGATTCCGTGCGACAGCGCCCACACCAGGAAGGCCAGGCGGCGCTGCTCACCGCCCTCGCCCCCTCCCGCTCCGATGATGCGTCCGACCGCTGCCTCGAGCGCCCCGAAGGTGACGAGGTCGGCGTTGCCTCCAGAAGGCGCAGTCGTCGCCGGCCCGGGCATGAACATCGCGCTGTAGTACCCGGGCTCCTCGCGCGCGAACGCCAGATAGGCATTGCCCATCCGCTCGAACCCCTCCTGTGGCCCCTGCCCGCCGCCCGCTCCGGCGGCGATCATGCGGCGCGCGAACTCCTCGAAGCCGCGCCGGCGGATCTCGGCGACCAGCGCATCGCGATCCTTGAAGTGTCGATACGGTGCCGCCGGCGACACCCCGGCCATCCGTGCCGCCTCCACCAGCGTGAAGCCGGCGGGGCCACGCTCGGCGATCAACCCGCGTGCCGCCGCGACCAGCGCCTCGCGCAGGTTGCCGTGATGATATCCCTGCCGCCGCAGCGAAGCCTTGGTCCGCGATGCCATGTTGCGACGTTTAACATCGCGGCCCGGTCTTGTCACCGGCCGGTCAGTGGGCATGCAAGACGGGAGCAGCGCCGGCGACCGCCCGCCCACGGCGGTCGCCATCGTGCGCCGAGGCAGCCGAGGCACATCACGGCGGTGGTGACCGCCGGATCGTCGAGGCGGGCGTGCGCGGCCGCGGCGCATGTCGCGCCGGCCAACTCGCCCACCAGGCGTCATGTCGGCCTCCCTTTCGGTTTCGGCGGCGACATCAAGCTCTCCAGATGCGCCACGTAGTCGAGCAGTGCCCGGCGGCCGCGGTCGGTCAGCGCATAGACCGTCTGCGGCTTGCGATTGACGAAACGCTTCTGCGCCAGCACGTAATCGGCATCCTCGAGCTTGCGCAGGTGCACGCTCGCATTGCCGTCGGTGGTCTTGATGGCGTCGCGCACGACGGAGAAATCCGCCTGGCCGGCGCTCGCCAGGAATGCCACGATGGCGAGCCGTACGCGGCTCTGCAGCAACTCGTCGATCGCGGTGTGGTCGAAGTCGGTCATGCGGCGGCTGACGATCCGCGGCTGCGCAGCACGACGAAGCCCGGCACGGCGAGCAGCGCCAGCCACAGCACGGTCATCACCAGCAGCACCTCGGGCCGGTGCCGAAGCGCATAGAGCACGATCTCCCCGATCCACCAGCCAACCGCGACCCATCGCATCCACGCAAGATTGGCCAGCGGCGCACTGGCGAAGAATCCCACTCCGAGGATCCCGGCGCTGACCGCCCCGAGCCACCCTTGAGGCAGATCGCCCGCAAAGCTGACGACCACGTACAGCGAGGTCAGGAAGATCCCGCAGCCGACCCACAGCGTCCGCAAGGCGCGCGCCATCGGGCGCACGATGAGCTGCGCCGGCGCTCCGGCCATCATCCAGCGCAGCCGGCGCTGCAGCGAATAGACCCACCCCAGCGCCACTGACAGCAGCCACACCCAGCCGGGATCGACTGCCCACCAGCCGCGAATGGTCGCGTAGTGGCCCAACGCGGCGGCGGCGATGAGCAAGCCCCACACCAGCATGTCGCCGCTCCAATTCGACGCGTAGCCGCGGCCTTCCTCGATCACGCTGCGGATGAACGCAATCTCGTCGCGCACTGCGTCGTCCATGATCGCGGCCTCCGTTATGTAGTGCACTTTGTTTTTCAAAGTATAGAGGTCGCATGCGTCTGTCAAGAGGATCGCCGTCCGCCAGCAGGTCCGTGCCGGTCGCCGAGGTTTGTTTGGAAGACGGCGGGCCGGCCACGGACGATCGGGGTTGCCGGGTCGCGATGAAACCTGACGAGCCGCCTATCCGCCCCGCTCGCGCGCGGCCTTGAAGCCGGCGACGAAGCGCGTGAGCGTGCGCGACATGGCGCCGCGCGGCAGCATCACCTCGATCAGCGAGAACAGGCCGCGCCGCGCGACCGCCTGCTCCAGAGCGTCAGCCAGCTCGCGGCGCGTGGTCACGCGCCTGCCGTACCCGCCGATCGACGCGGCGATGTCGGCAAAATGCCAGTCGTCTAGATCGTTGAAGGCGGATTCCGGCTGGAACGCGCGCAGCATTTCCCAGCTGCAGTTGTTGAACAGCACCACGATCGGGTCGAGCCCGTAGCGCCGGCAGTTGCCGAGCTCCCAGCCGGTCATCTGAAACGCGCCGTCGCCGACCAGGACGAGAGGCCGCCGTCCGGTCGCCGCCGCCACACCGATGCCGGCCGGCACGCCGAAGCCCATGCCGGCGTAGTAGCCGGGAGCCGCCAGCGCCGTGTTGTCGATCTCCATCGCGGTGAACAGACAGTCGCCGATATCGGAGGTCATCGGCATTGCACCGTGGCGATCGAACAGATCGTTGATCGCGGTCGCGATATCGGACGGCGCGATCGGCGCGTCGTCCGCCGCCAGGCCACGTGGATAGCTCGACGGCGCGCGCGGCCCGCTCGATCTCGCCTTCGCGGGCCCGGCGCGCGCCAGCAGCGCCTCGACCACATCCTCGATCGGCAGGTCCGGATAGACGTGATGACCGATCCGCACCTCGCGGTCGATGGCGAGCATGGTGCGTCGCGCGTCGAGCCGGCGGCCCGACAGCGCGAAGTTCGTGTCCGACAGGATGACGCCGAGCAGCAGCAGCGCGTCGGCGTCCTCGACCAGCCGGGTCACCGCGGCATCGCCGGCGGCGCCCAGATAGGTCCCGCTCACGACGTCGGCGGCGCCCTCCAGCAGGCCCCGACCCATGAACGTGGTGACCACGGGAATCTCCAGCCGCCTGGCGAGCGCCGCCACCCGCTCCTCGGTGCCGTAGCGGCGGATCTCGACGTCGACGATGATGACCGGGGAGGCCGCGGTGGCGAGCTTGCGGAGGATCTCCTCGGCGCATTCGGCGAGCGCGCCGGTGTCGGCCGGCCGCCGCGGCAGCACCTTCACGGTGTCGGTTTCGACAGACACCATGTCGCGGGGAAACTCGATGTAGACCGGCAGCGAGCGCTCGCGGGCGCTACGCAGCACCCGGGCGATCGCCTGCGGCGCGGCGGCCGGATCGGTCAGCACCGCCTGGTCGCAGGTGATCTCGCGGAACACCGCGAGCTGGGTGTCGACCGTGCGGGCCTGGTGATGCAGCGCAAAGCCGCTGGTGCGCTCGCGGGCGCCCGGCGCCCCGGCGATCACCACGACGGGCGAACGTTCCGCGTAGGCGCCGGCGACGGCGTTGACCAGATTGAACGCGCCGGCCCCGTAGGTGACCACCGCCACGCCGAGCCCGCTGTGGTAGCGCGCCGCCGCATCCGCCGCGAAGCCGACCGCCGGCTCATGGCTCAGCGTGAAATGCGGCAGCACACGGGATTCCTCGATGACCTTGAACAGCGGCAGGACGAAATCGCCGGGGATGCCGAAGATCTCCCGGGCGCCGTGGTCCTTCAGGGCCTGCAGCAGCGCGAGCGCAAGGGTGGGCATGGCCTACATCCGCCTGAGCTTGCCGACGATGCCCAGGGGAAAGAAATAGACGCTGAGGATGAACAGGATGCCGAGCCAGAGCAGCCAGCGGTCGGGGTTCAGCAAGTCCGGCAGCAGCGGCATCCCCTCGGTCGCCCTGCTGGCGGCCCCGAGCAGCCCCTGCAGATAGCTCTCCGCCAGCAGGAGGATCGTGGCGCCGAGCACCGCACCGTAGAGCGTGCCCATGCCGCCGATCACCACCATCAGCAGGATATCGAGCATGATGTCGAAGCTCAGCGTCACCGCCGGCCCGGTGTAGCGCAGCCACAGGGCGGCGAGCACGCCCGCCAGGGTGGCGACCGCGGCGGACAGGCAGTTCACGATCGAGCGGTACAGGATCGTCCGATAGCCGAGCGCCTCGGCGCGGAACTCGTTCTCGCGGATCGCCTGGAGGACGCGGCCGAACGGCGAGTTCACCACCCGCAGCATCGCCAGGAACAGCAGCAGGGACGCCGCGAACACCAGGTAGTAGGTCACGATCCGGCCGTTGATGGCGACGCCGAGCACGCTCGTCTGCAGCAGGCTGCTTCCGGGGCGCAGCAGCTCGGGCACCCGGAACGTGCGACCGTCCTCCCCGCCGGTCAACCAGCTGAGCTGCGAGGCGAGAATCGAGAACGCGCTCGCGACCGCGAGCGTGATCATGGCGAAGAAGATGGCGCGCACCCGCAACGAGAACAGCCCGATCACCAGCGCCAGGGCGGCCGCCAGCGCCACGCCCGCCGCGGTGCCCGACAGCAGGGCGCCCCAGGTCGGGCCGATGGCGTAGAGCGCAAGGCCCGCACCATAGCCGCCGATGCCGAAGAACATGGTGTGAGCGAACGACACGATGCCGGTGTAGCCGAGCAGCAGGTCGTAGCTCGCCGCCAGCACCACGAAGTAGCAGATCTTCGCCGCCACGTTGAGCGACTGGGCGCCGGAAAATAGGAACGGCGCGAACGCCAGCCCGATGAAGACGACCGCCAGCGCGACCGCCAGGATGCGGCCGCGCGGCTCGCGGCGCGTTGCGGCGGGCTGCGGCGTCGGCAGGCGCGCTCTTCGTTCAGGCTGATCGGAATGTCGCATCGGAGGCTTTCATCTTCTGTCGCAGGGCCGACGACCACTTCTCCAGATGATGCTCAGCGTTTCGCCACCGGATAGAGGCCGCGCGACCGCCACAGCAGGACGAGCACCATCAGCAGGAGGTTGGACCCCAGCGCGATCTTGGGCGCCAGAAAGGCCGCGTAGTTGCTGGTCAGCGCAACCAGCAGGGCGCCGATGAAACACCCTCCGACCGAGCCGAGCCCGCCGATGATGACGACGATGAAGATCAGCACCAGCATGTCCATGCCCATCGACGGCGTGAGCGCTTCGCGGTAGAGCGCCCACATGACGCCGCCGAGCCCGGCGAGCGCCGAGCCGGCCATGAACACGCCGACGAAGAGCCGGCGGATGTGATAGCCGAGCGCCTCGACCATCTCGCCGTTCTCGACGCCGGCCCGGATCAGAAGCCCGATCCTGGTGCGGTTGAGCACCGCGAGCATGCCGGCGAACACGGCGAGCCCGATCACCACGGCGATCAGGCGGTAGCGCTCGACGACGATGTCGCCGAGCACGAGGGCGCCGCGGAACGTGGTCGGCAGTGCCAGCGACTTTTGCACCGGACCCCACAGCACG
>Ga0181535_10006653_pt1 | contig 11844 bp, 10 predicted proteins | sample PEATcosm2014_Bin_44_FD_119774 | JGI IMG/M metagenome (GOLD analysis project Ga0181535, IMG submission 119774) | Peatland microbial communities from MTU Mesocosm Facility, Houghton, MI, USA - PEATcosm2014_Bin17_30_metaG | ecosystem: Environmental > Terrestrial > Soil > Wetlands > Peat | place...
CGTTCAACGCCCTCAACGAACTGACCTCGACGACTCTTCCCGACGGCGCGCTCACCGAGACGCGGGCGTACGATCCGGCCGGCAATTTGCTCTCGCTCCTCAACTTCAACGGCAAGACCACGAGCTACGGCTATGACCAACTGAACCGGCTGGCAGCGAGGACGCCCGATCCCAGCCTGGGCCAGCCCGTCGAGAGCTTCACCTACACGGCGACGGGAAAGCGCGCCACGATGACGGACGCCAGCGGCGCGACCACGTACAGCTACGACGGCCTCGACCGCGTGACCTCTAAGACCACGCCGGAAGGCACGTTGAGTTACACTTATGATGCTGCGGGCAACGTGGCCTCCATGGCTTCCTCGAACGCGAACGGGATTTCGGTGGGTTACACGTATGACCAGCTCAACCGGCTGGCGACGGTGGTGGACAACCGCCTTCCGGCCAACCAGAACACCACGAGTTATGCGTACAACTCGATCAGCAATCTGGCCACGGCGGCGTATCCGAACGGTCTGCAATCCACATTCAGCTATGACAGGCTGAATCGGCTGACGGGTCTGAATGGCTACTCTTACCAACTCGGCCCGACGGGCAACCGGCAGTCGGCGAGAGAGCCGAGTGGCCGCACAGCCAACTGGAGCTATGACGGCATCTACCGCCTGACCAACGAGGCGATCAACTCGGACCCGCACGGTGTCAATGGCGCGGTGGCCTACGGCCTCGATCCGGTGGGCAACCGGCTGTCGCAGACGTCCACGATGGCCAGCATCCCGACCGGGACGTTCAGCTACAACGCCGACGATCACCTTTCAACCGAGCAGTACGACAACAACGGCAACACCATCGTCTCGGGCGCCCGCACGTTCGCGTACGATTCCGAGAACCGCCTGGAGTCGATGAACAACGGAGCAGTAACCCTTGTCTACGACGGCGACGGCAACCGCGTGGCCAAGACCGCTGGCGGCGCGACGACGCAATACCTGGTCGATGACCTCAACCCCACCGGCTACGCCCAGGTGGTCGAGGAGTTAGTGAGCGGCGCGGTGCAGCGCCGTTACACCTATGGCCTCCAGCGCATCAGCCAAACTCAGTTCCTCAACAGCGCCTGGACCACCAGCTTCTACAGCTACGATGGCTTCGGCAGCGTCCGCCAACTGACCGATTCCACCGGCGCCGCGACGGACACCTACGACTACGACGCCTGGGGCAACGCGGTCAACGTCACCGGTTCGACCCCGAACGTGTACCGCTACCGCGGCGAGCAGTACGACCCCGATCTGAACCTCTACTACCTCCGCGCCCGCTACTTCAACCCGCTGACGGGGAGGTTCTTAACACGAGATCCGAAGGAAAGTGGCCTTGGACGTCCCAAGACACTGCATAAATATCTGTACGCCTCTAGCGATCCAGTAAACCGGAAAGACCCGAGCGGGCGTACGACTTACGAGGAGTACATCCTGCCCATCGTCATGATTCCCGGCGGTTCGCTCGCCGCCGGCGGGATCACGCTTAAGATGATCGTGGTCTGGAGCCTAACCGCGGCAATCCTGGCCGAATACCTTGAATACGGCTATGGCCCGGAGGCGAGCCCACCGCCGGAACACAACCCCGATGAAGGCGAACCGGGAGGAGCCGAACCGCCAGCCTCGTCCTCTCCGCCTGCTTCCGGGAAGCCCCCAAAAACTCCGTTTTCGCCCTACGAGCCTCCCGGAAGGGACTAGTTCATGGTGGCGGAACCGCTGTCCATACGCGAGGGGTCCGCTGATTCGAGGACTACGGATTGGAACGGCGGCACTTGTGTTCGGATGGGCTGCCCGCACTGCAGCGAGCGGGAGTCGCAGCCGTGGGTGCGCCTCGGCTGGGAGCGAAGAGCGAAGGAGGAGCATCGTAGATGCAAGACATCAGAAAACTCATCGCGTGGGTCTTTGTCGCGGATTCACTGCTACATGTGATCGTCTCGGCTAGGAGCGTTCGATACGCCGCTTATCCCCGTATCGGGTCATCATCCGCCGTGGGTCTCTTGACCGCTGCACTGTTCTCGCTGTGCGTTGCGATTGTGTGCGGGACGGCCTGGTGGAAGATCTGGAAGCGGAAGGCCTCTGCCAGAGCCTGGGGCATAGCAGCGAGTATGATGAATGTCGCGGTGTACGTGCGCGCAAATGTCGTATACCCGGGACATCACTGGGTTCTTCACCTCGGTGCACTTTTCATCGGACTCATCGGACTCATCGTCCTTCTCCGACCCAATAATCGGGTAGAATCAGCAGACTGAACACGGCGGGGTTGGCTGCGCCAGTGCTGCGCCATTTGTCCCTGACGGCAGAGGATCTGATACGTTGGTACCGGTACGGATGAGCGAAGAAGTGAAGTATCGGTCGCGGGGTGCCGATAGCTTGCCGTCAGTCAAGGGCTCTGGGCGCTCTGTGCTGCGTTTTCAGGGGGAGATCTCGTCAACGCTTGTCCGCTGCGTTGCTGTTTTAGGTATCATTGGGTTTCTCGGCCTGATCGGCCGAGTCGTAGTCTCTCGCAGCACCAAAAGGAGCGTCACGCCCGTAACGGGGGTGAGTGTAGGGGGCTCTCAATGGCAATACGCTGAGAGGGTCGATGCAACGGGACGGAAGGAATTTCTGGCACGTACAGTTTCAACGAACGAGTTGTCCTTCGACTTCCCCTACCAACACCCCCAGCGCGGCGTCTTGTTCCTTCGCAAGGTTGACCGTCGGGGAACTGCTGTGGGCCTGAGCATTGAGCGCGGTCGCTTCTTCTGCGGAATTCGAAACTGCTTTGTCAATGTGCAGTTTGACAACGGACCTGTCCAGAGGTTCCTTGCCTACGAACCGGACGACCATAGCAGGACGACGTTGCTAATCAACGGGGCGGGCTTCATTCCGCAACTGCGCAGGGCAAGGACCGCCACAGTCGTCGCCTTTTCTGCGGGAGAGGTAAGGGCCCTTCAGTTCAATGTTGATGGTCTTCGGTGGCTGCACTAATAGAAGGACGCCAACGGCCACACAACGCAGACCCCGTTCAACGTTTTGAACGAGCTCAGCTCGACCACGCTGCCCGACGGCACGTCAACCGAAACGCGCACCTACGACTACGCGGGCAACCTGGTTTCGCTCCTGAACTTCAACAACAAGACCACGAGCTACGGCTACGACCAGTTGAACCGGCTGACCTCGCGATCGAGCCCCGGCGATTCCGCCGAAAGCTTCACCTAGACGGCCACCGGCAAGCGCGCCACGATGACCGACGCGAGCGGCACGACCAACTACGGCTACGACGCCCTGGACCGCCTGAGCTCGAAGGCCACGCCGCAAGGCACCCTGAGTTATACTTACGACCTAGCGGGCAACGTGGGCTCGATGACCTCATCGAACTAAATACCGGTACGACGAACTGAATCGCCTCGCCAAGGTGATGGACGGCTCGAACGTCACGACGTACTCGTACGACGCAGCGAGCAATCTCGCCACCGCGAGCTATCCGAACGGCCAGCAATCCACCTTCAGCTACGATTCGCTAAACCGCCTGACCGGGCTGAGCGGATACTCCTATCAACTGGGCCCGACCGGAAGCCGCCAATCGGCCACCGAGCCAAGCGGTCGCACATTGCAGTGGAGCTACGACGGCATCTACCGCCTCACCAACGAGACCAACTCGACCTACGGCTCGGTGTCCTACGGCCTGGACCCAGTGGGCAACCGCCTCTCGCAAACGTCTTCGATCACCGGCATCCCCACGGGGAATTTCGGCTATGACGCGGACGACCGCCTTTCCACCGAGCAGTACGACAACAACGGCAACACGACCGTGTCGGGCGCGCGCACATTCGCGTACGATTTCGAGAACCGCCTGAAGTCAATGAACAACGGAGCCGTGACGTTGCTCTACGACGGCGACGGCAACCGAGTGGCGAAGACCGTCGGCGCCACGACGACCCAATATCTCGTGGATGACCTGAATCCAACCGGCTACGCCCAAGTGGTCGAAGAACTGACCAACGGCGCGGTGACGCGCCGCTACACCTACGGCCTCCAGCGCATCAGCCAAACGCAGTCGCTGAACAGCGCCTGGACCACGAGCTTCTACGGTTACGACGGCTTCGGCAGCGTCCGCCAACTGACGGACCCGACCAGCGCAGTAACGGACACCTACGACTACGACGCGTGGGGCAACACCATCAACCAGACCGGCTCAACTCCGAATGTCTACCGATACCGCGGCGAGCAGTACGACCCGGACCTAAACCTCTACTACGTGCGCGCCCGCTACTTCAACCCGCTCACCGGAAGATTCCTGACTCGTGATCAGACGGAAGGCAAGACCATCGACCCGCGAACGCTACACAAGTACTTGTACGCGGGCGGTGATCCGCTGAACGCGACCGATCCATCGGGGCGCAACGCCATTACAGAGACCTTGTTGGCAATTGCTTATGTGTCTACGGTTTCGATTGTGTTGGTGTGGCCTATTCTCTACTTTGCGGTGTGCCTGCCCTGGGAGCTGCCACACAAGCGGCCGACCGGAGGGCAGACGGTGCGCGCCGGGGCTGCGGGCGGGGGACCGACCCCGCAGGAGGAGCTGTGCGGCCCAGAGGGTGCAGACGGACCAGTACCATACTTCGATAATGGAAACCCAACTCAAAACCCAGCCGGAACTTTTGGGGAGTAACAATGGACGATCTGACGGCTCGACGAACGCTCAACGTACCAGCGGGCGATTTTCCAGTGGTACCACCGGAACGGCCTGCAGAGCGGGCTCTAACACTCGGTGAGCCGGCAGGATCTTTCCACGCAGTGCACAGCTACGGTTGGATCAGCAGGGAGTGTGCTGCATGTTTTGCGAGTCATCTCGCCTACCGCAACGCGCTAGCAGTTTCCGGCGCCGCGGTCGCGGGATGCGGTTTCCGTGCTTGGAGGGTGACCAAATGACGCTAGTTTGGAAGATCACGTCAGCCGCAACATCGGCAATCGTGATATGCGGCGTGGCAGTTCTCTGGTCAGCGCACAAAGAGAGGGCGGCTGAGCGAAAGCTTGCCGACGCCGCGAGGGAATACCGCGTCCGTGCTGAGCGGGGAGACACGAAGGCTCAATACGCCCTCGGCAACCTGTATCGCAAGGGTAAGGGAGTGCCACAGAGCTACTCCGAGGCGGCCCGCTGGTGGTGCAAAGCTGCCCACGAGGGAGATGCAAAAGCCCAGAACAACCTCGCCGTCCTGTATCAAAGGGGGCAAGGAGTTCCGCCGGACTTTGCCGAGGCAGTCCGCTGGTACCGCAAGGCCGCCGAACAGGGCTACGCGAACGCCCAGCATGGCCTGGGCTTTATGTATGAGCAGGGCCAAGGCGTCCCGCAGGACTATGCCCAGGCTGTCCGCTGGTACGGCAAAGCCGCGGACCAGGGTTTCGCGACGGCTCAATACTGCCTCGGAAACATGTATCGCCTGGGCAAAGGAGTCCCTCAAGACTACGCCGAGGCTTTCCGCTGGTGGAGGATGGCTGCCGACCACGGTTCCGCGGAAGCTCAATGCGGCCTCGGCTTCATGTATCGCGAGGGCCTGGGGGTGCCTCGGGACTACGGCGAGGCCGTCCGCTGGTACCGCAAAGCCGCTGAACAGGGTGTCCCTCAGGCCCAGCGGGCCTTGGATTCCATGGGGGCTGGCTCGAACACACGGAGAAGAATCCTTTACGTCTATCTTTCTATTATGTTCCTTGTGAGCCTATGCCTGTCGATAAGCTTTCTACTGCCGGGAAAGAGCCTGCAAGATTGGCGACAGAAAGCGATGACGCTGTTGGGAATCAGCGGCATGTCAGTTGCGGGTCTGAGTCTATACGGAATTGCCCATACGGAGATGGGACACCCTATGTGCTCCAATGCACGCTATCCGGCGTTGGCTGGGCCGGTGATCGTCATAGCCTTCGTTGCGTATATAACAGCCAGAAGCCGGAAGAGGGCGCGACCGTAATAACGGTTGTCTGTCGCCGAGACACGGCGGGGCGGGCCTCGATCACCTATCAGGGTTTCCCCGGCGACGGCCTCGATACCGTGCAGGCCACGGCCATCGTGAACGGCGCCGCGCTGGTATCCAACGTGGTCACGGTGACCTGGTACAACGAGCCGGCCGACACGCCTCCCGTGGTCAGCGCGGGTTCGGATCAGACCATCACGTTGCCCCAAAATCGGGCCATCCTGAACGGTTCGGTCTCCGACCCCGCCGTGCCTCTGACCTCGCTGACGATTTCCTGGACCACGGTGAGTGGTCCGCTGCCAGCGGTGTTCGACGACCCGACGCAAGCCGTCACCGCAGCCACCTTCACGGCGCCGGGAGCCTACGTGCTCCAGATCGGCGCTTCCGATGGAACGCTCACCGCTACTGCGACCGTACACGTCACGGTCGATCCCGCGCTGTACCCGACTACGGCCTCCTGGCTCGCGCTGCCCGACCGCAGCACGGTTTCGGGCGTGGTTCCGATCAACCTCGTGGACGGCGTCACGTTGGTCAGCGGCACGTTGAGCTACGCGCCGGTGTCGGTCGCCACAATCGAATCCGGCCGAGTCCGGGGGGTTTTGGGACATGTTAAGTACTCCGGTTCCGGAACGAAAGTGGTCGCCGAGCCGGCGACGTGGCGCACGCGGTGCGGGTTCGGCCTCGCGGAAGAGCGCATGAAGCACGAATGCGGACATCGCGAGCACACGACGGCCCGGCCCCTGCCGCCAAGTTGCGCAGGCCCGCGAGGACCCAAATCCAGCTCAGGCCGCCGCCCTCCACGTGTACCGATGGTGGAGACCGCCGACGCGCGGCAGCGAAATCAGATCCGCGCCCACCGGCTTCGACTCAATTGCCCGGCCGTCCGGCCTGTCCTTGGCCAGCCCATCGTGAGTCCGGTCCGCGTGGTAGTAAGCAATGTACTCGCGGGCCAAGCGCCGGACGTGCGACTCGTCCAGCGCAATCACGCGATCGAAACAGTCCCGGCGCGCAGTGCCCACCCACCGCTCCGCCGCGCCGTTCTGCCAAGGACTGCGCACGCTCGTTCGCACTGCCTTGATGCCTGAGGACTCCAGAAAGTCGAGTACCTCCCGGCTGAACTTGGCGTCGCGGTCCAGGATCACGTAGCGATGACGATCGGAGTCCGAGAACGTCTCGCGGAGCTGCTGGACCACCCAATCGGCGGTCGGGTGCGCAGTCACGCTGAAGTGCAGGATCTTGCGCCTTCCGTGATCGATCGCGAAGAAGCAGTACAGCAGCCGGAAGGTGATGGTCGGCACAGTGAAGAAATCAATCGCGGCAATCGCCTCGCGATGGTTTCTGAGAAACGCAAGCCAGTTCTTGGCGGCGTCGCCGGGCCGCGGCAGCCTGCGCGCCAGGTAGCGCGACACGGTACGTTCCGAAATGTCGAAGCCCAGCTTCAGCAGTTCGCCGTGGATTCTGGGAGCGCCCCAAGAAGGATTCTCACGCGCCATGCGCCGGACAAGCTCGAAGAGGTCGGCGCCGATCTTGCGTCCGCCGCCACGCGAGCGCAGGCGCCAATAGAGCCGAAAGCCCGCGCGATGCCATCCAACAACGGTTTCGGGCTTGACCAGGATGAGCGCTTCCATCCACCGCGACCAGCAACGCCGCAGCGCGACCCAGAACAGGCGGTCGAGGCTGCTGAGGCAGGATCGCGGATGTTTGCGCTTGAGCACCGCGACCTGTTGGCGCAAGGCCAGAATCTCCAGACCAAGATCATGGCGCGTGCGGAGGAACGCGAGCAGGTAGGCGAGGAGCGTGAGCATGGGGTTTTCGCCATTGTAGGCAGGAGCGCGACTGCCGGTCGAGCGCCTTGTTCGCCATCTCGATCCAGTCCGAAAGAAATGAGGGCCGCCGTGTGTCGCCGCCCGCGCGGGCGGCGTGGATTGAATTCCAACGCGCCCTTGATCGTGGCGTTCTGAGCCGTCCAGCAAGTGCCCTTAGCGGGCCGGGACCTCGGTCCCTTCGTTCAGGATCGCCAGGTAGGGATCGTAGACAAAAAGGCGCTTACGTTGCTTGCCGGTGATCTCCCGAAGGAGTCCAAGGCGCTGCATATGCTCTACAGCACTTGCGACCGTTGGAAACGAGACACCCGTCTTCTCTGCCGTGCCACTGATCGAGAGAATCGGGTTCGTCTGGGCATGCTGAAAAACCCGCAACACCGAGGCGGCAGGACGGCCCAGAGATTCGATCTTGCGGCGATCCGCTTCCAGGAGCGCAACGATGCGGCGCGCTGCGCTGACAGCCTGGTCTGCGGTGGTCCTCACACCTGTCAGGAAGAAATCAAGCCAGGCCTCCCAATCGCCCGATACCCGGACTCGGTCCAGCAGTTCGTAATACGCCTGTCGGTTTGTCTTGAAGAACAAGCTGAGGTACAGGATGGGTTCGTGAAGGGCGCCGGCAACGCAGAGCAAAAACGTGACGAGCAGACGACCGAGCCTGCCGTTGCCGTCGAGAAAAGGGTGAATGGTTTCGAACTGAACGTGCACAAGGCCGGCCTTGACCAGCACAGGGAGATCGGGCCGCTCATCGTGCAGGAACAATTCAAGTTGGCCCATACACTCCGTGACGAGCTCCGGCGGGGGCGGAACGAAGGCGGCGTTTCCGGGGCGCGTGCCGCCGATCCAATTCTGGCTACGGCGGAATTCGCCGGGTTGCTTCTCGCTACCGCGTCCCTTCGAGAGCAGGACCTCGTGAATCTCCCGGATGAGCCGGAGTGATAGTGGGAAACCGCCGCGCAATCGCGCCAAGCCATGATTGAGCGCCGCCACGTAGTTCGAGACTTCCTGAACATCGGCGAGTGGAACGCCAGGAGCCTCGTCGTTTTCAAAAAGAAGCAGATCGGACAGGGACGACTGCGTTCCCTCGATCTGGGATGAAAGCACCGCTTCTTTGCGGACGTACGCGTAGATGAAGAGCGGCAGGTCCGGCAGGATGGAAGCCAGTCCATCAAGCCGGCCAACGGCTTGGCTCGCCTGCTCCAGGCTGAGCTGCAGTGCGTCCAAGCGCACGGGCGGCTTAGGGGGAAGTGGTGGCGGAACGAAGGCACGCACCTGTTCGTCGCCCCATGAGGTCGTCACATACCGGCCAAGCCTTTGATTCGTAGAGTCATTCATCGCTTGTCAAGAGATCCTTGAATTGCTGGGCTTCTTATTAAAGAATACGCCACTTCGCTTTAATTGGCTAGCTGGGGGGAAGCTGGGTTGGGGATGCGGCAGTGCCTGTAGTGGCTTCAGACCGGCCGAGCCGTGTGCTCCATTTGTGCTCCGTTTAGCTCCTCGGCGGAGCGGAGGGTGAGAACTGGCCCATTCTCAATGGCCAAAACGAGATGTAGAAAACGCTATGTCTTTAGTTTTCAATTTGCCGTCGTTTTCCCAAGCTGGACGTCGCCAAACAGTTCGCTCGCACGCTCTCCAGAACACTTGCTTGGGGTGCAAGAGGTCTGCGCGACCCGTGCAGGAGGCGAGGTCTTCGTCTTTTCGGCGTGGAACAGCAGCTCCAATTCCCCTCCTCCGTGGGTTCGAATCCCACCCACGGCTCCATGGCAGCCTGACGAGTGGGTTCCTTTGGGGTTCGAATCCCTGCCTCCCGACCTTCCCAGTTGGACGTCGAGCTGGAGTCTCATACCGGCTGCCGATGGCGTCCGCCTGCGCCTTCCGTTACTTCAACCGCCCAGAGCAGCGGACTCATAATCCGTTTCAACAGACTTCGCGTTGGTAGCGCGAACCAGGGCAAGAGGTCCCGAGTTCAACTCTCTCAGGGTTTCACGCCTAGCTTGCGCAGGAAGGTCATGGCCGGACACCAGTTGGTGAAGGCCGATTGGAACAGGTTCAGGCCTACGAAGGCCGTGAAGAGATACCAGTAGGGGCTGACCCAGTGGCCGAGCGCCAGGCTGATCATCACAAACGCGCCCGCGAAGAGGCGAAGGTAGCGGTCGACGGTCATACATTCCTCCGGTTATTCACCATGTAATAGACGATGGGGACGGTCATGCGCGAGAGGGCCAGCGAGGCGATTTCGCCGGCCATCAGCGCGATGGCGAGGCCCTGAAAGATCGGGTCGAACAGAATCACGGCGGCGCCCACCACCACGGCGGCGGCGGTCAGCACCATGGGGCGGAAGCGCACGGCTCCGGCGTCGATCACGGCTTGTTGGAGCGGCGAGCCCTGGCGCAGGCGGAGCTCGATGAAATCCACCAGGATGATGGAATTTCGCACCACGATGCCCGCGCCGGCGATGAAGCCGATCATCGAGGTGGCGGTAAAGAAGGCGTGCAGGAGGCCATGGGCGGGCAGAATGCCGACGAGGGAAAACGGAATGGCGGCCATGATGATCAGCGGCGTAACGAACGATTCGAACCAGCCCACCACCAGCACGTAGATCAACACCAGAACGGCGGCGAAGGCCAGGCCGAGATCGCGGAAGACCTCGTAGGTGATGTGCCACTCGCCATCCCATTTCATGGCGTAGCGGGCGTCGTCGGCGGGCAGGTGGGCGGTGTACTGCTCGATCGCGTAGCCGCCGGGGACCTGGATCTTGTCGATGCCGGGGGCGAGCGCCAGGATGGCGTAGACGGGGCTCTCGATGGCCCCCGCGACGTCGGCAATCACGTACGTCACCGGCATCAGGTTCTTGTGGTAGATGCTCTTGTCCTCGACGACCTCGTGCGGAGTCACAAGTTCGGAGAGCGGGACGCCGGCGACCTTCAGGGATTGGATGCGCTCGAGATCGCTGCGGGTTCCGCGATCCAGGCGCACCGTGATGGGCACGTCTTCCTTTTCGGAATCGACGTGGAGCAGGCCCGCGGTCTCGCCGCCAGAGGCGATGCGCATGGTGCGGGCGATGTCGTCCTCGGAGATGCCGTGTAGGGCGGCCTTTTCCTTGTCGACTTCGAGCTGGTATTTGGGCTGGTCGTCTTCGACGTACCAATCGACGTCCACCACTCCTTTGGTGCGCTTGAAGAGGTCGCGCATCTGGCGGGCGATGGCGATGCGGCCCTCCTGGGATGGGCCGTAGACTTCGGCCACCAGGGTTTCGAGAACGGGCGGGCCGGGAGGAACCTCGGCGACCTTGATGCGAGCGCCCCAGCGGGCGGCGACGGGGAGCAGCCGGTTGCGAACGGCTTTGGCGATCTCGTGGCTCTGCAGGCTGCGATCGCTCTTGCCGAGGAGGTTCACCTGGATGTCGGCGATATTGGAGCCGTGGCGCAGGTAGTAGTGCCGCACCAGGCCATTGAAATTGTAGGGCGAGGCGGTGCCCGTGTAGGTCTGGAGGTTGACGACTTCGGGCTGCTTGAGGACCTCGTCCGCGAGGGCGCGCGTGGCGGCGGCGGTCTGCTCGAGCGTGGTTCCGTTGGGCATGTCCACGATCACCTGGAACTCGCTCTTGTTGTCGAACGGGAGCATCTTGACCTTGACGAAGCCCACGTAGACCAGCGCCATGGCGAACAGGAGCAACGTGACGACGCCGCCGAGGAAGGCCCAGCGTAGCGTGGCACGCTCGAGCAGCGGGCCCATGAAGCGGCGGTAGAGGCGCGTGAGGCGGTCTTCGCGTTCGCCGTGCTCGCCGGCGTCCTTGAGTTTCAGGATGCGCACCGCGGCCCAGGGCGTGACCAGGAACGCCACAACGATGGAGAAGATCATGGCGGCGGAGGCGCCGATGGGAATCGGGCGCATGTAGGGGCCCATGAGGCCGCCCACAAAGGCCATGGGCAGGATGGCGGCGATCACGGTGAGGGTGGCAAGAATGGTAGGGTTGCCGACTTCATCCACCGCTTCGATCGCCACCTCCTTGACTGGACGGCCCTGGTTGGAGGGCATGCGCGCGTGGCGGACGAC
>Ga0181535_10006655_pt1 | contig 11842 bp, 9 predicted proteins | sample PEATcosm2014_Bin_44_FD_119774 | JGI IMG/M metagenome (GOLD analysis project Ga0181535, IMG submission 119774) | Peatland microbial communities from MTU Mesocosm Facility, Houghton, MI, USA - PEATcosm2014_Bin17_30_metaG | ecosystem: Environmental > Terrestrial > Soil > Wetlands > Peat | place...
AGGCGACCAAGGATGCCGGGCGTATTGCCGGATTGGAAGTCCTCCGCATTATCAACGAGCCTACCGCGGCTTCCCTCGCCTACGGTCTCGACAAGAAGAAGAACGAGGAGATTGCCGTTTACGATCTGGGCGGCGGCACTTTTGATATTTCCGTGCTCGAAATTGGCGACGGCGTTTTTGAGGTCAAAGCCACCAACGGCGACACCCACTTGGGCGGCGACGATTGGGACAATCGCATCATGGACTGGATTCTGGACGAATTCAAACGCGAGCACGGCATGGATTTGCGCAAGCAACCCGACGCCTTGCAACGCATCAAAGAGGAATCGGAAAAGGCCAAGATCGCCTTGTCCAGCGCCCAAAATTACGATATCAACCTGCCTTTCATCACGGCTGACGCCAGCGGTCCCAAGCACGTCAGCGCCAAGTTGACCCGCGCCAAAATGGAGCAATTGTGCGACGACTTGTTCGAGCGCACCATCGGGCCGGTCAAGAGTTGCTTGAAGGACGCCGGATTGTCCGGCGAGAAAATGAGCGAGCTGGTCCTGGTCGGCGGCATGACCCGCATGCCCCGCGTCGTGGAGACGGCCCATACCCTTGTCAACAAACCGCCTCATCAGGGCGTTAATCCTGATGAAGTCGTCGCGGTCGGCGCCGCCATTCAGGCCGGTGTGCTCAAAGGCGAAGTGAAGGACGTTCTGCTTTTGGATGTCACCCCCTTGTCGCTCGGCATCGAAACCTTGGGCGGCGTGTTCACTAAATTGATCGAACGGAACACCACCATCCCGACCCGGAAATCGGAAATTTTCTCCACCGCCTCGGATAGCCAGCCCGGCGTGGAAATCCACGTTCTCCAGGGCGAACGCCAGTTTTCGCGTGACAACAAAACCATCGGCAAGTTCAACCTGTCCGATATTCCGCCGGCTCCGCGCGGTGTCCCGCAAATTGAAGTGACGTTTGACATCGACGCCAACGGCATCCTGCACGTCAATGCCAAGGATTTGGGCACGGGCAAGGAGCAGAAGATCACCATTACCGCCAGCAGCGGCTTGTCCAAGGCCGAAATCGAGAAGATGCGCAAAGACGCGGAATCTCACGCCGACGAAGACAAGCAGAAACGCGAGGAGATCGAGGTGCGCAATGAGGGCGACAACGCCGTTTATCGCAGCGAGAAAATGCTCAAGGATAACGGCGACAAATTGCAAGCCGCAGACAAGGAGAAAATCCAAACCGCGGCCGATGCGGTCAAGGAAGCCCTGAAAGGCCAGGACATCGCCGCCATCCGCACCGCCGCCGAAAAATTGAACGAAGCCTGGCAGGCCGCCTCCGCGGAAATGTATCGCACCGCCGCAGAATCGGCCAAGGCCAAAGGCGCTGGCGCCGCCCCCGGTGCGCAACCGGGCGAACCCCAGCCCGGCCCCGGCAAGGATTCCAAGGGAGAAGGCCCCATCATCGACGCCGAAGTGGTGGACGAGAAGAAGTAACCGGAGTCATTTTCCAATCCGTCCCGCGGTTCAAGCCGCCGGACGGAATACTTTTCCCGCTTGTGAGTGGGGCGGGATTTTGATTCGAGGAGAATAACAAAACAGAACAAACAAAACATTAACTATGAGCATCAACATAAAACCTCTCGGCGATCGCATTCTTGTCGAAGCCGCTGAGGAAAAAGAAGTCAAGAAGGGCGGCATCATTATTCCCGATTCCGCCAAGGAAAAACCCTCCGAGGGTATCGTGGTCGCGCTCGGCACCGGCAAGACCGATGACGATGGCAAGAAAGTCCCCTTTGAAGTCAAAAAGGGCGACCGCGTGCTCGTCAGCAAATACGGCGGCACAGAGGTCAAGGTCAACGACAAGGAATACAAAATTTTCAATGCTGACGACATCATCGCCATCATCGAATAACCCCCGCCAATTTTAACTCACTTAAACAAAAGGATAACATCATATGGCAGCAAAACAACTCGTCTTCGACGAAGCAGCGCGTCAGGCGCTCCTCAAGGGCGTCAATAAACTCGCCCGCGCCGTCATCGCGACTCTCGGCCCCAAAGGCCGCAACGTCGTCATTGACAAAAAATTTGGTTCCCCCACCGTCACCAAGGACGGTGTGACTGTGGCCAAGGAAGTTGAACTGGAAGACGCTTATGAAAACATGGGCGCCCAGATGGTTCGCGAAGTCGCCAGCAAAACAAGCGACGCAGCCGGCGACGGCACCACCACGGCCACCGTGTTGGCCGAAGCCATCTATTCCCAAGGCTTGAAATTCGTCACCGCCGGGGCCAACCCCATTTCCATCCAGCGCGGTATCACCCGGACGGTCGAAGCCGCCGTGGAACACCTGGCCAAGATCTCCAAACGGGTCAAGGACAAGGAAGAAATCAAACAGGTCGCCACTGTTTCCGCCAACTGGGACACCACCATCGGTGAGATCATCGCCGATGCCATGGACAAGGTCGGCAAAGACGGCACGATCACAGTCGAGGAAGCCAAATCCATCGAAACCACCCTCGACGTTGTCGAAGGCATGCAGTTCGACAAGGGCTACCTCTCTCCTTATTTCGTGACCAATGCGGAAACCATGGAAGCGAAACTGGAAGACGCCTACGTCCTCATTTACGAGAAGAAGATCAGCAGCTTGAAAGACCTCCTCCCCTTGCTGGAGAAGGTGGCCAAGGTGGGCAAACCCCTCCTGATCATCTCCGAGGAAGTCGAAGGCGAAGCCCTCGCCACCCTCGTGGTCAACAAACTCCGCGGCACGATCAACATCTGCGCGGTCAAGGCCCCTGGTTTCGGCGACCGCCGCAAAGCCATGTGCGAAGACATCGCTGTCCTCGTTGGCGGCAAATACATAAGCGAAGACCTTGGGGTCAAACTCGAGAACATCGGGTTGGACGACTTGGGCCGCGCCAAGAGCATTGTCGTTGACAAGGAAAACACCACCATCGTTGAAGGCAGCGGCAAATCCTCCGAAATCCAAGGCCGGGTCAACCAGATCCGCCGCCAGATCGAGGAAACCACTTCTGATTACGATCGTGAAAAATTGCAGGAACGCCTGGCCAAGCTGGCCGGCGGCGTGGCCGTCATCAATGTCGGCGCCGCTACTGAATCCGAAATGAAGGAAAAGAAAGCCCGCGTCGAGGACGCCTTGCACGCCACCCGTGCGGCGGTCGAAGAAGGGATCGTTCCTGGAGGCGGCGTCGCGCTGCTGCGTTGCTTGCCCGCCCTCGAAGCCCTCAAGTTGGAAGGCGACGAGAAAATCGGTCTGGACATTGTCAAACGCGCCATTGAAGAGCCGCTCCGCGCCCTGGCCATCAACGCCGGCGTCGAAGGCTCGATCGTTGTGCAGGAAGTCAAGAAACGCAAAGGCAACGAAGGCTACAACGTCAGCACCGGCGAATACGAAGACCTCGTCAAAGCCGGCGTGGTGGACCCGAAGAAAGTGACCCGCACCGCGCTGCAAAACGCGGCTTCCATTGCCGGTCTGCTTCTGACCACTGAATGCCTCATCACTGAGCTGCCTGAGAAGGACAAACCGGCCCCCATGGGCGGCGGTCACGGCGGTCCGGGCATGGGCGGCATGGACTACTAAGCCCTTTAAAGATATAAGGAAAACACAAGCGAGGCTGGTGCAAACCAGCCTCGCTTTTTTGCCGGCTTGAATCGACCGCGCAATCCTCCATACTGTCCTTGTGCTATATATCCGGGACATCCACGCCAGAAAAGCGGCCTTGCGCCAGCCGGTGATCTCATTCGAATTCTTTCCGCCTAAAACGGACGAAGGCGACCGCACCCTGCTGGAAAAAACCCTGCCCGCCTTGAAAAAATTGCGGCCGGATTATTGTTCCGTCACTTACGGCGCGGGCGGCGGCACCCGCGAAAAGACGCTCATGATCGTCGATCGCATCCAGCGCGAACACCACCTGACCGCCATGTGCCATCTGACTTGCGTTGGTTCGACGGTCGAGCATCTGCGCAGCGTGCTGCTGGAGGCCAAAGCCCTGGGTGTCAAAAATATTCTGGCCTTGCGCGGCGATCCGTACGGCGGCAACGGCAGCTTCGAAAAAACCGACGGCGGTTTTGAGTATTCTTATCAACTGGTCAGGTTCATCAAGGAAATGGGCGGCTTTTGCATCGGCACGGCGGGATTTCCCGAAGGCCATGTCGCCTGCAAGGAGGGACGGGAGGTGGATTGGGACCGGTTGAAGGCGAAAATTGATTGCGGCGCGGATTTCGTCTTGACTCAACTGTTTTTCGACAATGCCGATTTTTTCCGTTTTCGCGATCACCTCGCCAAACGCGGGGTGACCGTCCCGATTTTCCCCGGCATCATTCCCATTTTGAGCGCGTCGCAAATCAAACGCTTCACCGCCCTGTGCGGAGCGCAATTGCCGGCGCCCTTGTTGGAATCGCTCGAAAAATATGTCGATAACGACGAGGCTTGCGTCGAGTTCGGCATTGAATACGCCGCCAGACAGTGCGCGGAATTATTGAGTCACGGCGTGCCCGGGCTGCATTTTTACACCCTGAACAAAGCCCGCTCCACCGCCCAGGTCATTCGCAATCTCGGCCTGGCTGGGGCAAATTGAATCCGTGAAATGCACCGCCGCTCAACGCGCTGCCCTGGCCGGGGTCGATTGTGAAGTCGCCTTCGATAATCTTACCCGCCAGCTTTATGCGACAGATGCTTCGATCTACCAAAGCGAACCCGCCGCCGTCGCCTTCCCCCGCAACGCCCGGCAGACTTCCGACCTGATTAGAGCCGCCGCCGGGCAAAACCTCACCCTGGTTCCCCGCGGCGCGGGCAGCGGTTTGGTTGGCGGCGCCATCGGCGAAGGATTGATCATTGAATTTTCCCGGTTCAACCGGGAAATTTCGGAACTCGATTTGGAACGCCGCACCGTTCGCGCCGGCTCCGGCGTGGTGCTCGATCAACTGAATAAGTTTTTGAAACCGCACGGGCTGTGTTTCGGGCCTGACGTCGCCACCAGTTCGCGCGCCACTCTCGGCGGCATGATCGCCAATAATTCTTCCGGCGCGCACGCTCCGGTTTACGGTTGCACCGCCGATCATGTCCATTCCCTCCAAGTGGTCATGGCCGATGGCCGCATCGAAACCATGGGATTGAACCGTCCTTCCGGCGCGGAGCCTCTCGTCTCCGCCGCCGCCGCCGAAATCCGCTCCCGCATGCCGCCGGACCTTCTCAAACGCTGGCCCGGCTATGGCGTGGAACGTTTTTTGCGCGAACCCAATTCATGCCATCTCCTCGCCGGCAGCGAAGGCACTTTGGCCGCCATTCTTTCCGCCGAACTCAAATTGGTTCCCCTGCCGCGTCAAAAAAGTCTGGGCGTTCTTTTCTTCCCCTCCGTCGCGGAAGCGATGCGCGCCACGGTCGAATTGCTCGACCTCAAACCCGCCGCCATCGAGCATGTGGATCGTGTTTTGTTTGAGCAAACCCGTGGCCAGTTGAATTTCGCGGCCGCGCGCGACTTGCTGGAACTGGACGCCAAGCCGTGCGAGGCCTTGTTGCTGGTTGAATTTTTTGACGATCCGGGCGACCGCCTGGAAGCGATGGCCGCAAAACGATTGGGCCTGCGCAGTCTGCTTCTGCGCGATGAGGCTTCCATGAACCTGGTCTGGAACATGCGCAAGGCCGGCCTCTCTCTCCTCACCGGCTGCAAAGGCCCCGCCAAACCCGTCACCGCCATCGAAGACGCGGCCGTCCGCCCCCGGCAATTGCCCGAATACGTTGCCGCGCTCACCTCGATTTTGGAACGTCTCAATCTTCACGCCTGCTTTTACGGCCATGCCGCCGCTGGTCTCCTGCACGTCCGTCCCGTGTTCGATTTGCGTCAGACGGATGACCTGAAAAAATTCCGGCAGGTCGCCGCCGAGGTGTCCGCCCTGATCCGGCAATTCAAGGGTTCGCTCGCCGCCGAACACGGCGTCGGACTGGCGCGCGCCGAATTCATGGAGGAGCAGCTCGGCCCGACCCTGCTCAACTTGATGCGCGGCATCAAGAATGTATTTGACCCTCGCGGCCTGTTTAATCCGGGCAAGTTGCTGCCGGACGGACGTTATAAGATTGACACTCATTTGCGAACGGGCGAGGGCTACAAACTCCCCCTGCCCTTCGAGCCAATGCTCGCCTTCGCCGCCAAGGACGGTTCTTTTGCCGCCAATCTCGATCAGTGCAACGGCTGCGGCGGCTGCCGCAAGGCGACGCCCACCATGTGTCCGACCTTTGTCGCCACTGGCGAGGAGATCATGTCTACCCGCGGTCGCGCCAACACCATCCGCGCCGTCCTCGAAATGCGCGGGACGGACGATCTGTTGCGGGCGGGGGAATTGGATGCGGCGCTCAGCAATTGTTTGTCCTGCAAAGCTTGCACCGCCGAATGTCCTTCCAACGTCAATCTCGCCTTGCTCAAGGCCGAACTGCTCCACGCCCGGCACAAAAAATACGGACGCTCCCTGCGCGACCGGCTGATCAGTTCCGTCGATCTCATGGGCCGGATGGGCTGTCTGACCCCGCGTCTGGCCAACGCGCTCCTACGCTCCGGCCTGGTGCGGCGCTTGACAAAGAGCCTGTTCAATTTCGCCCCGCAACGTCCCCTGCCCCCTTACGCCTTGGAACGGTTCGACCACTGGTTCGCCCGGCGCCCCGTCCCGGCGCCCGGCGCGCGCGGGCGGGTTTATTTGTGGGACGACACATTCGCGCGCTATCACGAACCGCACATCGCGCGCGCGGCGGTGGCGGTATTGGAAGCCGCCGGATTCACCCCCGCCTTGATTAAAAATCGCAAGTGTTGCGGACGGCCCGCTTTCAGCCAGGGTTGCCTGGACACCGCCGCCGCCCTGGGCCGGCATAATTTGCAATTGTTGACACGCCTGGGCGGCAACGAGCCGATCCTGTTTCTTGAACCGTCGTGTTACTCCATGTTTGCCGAGGACTATCTGGAATTAAAATTACCCGGCGCGGCGGAGATCAAATCGCGCTGTTTCCTATTTGAGCAATTCATCGAAAACCTGCTCGCGCGCGAACCGGACGCCATCGCCTTTCGCGCCGGGGCGGGGCAATTCACCATTCACGCCCATTGCCACGCGAAATCGCTGCTCAATCCCGGTTTTATGAAACGGGTGATCGAGCGGATTCCGGGCCGGACGGCAACGATGATGGACACCGGTTGTTGCGGCATGGCGGGAGCGTTCGGCGCGTTGGAAAGCAAATACGAATTGTCCGTGAAAATCGCCCAACCCCTGCTCGCGCAAGTGGACGCGCAACCGGCCGGTACCGTGATCGTGGCTTCCGGCACGAGCTGCCGCCACCAGCTTGAACATCTCTCCCCCCGCCATCCCCGCCACATCGCCGAAGTGCTGGCCGACGCCTTGCGGACTCAGTAAAGATTCAGGCCAACCCACAGTTCGGGATGAGGCTGGTGATCGTTGTTCCACAGGGAGGCTGAGTTGGTGGGATTAAAAAAAATGCGGGGATTCATTGCCACGACGTGTCCGTCGCAGAAGAGCTGGTTGTAGTTTTTTCCGTGCCGCTCCGGCAGCGGCGGGTTGCCGTAATACCAATTCATAAAAGGAACGGGAGGCCCCTGAATGTTGCCGCAGTACATTTGAAAAACGCCGGAGTCGTTGGACACATCCCGTTCACCCCGGTGTCTGGATTCGCCAATGGCCAGCATTTCGCCCGGCGCTATCACCTGAAACTGGGAAATGGCGGACGAATCTCCCTTTTGTGAGCCGTCCAGGCCGAGACTTACCAGACCTTTTATGTACAGAGGAGAGAGGGAGTCATAATTTTCCACGCCCCTGCCGTTGTAAGCGTAGCTGCCAAGCGGGTCGTGGGGCAGACTTCCGGCAAAGAGCGAGATTCCACCTTTGTATCCCGGGCAATGATAAGCCGGATTGGTCCATTGCAGCGGGTAGTAAGGCAAAAGGGCGTCAAACCACAACATCGTTTTCTCGTTCGGATATTGATGCCGGTTTTGTTCGACATACATTTCCAGCGCCAGCCCCAATTGGCGCAGGTGATTCTTGCAGGAGGCCGAGGTTCCCTGCGCTTTGCCCTTGGCCAGCGCCGGGAGGAGCAAGGATGCCAGAACGCTGATAATCGCGACCACCACCAGCAATTCCAAAAGCGTGAATCCGCCCACAAACCGGCGCGGTCGCGCCTCCTCGCGTTCCATGCATGCCATGCCGTTCATACCCCATACGACGAAACAACCAGAACAATCCTTTGAACTCTTTTTGTAATCCCCCCAAAGCAATCTTTGCCCGGGCGCGGTTCCAAAATATTTGGATTCGCAACACCCGGAAGAAGAAAAGTCCTGCATCAAGCGTCCCTGGTTTGGTAGTTCCTCCAAATCAAAAGCAGGGCGGGGGCGAAGTCGCCGGGGCTGCGCTTTTGCCATGCGGTCACTTCGGCGGGGGTATGCCAGGCTCCGCGCTCGATCTCTTCCGGGTGCAGGATGAACGGGCCGTCTGATTGCATTTGATAGACCCATACAAATTCCTGCCCGGTCCCGGCTTGCGCCACGATTTTGAACAGACGTCGGGGCGGCGACGTCAGCTTCAGGCCCAGTTCCTCCCGCAATTCCCGCACCGCGCAAGCGTCGTAATCCTCCCCGCTGTCCACGTGCCCCGATGCGGAGGAATCCCATCTGCCGGGGAAGGTGTCCTTGGTCATGGAGCGTTTTTGGAGGAAGAGGCGTCCGTCCGCCCCGAACACCAGCACATGGATGGCGCGATGGCGCAAACCGCGCGCGTGAACTTCCCGGCGCGTGTCTTGGCCGACGACCTCGTCGCGTTCGTTGACCACGTCAAAAATTTCTTCACTCATATACGCGGGGGGCGTCCGTTTATTCGTCGGCCAGCGCATTGGTCAGCGCCACGAACTGTTCCAGACTCAATTTCTCCGCGCGCTCCTGCACGGGAATTTGCAATCGGGCGAAGATCTCCGCCAGTTTGTCCGCCGCCCAATCTTGTTTCAGCAATTTCATCATCATTTTGCGCCGTTGCGAGAAGGCGCGTTTGACGATTTTGACGAACAAGGCGCGGCGTTCCTCCGGGAGCAAGGGGGTGGCGCGGCGTTCCAGGGCGATGCAGAGGGAATCCACATCCGGCTCCGGGAAAAAACATGTGCGCGGTATCTTGAATTGGCCGCGCGGCACGTAATGGAGCTGCATCAGGAGGGTTAGGACCCCGTAATGATCATCGTCGGCCTCCGCCATCAGGCGTTGCGCCACTTCGAGCTGGAGCGTGACCACCATGATTCGCGGACGCCGGGCCGATTGGGCCAGCTCCACCAAAATGGGCGAGGCCACGCAATAAGGCAGATTGGCCACCAGTTTCCAATCGCTCCAATCGTGCGATTCGCGCGCCAACGCCAGGGCGTCGCCGTGGCGCAAATCCAGTTTGGGGTCCGAAAACCGCTCGCGCAAAAACTCCACCATCCGCCCGTCGGTCTCCACCGCCAGGACATGCCCGCTTCTTTCCAGGAGCAATTCGGTCAGCGGACCCAGCCCCGGCCCGACTTCCAGCACATTGTCGGATGGCCCCACCTCGGCCGCATCCACGATGCGCCGGATTTGGTTTTGGTCGTGCAGAAAATTCTGGCCGAGCGATTTGGTCAACATCCACTTTCGCTCAACCAGGACTTGTTTCATGTCGGACAATTTCATTTTTGGAAAATTTCACGCAAGGCCGCCACGCTGGCGTCCAGTTGGGATGAGGTGACGATCAAGGGCGGGGAAAAGCTGATGACCCCGCCGGTTTCGCCTTCGGGCAGGAGGATGAATCCCCGGCGCAACATTTGTTTGACAACATCAAAGACCAGCGCGTCCGCCGGACGGCCCCCGCGCCGGATTTCCAGCCCCACCAGCAAGCCGCGCCCGCGAATTTCGATTTCGTGGCCGGGCACGGAAATTTCCCCGGCCAGCCGTTGCCGGAGCCGGGCGCCGAGCCGGGCGCTGCGTTCCGGCAGGGAACGATTTTCGATTTCCTTGATCTGGGCCAGGGCCATGGCGCATCCCACCGGATGCCCCTGGAATGTGCTGGTGTGAATCGCCTCGCTCCGCGACGGAGGCCAGGCGGCGTCGATCACGTCCGCCCGTCCGACGCAGACCGAGAGCGGGAAGCCGCCGGTCAGCGCCTTGCCCAAGCAGATCAAATCGGGCATCGTCCCACTCTCCTCGCAGGCGAACCATTTTCCCGTCCGCCCGAAGCCGGTAAAAACCTCGTCCGCCACCAGCAACGCGCCGGATTGATCGCAAAGCTGGCGCAGCAAGGGCAGGAAACCCGGCGGCGGCACATTCACGCCGCCCCGGCCCTGAATCGGTTCGACCAGGATTGCGCCGATCTGATTGCCGCGCAAAAGTGTTTTCAAGGCGGCTTTGGTTTGGGCCAGGCCGGCGTTTTCGGCCGGGAAGGGGGCGAAGCGGCCGAATTTGCCCAATTGGGACAGGAACGGCTTGCGGAAATAAGAGCGGTGCGTGGCGTTCAACGCGCCATAACCCAGCCCGTGATACGCGCCCTGAAAAGCGATGACTCCGCGTTTGCCGGTGGCGAGCAAGGCCGTCTTGAGCGCGGCCTCCACCGCTTCAAAACCGGAGTTGGCAAACATGGTTTTCCCGGTGATTTTGCCCGCGCTCCAACGCTCGAAAGTGATGCGGCTCAATTCCCGCGCCAGTTGCGCCTTGGCCGGATGCGGATGGACATCGCCCATGGCATGGAGCAATTCCCCCATCTGCCGCCGCCCTGCCGCCACCACCCTCGCATTGCCATGACCCGCCGCCGCCACGCCAAACGCGGCTGTCAAGTCGAGATATTTCCGGCCTTCCGCATCCCACACATGCATCCCCGCCGCCCGCGTCCAGACGATGGGCCATGAACCGTCCGGCGCGATATAGAGCATGTTGGCCGATTCGTAGGCGCGCAGGAGATCAAGGGTTTTTGTCGTTTTGGTTTTCACACGCCTTTCTCGTCCGGCGGCCAGATGAATTTGTGCATTTGCAGTTGAAAACGCGCCGGCAAGGCGTCGGCGACAATTTTTTCAACCAGCTCAACCCGCGAAATCGGAGTCTGGCCTTCCGGCGCCGGGCGGAGCGTCTTGTCCTGCTGGCGGGGCGAAAGCGGCGCGACCCACGAGAACAGAACGGGGCAAATCCCCGCCAGACGGCGCGAGACGATCATTTCCCTAGCCCATTCGTAATCCTGCACGGAACCGACGACGAACTTGATCTCGTCGGTGGCCTTGAGCAGGGCGATATTTTCCAGGCGGTTACGTTCGCACTCCCCGCTGCCCGGGCATTTCAAATCCATCACCCGCCGCACCCGCGCATCCACCGGCGCGATGTCCAAGGCCCCGCTGGTTTCAAGCAGGACGGTAAAACCGTCGTCACAAAGCGTCTTCATCAGGGGCAGGGAGCTTTTTTGCAGCAGCGGTTCGCCGCCGGTCAGTTCGACCAGGGGAAGCCTCATGCCGCCCGCCTTTGCCGTAAAGGGCGCCGCCAGTTTTTCGACCTTTGCCGCCACATCCGCCAGGGACATCCGGGTTCCCCCGGTAAAAGCATAAGCCGTGTCGCAATACGAGCAGCGCAAATTGCAGGCCGTCAACCGCACGAAAACGCACGGCCAGCCCGCGAAGGTGCTTTCCCCCTGCACGCTCAAATAAATTTCATTAACGACCAAAGTCTCCGGCATAAGTCACCCCGTTATCTTAATACCCAATAAATCCTCCAGCTCTGCTGGAGAGACTCCCAGAGTTTGACGGCTCCGGGAGTCATTGGGAGTCTCCTATTCGTGAACCGCTCAAAGTTTACGAAAGGAGACGATAATG
>Ga0181535_10006656_pt1 | contig 11842 bp, 14 predicted proteins | sample PEATcosm2014_Bin_44_FD_119774 | JGI IMG/M metagenome (GOLD analysis project Ga0181535, IMG submission 119774) | Peatland microbial communities from MTU Mesocosm Facility, Houghton, MI, USA - PEATcosm2014_Bin17_30_metaG | ecosystem: Environmental > Terrestrial > Soil > Wetlands > Peat | place...
CTGTCCGAACAAAAAAAGTGGGGGGACAAGGAAGGAAACCGTCCGGAATATCAGAAATGCGTGGCCAACCCGGCAAAAAACCCCCTCTCAGCACCCCGAAGAATCAGTAATTCGGAATCGCCGTTTCACAACCGCCGCCCCGCCAGATTCCGCCAGGCATCGCGCCAAGGATGCCACCTTTTGCGCGAATTTTGACGAGGCCCCTGATTCGGGTCAGGCGGATCAACTGAGGATGCGTTTGCCTTCGGTGAGGAAGATGCCCTGGAAATTCATTTCCAGCGCCTGGGCGTTGGTGGCTTTGGCCAGCGCGTCCTTTTGCGTGACCTTGCCCTCTTTGACCAACTGGAACAAATGCTGGTTGAAATTAATCATGCCGTCTTCGTTGCCGGTTTCGATGGCGGCGCCGAGTTTTTCGAGGCGGTTTTCCTCAATCAATTTGCGGACGGTGCCGGTGTTGATCAGGATTTCCTGGGCGGGCGTCATGCCTCCGGAAACGGTTGGGGTCATGCGCTGACAGATGACGGCTTGCAAAGTGGCGGCGAGCTGACGGCGGATCTGGTCGCGCTCGTCGGGTTTGAAGAAGTCGAGGATGCGTCCGACGGCTTGGGAGGCGTTGGTGGTGTGGATGGTGGACAGGACAAGGTGGCCGGTATCGGCGGCGCTCATGGCGGCGGAAAAGCTGATGGCGTCGCGCATTTCACCGATCATGATGACATCGGGGTCCTGGCGCAGGACGGACTTGAGGCCGTCGGCCCAATTGGAGGTGTCGAGGCCGATTTCGCGTTGTTCGACGACGGATTGGTTGTCTTCAAAAACGTATTCGATGGGGTCTTCGAGGGTGATAATGTGTTTGCGGCTCTGGGCATTGATGTGCTCGATCATGGCGGCGAGGGTGGTGGACTTGCCGCAGCCGGTGGTGCCGGCGAGGAGGACGATGCCGCGGGGGGAAATGGCGATTTGCTTCAGGATTTCCAAGAGGCCGAGTTCCGCGAAGCTGGGCACGGCGCTTTTGACGTAGCGCATGGCAAGACAGGGTGTGCCGCGCTGGTAGAAGCAATTGGTGCGGAAGCGTCCGACGCTGGGCAGGTGATAGGAGAAGTCGCACTGATGCTCATGCTCGAGCTGGATTTTGGAGTGTTTGGGGACGATGTGGTCGAGCACGCCTTCCATCCACGGCACGGTGGGGAGGGGGGCTTCAATGGCGACGAGCCTTCTGTTTATGCGGAAAACAACGGGGGCGTCCACTTTGAGATGGATGTCGGATGCGCCGCCTTGGACGGCGGTGGATAAAATACGATTGAACGTTTCCATGTTGCTTATTCTAGGTGGAAAGGCCGGCCGGAATCCAGTCAGGAATATCCGAGGAGGCGGGCTTGGGAGAGACGGGTGACGTGGGTAAAGAGGACGGAAATCTGATAACCTTCATGGCGATTGCCGGAGCAGGCCACCACTACGCAAGTAAAATTGACTTTCTTGGCCGGGTTGGGTCCTTGCAGAGTGACGGTCATCTCGGTCCAGACAGGGATGGGGGTGTCATTGCGGAACTCAATTCCGTTTTTCCGGACGCAAACCGAGTCGGCGGGAAGAGTCAAACATTGGGTGGAACGCGGCTGCAAGCCGGAGGAACTATTGTCTATTTTTCTTGCGCTCATGGCTAGGAAAACGTAGCACCGAACCAAAGCGCGTCAAACGGAAGTGAATATATTTAAATATATTATTTTTCTTCCAGGGCTTGACAAATAAGAAAATGTGATAGTGGGTCACCACTCGATGACAGCGGTGCCCCAGGTCAGGCCGGCTCCAAAGACGATCAACAGGATCAAATCACCACGTTGGATGCGTTTGCTTTGCACGGCGTCGTTGAGGGCAATGACGACGGACGCGGCGGAGGTGTTGCCGTATTTGTGGACGTTGACGAAAACCTGTTCAGGAGCGGCGCCAAGACGCGCGGCGACGGCGTCAATGATGCGGCGGTTGGCCTGGTGGGGGATGATGCACTTGATCCGGGTAATATCAATTTCGCACCGGCGCAGGGCTTCGATGGCCGCGGCGTGCATGGCGTTGACGGCGTTTTTAAAGGTTTCCTTGCCGTTCATGCGGAGGAAATGCTGGCCGGAAGAGATGGATTCGTGGGTGGGGGGGCAACTGGAGCCTCCGCCGGGCATGCAGAGCAGGTGGGCGCGGCTGCCGTCGGAGCCCATGCAGGCGGTGAGCAAGCCGTGGGCGTTGGGCCGATTGCGCAGAATGGCGGCGCCGGCCCCGTCTCCAAAGAGGACGCAGGTGTTGCGGTCCTTCCAGTTGACGATGGAGGAAAGTTTGTCAGCCCCGATGACCAGGGCGGTGTTGTAAGTGCGCGACATGATGAACTGCTGTCCAACTTCGAGTCCGAAGATGAAGCCGGAGCAGGCCGCCTGGATGTCAAATGCCACGGCGCGGCGGGCGCCGATTTTATCCTGCACAATGCAGGCGGTGGAGGGAAACGGCATGTCGGGCGTGATGGTGGCCAGGACGATCAGATCGATTTGGTCGGGGGTGATCTTGGCGTGTTCCATGGCGTTGAGGGCGGCCTTGGCGGCAAGATCGGAGGTGAATTCGCCCTTGGCGGCGATTCTGCGTTCCTTGATGCCAGTGCGGGTGGTGATCCACTCGTCGGATGTGTCAACCATGCGCTCGAGGTCGGCATTGGACAGAATCCGTTCCGGAACGTAAGCGCCGACAGCGAGGATGGAGCAGGTGCGTCCTCTGAAATTGTAGTTGGCGCGGGGATTTTTGAATTTTTTTTGCGATGGCTTCTTCATATTTGGACGGCAGTGAGGCGCTCATTGGCTTGGGCGGCCTCGGTGCGAATGATGTCCGTAATGTGGTGTTCGGCGGCCTGGACAGCCTGGTCGATGGCGCCCATGATGGCGCGCTCACGGGAGGAGCCATGGGCTTTGAAAATGACGCCATTGAGACCAAGGAGAGGCGCGCCGCCGCGGACATCAGGGTCGGTGCGATGACTGATGGTGCGCAAGGCGCCCCTGAGGAGCAGGGCGCCGAGGATGCGCTTGGGGTTGCGGGAAACTTCGGCTTTGAGCCAGGAGGTCAGGCTTTTGGCGAAACTCTCCATGGTTTTGAGCACGATATTGCCGGTGAACCCGTCGCAGACCACGACATCGACCTCGTTGTTAAAGAGATCGTGTCCTTCGACATTGCCGATGAAATTGAGGTTTGCCAACTGGCAAAGGCGGCTGGCTTCCTTTGTCATTTCGGTTCCCTTGTTGGCTTCCTTGCCGTTGCTTAAAATACCGACACGCGGGCTGGCGCAGCCGAGTATTTCCCGCGAGTAAATGCTGCCCATGATCGCGAAATGGAGCAGGTGGGAGGGGCGACATTCGACGTTGGCGCCGACGTCGAGGAGGACAAATTCATTTAGGGCGGCAGGAATGACGGTGGCGAGGCAGGGGCGGTCCAAGCCTTCGATCGGGCGCAGGCTGATGGTGCTGGCGGCGACAATGCCGCCGGTGTTGCCCGGGGAGACGAGGGCATCGGCTTTGCCTTCCTTGATCAAACTGACGGCGCGGACGATGGAACAGTCCTTTTTGCGGCGCAAAGCCTCGACCGGCTTGTCGCTCATGGTGAGGACTTCGGTGGCGTGGACGATCCTGACCCGCGGATCATTCAAGCCGATGCGACGCACTATGGGGGTGATTTCATCCTCGCGTCCAACAAGGAAGATTTCGCTAATGGAGGGGTGAGATCGCAGGGCCATGCGGACCCCATCGATAACAACCCCGGGTCCATGATCTCCTCCCATCACGTCAACAGCCAGTCGCATAAATGAAAGAGCGCGGAAGAACCATTCCTCCACGCTCTTGAAGCGGGCTTAAGCGGTCGCTTTGACAGTGATGACCTGGCGGCCCTTGTAAAAGCCGCAGGCGGGGCAGACACGATGAGGCAGACAAGGCGCGGCGCATTGCGGGCAGGTGTTGCCCTTGATCTGCGGCAGGGTCAAATTGCTGTTATAGGCACGGCGCATGCGTTGACGACTGTGCGACGGTTTGCGTTTAGGTACTCCCATACATTTCTCTCTTTTTCAAAACTTCAGCTTGTTCAATTCTGACCAGACGGACGAACCCGGCGTCTGGCTGCCGCCTTTTTTTGGCTGGGCGCTTTTGCTATCTGCCCGATTGGGCAGTCCGGCGCAATCGGATCCACACAACGGATGTTGCGGATACTCAAGTAGAATATCTTCCCGGACAAAGGGCGTCAAGTCTATGCAATCGTCTTTAATTTTGGCCTTTTCCGGGCCTTCCAAAGGAATGAGGGCCACCCAATGCTCCAGCGCGAGCTGATACTGGAACGGTTTGAGACAGCGGGAACACTCGCAGTCGAGCGTGACTTCCAATTTTCCCTGCACCAAGGCGCCCTGGCCGGTTTTTTGGGCGGTCAGCTCATAATGCAAGGGTTGCCGGGCATGGATCAACTCGTCCGGGCAGTCCAGTTCCAACTCATTGAACGGCAACTGTCCGGCCAAGTTCAAATCCCCTCTTTCCAAATGACGAATGTTGACTTGCAATGGCATGATTCAATTCAACCGTCCTTTCGTTTTATCATCTGCTCGGTTTGCAATTTGAACTTTAGGGCCAAGGCGGTGCGGACGTGTTCGGGGACGAAACACTCGACATTTCCGCCCAAAGCGGCGATTTCCTTGATGATGCGGGAGCTGAGAAATGTATAGGTTTCCTTGGGCATCATGAAAATTGTTTCTACCCGCCCGTTCAGTTTGCGGTTCATCAATGCCAGTTGAAATTCAAATTCAAAGTCCGAAACGGCCCTTAGCCCGCGAATGATGGCCAGGCCTTGCTGACTTTCCACATAATTGACCAGCAAGCCATCAAAAGAGTCCACTTCCACCCTGGGGATGTCCACGATCGCTTTTTTCACCAGCGCGACCCTCTCCGGCAGGGTGAACAGGCCCTTTTTGCTTTCATTTTGGGCCACCGCGACGATGACCCGGTCGAATAGCTTCGCCGCACGATGAACCAAATCCAAGTGCCCATTGGTCACTGGATCAAAACTGCCCGGATAAATGGCTGTCCGCATACCGTAGGATAGGCACATGTTTTCTGAAAGCCCATCAAAAAATGGGCGGCCGGCGGGGCGGGGGGGGGGCAGGATTTGCATATCCAATATGAGAAGCATGGGGCGAATGGGGAGGATACGTCGTATAAGTCGGCTTGGGAAAAATGCTCCTGCGTCCTGATTTGAATTCCCGGGGGAATCCGCCTATCCTTGGCGTGGATGCATTGCGGAAGCCTATATGAAAACCGGAACGGTTCAAGTTAACGGGGTTGATTACCTTTGGAGCGTTTACCGCCAGCCGAGATGGACTGGCGATCATGTCCTGCTGGGATTGGCCCTTCTGGTCAAACCGGTAAAAGCCAGTGGGCGCGAATTGGTTTTGGAATTTTCGATTGATTCCACCCGTCACGGGGAAATGCCGCAGCTTCAGCGGTTGCGTATTCCAAATCGCCGGTTGATCGAATGTATCCAAAACGCATTGGATGCAGGGTGGGACCCGGATTCGCGCGGGAAGGGTTTTTTCTTTGACGCCGGGCCGATGAATCCAAATTGAGGGCGCGTATTTTTATTTCATTTCGCGGCATTATGCGTTGCAATGGGAACAGATGTGCCAACCATGAAAGCAACAATTCTCGTGGCCGATGATGAGCCGGATGCGGTGGAGTTGATCGAAGTCAATTTGAAAACCGCGGGTTACAACGTTCTTACCGCCGCTGACGGTCATGAGGCGTTGCGGAAGGCCCGCACAGCCCTGCCTGATCTGATCCTGCTGGACATCATGCTGCCGGAAATGGACGGGTTGGAAGTTTGCAAGGCTCTGCGGCGCGATCCGGCGACTTCGTCCCTGCCGATCATCATGCTGACGGCGCGGGCGAGCGAGATCGACCGTGTGCTTGGCCTGGAATTGGGGGCGGATGATTACATCACCAAACCATTCAGCCCGCGCGAAATGGTTTTGCGGGTCAAGAATGTGCTCAAGCGTCCCCCCCAGGCGAACAACGACACGCGCATTCAATTTGGAGGGCTTGTGATTGATCCGCCGCGGCATCAGGCATCCTATTTGGGCAAGACCCTGGATCTGACGGCGACGGAATTCAAACTGGTGTCCGTGCTGGCGTCGCGCCGGGGGCGGGTGCAATCGCGCGAGCAACTGCTGCGGGATGTGTGGGGCTACAATGCCACGATCGACACCCGGACGGTGGACACTCACATGCGGCGGTTGCGCGACAAATTGGGCGGCGCGGCCCAGTATCTGGACACGGTGCGCGGGGTGGGTTATCGCTTTCGCGAGAAATAAATTCCACCGGGTATGCCTCCTTGGATTCCATTTGCCGTCGCGCTGTTGGCCGCGCTGGCGTGGCCGGTCTGGCTGATCCGCCGGCAGCGGGCGGAGCGGGCCGCGCTGGAACGGCGGTTTGCCGGGCAACTGAGTCAACAACAAGATCAATTTCACACCCGGATGCAGGCCCGGCAGCAGGCGCTTTTCAACGGCATGATCGAGGGGGTGTTGCTGCTGGATCAGGAGGGCCGGGTGCGGATGGTCAACGAATCGCTCGGCAAATATTTTGACATAGCCGCCGATATTCGGGGGCAGACCATCATGGAGGCTTTCCGCTGGCACGAACTGGCGGCCCTGGCCGCGCGTCTGCCGGTGGAAAGGAAAATCTGGGAAGCGGAACTGGTGATCAACCGCGCCACCCAGCGGTGCCTGATCGTCAGCGCCTCCCTCGTTGAAGGCCGCGCGGGGGCCGGGCCGGATTCGTTGTTTGTTTTTCGGGACGTGACGCGTCTCAAGGAACTGGAAAACATCCGCAAGGAATTCGTCGGGAATGTCAGCCACGAACTGCGCACGCCGCTTTCCCTGATCAAGGGATTCGCCGAAACACTGCTGGACGGCGCCAAGGACGACCCCGTGCAATGCGCGCGTTTCCTGCAAAAAATCGACAAACACTCCGACCGGCTTCTTTTTCTGATTGAGGATCTTCTGGTCATATCGCGATTGGAATCCGGCCACGCGGCGTTGAACACGCAATCAATCGATCTGCGCGAGGCGGCGCAACGGGTGATGGATGATCTTGGGACGCGGGCGGCGGGGCGGCAGACGCATTTGGAAAACAAAATTCCCGCCGGAACCGTTATTTGGGCCGACGCGGACCGGCTGCAACAAGTGCTTTTTAACCTGATCGAAAACGCGATCAAGTATGGGCGCAACGAGGGGAGGGTTGCCATCGGACTGGCGGAGGGGAAGCCGGATAAAGTGGAAGCCTTTGTGGAAGACGACGGGCCGGGCATCCCGTCCGAGGCGATTCCCCGGGTGTTTGAGCGGTTTTACCGGGTGGACCGGGCGCGGTCGCGGGAAAGCGGCGGCACGGGACTGGGGCTGGCGATTGTAAAACACATTGTTCAGGCGCACGGGGGCGAAGTCTGGGTGGAAAGCGTCTTGCAAAAGGGGACCCGTTTCCATTTCACGGTTCCGCGCCATGCCCCCAGCGCGCAGAGCGCGAGGGAGAGCAACGAAAGAATCGCGCCGGCTTGAAACAGGGTGTCCCGGTAAACCAGCCGCACCCCAAACCGGCAGCGACCAGAGAGAGCTGCCGAATAGACAAAGGCGTGCGACCCCAGAACGATGTCGGGAAAAGACACGAGTATGAACAAACCGAGCAGCAGAATGAGACGGGCCGCGCTAAACGCGCTGTCGGCGGCATCCGGCAGAGGGGTGGATTTCATCGTTCGGCCCGGATCATGCCAAGACCGGGCGTGCTTGTAAATGAGGCGGGCGGGGCTGTTCCAAACAGTTTAAAAATGGTTTTGCATAAAGTTGCAGAAATCATCCAACTTGCTGGGACCGCCGGTGTGGCGGGCTTCCAAATCAATTTGCAGCAAAATGCCGATGTTCTGCCCGCCGCGGCCATCAGACCGGATCGCCTCGAAACCGTAGCCGTAACTGGCCAGCGCCTGCCATACGCCCGAACGCGAACGATAGCCCAGCCCCAACCCGGCCCCGGAATTGAAATGGCCCGGTTGCGCCATTCCGGGCAAATAATCCACGGTGGCAATCGAGCCCATTGGATTCAGGCTCCATCTTTTGGCCGCGTCGAGGGGGAGTGTGTATTGCGCGTTGAAGCAGGCGAAATCGCGCGCGCTCAACTCCCCGTCAAAATAGCCCGGTATCAAAAGAGGAAATTCGGATGTCATCGGCATGTTGCCGCCCAACCGGTAGGCGCTGAAGCGGTCCGCCTGAGTGCTTCCCCCGCCGGTCAGATTGACCCCAAAGCGTTGCCGGGAATCGGGAAAGGTGTAAATCAACAGCGCCCGGCCCCAAAACAGTTGCGGGGAGGAATTCAAATCGCGGTCTCCGTCAAACCCGTAAGCGCCCGCATCCGTGCGCTGCTGTCCTTCATACCAGACGGAAAGTTCCATCGCGAGATCGGGGCGCAAAAGCGGTTCCCGTCCGCCCCAGCGCAGTCCGGCGCGCCAGCTTACCGTGGAATGATCCGACGGCAGCACGAAGTTCGGACTGGTGTCGTCGCGCTCGTAAGTGGAGTAATGCTCCTTGATCCGCAGCACTCCGGAGAGGGGAATGCGGCTTCCCGGATTGAACAGGTGATAAATCGAGGCCGACCCTTCCACGCTATGCCCGTAGAACGATTGGTCGGGAAAATATTTTTCATCTTGAAAATCGAAATAGCTGTCGGCGAAACCGCCGCCGCCAAAGCCCAGGCCAAAATCGGTGTCAGGTCCCAGCAATCCGACAAAGCCCACCTCGGAATCCAGATAAACCGGGGCCACGGCCAGGCGCAATGTGACGTTGGTGTGGAAGAAATTCGGCTCGTTCAGATAGTAATAGGCGTAAGCATCAATTGGCGCGGCCCCTTGCAACGCCTGATTGCCGCCCATCTGGATCAGCTCCCGCTTATCCGGGTCGATTTGCCCGGACGCAGCGTGATTCATCAACAAGCCGGCCACAATCAAGGAAAGCACCCCGTTCCTTCGCATCTTGATAGGTTATACGAAGACCGCTCCTCTGCGCAAGAGGCAGTCGGACGGGGCGGAATAGCGCTAGAAAGAGGATTCTTTTTGTGCCAGTCTGAGTTGTGGAGTCCAGTTCGACCAAATCCATTTCACCGGCTAAAATGCGGTGGCTGCTCAATGTCGGCGGGGTGGCCGTCCTGCTGGCCGGGTTTTCGGGCGCCATGGCAATATGGCGCGCCGCAGACCGGGCGGAGCGGGCCTTGAGCGATTCCATGCCGCTGGCGCCGCTCGATTCCAGAAAAGACACGCAGAAAATGGAGATTTATTATGGCAAGGCCGGGGTGATGATGGAGAGTTGGACGGAATGGTTTCAAACCATGACCCACGGCAAACCGCTGGCGGAAACGATGGTGGTGGCATCCTCGGCGGCGGCCATCGTCTGCTTCATCGCGGCCGGGCGGCAACGCCCCGATCCTAATGTTTGACATACTTTTCCATCCGGCACTCGAATCCGCCAAAATCGACCGGCTGGCGGGAGTGTAAGCGGAAGGGACGGGGCGTTTCGGGCATGGAAATGGGATTGGCCAGGACCAGTCTTCCGCCCGCCGGCAAAATGCGGGCGGCGACGGCAAAGAGGTCGTGAATCAATCCGTGCAGATCGGCCACGGGAACGCGCATGCCCATGGGGGGATTGGTGAGGATCAGGGTGACGGCCCCGGCGCTCAAGCTGCGCTGGGCGTAATCCCGGAAGTCGCAACAATCAAAATGGGTTGGAACAGCGATGGCATGGGCGGCGGCAAGATTGTCGCGCGCGATGGCAATGGCTTCCGCGCTGAGATCGGTTCCGTGGATGCCCCCCAGACCGCCCAGGAGCGCGCTTTCCACCAGTTCCAATCCCGAACCGCAAAAGGGGTCCCAGATGATTTCGTTTTCCACCCGGCCGGCCAGCCGGGCCATGCTGGCGGCCAGATGCGGATGGGAGGCGGCGGGCACGTCGTGGCGGCGATAATAAAAGCGCGGGTCGGGGGTCAGGTTGGGGCGCAATTCCACGTCGCCGTCCGGGGCGCCGGGGTAAATATCCACCGTCCAGGTCACGCTCCGGCCGTCGTTGAGCATTTCCGGGCACAGGCTGAAAACGCGGCCGGCCAACTGGCGGATCGCGCCGCGTCCGCGGCCTTTGTCAATAAAATTGATGCGGTAGCGCGTCGCGCCGGTGGTGAAGCAGCCCAAGGTGCGCCGCGCCAGCGGGGAAGCGATGATGGAGGCCGGGTCGCCGCCGGTTTTTCCCCGGCCGGGCACAAAACCGACCGTGCCAAAACAGCGCCAGGCATAAATATCGGCGAGCGAGAAAGGGGCGAGGGGGGTGAGGGCAACCAGGCCGGGACTGACGTTGTCGATGCGGAATTTTTTTGAGGTTTGGACGGATGCCGCCACTTCCCCGGCGACGATTTTTTCCAGGCCGCGGCGGCCGCGCAGATGGATGCGGAGCCCGGCAAAATCCGAAAGGACGCCTTCCATGCGGACGGCGCTGGGGTTTTTGGCGCGGGCGATGCCGGCTTTGATTTTTTGCTCCATTTGCGGGAAAACACCTTCGGTTGACAATGTTTGCAAGGTGGTTGCGCCTCCGATTTTTTCCAGGGCGCGGGCCGCGAATTTTTTCTCGCGCGCGACGGGGGTGGTTTGCCAGAGGGCGAGCAGTTTCGCCTCCTCGTCCGCGCCCGCGCCGATTTTGGGCAGGGCGGCGGCGGCGTAGCGGCGGATTTTCTCGGCGGGATCGCGCAGAAGGGCGAGGAACCAGGCTTTGACCTCGTCCTTTTGGGCGGGGTTGCCTGATTCGGAAAAGACCACGCCCACGGCGCGCACCAAGGCCACGCGTTCGATCCGTTCCGGCGGGGGGGCTTGGTTGAACCGGGGCGCCTCATCGGTCCATAACTGTTCCCAGGACAACTGCCGCAACTGACGGTAGAGGTCCTTGCCCGCCTTTTTTCGATCCGCGTTTTTCATGGGTTCAAATCCTGACATCCCCGGGCCGTCCCGGAAAGAGGTATTACTCCAAATCAGCCGGAAAAAAGGAACATCTTTTAAGCGGTTGACAACGACGGGTTTTCAGACAGATTACGCCCATGCCCAAGTCAATGCATCGCGGAAGGACCAGCGCTATTCGCCATGCGATGAACCGGAAGAATCCATGCGGTTATGCGGGTCTGCCCCCTCCCACGCTGAATCAACAATATAAAAGCGACATAAAAGGACATGTATGATGAGAGTGAAAAATGTAAACGGCACAAGCGGCGACGCCTGCACCTGCGGTAGCTGGCTGGACCATTGGAAGAAATTCAGCAACCTGCCGCTTCCTCCCCGCTGCACTGTGGTCAGTTGCGCGGGACTGCCGGAGTTCGGCGCCCATGTCCAAAAGGAATATTCTGATGAGGAATGTTGGTATATCGTTCCGTTTTGCAAGACGCATAATGCACAAACGGGCAAATCCTACGTGGTGGACACAACGCTCGTGCCGGCCGACGTGAGCGAGACTTGCGGCAAACAACAATGACAGACCGTCCGGCGAAGCGGAAACCCCGGCCATAATCCAAAGGCGGACCTGATCTGCCGCTTTGCTGTGGGGGAAAAAACTTTGTCCAGTTTCGTCTTTGGCGGACATTACTTGGCAGATGCTGGAACTGGACGACCAACGACTGCTTGAAGAGTTTGCCGGAAAGAATTCCGAGGCTGCCTTTGCCGCTCTCGTGGCCCGGTATGTGAATCTGGTCTATTCCGCCGCGCTGCGATTCACCAGCAATCCGCATCA
>Ga0181535_10006658_pt1 | contig 11838 bp, 14 predicted proteins | sample PEATcosm2014_Bin_44_FD_119774 | JGI IMG/M metagenome (GOLD analysis project Ga0181535, IMG submission 119774) | Peatland microbial communities from MTU Mesocosm Facility, Houghton, MI, USA - PEATcosm2014_Bin17_30_metaG | ecosystem: Environmental > Terrestrial > Soil > Wetlands > Peat | place...
AAGGTGCGTTCCGGACGCCGCTTCCGGGGCGGGCTGGTGTGCGGCGCGATAAGCAGAAGGTGGTACTCCGAACATGGCTCCAAATGCCCTCGTAAAGGATTCGTGAGTTTCGAATCCGGCTTCGAATGCAACCTGCGTGATGGGGTCGTCGTGCAGCTTGAGGTTTCGGGCGGCGCGCTCCAACCGTAGACGCCGGATGTGCTCCATCAGCGTTTCGCCGACGAGGCCGCGGAAAATGCGGGCAAAGTGAAAAGGCGAAAAGGCCGCTACCGCGGCGACCTCGTCCAATTCCAGGTCATCGTCCAGATGCCCCTGGATGAACAGCAGCGTGCGGACGATCCGCTCGTAGTAGTCCTGCTCGGTGGAGGCCTTCATTTCCGCGCCAGGCGTGCGGCCCCGAAAGCCAGCGCCGGAAACGCGAGATAGCTGACGCCGATCTCCGAATAGTATCCCGCCGCCGTCATCTTCATCGGTCCAAAAGCGAACATGGGGTAGTCGAACATCAGGTTGATTCCAACCCAAAGCGCGCCGGCCAGGACGGCCTCCCGCAGCGCCACCGGCCGGCTTCGAAAGTAGACGCTGAGCAGCGCCCCGCCGGTGAGGAGCAAAACCAGGTTCATCAGGGATTCGAACAGCGCGGCGTTCGACGCCTTCACAGGGAACAGAAGAAATGAAATGGCGAAGGGAATCAGCCAGCTCAACAGCCCGAGCGCCGCAGCCCGCCTCCAGAGGATCATCGGTGCCTCCCAGACAAGAGTGTAAGTCCGCAAGCCTGAACCTGCTTGATGGATTTTGCTTTTTTTCGCGCGGCGCCTTACGCCTGCAGCGCACACCGCGGCTGACGGCGTGCATAATTGATGGATGCGATATCGCGAGCTGGGACGGACCGGCTGGAAGGTTTCGGAAGTCAGTTTTGGCGCCTGGGCGATCGGCGGATCGTGGGGCCATGTCAGCGATGATGAATCTCTGGCGGCGCTGCACCAGGCCATCGACTGCGGCGTCAATTTCATCGATACGGCGGACGTTTACGGGGATGGCCGCAGCGAACGCCTGCTGGCGCGGTTGAAGCGCGAGCGGCGCGAGGATATCGTGATCGCCACCAAGGCCGGGCGGCGCCTTTCGCCGCATACTGCGGACGGGTACAACGCCCGAAACCTGGCGCGCTTCGTAGAAGACAGCCTGCGCAACCTGGCCACAGACTGTATCGATTTGGTGCAGCTCCACTGCCCGCCCACCGATGTCTACTATCGGCCCGAGGTCTTCGGCGCGCTCGACGATCTGGCGCAAGCCGGGAAGATCCGTTACTACGGCGTCAGCGTGGAGCGGGTCGAGGAGGCGCTGAAAGCGATCGAGTTTTCAAACGTGCAGACGGTGCAGATCATCTTCAACTGCTTCCGCCAGCGGCCGGCGGAGTTATTCTTTCCGGAGGCCCTGCGGCGGCGCGTCGGAATTCTGGCTCGCGTCCCTCTGGCCAGCGGACTCCTCAGCGGCAAGCTCACGCGCGATTCCCGGTTCGCCGCCGACGACCACCGTAACTTCAACCGCCACGGGGAGGCGTTCGATGTTGGCGAGACGTTTTCCGGCGTGGATTACGAGGTCGCCCTGGAAGCTGTAGAGGCGATCCGGCGCCTGCTGCCGGCCGGCGTTGCCATGGCGCCCTTTGCGCTGCGCTGGATTCTGATGCACGACGCAGTGTCGTGCGCGATTCCCGGCGGCAAGCGCCCCGCGCAGGTTGCAGAGAACTGCGCGGCCTCGGAACTTGTCGCTTTGCCCGCCGAAACGATGGGCGCAATTCGCGTTATTTACGATGCCAGGATTCGTCCCCTGGTGCACCAGCGTTGGTAAGGCGCGGCCGCCGGCAGGCCCGCGCTGCGGTGAGGCTTGCGCGCCGCGAGGTAAAATCCCTTTCGGAGAGCGACACGCAGGAAAAAACCATATGCCGATTGCCTTCGCAACAGACCCGCGCATCGTGATGACCCTGGACGCGGGGGGCACCAGTCTGAAATTTTCGGCCGTACGCGGCAACCGGCCGATCATCGACCCGCTGAGCCTGCCGACCGAGGCTGCCGACCTGGACCGCTGCCTGGGGAACATCGTACAGGGCTTCGAGCGCGTGAAGCAGTCCTTGCCGTCGCCTCCGGTGGCCATCAGCTTTGCTTTTCCCGGGCCGGCCGACTATCCCCGCGGCATAATAGGCGACCTCGGCAATTTGCCGGCGTTCCGCGGCGGGGTGGCGCTCGGGCCCATGCTGGAAGACAAGTTCGGCGTTCCGGTCTATATCAATAATGATGGCGACCTGTTTGTTTACGGCGAAGCCATCGCCGGCTTTCTGCCCTATGTGAACGGACTGCTTGAGCAGGCTGGCAGCCCCAAACGTTATCGGAATCTGTTTGGCATCACGCTCGGCACAGGGTTTGGAGGGGGCATCACCCACAATGGGGAACTGTTCATCGGCGACAACTCGATCGCCGGCGAGGCATGGCTGCTGCGTAATAAGCTCACCCCTGGCATCAATGCCGAAGAGGGCGCCTGCATCCGCGCCGTGCGGGGAGTGTATGCGCAATGTGCGGAAATCCCTGCCGACCAGGCTCCCGAACCTAAGGCAATCTTCGATATCGGAATGGGGCTTTCCCCCGGGGATCGCGCCGCCGCCACCGAAGCCTTCCGCCGGTTGGGGGAAGTTGCCGGCGACGCCATGGCGCAGGCCCTCACCCTGATTGACGGCCTGGGCGTGGTGGGAGGCGGAATCTCAGGCGCTCATCCGCTGTTTTTGCCGGCGCTGGTGGACGCGGTCAATGGAGTCTTCGACTCCGGGCAGCGCCGCCTTTGTGCGCGCGCATACAACATCGAGGCTCCGGCGCAGCGCGAACAGTTCCTGCGCGGCGGCACGCGCGAAGTCCGCGTCCCAGGATCGGCGCGTACGGTTGTGTACGATCCGCTGGCGCGCACTGCAATCGGCATCTCTCGCCTGGAAACCAGCGAGGCAGTGGCGATTGGAGCGTACGCATTCGCCCTGGCGCGGATCTAGCTGCTGATTGGGGTCGCGGAATTACATGTCGATGCGCTGCTGCGTTTGGTTGTCCAGATACCAGCAGGGCGTGTACCCGAAGTGGGGAAAGAGCGCGTGGACGCAGGGGCGCGTCTCCGGGCTGAGCATCATGATTTCGGTCTTGCCGTCTTTCAACGGCACCGCGTAATAGGGCCGCACCACGACTGCGCCAAGCGCCCGCGGCCAACGCCAGCGGGCGATCACCGAATCGCCGCCGTAGACGACGCCGGCCAGAACGGCCAGCGCCACCGAGGTCCAACGCACATATCGCACCACCCCAGCTTACCAGTGGTTGTCCGGCAGATCGCTACGGGAGCCGGAGATCCGTGAGAACCGGACAGAGCGCTTCAACTGCCGGCTGCCATTGGTCCGGAAACGACCCGCGGTGGTTTTGGTAGTGGGCTACGAGGGTAGCCCACTACGAGGGTCTTCTTCAGGGGACAGCGGACTACATGCCGCTCTGCGTAGCCGTGCCGGCGCCGAACTCGACCGTGGTCGTCGAGCCGCCCAACTGGATGGATGCGACGTGCTCGGTCTTGCCTGCCACAACAACATCGATCGCAGTGTGGGCGAACTTCTGAGTGCCGGTTTCCAACTTGACGGGCGCCGACACCGACTTGCTGGTGCGGACGTCCGTAAAGGTGGCTGTGCCATTTTCGACTTTGAGTTTGTACTCGCCGGGGGCCAGCTGCAGGACGCCGATCACGGCGGTCTGATCGAAAACTACGTCATAGCTCTTCGTGCCCGCCAGAACGAAGCTGCAAGCAGACACAAATCCAACCAGTAATAGCGATTTTTTCGTCATATCCGAGAGTTTCCTTGAGGTTAGTTCCTGTGGCTCGATGGTACTTGGCACACAAGATGCTTTTGTCTTGCGTCCGACCCTGGGGTTGGTTGCGTTTTCTGGTTCTATGATAGCAAGACGGTGAGCCGCGGCCAATTCAAAGTTTTTATGTGGGATATATCATACTCACAGGCCTGTAATTATCTTATTTTCGTGGGACTTAGAGCTCGAGAGTGCGAACGATTTGCGACACCTCAGAAATGCCTTCGCGGCGCAGAAAATCAGCCAGTTCCCGGGCGATGCGCAGCGGCGATTGAGGGTCCCAGAAGGTGGCGGTGCCAACTTCGACGGCGGTGGCGCCGGCCACTAGAAATTCGGCGGCGTCGACACCAGTGGCGATGCCGCCTAGCCCCACCACCGGAATCCGCACCGCCTGGGCAGCCTGGTAGACCATCCGCAGGGCGATTGGCTTGATCGCCGGGCCGGAAAGGCCGCCGAAACCAGCGCCGATGCGCGACCGGCGCGTGCGCGCGTCAATCGCCAGAGCCATCAAGGTGTTGACCAGCGAGATCGCATCCGCTCCGGCAGCTTCAGCGGCCTGCGCCAAGGGCTCGATGGCGGCCACATTGGGTGAAAGCTTGACGATCAGGGGACGGTGGGCTACGCGCCTGGCGGCCGTTACCACTTCGCTGAGCAGAGACGGGTCGCTCGAAAAATAAATCCCGCCGTGTTTGGTGTTGGGGCAGGAAACATTCAACTCGTAACCAGCCACGCCGGGGTGATCCTCGAGTACCCTGATGACCTCGACATAGTCCTCGATCGTGAAACCGAAGACGTTGGCAAACACCGGAGTAGAAAGCCGCGCCAGCGACGGCAGCTTGTCCTGAACAAATGCGCGAACGCCGATGTTTTGCAGCCCGATGGAGTTGATCATGCCCGCCTGGGCTTCCCACACCCGGGGTGCGGGATTGCCTTCAATGGGCTCTCGCGACAAGCCTTTCACCACAAGTCCGCCGAGAGCGTTGAGATCCAGCTGGCGCTCGAACTCCACGCCGTAGGCGAAGGTGCCGGAAGCCGCAATCACCGGATTGCGCAGCGGGATGCCGCACAGGCTGGTCGCCAGCGATGCATCCGATGCGCCGCTCATTCCGCCAGGGCCTCCGCCAGCACACGCCCGGTAGACGAAGACGGAGGCGGAACGCCGCAAACGCGAGACAATGTCGGAGCCAGGTCCACCGCTTCCACAGGCGATTCGAATAACCCGGTGCGAAAGCGCGGGCCGTACAGGCACAACGGCACGCTGGCGTCGTAGTTGTACAGCGAACCGTACGAGATACCGCGTCCCTGGTTGTAGTCTTCCACGTATTCGGGCCGGTAGGAGAGCATGACGTCGCCGCAGCGCCTGGGGTGAAAGCTATTGCGGAAGCGGCGCTCCCAGTCGTCGCGGCTGGAACAGGCGTCGCCCGCGGTGTAATAGCCCGCCACGGCCGGGTGTTCCAGGGCGGCGGCGCCGGCGGCCTGCCGCACCGGTTCCAGGTCGCGCGCCGTCCCTCCGTCCAGATACAGAAACGGATAAATGTATCTCTGCACGTGCCCGAGGTTGCGGTCGCGCAGAGCGCGATCCACGGCCTGCGCCACGCTCTCGCCCGCCACCGCCATGCGGGCGCGGGAGCTCGGGCTGGGTGCGGGCGGCGCTCCGTGGCAGCCGGCCAGGGCGAGGTCGAATCCTTTGTCGCCCAGCGTCCGCCGCAGCTGCGCCAGCAGCGATTCCACCTGCAGGTCAATTTGCAGCGTCATCTGCTGCATCAGAGGCGACGCCGCGCCGGTTTCGAATCCCAGCCGGGCTGGCGCGGAGACCACCAGACAGACGAAGTCAAATGTCCCTGACTGGCCGAGCCGCTCGTTGGTGGCCAGTTCACGTAAGAAGTCGAACTGCGCCTCCGCCGAAAACGGAGAAGACTCGTAGAGGTCAACAAAGTCCCGCGGGCGGGCCGCATCGTACTTAAGGACACGGAGCGCCGGCGAGCCGGCCGGGGCCCCAGCCGCCAGCCACTCGGCGCCGTGCAGTTTCTCCAGCGGCCTTTGGGTGTTAAACGGGCTGAGCCAGTCCGGCGCATTTCCCAGCGTGTTAAACCTGCCTTCCGTGTCCGGCCAGAACACTCGCGCCGCCGGGTGCGCGGCCACCAAACCAGCCTGCGTGGCGCTGGCGGCCACCACATAAGCTCTCGTCCCCTGCTGCTCGGCGATTTGTCCCGCCAGGGTCGTCGCCAGCATTTCTTCCTCGGAGGCTTTCACCGTCTGCCGCCAGCGATGATCCCACCAGGAATCAGCCACGATGCCGTGCTCTGCCGGCCATGCGCCGGTGGCGAGGGTTGCGAGCGAAGTGGACGGAAATGTACTGGCCAAGTGGCGGCAATCCGGGAAATATGCACCCGAAGTTATTAGTTTCCGAACCCCCCCATTGGTTAACTTCCCCCACGCAGTTTCCAGAAAGTCCGCTCGCAGGAGCTCAATTAGAATCAACACGAACAGGTTCGGCCTCGGCGCTAAACCCCACGTCCTGAAGGACGTACCCGCCATCATCGACAGCGTGAAGGTTCGACGGCAAATATCCATGAAAAAAGAGTTTATCAGAGCCGGATGTTAATGCTATAGTGTTCTTTCTTTCGACGCGGAAATTTGGGTCAGCACCGGTCTATAGCGTGGCCGGCTGAGGTTTTAGGCGATGAACAAGCATGAAAGCGTATTGGGACTCGCGGAGATCCGTCGTAATCGGGGCATTTCTTTAGAAGAAATTGCCGATTCCACCAAGATCAGTGTAAGGTCGCTCGAAGCAATTGAGCAGGGCGATTTTCGCCGGCTGCCCGGCGGCATCTACAACACCAGTTACATCCGCCAGTATGCGCGCGCCATCGACTACGATGAATCCGTTTTGCTCGCCTTCTACCATCAGCAAACCGGCGCGGTGAAAGACGAAACCGTACCCTCGCAGCCGCCGACCGGCAGTTTCCGCCCGGTTCACTCCATCTTCAATTGGTAATTCGAAACTGGCAGCGCCACCCCGTGGCGCAGGCAGTCCTGCTTGCTGTGTCGAGAGTCGTTTCGACATTTCTTTGCTCTTGACGTGCAGCCAATCCGCCCGCTGTCAGCCGGATGCCTGCTTTTGCGCCATCCGGCTGGCGAACTTGGCCACGTTAATGATCCCGCGCTGGTGCGTGCCCTCGCCGATCTTTTCTTTTTCGTCCCGCGCCTCCACACGAAACTCGACGCGGCGGTCGGCGACGGCGGTAATCTCCGCCGTGATGATCACCGACGCGCCGATGGGGGCTGCTGCCAGGTGGAGCACATTGACGTGGGTTCCCACGGTGTCGTATCCCGGCTCGAGCTGCGGCAGCACCGTGTCGCGGCAGGTGCGCTCCATTAAGCCGATCATGTGCGGCGTGGCCAGCACCCGGGGACCCTCGGCGCCGAGAAAGCTGATGGCATTTTCGCCGGTCACCAGCACCCGCTGTTCCCCTTTAGTCCCGATTACGATGTTGTGCATGACGGGATCAAGCGGCGGCCAGTCCGGCCAGCACGCCGCGCATGTAGCTAAAGGAACGTTCCACGCCGGGCAGCGGGTTGTCGCCGTCGATTTCGTATTCGAGGTTGACGCAGCCCTGGTAATGGATCTTCTTGAGCTCCTGAAAAATCGCCGGGATCGGTATTTCGCCGGCGCCTACATCGCACTGGCTGTCGCGGTTGGTCAGGTCGGTCAGATCCTTGATGTGCATATCCAGCAGGCGCGGGCCAGCCAGCGCAATCACCTTGACCGGGTCATCGGCGTAGGCGACTTCCCCGGTCCGCGCCTTGGCTGAATCGCGCAGATGAGCGGTGCGGATGGCGCGATACGCATGCCCAACGTCCATGCACAGCCCGCAGCGCGGGTCGAGACCGCTCACCGCCTCCAGCACAGACTGCGCGCTGGGAAAATGATGATCCTCGGGACCATGGTTGTGGATGGCGATGCGGATATCGTAATCCCGCACCAGTTGCTCGACGCTCTTGAGATTGTCGTGGGTCGGGGCGCAAACCATCATGGGCGCGCCGAAGTTCTTCGCCAGTTCGAACAGCGGCCGCAAGTCGTCCACGGTGTTGGCCTTGGTCATGTCAATGTTGCCGATGCTCATGACCGTTAGCCCGGCGGCGGCGAATGCCTGGCGCGCTTCCCGTGCCTGCTCAGGTGTGCTGTTGGTGGCGAGTTGCTGCTGAGTGTTCTTGACGCTGATCCAGGGAGTGTGGACCTGCCGGATCATTTCGATCGCTTTGGGACGTTCGAAATTGCGGAAAGTGTAAGTCGCGATGCCGAGCTTGATTCCCCAGGGTGTGGGTTCGACGCGGGCCGAAGCGGCCGGCGCGGCGAGGGAGCCCAAACCGGCCAGGCCGGCGGCGCCCAGGAATCCGCGGCGCGTAGTTGGAGTTTTCATTCCTCCAACATTCTATGCAATTCCGCGGCGCCGCGCGGTTGAAGAACGCACCGGCGGCAGTGACCGCCGGCGCTACGGCTACTTTTCTTCGTAACGCCGGCGGTTTCTGCCGCCGCTGCTCTGGCTGGCCCACCTATTTCTTCTTCCGCAAATAGATGGTGCCATGGAGGGTGTAGAAACCGGCCGGCACGCCACCGCCGTTGATCACTCCCTCGAAATGGTCGTCGAAGCGCAGGCGGAATTTCATCCCGCTGCCGTTGTCCTTCTCCATCGGCGCAGACCCGCCGAGCGCAATCTCGAAATCGCTGTAGATGTCCGAGCGCATGGTTTTGAATTTCAGGTTGGCTTTCACATCGGCCGGCAAGGTCACGTCGATGGAGCCGTTCAGGCTGCTGAACGACAGCGGCTTGGATGGATCCACGCGGTCCATCGTCACGTGGATGCCGCCATTGAGCGTGTGCGCCACCACGGTTCCCGAGATATCGGTCAACTCGATGCGCCCGGCCAGCGTATCGGCATCCACTTCGCCGTGCAGGCCCTGCACCGTGAGAGGGCCGTTGAGCGTGTGCAGGTTCACGGACGTCTCCACCGGGACGCTGATCGTCAACGGACCCGGCAGGTTTGGTTCGGCATGAACCTTGATCACGTTATCTTCCTCTTCGATGGAGAGGCCGCGCGGCACGTCCAGGCGATGCATGCCGCCGGAGCTGGCTGCATGGTGAGAACCGGAGCCGGCCTCGACGATGACGTCACTGCCGCCGTATGCCTTCACCAAAATGGCACCGTTGAGCGTATGCACATTCAGCTGGCGTGGGTGGCCGCCGGGAGGCGCCGGAACAACGACGCGCTCTCCGTTGTCCTGCGCGGCGGCAAAACTACACACGATGATGGCTGTGCCCGCAAGGGCGAATATGTTTTTCATGACTGGTATTCCTCTCGATCCGACCGAATTTGCCTACGGCTTCGCCTCGTGCAGGCGGATGGCGCCATTGAAGCCTTCAAATGCCAGCTTGGGTCCGCCCTGGCCAATTCGGCCCGATCCGTTGCGACCGCTGCGATAAACGTACTTCGTGCCATTGCCCTCCGCGCTGGCTCGGGAAGGCACGGGAGCGACTTCGAAATCCGAAAACACGCCGCCGTTAAAGGTCTTATAGCTCAGCTCGGCATTCAGGCCGGGCTGGAAGTAAACGTCGACCGCGCCGTTGAACGTCTTGACACTGAGGTCGTGTTCCGGGTTTCGCCGGAAGCCAATTTTCACCGGCCCGTTGAACGTGTGAACGTTGCCGGCGCCGCTCACGTCGTCCGCCTCGATGTGCCCGTTGAAAGCGTGGAGGTCAAAATCGCCGCTGGTTCCCTTGACGGAGATCTCGCTGTTGAAGTTTTCCAGCGAAAGCGCGGTACCGGCGGGCACCTGAATCTCGTAGTCAAACTCAACCCGATAGTAGTCGTGGTCGCCGTGGAAGCTGATGCCATGGTGGTCGCGGAACGGACCGTCCTGATACAGCTTGACCTCGCCGCCCTGCTCGGTGATTTCGAGCTTGACCTCGCGCTTGGCTTCCGCCAGCTTCTCGGCCGAATCGGCGCGGTTATGACGGACCATCGTTACTTCGATCTGGCTGCCCGTGCCGGTGACGTGAATCGCGCCGGCGAAGTTATCCGCCACCAGCTTGTGACCGGTTCCACCGGCGTAAGTGTGATGGATGGTCTCCTGATCTTCCACAGCCCAGTGGTGATCGGAATCGTGCGCCGCCAGCGGCACGAGCGATATGGTTAGCAGCAGGATGGTCTTCATCTGGATTCTCCTTTAATTCCTAATTCGTCTAGCGCCCACTGCGCCCTCTGGCGCACGGCCTCGTCCGCTTCCGGGCGGACGGCGAGGCGCCGCAGGACGGAAGCGCAATCACGGTCCTTGGATTTCACCACCAGGTCGATCAACGCCACTTGGGCGAGCGGCGAGTCCTGGACAGACAGGGTCGCCGGCAGAGCACGGCGGACATTCGGATCGGCCACGTACTTCTCCAGCGCATCCACCGCGGACAGGCGCACATTCACATTGGAATCGTGCCCGGCGGCGTAAAGCAGCGCTTGTTCCACCTGGGGATCCGGCTGCGTCATCTGATAGGCGTAGCTGACACCCTCGATCCTCGAAGCCGGCGACTGCTGCTGCATCAACGAAAGCGCCACTAGCTGGTGGAGGCTCTCCACCTGGCCTTGCAGTTGTGCGATTTCCGGAACGACGGCTGGACGCGGCGCCAGGCCACGCCCGGCGATCAGACCGATAGCGAGAACCGCCAGGCCGGCCGCCACTTGCCAGGCCCAGCGCGGCGGTGCGTGCCGCGACGGCCCAGGCCGCACTGCGACAACCTGGCGGCCCTGTTCCAGGCCGGCCTCGAAAGCGGCAAGAGTTGCCTGGAAACGCTCCTTCATCGCAACGTCGGGTTTGGCATCCAGTTTCAGCGCTTCCAGGCCCCGCCAGACGATACCCAGGCGCGCCAACTCGCCGCGGCATGCCGAACAGGTTTCCAGGTGTTCGATGAGGCGTTCCCGGGCGCTTTCGCCCAGCCTGCCGGCCAGGCACTCGGGAAGTTGTTCGCGGATGTTCTCGCAACTCATGACATTGGTTCTCCCCGCAAGGCGAAGAAACGGTCGCCCAGTTCGTGCAAGGCCCGGTAGACCCGCACCTTCACGGTTCCGACCTCGCACTCAAGGGCAGCGGCTATTTCCTCGTATTTCAGCTCCAGAAAACGGCTCATGACGAGCACTTCCCTTTTCTCCGCGGGCAGCCCGGCCATCGCCTGGCGCAGCAGCGCGGTTTCCTGCTTCTCCTCCATCAGACGGTCGGGCGCTGCGTCGGGACTCGTGACCTCCGGCACCTCGGCCGGCCACGCGACTTCCTTCTTGTTCCGGCCGATGTGATCCAGGTAGGCGTTGCGGCCAATCTGGAACAGCCAGGCACGAAAGTTGCTCTCCGTCTGGTAGCTACGGCGGTACTTCAGCACGCGAAAGAATACCTCCTGCACCAGGTCCTCGCTGGTGGCGCGGTTCCCGGTGAGGTGCAGGAAATAGTGCAGCAAAGCCCGGTGATGGCGGTCAAACAAAACCTCGAGGCCGTTCACCTCGCCTTCCCGGACTTGCCGCATGATTTGCTCGTCCTCCACTATTGCCTGCTTTTCAAAAGGGAATACTGGCCAGATCGAAAATGGTTACGAAAATAATTACGGTGGGGTTCCTGGAGCGCGATGCAACTTTTTGCGCACTTTCGGGCCGGTCGATCGTATAAGCGGGTATGGCTGAGCTGGTTTCGGACATTCGCTACGCGGTGCGCGTGCTGGGGCGAAATCCGGGGTTCGCGGCAGTCGCCGTCCTCACGCTGGCGCTGGGAATCGGCGCCAATACCGCTATTTTCACCATTTTCGACAGCGTCCTGCTACGGCCGCTGCCTTTCCGCGAGCCGCAGCGGCTGGCGGCGATCCACGAAATCGTCCCCAAGTTCGCCTACCTGGCGCCGACCATTCCGGTTTCCGCCGATCATTTTCTGA
>Ga0181535_10006659_pt1 | contig 11837 bp, 11 predicted proteins | sample PEATcosm2014_Bin_44_FD_119774 | JGI IMG/M metagenome (GOLD analysis project Ga0181535, IMG submission 119774) | Peatland microbial communities from MTU Mesocosm Facility, Houghton, MI, USA - PEATcosm2014_Bin17_30_metaG | ecosystem: Environmental > Terrestrial > Soil > Wetlands > Peat | place...
CGGGGCCGGTGCCCTGGCGCGCTCGCTGTTCGTCACCGGGAACGTCGAGGCGCTCCGGATCCTCCGCGACCACTCCCCCGGGGCCCGGATCGGCCTCACCTGGGTCGAGGGTCCCACGCCGCCGCTCGCCCTGCTCCAGGAGCTGGGGGCCGAGTACTGGAACCCGATGTTCGGGCTGGTGACGCCCGAGGGCGTCGAGGCCGTGCACGGCGCCGGTCTCAAGGTGTCGACGTGGACGGTCGACGAGCCGCAGGACATGGCCCGCGTGGTCGATGCCGGCGTCGACGCCGTCGTGAGCAACCGCATCGCGGAGCTGGTGGCGTTCCTCCGGCGGTGATAATGGTGCCTGCGGCACGACGCAGGGAGGCACCATGGCAGTCGAGCTCAACCACACGATCGTCCCGGTCCAGGACAAGGTGGCGTCGGCCACCTTCCTCGCCGAGATCCTCGGCCTCGAACCGCCGAAGCAGTTTGGACCCTTCCTCTGCGTCGAGACCGCCAACGGCGTCAGCCTCGACTACGACGACCGGTGGGCCCCCGAGCATCATCACTACGCCTTCCTGGTCAGCGAGGAGGAGTTCGACTCCATCTTCGCCCGGGTCACCGAACGTGGACTCACGTATTGGGCCGACCCCGGCCACCAACAGGAGAACCGCATCAACGGCCACGGGCGTGGCTTCTATTTCGAGGATCCCTCGGGGCACAACATGGAGGTCCTCACCCGGGCCTACGGCAGCTGATCCCCGGCGTCGTGCTTCTCGTCGATGCGGCCAATGTGATCGGGTCCCGGCCCACCGGTTGGTGGAGGGACCGGCCCGGAGCGGCCCGGACGTTCGTGGACCGGGTGCGCACCGCGGTAAGGGACGGCCGGCTCGACGAGCCGGTCGTCGTGGTCCTCGAGGGAAAGGCGCGTGACGGCGTCGAGGCCGGCGTGGCCGACGGGGTCACGGTGATTCATGCGCCTCGCAGCGGGGACGACAGGCTCGTGGAATTGGTGGCGGGCGCCGACGACCAAGCGACACTCGTCTCCGCTGATCGCGCCCTGTGCGAGAGGGTGGAGGATCTTGGGGCCGACGTGGTGCGCCCCGGGTGGCTCCTGGCGCGGCTCGACGGGTGACATCCCGGCCGCGGCGCCATCGCCGGTCGCCCGGGCCGGGCCGATGGGTGCCTAGGGTGGGGTCAGCCGGACGGGCCCACCGCACCAGGAGGAACGACGCATGCTGCTCAAGGGTCTCAACCACGTGGCGGTCATCACCAACGACGCATCCCGCCTGAACGACTTCTACCGCGACGTCTTCGACGCCGAGATCCTCCGGGACGGCTCGGAGTTCCCGGAGGGACAGGGACCCCGGCTCTCCATCATCAAGATCGGCGACTGGGCCGAGCTCAACGTGTTCCAGGTCGAGGGCAATACCGAAGCGGACCGCCAGACACCGATGTTCGGGCGAGGCCGCCTCGACCACCTGGCGCTCCAGGCGGCCTCGCTCGTCGCCTTCGAGGAGATCCGCGAGCGGCTCATGGCCCGCGGGGCGGCCGACGACTACGTGACCGATTTCGGTCCCATGCTGAGCCTCTTCTTCCGCGATCCCGACGGCCTCGAGTCAGAGGTCTGCGTGGAGAACCCCGATGCCGTCCCCGGTGTCCACAATCCGCCCGGGACCCGCGCCGCCCGCTACCCGTAGGAGACGGCTCAGACCATCAGCACGACGGGCACGATCATGGGACGGCGCCTCGTCCGGTCGCCCACGAACTTGCCCAGCGCCTTGCGCGTGTGGCGGCTCAGGACCTCGATGTCGTGCGCGCCGTCGTGCAGCGCCTTGGTCACGGCGGCGCCCACCACCTCGCTCGCCTCGCCCAGGAGCTCCTCGGCCTCCGGTGCGTGGACCCAGCCCCGGGTCTCGATCACCGGCGGGCAGCTCAACGTGCCTTTCTGCCGGTCGACCGTGACGACGACCATCACCACGCCCTCCTCCGCCAGCTTCTTGCGGTCGCGCAGCACCCCGTGCTCAATGTCGCCCACCGTGCCGTCGACGTAGACGTAACCGGCCGGCACCTCTCCGTCGCGGCTGATGCCCTTGGCGTTGAGCTGAATCACGTCGCCGTCCTCGCACAGCAGCACCTTGGCCGGGTCGAGGCCCATGGAGAGCGCGAGGCGGGCGTGATGGACCATGTGGCGGAACTCGCCGTGCACCGGCACGAAGCACTCCGGGCGGGTCACGTCGATGAGTGTCCGGAGCTCCCCCTGGCGTGCGTGCCCGCTGACGTGGACCGCCTCTGCTCCTGAGTGCACCACCTCGGCGCCCCGACGGTGCAGATCGTCGATGACCCGACCCACCGACCACTCGTTGCCCGGGATCGGGTGGGCACTGATGACGACGACGTCGTCCTCCCCTATGCGCAGCCACTTGTTCTCGCCCGTGGCCATGAGCGACAGCGCCGACATCGGCTCACCCTGGGAGCCCGTCGAGATCACGCACATCTCGCCCGCCGGCACGGAGTCGATGTCCTCGATGTCCACCTGCGTCCCGTCGGGGATGCTGATGATGCCGAGCCGCGTGCCCAGCTCGACGTTCTTGCCCATGGAGCGCCCGAGCGTGGCCACCTTGCGCCCGTTGGCGACCGCGGCGTCGATGATCTGCTGGACCCGGTGCATGTGGCTCGCGAAGCAGGCGACCACGATGCGCTTGCCGGAATGGGCCGCAAAGACCCGCCGCAGCGTCACCCCCACCGTCGACTCCGACGCGGTGTAGCCGGGCTCCTCCGCGTTGGTCGAGTCCGACAGGAGCAGCCGGATCCCCTCGGTCTGGGCCAGCTCCCCCATGCGCGGCATGTCCGTCCGGCGTCCGTCGACCGGCTGCAGGTCGATCTTGAAGTCCCCCGAGTGCAGGATCACGCCCTGGGGCGTGTGGAAGGCGATGGCCATGGCCTCGGGCACCGAGTGCGTCACCGGGATGAACTCGACGTCACAGGCCCCGATCCGCACCCGCTCCCCGTCGGCCACCGACACGAAGCGGGTCTTGTCCGCCAACCCCGCCTCGTCGATCCGGTGCCGCGCCAGGCCGACTGTGAGCTCGGAGCCGTAAATGGGGGCGCTCAGCTCGCGCAGCAGGTAGGCCAATCCGCCCGTGTGGTCCTCGTGGCCGTGCGTGAGCACGATCCCGTCCACCCGGTCCTTGCGGTCCTGCAGGTAGGTGAACTCCGGCAGCACCAGGTCGATGCCCGGCATGTCCGGCTCGGGGAACATGATCCCGCAGTCGAGGATGACGATGCGTCCCTCGACCTCGATGCAGGCGCAGTTGCGTCCGATCTCGCCGAGTCCGCCGAGGAAGACGACCCGGACGGGCTTCGGTTTTCCGCGCTCAGCCAAGCGGGGCGACCGTGACTGCCGGTGGACCGACTGCGGCCAGGACCTTCGCCGCCTGGGCATCGAGCTCGGGGGTGGACGACCCCATGGGCAGGCGGCATTGACCGACCCGCAGGCCGAGCGCCCGCAGAATGGCCTTGGTGGGCAACGGGTTCGGGAACTCCGTCGAGGACTCGAAGTCGAAGGAGTCGAGCAGCTCGGCGTTGCCCGCGATGGCGGCGTCCAGGTCGCCCGCGAGGAAGGCATCGATGACCTTGCGGAACTGCGGGCCCACCCAGTGCGCGGCGACGCTGATCACGCCGATGGCCCCGACCGACAGGAGGGGCAAGGTCATGATGTCGTCGCCGCTGTAGATCTCGAACCCCGGCGGTACCTGCGCGGCCAGGTGCGCCGTCGTCGGCGGGTCACCAGCGGCATCCTTCAGCGCCACGATGGCCGGCACTTCACGCGCCAGGCGCAGCATGGTCGCGGTCTCGATGCGCCGGCCCGATCGGACCGGGATGTCGTAGAGCACGACGGGCAGGTCGCCCGCCGCCTCCGCCACGACGCGGAAGTGCTCGTACAGCCCGGCCTGCGAGGGCCGGTTGTAGTACGGCGTGACCACCAGGACCCCGTCCACCCCGCTCTGGGCCGCCAGGCCCGTCATCCTGACGGAATGCTCCGTGTCGTTGGAGCCCGTCCCGGCCAGGACCGGGACCGTGACCGCCTCCGCCACGGCCCGCCACAGCTCGACCTTCTCGTCGTCGGTGAGCACCGAGCTCTCGCCCGTGGAGCCGCTCAGCACGAGCCCGTCGCTCCCGTGCGAGGCCAGCCAGCGGGCCAACTCCACCGCGGCGGGCAGGTCCAGTGCTCCGGCGTCGTCGAAGGGCGTCACCATCGCGGTGATCACCCGCCCGAACCGAGGGGCGACCTGTACGGGGCTCATTGCCCCTTCACGCTACCAGCGATGCGGAGCGCTCAGGCGACCTGGCGATCGGCGGGAGACCCGTCGGCGAAGGCGTCCTCGTCCTCGGTGGAGTCGGTCAGATGCTCGAATGCGATGGCACCCATTTCGGTGAACTTGGCGCGCAGCCAGCCGTCGGCCGCGTCGAGGAGCCCGAGCTTCTTGAGGTTGGGAACGATCTTGGAGAACAAGAGGATCTGGAAGTCGTCCCGGTCGGGGGCCATCCCCATGATCTTGACCACGTCGGACGTCGGGACCTCCATGCGCTCCCAGACTTCCTGCATCGCCATGCGGTCCTTCATCCGGATGGCCGCCTCGAACGCGAACTCCTGGCGCTCGCGCAGCTCGGGCGCGCTGAGCTCCTTGTAGTACTCCTGCAGGCTCAGCACGCCGAAGGCCACGTGCCGAGCCTCGTCTGCCATCACATAGCGCAGCAGCTTCTTCAGCAGCGGCTCGGTCGTCATCATGTGGATGAACCCGAAGGCGGCCAGTGCCAGTCCCTCGACCATGATCTGCATGCCGAGATACGTCATGTCCCAACGAGAGTCGGACACGATGTCGTCGAGCAGCAGCCCGAGGTGGGCGTTCATCGGGTAATGGCCCGAGAGCTTCTCGTCGAGGTACTTGGAGAAGACCTCCACGTGGCGTGCCTCGTCCATGACCTGGGTGGCCGCGTAGTACTTGGCGTCGATCCACGGGACCGTCTCGACGATCTTGGCCGTGCAGAGCAGCGCACCCTGCTCACCGTGCATGAACTGCGACAGCAGCCAGTTCTGGTTCTCGATCCCGAACTGTATGAACCGCTTGTCGTCCCACTTCTCGAGCGCGGTGCCGGCCAGGGCGGCCTCGTCCCACTGCATCTGGGCTGGGTTGGCCTCGGCGTTGGCGATCACGACCTGCTCCTGGTCGACCTCGATCGACCAGTCCAGGTCCGTCTGCGCGTTCCACTGCGCCTTCTTGGCCTTCTCGTAGAGCTTGTCGAGCTGCGGCTTGGCGCCCTTCTGGTAGTCCCAGGTGAACTCCGCCGGGCAATTGTCGGGCACGCGGTGGAAGCCCTCGACGTCGTACTGGCCGACGAGGCTCAGCACCGCCTCGAGATCGTTGATGTCGGTCCGGCCGATCAGCTCGAGGTTGGACCTCAGCTGCTCCTGATCGTCGTCGAGTGTGGTCATGGTCGTGCCGCCCCCTTGGTGAGTGGTCGCGTTGGTCGGTTGGAGTTGCCTGCTTGGTGGTGAGGACTGGGAGCCCCGCGGGCGGTGTCGACGCGCAGGGCGAGAATGCCGGGCAGGACGAAGGCCCGCACCAGCGCGCGGGCGTCGTCGGGGTCGCCGAGGTCGGTGCCGGCGGTCGGCCCGGAGCAGTAGGCCAGGACGATGCGCACGGCCCACTCGGCCGCTCGGGAGGCCTGCGCCGGCTCGAGCCAGCGGGCGAAGAAGGGGGCCGCCAGGTCACCCGCCACCAGCAGGACCCGGTCGAGTTCGGCGAAGGTGAGGTACGGCAGCACCGCCCCGGGCTCGTGCTCCAGGAGGTAGGTGAGGGCACCGTGGGAGCGCATCCGGCGGGCCGACTCGACCATGCCTGCCACGAGCACGTCTTCGAGGTCGGTCGCCTCGCCCATCGCCACGGCCAGGGCCGAGAAGAGCCGGGCCACCTCTGTCTCGACGACCGCGGCGAGGATGCCCTCCCTCCCCCGCGGGAACGTCCGGTACACGGTGGCCCTCGACAGGCCCGAGGCGCGGGCGATGTCGTCCACCGTCGTCTTTGCGACGCCCGAGCGGGCCAGGCAGCGCAGGGCCCCGTCGACGATGCGGACCCTGGTCGAGGAGCGGTCGTCGGCCCCCAGGTGGCGGACGACGGCGTCGCGCCCCGACGTCAGTCCGTCAGAGCCCCCGAGCTCAGGTCTCGCCGCTGCCGCGCCCACCGATGAAACAGTATGGCGATTTTTGTCTCAGTGTCAACCAATCGGGGCTCAACTGAGGTTCACGTGTCCTGGAGCGACGCCCGTGATCAGCAGCGCCAGGACGGCGAGGATCGCCACGCTGCCCCCGATGGTGACGGCGAGCTCCCTGGTCCGGTCCCGCAGGTTGCCGGCGTAGTCGTACAACAAGGCCACGACGGCGCCCGTCACCACCCCCCCGAGATGGGCCCGCCAGTCGATGTTGCCCGTGAACCCGATCAGGAAGTTGAGCACGAGCAGCCCGACGACCGGCGCCATCGGCAGGTGCCGGCGCGCCGCCAGGACCACGTAGGCGCCCAGGATCCCCATGATGGCGCCCGACGCCCCGATGCCGGCGACGTTGGGCTGGCTCAGGAGATACGAGGCGACGCTCCCCCCCAGCCCGGCGATCAGGTAGAGCGCGAGGAAGCGGGCCTTGCCCAGGAGCACCTCGACGGCCGGGCCGACGATGAGGAGGGCCAACATGTTGAAGAAGATGTGCAGGAAGTTGGCGTGGAGCCACATGGCGGTGAAGGCCCGGTAGTACTGGTTCTCCAGGTGCACGGCGGCGGGCCACATGGCGTAGCGGTCGATGAGCCTGGTGTCGGTGCCGAACCGCTCGAAGAAGAAGACCACCACGTTGACCGCGATGATGGCCAGGACCACGGGCGTCGGGTTCGTGGAGCCCACCACACCCGTCCGCCCGGGACTCGTGTGGGTGAAGGCCGGGACCTGGCGCGAGCGCTTCGCCCCCTCCGAGATGCACGGCGGGCATTGCCAGCCCACGGCCGCCTGCACCATGCAGTCGGTGCAGATCGGGCGGTCGCAGTGCGCGCACCGGACCGAGGCCGCCCGGCCGGGGTGCCGGTAACACGGGGGCGTCGTCGACGAGGGCTCCGGGAGTGAGCTGCTCACCGGATGCCGGCCAGCAGCTCGGAGCGGACGAGGAGCGCCACCTGTTCGGGGTCGTCGAGGTCCCAGCGTCCCGGTGAGCTGATGTAGGAGAGGATCATGCGGGCCAGGAAGTCGGCCGCGACCTCGAGATCGGCGCCCTCGGCCATCCCGTGGCGCACCAGGTAGGGCGACAGGAAGGCGGCCACCAGCGTGTGCGTCCCCTCCGCCTCGGTCGTCAGCCGCGGCAGCAGGATCTGCGGCTCGGTCACGAGGATGCGCTGCAGCACCTCGTGCTCCACGAGGGCGTGGTGGGCGAACACGATGCCGCGCTCCATCACCTCCTCCAGCCCCTCCGCGTCGGAGACCTCCTCGTAGAGCCGGCGGAAGAAGCGGGCGAACTCCCACCCGACGACGGCAGAGATCAGCTCGTCGCGGCCCCCCGGGAAGTAGCGGTAGACGGTGGCCCGCGAGACGCCGGCCTCGCGGGCGGCGTCCTCGACCGTCGTCTTGGCCAGGCCCCAGCGGGCCACGCAGTCGTAGGTGGCTCGGAGCAGGCGCTCCCGGACTTCGGGGTTCACAGGCCCAGCAACGCCTCGAGGCCGACGGTCACGCCGGGCCGCCCGGTCACCGAGCGCACCGCGAGCAGGACGCCCGGCATGAAGGAGCGGCGGTCGTAGGAGTCGTGGCGCAGGCTCAGGCTCTGGCCCTGGGCCCCGAAGATCACCTCTTCGTGCGCGACGAGGCCGGGCAGACGCACCGAGTGCACGTGGACGCCGTCGGACGTCTCGGCCCCGCGCGCCCCGGCCAGCACCACGTCGGTGGTCGGATCGGCGGGGAGCGGTCCCGCGCCGGCCGCCCGCCGCGCCGCGGCGATCACGGCCGCGGTGTGCATCGCCGTCCCCGACGGCGCATCCCGCTTGGCGTCGTGATGCAGCTCAATCACTTCCACACCCTCCATGAGCGGCGCCGCGATGCGACAGAAGTGCATGAGCAGCACGGCCCCGATGGCGAAGTTCGCCACCACGATGGCGTTGGCACCGCTCCCCTCGAAGCGGGCCGCCGCGTCAGCCAGGTCGTCGTCGGACAGCCCGCTCGTCCCGATGACGGCATGCACGCCCTGCTGCGCGTAGTGCGGCACGTTGTGGCGCACCGCCTCCGCGACTGTGAAGTCCACGACCACCTCGGCACCGAGGTCGGACAGCGCGATGACCTCGGCACCGATCGTCCGGCCGCAGGCGTCCTCCCCCTCGTGCGCGGGATCGATGGCGGCGACCAGCTCCATGTCCGCCGCCTCCGACACGGCGCGGCACACCTCCTGGCCCATGCGGCCGCCGGCGCCGACCACACCGACCCTCTGCATGGCCAGCAGGTTACCGGGCGGCCAGGGCGGGTAGGTGGGACTCGAAGTCGTGCTCGTCGAAGGGACCCACCGCGCTCATCGTGCGCGGCGCGGTGGCCAGTTCGGTCGCCACGTCGCGCACTTGCTCGGGGTCGACCCCGTCGATGCGGGCGAGGACCTCGTCGACCGCGAGGACCTCGCCGTGCAGCAGCAGGGAGGCGCCGATACGGCTCATCCGGGCACCGGAGTCCTCGCCCGAGAGGAGCATCTCGGCGCGCAGGTTTCCCTTGGCTACGGCCAGCTCCCGATCGGTCACGCCCTCGGTGGCCAGTAGCTCGAGTTCCTCGCTGACGATGTGGAGCACCTTGTCGACGTGCTCCGGGGCCGTCCCGACCACCACGGCCAGGGAGCCTGCGTCCTCGTAGGCAGCACGCTCCGACCACACCGAGTAGGCCAGCCCTCGCTGCTCGCGCACCTTTTGGAACAGGCGGCTCGACAGGCCGCCCCCGAGGACGTGGTTCAGCACCGCCAGCGCCCAGCGCCGCTCGTCGAAGCGCGAGACCGAGCGCATCCCGTACACGAGGTGCGCCTGCTCGGTCGGACGCCGTACCACGTCGAGGGTGACCACGTGGGGCCCCGGCGCCGTACGGGACGGCGCCGTTCCGCCCGGCGTCCCCTGGAAGCGGCGTTCGAGGTCGGCGCCCACCGCCTCGTGCGTGCAGTCCCCGGCCACCGAGACGACCATGTTGGCGGGCCGGTAGTGGCGCTGCAGGAAGGCGTGGATGTCCTCGCGGGTGATCCGTTGCACCGAAGACGCCGACCCCAGCGTGTCGCGCCCGAGCGCGTGGTCCGGGAAGACCGCCGACTGCCAGCGTTCCGACGCCAGGTCGGCGGGCTCGTCGGCGTGCATGAGGATCTCGTCGAGGATCACGGTGCGCTCGGCCTCGATGTCCTCGGAACGAAGTGCCGGCACCCACATGATGTCGCTCAGGATGTCCAGCCCGAGCGCCAGGTCCTCGGAGAGGAGCCGGACGTAGAACGTCGTGTACTCCTTGGTGGTGAAGGCGTTGCAGTCGCCCCCCACCTCGTCGAGCGCCTCGGCGATGGCCGCGGCGGACCGTGCCTCCGTGCCCTTGAAGAGCAGGTGCTCCAAGAAGTGCGACGCCCCGGCGAGCTCGCCGGGCTCGTCACGCGACCCGGTGCCGACCCAGAAGGCGACCGCCACCGAGCGGACGTCCGCCATGGTCTCGGTGACCAGGCGGATGCCGCTCGGCAGGACGGACGTCTCGATCAACGGCGGCGGGAACGACCGCGCGAGGGGCGGCGGTCGTTGCCGCGGTCACCACGGTCACCGCGGTCGCTCCGGCCGGCGTCGGCCTCGGCGGCCCCGGGACCCAGGTCGCCCAGGTCCGCCACCAGCTCGGCCTCGAACGCGTCCTCGAAGGACGGTGCCGACCGGGTGGAGGAGCCGGAGGAGCCGGAGGAGCCGGAGGAGCCGGAGGAGCCGGAGGCCGCGGTGTCGCCGTTCCCGGCGCCACTGTTGCCGCCGGAGCCCGACCCAGAGCCCGAGCCCTGCGACGCCTCGGGTGCGGAGGCCAGGGACAACGACACCTTGCCCTGCGGGTCGATGTCGTCGACCCGGACCTCGACCGCCTGGCCGAGCATGAGCACGTCCTCGACGTTGTTGATGCGCTTGCCGCCGGCCAGCGACGACAGCTTCGAGATGTGCAGCAGGCCGTCACGACCCGGGAGCACGTTGACGAACGCGCCGAACTTCGTGATGTTGACCACCTTGCCGGCGTACACGGCCCCCACGTCGGCGGTCGGCGGGTCCAGGATCAACGAGATCCGCCGGCGCGCTTCCTCGACGGCGTGGCCGTCCTTGGCGCCGATGGTCACCGTCCCGACGACGCCGTCGTCGTCGACCGCGATGTCGGCTCCGGTCTCCTGCTGCAGCGTGTTGATGACCTTGCCCTTCGGGCCGATGACCTCGCCGATCTTGTCGATCGGGATCTCCATGGAGACGATCTTCGGCGCGCTGCTCGCGACGTGGTCGCGAGGCTCGGCGATGGTGGCCGCCATGACGCCCAGGATCACGAGGCGGGCCTCCTTGGCCTGGAGCAGTGCCTGGGCCAGCACGTCGGCCGGCAGGCCGTCGATCTTCGTGTCGAGCTGCAACGCGGTGACCGCGTCGGCGGTGCCCGCCACCTTGAAGTCCATGTCGCCGAAGGCGTCCTCGGAGCCCAGGATGTCGGTCAGGGTGACGTAGCGTCCTTCGTCGTAGACGAGCCCCATGGCGATGCCCGCCACGGGGTCCTTGATCGGGACGCCGGCGGCCATCAGCGACAGCGTCGAACCGCAGACCGACGCCATGGAGGTGGACCCGTTCGAGGAAAGCACGTCGGAGACGACGCGCAGGGTGTAGGGGAACTCCTCCGCACTCGGGACGACGGGCAGCAGCGCCCGCTCCGCCAGTAGCCCGTGCCCGATCTCACGGCGCTTCGGGCCGCGCATGAAGCCGGTCTCACCGGTCGAGAAGGGCGGGAAGTTGTAGTGGTGCATGTAGCGCTTGGTCTCGACCGGGGTGATCGTGTCGAGCAGCTGGTTCATGCGGGGCATGCCGAGCGTCGTCACGTTGAGCACCTGGGTCTCGCCGCGCTGGAAGAGTGCCGATCCGTGCGCCGTCGGGAACAGGTCGATCTCCGCCGAGAGCGGTCGGATGTCGGAGGTGCCCCGGCCGTCGACCCGGACACCCTCCTCCACGATGCGCTTGCGCACCAGCTTCTTGGTCAGCGAGCGGATGGCCGCCTTGACCTCGCCGGGGCGGTCAGCGAACTCGTCGCCGAGGGCGGCGCGGATCTCCTCGCCGGCCGCGTCGAGGGCCGCGTTGCGCTCGGCCTTGCTGGTGACCAGGTTCGCCTTGGCGATCGGCTCGGTGCCGAGGGCCTCCACGCGCGCCCACACGTCGTCCTGGTAGTCGGTGAAGGTGGAGAAGGGGATGGTCTCGATCGGTCCTCGTGCCGCCGTGAAGGCCTCCACGAGGCGGCGCTGCAGGTTGATGGACTCGCGGATCCACTGCTTGGAGGCCTCGAGCCCGGCCGCCAGCACCTCCTCGGTGACCTTCGGTGCGCCCGTCTCGTAGTAGGACCACGACTTCTCGGTCCCGCCCGCCTCGACCATCATGATGGCGATCTCGCTGTCGGCGTCGTCGGTCAGCGCACGGCCGGCCACGACGAGCTCGAAGGTGGACTCCTCACCCTCCTGGAAGGTGGGGTGCGGAATCCACTCACCCTCGGTGGTGTAGGCGATCCGGACCGCCCCGATGGGGCCGTCGAAGGGGATGCCCGAGATCATCAGCGCC
>Ga0181535_10006661_pt1 | contig 11834 bp, 9 predicted proteins | sample PEATcosm2014_Bin_44_FD_119774 | JGI IMG/M metagenome (GOLD analysis project Ga0181535, IMG submission 119774) | Peatland microbial communities from MTU Mesocosm Facility, Houghton, MI, USA - PEATcosm2014_Bin17_30_metaG | ecosystem: Environmental > Terrestrial > Soil > Wetlands > Peat | place...
CGTGCGCGGCCTGGCGGCAAAAGGCCACATCGCGCACCACGCCCTGGTCCACCAGCGCGAGCTTGCGCCGCGGAACGCCCTCGCCATCGAAAGGCGCGCCGGCTTGCAGGGGGTGATAGGCGTCGTCGTAGATGGTGACGTTGTCGCCGAACAGCTTCTGGCCCATGCGGTCGCGCAGAAAACTGCGGCCGTCGGAGATGGCGGTGGCGCTGAAGTCCCCGAACATCTGGCCGACGAGGTCCAGCACGGCGGCGGGCTCCAGGATTACGGTATAAGCGCCAGGGGGCAGTTCGACAGGCTCGCGCGAAAAGTGCGCTTTGCCGGCAGCGGCGCGGGCCATGGCCACGGGGTTCAGGTCGTGGTGTGAGCAGGCGCTGCCTTTCGCCCAGCCCGAACTGTCGGCCGCCATGGCGGTGATGGAGAAGTTGGCCATAGTCTCGGGGTAATAGGCGAAGACGCCGCGCGAGTTCAGCAGCGCGAAGACGGCTTCGGAGGTGGAGTAGATGCCGGCGGCGGTCTGGCCGGCTTCTTCGACCAGCGCGATGGCCTCGGCAACGGCTTGGGCGCGATTGGTGGGAGTCACGCGGGCGGTGGCCTCGTGCCAGCGGGCGACAGGTGACGCGGGGGCGGGATCGGCCAGTGGCAGGAGGGCGGGGTCGGGTTCCTGCAGCTTTGTCAGGGATACGGATTCTTCTACGACTTGGCGGATGGACTCGTCGTCGAACTGGTTGGTGGTGGCGCGTGCGGTGCGCCCGTCGATCTGCACACGTACCGAAAGATGGCAGCTACGCTCGGCCACGTTTTGATGGATGGCGTTGTTGGCGAAGCGCGTGAGCGCGCTGGATCCGGCGGCTACGATGGCCTCGACGTCGGCGATGCCTAGCGCGCGGGCCGCGTCCGCTACCTGGTCGAAGATGGCGTGGCAGCGCGCGGGTTCAATCAGCATACGCGCCCCCGATCTTGATGCGGCTGAAACGCGCGGGACTTGCGCCGTGTCCGGTGCCCATGATCTGTTCCGGCTGCCCTTTGCCGCAGTTGGGCGTGCCCCACAGCATCCAGTGCTGGGGTCCGGCAATGGCCGCGCAGGCATTCCAGAATTCCGTCGAGATGCCGCTGTAGCTGGGATTCTTCAGCATGCGGACGCGCTTACCGTGGCGGATCTCCCAGCCGATCTCGCAGCCGAACTGGAAGTTGTAGCGCTTGTCGTCGATGGACCAGCTTCGGTTGGTCTCCATATATATGGCGTGATCGACGCCGCCGAATACTTCGTCGAGCGACTGCTGGCCGGGCCGCAGGCTGACGTTGGTCATGCGGATGAGCGGCATGCGCGACCAGCCGTCGGCGCGCATGGTGCCGTTGGAGCGCGATTCGCCCACTGCCGCGGCGGTCTCGCGCGAGGTCATGTAGCCGGTGAACAGGCCGTTGCGGATGATGTCGGTGGATTGCGCGGGCACGCCCTCGTCGTCGAAGGCGAAGGTGCCGAGGCCGGGACCGTGCTGGGGGCGCGCATCGCAAACCACGTTCACGATTTCGGAGCCGTAACGCAGGCGGCGCAATTGATCGAGCGTGAGGAAGCTCATGCCCGCGTAGTTGGCCTCGCTGCCGAGGACGCGGTCGAGCTCGATGGGATGTCCGATCGACTCGTGGATCTGCAAGCCCAGTTGCGAGCTATCGAGGATGAGGTCGAACTCGCCCTCCGGGCACTGATCGGCTGAGTGCAGCGCGACGGCTTCTTCGGCGATGCGCGCGGCGTTGCCGACGAGGTCCCACTCGTCGACTAACTCATAGCCCTTGAGCTGGTGCTGACCTCCGAAGGAGTTCGGATACGACCGCTTCTGGATCTCGCCATCCTTGTAAGCCAGCGCGGCGTAGCCGACGCCGCTGAGGTAGCGGGTCTGATCGATGAGGCTGCCGAGCGAGGAGGCGAAGACCTGGCGGCGGCACTCGAAAGTCATGGCGCCTTCGGCCAGGGTGACGCCTGGATTGCGGCGCAGTTCGCGGTCGATATCGAGGAGCAGGGCCACGTTGCGGTCCACCGGAATGGTGAAGGGATCGATGCGGATGGGCGAGACCCATTCGGCCTCGTACTTCTCTTCGGGTGCGAGGATGACGTCTTGCTTTTTGGCGAGGGTACCAGCGCGGGCGATTTCCAGCGCCAGGGCAGCGGCGGCTTGGATGCCATCGGGGGTGAGATCGTCGGTAGCGGCGAAGCCCCAACAGCCGTCGGCCAGGACACGAATCGCGAGGCCCATGGAGACGCCGCTCGAGACATGGCCGGTCTTGCCGTTCTTGGTGTAGACCTGGCGGTCGCGGATTTCCATGACGCGCGTGTCGGCGTAGGTGATCGCGGGGCCGGTGGCGGCGGCGAGGGCTTCCAGGGCCAGGTGTTTCATAGGGTCCAACTAACAGGGTACGCTATTGTTATGGCAGCTTCAGATCGAGGGCGTAGATATCGGAGTTCGACCGGCTCACCGAGACGATCGGCGCATCGTCGGGTGTCAGGCCGCCGAAGAAATAGGCCGTCACATTCGATTGGGGCACATGCTTCAAGTCCATCATCCGTTCTACTTTTCGGTTGCTGACGCGAACGCGGGATATGGCCTGCTCCGGACCTCCAAATTCCTCCTGATAGTAAACGTACTTGCCGTCGTGGGACCAATACGGGCGCCCCAGGCCGAGGCCGTCCCCCAGCTCGGTCCACTGCCGCGTCCGCAGGTCGAAGAGCAGGAGTTGAGCGCGATCCCGGTGCGCCACAATGTACCGGCCGTCCGGCGACCATACGGGCTGCATCAACTCCTGGGATCCCTCCAGAAACGTGACCTTCCGCTCTGCAAGGTCCATGAGGTAGACCCCCGCTTTAACCGGTACGCCCGCAAAAGAGGCACACCCAAACACGAGAGACTTTCCGTCTGGAGACCAACTCGCTCCGCCGGAGACGTAGGCGGCCGCCGGGAGCGGTTGCGGCGCGCCGCCCGCGGCCTGGATTAGATACACCATCTCCGGCAGACCCGCTTGCGCGCCGCCAAAGGCGATCTGGGAACCGTCGGGCGACCAGCGTGGTTGGTGGACGTTGAGGGACGGTGGCGTCAATTGCACTGCCTCGCTGCCATCCGGGCGGCTGCGCCAAAGGGCGCCTTCGGGATAAGTCACGTAGACCACCCAGCGCCCGTCCTTCGAGTAAGCGGCCCAGCGGCCGGCCACGCCGGGAAGATACGGCACAAACTGGCGGAGCCTGCGATCATAGCGCATGAATTCGCGGCGCTCCTGACCCGCGCCAATGAAAATCCGGCGGTCGTCGGGAGCCACCGCCAGTGAATCCAAATCCATCGACGTGGAATATAGCTCGATCGGAGACGTGTGGAATGGGGGCAGAAGACTGCGTTCCTCGCGCATAGTCCAAATGGTTGTGTCCCGGCCATGCCAGGACAGAAAGAAGTAATACTTTCCAGAGTGGGTCCAGGCTCCGGCGCGTTCGTTGTGGTGTTCCGCGCCGGGATTCCACTCCGGAAGCATACGGTGCAAGCCCCGGCCGTCGGCGGCAACTTCCCAGAGGGCCGATTGCTTCTTGTGATCTACCACGTGAAAGCGCAACACATCCGGCCGGGATCCAGGCGCCCAGTGGATTAGATCGGCAAAGCCGGGGGTGTCGAGCAGCTTGTGGCTATTGGTACCATCGCTCGCGACCCGATACAAGGAGTTGCCAAACGCGAAGACGATCCGGCTGCCATCGCGCGACCAGGCGCCGGCGTGCCCGGACAGGTTCCCGAGCCGGCGGGGTGCTGCACCGCCGGTGGGCACAACCCAGAGGGACTGCTCATTTTCTTCGCTACCGGCCGCCACCAGCAAACTGGATCGGTCGGGCGAGATGTCCAGAACATCCGGGCGAATGAGCGATTGCGCCGCCGGCAGGGGTCGCGGCGCTCCACCCTCCACCGGAGCCTGCGCCAGCCGCCAGCTTCCCCCCGCTCGTTCGGCGAAATACACTCGCGCGCCATCGGTCGCCACGGGACCGCCGACCTCCACGCGTCCCGTCTGGGTAAGCTGCGTCACTTGGGAGACGCGCGGCACAAGCTTCTCGGGCCCTCGCCGCGCACTCAGGCTGAGAACCAGTCCTTCCACCACGATGGCGGCAACCGCAACGCCTGCGGCCACCCGTTTCCGCCGGATCAACTTAGACAGACGATAGGTGAGACTGTCGGCGCGCGCCGCAACTGGAAGCCCGTCCAGATGGCGCTGGATATCGCGCGCCATTTCCCCCGCCGAAGCGTAGCGCCGCTCGGGCTCCTTGCGGATGGCCATGCGGATCATGTTGTCCAGGTCGCCCGCGAGTTGCGGGTTCAGCAAAACGGGCGCGGCGGGCTCTGTCTGGCAGACAACGTGCGCGATCGGGCCAGGCGTGTACTCGGTGATTTTCTGGGCTTTCTGGCCGGTCAACATTTCATAGAGGATGAGGCCCAGTGCGTAGACATCCGCAGCCGGAGTCACCAGATCGCCGCGCACCTGCTCGGGGGAAGCGTAGTCCGGCGTCATTATCTGCAGCCCGGTGAGGGTGACTTGTTCGGCTTCGGCGCTGGAATCGAGCAGCTTGGCGATCCCAAAATCCAGCAGTTTGGGCGCACCATCCGCGGTCACCAGGATATTGGCCGGCTTCAGGTCGCGATGCACCACCAGGCTCTTGTGCGCGAATTCGACGGCCTCGCATACCGGCAGGAACAGACGCAGCCGCTCCGGGATGCTGAGCGCGCGCCGTTCGCACCAGGCGATGATGGACTCGCCTTCGATGAACTCCATCACCAGGTAGGGCACGCCCTCAGGAGTGGACCCGCCGTCCAGCAGGCGCGCGATATTGGGATGGGTGAGCCGCGCCAGGATCTGGCGTTCCTGCCTGAAACGCCGCAGCGTGCTGGGAGAGGCGGCCGCGGCGCGAACCAGTTTGATGGCCACCCGCTGGTGATATTCGGCGTCGTCGCGCGCGGCCCGATAGACGGCTCCCATGCCGCCGTGACCTACGATGGCTTCCACTTTGTAGGGACCCAGGCGCGCACCGATCAACTGGTGGTCGGGGTCCTTATCGAGCGCCACGGCCCCGGCCACCGCGGCAATCGCCGCGCTGGCGGTAGGCAGCCCGCCGCCGGAATGCCGCAGGAGCGAGGCCACTTCCTGGCGCACGTCCGCATCGGGGCACTCAGTTTCGAGGAAGGCTGCACGGTCGACCGGCGGCAACTCGGCGGCACGCTCGAAGAGCTGTCCGACCAGGGTCCATTGATCGCCGTTCAGCTCGGCCATGGTGCCTCGGCCCGCTGGCCGGACAGCATGCGGTGCAGCCAAGCCTCCGCGACTGCGATGTCGCGCTTCACCGTAGCCAAACTCACGCCCAGCGCAGCGCCGATCTCCGCATGATCGAGCCCGCCAAAGTACTTCAGCTCGATCGCCTGGGCCTTACGCGCATCGCGCTCCGCCAGGCGTTCCAGGGCTTCATCCAGCGCCAGCAGTTCCTCGGACTGTCGATCCGGGATCGGCAAATCTTCCTCGAATGCGACGCGCTCCCCGCCGTTGCGCTTCTGGGCGCGAAAACGCCGGGCGTGGGCGATCAGAAGCTGGCGCATGATGTGCGCCGCCACACCGTAGAAATGGGCGCGGCTCTGGAAGTCCGGCGGGTCGTGCAGCACAAGCTGCAGGTAGGCTTCGTGGATCAGCGCGGTGGGCTGGAGGGTGCCGCCCGGCCGTTCGTTCCGCATCAAAGAGGCGGCCAGCCGGTGCAACTCCGCGTAGACCACAGGTGTCAGCGCATCCAGAGCCTCCTTGTTGCCCTTGGAGCACTGTTGAAGGAGAACGGTGAATTCACCCGGCTGCACGGTTGTCAGAACTGCGTCTCACCATGATAACGAATCCGGGTGGGTGGCGCGCCGGCACGAGGCGCGGGATGCGCGGCCATCGCTATGGCGTGAACTCGAAGGCTACGCCGCCAGTGGTATCCCCGGACGGTCCGCCCCAGAGGGTGGTCCCGTAAATATTGCCGGCAGCGTCGAGCACGGGAGCCGAGCTTGGATAGGCGCCATCGTCTCCGGCTGTGAAGCTGTACAACACGGTTTCCTGCCAGCCGTCGCTGTTGTGGGTCATCTGGAAAATGGTTCCGGGATTATCGACGCCTCCGCCCGTGCTTGTGCCGTACAGATTGCCGTGCGCGTCGAAGACCAGGCCGTTGGGGTTTTCTCCGTCCTGGTAGGTTACGCCGAGGAAGGTGTGCAGCAGGTGCTCGGTCCAGCCACCCGCGGGATTGGGCTGGAGCGCAAAAGCGATCCCGCAGTTTGCCGTACCACCGTAGCTGGTGGTCCCGTACAAGTTGCCGTGTTGGTCGAAGATCAGTCCCGCGAGCGGATTGGCGCCGTCGGTGCCGCCTATGAAGGTGTGCAGCACGTGTTCGGTGAACCCGCCGTTGGGTTGTGGCGCGAGCATGTAGACGATTCCCAGGTTGTGGGCGCCGCCCACGTTGGTGGTGCCGTACAGATTGCCCGCGGCATCGAGAACCGGAGTGGGATAGGGGGCCGCTCCGTCGGGCCGTCCGCCGAAGCTGTACAATACCGTCTGCGTCCACTCGCCGGTTGAGCTGGGCGACACCTTGTATACCGCGCCCGCGCCGGATGCGCCGCCGGATATGGCCGCGCCATATAGATTCCCGGCGGAATCCATGGTGACGCCCGCATAGGGAATGGCGCCGTCTGCGCCGCCGGTGAAGCGATAGAGCACGCTCTCCTGCCACTGACCCGCAGCGGCCGCGAGCATGAACACGGTGCCGCAGCCGGTTCGGCACGTCTTGCCGGCAAGACCTCCGTTCACCGTCGTGCCATAGAGATTGCCGGCGCTGTCGGCCATGAGCGTGGCGTGCGGGCTGGCGCCATCCTGCGCCCCGCCTTTGAAATTGTAGAGGACGGTTTCGGTCCATGCGCCGCCCGGGGCGCGCGACAGCTCGTAGACCACGCCGAAGCCGTAGGTGCCGCCGCTTTCGGCAATGCCATAGAGATTGCCAGACGAGTCGAGGATGAGACCCGCGTACAGGTCGCTCCCCTCGCGCAAGCTGCCTGTGCCAAAAGCTTGCAGCACCTTCAGCGTACCGGCGGCCCAGGCGCCGTTGGCAAGTATCAGAACCAGAATCGGGAGTTTACGCATTCTGTTCACAGTTTACGGCGTGGGCTGAGGTGAACAGGCTTCGCAGATGTGAACAGTTTGTAAAATGAAACGGATAAATATGCAGCCTGTGGCGGTCGATGTGCGGATGGGACCGCTCTCGCTCGATCAGCATGCGGATTTGTGCGAGGCGGGGCACGGTGACACTGAGACGTGGGGATCGCGGAGACGGGGGCGATTGGGTTTGCTTCGTAGTTCAAACAGAATTGGGCGTTTTTGTGCATCATTGTGCGCTTCTGTGCATGTGGGGAACGGGTGCGGTCCGGGCACAAAACTGGGCGAACAAACCCGTTGTGCCTGTGAAATAAGGAGTTAGCAATGGCCTTCGGCCGGATGGCCCGCAGCCGGGCTGATTGCAGCCTGGCGCGACTGGGCCGGGCCGCCCGGGACGCGTGTGGCGGCCCGATGTTCCCGATCCGTGTTGCATTTCGTAACATGGCGTTGCATCGTGTTCGGGTGGAATGGGACGGTGGTAGCCCGCGAGTTGGACGAACAAAGCCCATGATGCTGATAATAAACGGTTTGTGTACACGTGACGTCTAGCGGCTTGCGGATGGCCTCCGGCGTAGGGTGGATTCGGGGTGGGCATTCGTGTTCTTGAACGAACAAACCCAGTCTTGTGGTGCGTTCTTTACGCCTGACGGCCGCGGCGCACCGGCAAGTCTGTCTATATGTGGCCTGACGAGGGGAAACTTCTCGCGCTCCGACGGCGACATATGGCGGATCACCACGGCGCGTTCGATACGTCGGTCTGCGAGAAATCGTTGCCCTTGAAGAGAAGCGGTTCGCCGGAGGTCCGCGCCAGGGCGTATGAAAAACAGTCCCCGAAGTTCCATGGCCGCAGGTTGGCGGCCCTTGCCATAATTGCTGAATTCGCGACGCCCGGCATCCACCTGGTCCGGAGTCACTGCGACAATCTGAATCTCCGCTTTGTACAACAACAAATCCAGTTCTCTGCCGCCGATGCCGCCGTAGCGCGCCTCTGCGACGATGGCCGTTTCGAGGACTGAGGCGGCTGAGATCAGGCGAACGGGATCGGCGCCGATCGCGGCTTCGAGGAGTTCCGCTTCCGGCTCATTGGCCAGGATGGCGATGAGTACGGAGGTGTCGATGACCATCAGCGCGGCAGCCCGTGGTCATCATAACCGAGGATTTCGTCGGCGCTGCGAGCATCCAAGACCGGATACTGCGCGCATCTTTCGCGGATGGCGCGGAGTTCGTCGCGCGCGCGTGGACTTCAGGACTTTCCGCGCTGCCGCGTCAGGCGCTCGCGCAGGGCGTTGAGTACGGCTTCAGTCAGGGTTTCGCCGGTCGCGGCGGCGAGTTCGCGCGCCAATCGGTCGGCCTCCGGGTTTTTGATGCTTAGGGCCATAGGGGGTGGGAAAGGGTCTACTCCACAATCGCCTGCATTACGCCGTTCTCGAAGTCTCTCTGCACCGACGGAACCTGCGTCTGGATCATGACGATGGTGACCATCTTTTCCCGCGGATCGATCCACGTTTGCGTGCCGTAGGCTCCGTCCCAGCCGAAGCTGCCGTTGGAGACGCGCAGGCCGGCGGCCACGCTGTCCTCGACAATGCCCACCAGCAACCCATAGCCCATGCCGTGGGCGGGGCGCCCGAGCTTCCCATTGGACAGGTCGCCCACGTGATTTGAGGCCATCAGATCCACCGTCCGCGGGCTCAACAGGCGCTTGCCGCGCAGTTCCCCGCCATTCAGCAGCATTTGCGCGAACTGGAGGTAGTCCTCCGCCGTGGACATAAGTCCGCCGCCGCCGGAGAAATACGTCTTCAGGGAGAAGCCGTCCTGATTCTCGGCTGGCACCAGACCCTTGGGACTCTTGCTATAGAGTGTCGCCATGCGCGGCCGGCGGTCGTCGGGAGGATAGAAGAATGTATCCTTCATCCCCAGCGGTTGAAAAATGCGGGTGCGGAGGAATTCGTCGTAGGGCTGACCGGAGACGAGTTCCACGATGCGCGAGAGCGTGTCGGGGCCTGCATATCCGCTATAAGCCCATTGCGTGCCGGGCTGGAAGTCGAGCGGGACCGCCCCCAGCCGGGGAATGTAACCCGCCAGCGTGTCGCCCTCGACCATCCGCGGAGGACCCGACTTCGAGCCGGCGCCGCCGGTCATCAGGCCGTTGGTGTGGGTGAGCAGGTCGCGGATGGTGAGTTCGCGATCTGCCGGGATCACGTAGAACTCTCCGGCGGTTCCTTTTGGGATGGCCACTTTGGGGTTGGCGAACTCGGGCAGAAACTTCGACACCGGGTCATTCAGCCGGAGCTTTCCCTCTTCCAACATCATCATCACCGCCGCGCCGGTGATGGGCTTTGACATCGACGCGATGCGGAAGATGGCGTCTTTTTCCATGGGGCGCTTCGCTTCGATATCCATCAGGCCGTGCGCTTCGAAGTGCACGATGCGGCCGCGCCGGGCCACCAGCGTCACGGCGCCCGAGATTTCGCCGGCGTCGACGTGCCGCTGGATGGCTTCGTGGATTCGGTGGAGGCGATCGGCGGACATGCCTGCTTCTTCGGGCTTGGCGAGGGGCATGTCTCCCGCAGTTAGCTGGGCGGCTAGAAGGGGGAGCAGGAACAGGGGGAGGAGGTGAGTTGGTTTCATCGGTATGCTTTAGGTTAGCAGCGGGGCTTAAGCCCCTCGCGGGCTCAAGCCCGCCCTCCATTTGGAATACCATAGTCCCATGCTCAAACGTGCTTGGATTCTGTCCCTTTGCATTCCGGCTTTGCTGCCGGCGGCTTTGCTGCGCATCGAGGTTTCCGAGCGGAGCGATGTCTTGGAGGGCAAGGCGTTCGCATCCGCCGGCCCTTACGAGCGGATCGTCGGCAAGGCTTATTTCGCGGTCGATCCCAATCTGCCGGCCAACAAGATCATCGCCGATATCGCCAAGGCGCCGCGCAACGGGGAGGGGTTGGTAGAATTCTCGGCCGATTTCGATTGTCTGAAGCCGCGCGATCCGCAGCATGGCAATCATGCGGTGCTGTTCGAAGTTTCGAACCGCGGCGGTAAGAGCATGCTGGACATTTTCCGCGGCGACATGCTGCTGGAACAGGGCTACACGCTGGTGTGGCTGGGCTGGGAATTCGACGTGCCGCCCGGGCCCAACGCGTTGCGGCTCTACGCGCCGGTGGCGCAGGGCATCACGGGTCTGGTGCGCTCCGAAATCACGCTGGATCACAAGGCCACGCGGCAATCCCTGGGCGACCGCAGCCAGCTTGCTTATCCGGTGCTGAACCCGGACGATCCCGCGCTGACATTGACCGTGCGCGAGCATGCCGACAGCCCGCGGCGCGCCGTGGCGCGGGATGCCTGGCACATCGAGGGGGGCACGCACATCGCGATGCCTGCGGGCTTCGAACCCGGCAAGATCTACGAGCTGGTTTACACGTCGAAAGACCCGCCGATCATGGGGCTGGGCCCGGCGGCGGTGCGCGACCTGATCTCGTTCTTCAAATACGGCATTGAAGCCGATACGATTCTGGGAGATCATCACGACTTCATCAAGCGGGCCTACGGATTCGGTATTTCGCAGAGCGGGCGTTTCCTGCGCACGTTTGTGTATTACGGGTTCAACCAGGACGAGCAGGGGCGGCGGGTCTTCGACGGCCTGATGGCGCACGTGGCGGGGGCTGGGCGGGGAAGCTTCAATCACCGCTTCGCGCAGGCTTCGCGCGACGGCCACGCGTTTCTGAATACCTTTTATCCGACCGACATTTTTCCGTTTACGGATCTTCCGGAGACCGATACCGAGACGGGCGTCACCGACGGCTTGCTGACGCACGCCACGCCCCCCGCCGCCGTGCCCAAGATCTTCTATACGAATACCTCGTATGAGTATTATGGGCGCTCGGTGTCGCTCATCCACACCACGCTCGACGGCGCCAAAGACGCGCCCCTGGCGCCCAACACGCGGATCTATTTTCTGGCCGGATGCCAGCACGGGCCGAGCCCGTTTCCGCCGGAGCGGGGGGAGGCACAAAACCTGGCGAATCCCAACAATTACAGTTGGACGCTGCGGGCGCTGCTGGTGGCGCTGGACGGCTGGGTGGCGGAAGGACTGGAGCCGCCGCCATCGCGTTATCCCAAGATCGCCGACGGCAGCCTGACGCCGCTGGGCGCGGTGGCGTTCCCGAAGCTGCCCGGCGTGCAGTTTCCGACGCGCATCCAGCAGGCCTGGCACGCGGACTACGGCGAGGAATTCCGGAGCGCCGGAATTGTGACGATTGAGCCGCCCAAAGTGGGGAGCGCGTTTCCGATGCGCTTGCCGCAGGTGGATGCGGACGGTAACGATACGGCGGGCATCCGGATGCCGGCGACGGCGGTGCCGCTGGCGACTTATACCGGATGGAATCTGCGCGCGGCGGCGATCGGCGCGCCGGACGAGTTATATAGCATGGTGGGATCGTTCATTCCGTTCGCGCGCACGAAGGCGGAGAGGGTGAAGACGGGCGACCCGCGGCTCTCGGTGGAGGAGCGGTACGCGAGTAAGCAGGCGTATCTGGATCAGGTGGAGGCGGCGGCGCACGGTCTTGTGCAGGAGCGCTATTTGCTGGAGCGGGATGTGGCGTCGGTTGTGGCGCGGGCGTCGGCGGAGTGGGACTTTGTGACGCGGTGAGGCGCGTGCGATTCAG
>Ga0181535_10006662_pt1 | contig 11833 bp, 11 predicted proteins | sample PEATcosm2014_Bin_44_FD_119774 | JGI IMG/M metagenome (GOLD analysis project Ga0181535, IMG submission 119774) | Peatland microbial communities from MTU Mesocosm Facility, Houghton, MI, USA - PEATcosm2014_Bin17_30_metaG | ecosystem: Environmental > Terrestrial > Soil > Wetlands > Peat | place...
AATCCAAAGGTGGATTTGCTTCGTGACATTGACGAGTGGCTTACCAAACTCAATTCGGCTACTTCTAGCGACAAATGTCCCGCTTCTGTTGCCAGCGCAACAGTTGTCTTGGAGCGACGGATTGCCGATCTGGCCGCTACTGCACAAAATAGTTCATCAGATCAAATCTTGGCTGTGCTCACGGCTCTCGGTTCGGCTGAACGAGCACTAAGCAAGAGCTTCAAATGGGCTGAAAGCGCCTATCTTCGACCGCTTCATGGTTTGCGGGCATGTTGGCTCATAGATGCTGACAACAAATCACCGGAATTTCGTCTTGCCCAATCTCTTGCTGGCACACATGCCCGGCTTGGAGGCGAAATGCTTTGGTTTCGGCAGCACCTTGAACCTTTGAAACGGGCAGAGCATGGAGAGGGTTGCCATCTGGCGTGGACGGACAAGAGTTCGGAAAATGACGTGGCGTGGCACGATGGTGACTTGACTAATGCACTCAATTCCATTCTTGCGCGTCGTGTCATGCGCGTGGCGCAGTCCGGTGTAAAAGGCTGGCCGGACACTTCGCCGCGTTTCGCGCGTCTGGACGACATCACTTGTTTCATCGAGGGCCGCATCAATGACGCTTTATTAGCTGACCTGATTTGGGGATTGAGCCTGCTCGACTGGCAGCAAGTGAAACCATCGTCGCCAGAATTTCGAGAAACCCCGGAAGCCATTCCATCCTCATTTTACGCTATGTTACGGCTTTGCTTCCGTTCTGCCAATGGTAAGGATGAAGCTATTCCGCTCGTTCCAGCGATTCTCCACCGCGCAATGAATGGCGACGGCAAGACAGCATCGGAGTTGGCCGCGCGGCGGTTGCGCGCTTCTGGCAAAGCTCCGCTGGTGGATGAATTGCCCGTCGCGGGCGACATCGCCCGGCGCACAGCGGCAGCAACGCTCTTTCCCATCGCGCCGCAAGATTTTCGTCTGCTCGAACGTACCGTTCTTAAACCACTCAACACACAAAACACATGAACCTCGACAAACTCAAAGACCAACCGCGCCTGCTGCTCAAGGCCACACTCAAACCCATTCAAGGCATACGCTTTCAACCCACCGGTTTTCCCGACCTTGGTCCGGCCACCTACGACGGACCGGATGGGCGGAAAATGTTACTCGTGGAATCCGCGCAAAGTATGGCTAACCGTTTGGAAGAGGTTTGCTGGGACATCGTCGCTGATGATTGGGTGACACCACTCAAGGGCTTGCCTGTCGTGAAAGTGAAAGACAAAACAGGTAAACCACTAACGAACTCCGTGTTGGAATCGCACCGGTTGAACAGCGTTTACATCAAGCGTGCTGCCGCCGGAAAATTTCATCTACAACTTGCCTCGGAAATTCGCCCTGAAGATAATCGCCCGCTCCAACTCCATCGGGTAGTCGTAGCTCTCCTAAAATACGATGTGAACGCTTTGGTTCATGGTGTTTTTCTTGAAACAATTGATGGACGTGCTCGTATCCCTCGCGCTCTAACGGCCTTTATTGAGGCAGAAAATGTCAGCACTGTTGCGTCGGGTGGTGTCAAAAACGACCGGATTGACCCCACTGGAACGATGAAGTTGGCTGAACCATTGAAAGGAGTTGAAACCAAGGGAGACGAAGGCCGCCAAGGCAACGTCCCGTTCCATCGAGACGAATACTGCGGAAAAATTACTGCTTTCTTCAATCTTGACCTCGCGCTTATTCGCGGCTTTGGCCTCGGTGCGAATGTCGAAGTGATGCTCGTTGCGATTGCGCTTTTCAAAATCCAGAAGTTTTTCCGCGACGGTTTGCGGCTGCGGACAGCTTGCGACTTGGAAATTGACGGTAATCTTGACGTGCAGCGTCCCGAAGGCTTCGTCGTGCCGCCGCTTGACGAGCTTGAAAAAGCGCTGCCTGCCCTTATCAAAAAGGCGTCCAGTGAATTTGCGAACCCACCTCAGACTGGCCTTACCTTCGAGGAATAAACATGACTGTACTTGAACTGCGTTTCTACGCCGGGCGCTACCATGCCACGCCGTGGGGACGACATGTGAATGAAGGTGCTGTCGAATGGCCGCCTTCGCCGTGGCGCATTGTTCGCGCATTGATTGCGACGTGGTATTTGAAGGCGCGCAGAAACGGCGAAATATCCGAGGACACGGTCAGAGCACTCGTCAACGCGTTAAGCCAGCCGCCGCGTTTTCGGTTGCCACGCGCCACGACCGCGCACTCCCGGCATTACATGCCTTACAACGAAGGCAAGAACGAGAAAACCACCAAGGTTTTTGACACGTTTATCCAACTCGCGGACAATGACAGTGTGCTGGTTGCGTGGGACGCTGATTTGTCACCGGAACTATTGGCCGCTTTGAAAACACTCGCAGCGCGGCTCAGTTATTTTGGGCGCGCGGAAAGTTTAGTTGAAGCGCGTGTGTTGGAGGGCATTACAGTAATCGAACCCAACGCCTTGCCGCTGGCTGAAAGCGCAAAGCTGCCGGATAGAACTGAACTGGTTCGCCTTCTTGCGCCAATGAAACCGTCCGATTACGACAAATGGCGCACGAGTTTCCTTGCTGCCAACCGACCGCCGGATGATGGTAAAAGTAAATCAGGCAAAAAAGCCAAAGCAGCGGAAGTGCTGGAAGTTCCTGAACACTTGTTTGCCGCTCTTCATGCCGACACTGGCGAACTTCAAGCAGCCGGATGGAATCTTCCGCCCGGTGCGCAATTCGTGAACTACACGCGTCCAGAAAATGCCTTCGCTCCGGCCACCAAGCCGCGTCCTCGGCAAAGCAAAGCATTGCCAACCGTCGCCCGTTACGCCGTAGTGAGCGCCGTCGCTCCGAGCATTACCCAGGCGGTCTCCGTCGCGGATCGCGTGCATGACGCGCTCTGCAAATGGTCGGATCAAGGAAAAGGCCGTGCTGCCGTGTTCACCGGCCTGGGTGACGATGGAAAACCATGTGCCGACCACCGCCACGCCCACATTTTCTGCGAAGCCAACTGCCAGCGCGAAGCGATAACACATATTACCATCTGGGCGCCGCTGGGGTTTGACGAGGCGGCCTGCCTCGCGCTACGCAGGCTGAACAAAGTCTGGGGTTATGGTGGCCATGACATCCGTCTTGTTCTTCACGGTATCGGCCACGCCGGCGATTTCAAGGATTGCGCGCTTTTTCGAACATCGAAAATTTGGCGATCATTTACGCCGTACGTCTCCACACGCCATGCCAAGACCTTCCGCGACGGACGTCCGAAGATGGATGCTAGCGGCTGGCAAGTGGGCTCTGGCGCGCATGACCTGCTCCGCCTTCTCGCCCTGCATCCGCAGGGAGTTGCCGCCACTATCAAACAACTCGACGAGCGTGAATGCCCGTTTCAATTCGGTAACCGACACCTTCGCTCGCTGCAATTCCAAACTATCCGCCATGACGGCGGCGGCAACCGCAGCAACAGCTCAGGTAATGCTTTCACCATAACATTCCCCGAACTCGTCAGCGGCCCACTAGCTTTTGGCTACGGTGCCCACTTCGGGCTTGGCCTTTTTGTGCCGGTTGAGGGGGGATAATATGCTCAACTTATTGACAGCCACGCCGATGGGTTAGTGTGGATGCTCAAGGTTATGAATGATGAGAATCAACCTGTTTCATCTGAATCGCGTTTGAGTGAACGGGAGTCGCCGCTGGCGGCGCGGGGTGTTTCCCCTGGCGCTGCCAGGACTGTTTTGGGCGGCGAACGCGAGGCGTGTCAAAAAAACACGGAGCCGAAGCATGTCAAAATTGTGTTGCGGGTGGAGGCGGTTGAGCCGCAGCCGACCGGCGTTGCACAATCTTCGGACGATGTTCCCAATCGAGTCACGGCTCGACAGAGTCTCGTCCTGCCACCGGACGCCGCGCAACCTGTGGCCGAGGCTGAGCCGCAGCAGATTCCCGCGCGGATGTTGAACGAGTTCGTGTATTGTCAGCGGCTGTTTTATTACGAATTTGTTGAAGGTGTTTTTGTCGAGAGTGTGGACACGTTGCGCGGCGATGCCATTCATCAACGCGTTGATTCTGGCAATGGCGCTTTGCCGAAGGCCAAACGGAAGTCCGATGCCGGCCAGCCAAAGGCCGGGGAAGAAACGGTGGCGGCGGTTGAGTCCGCGGGAAAGGAGGCCAGAACAAAAGACGCCGAGCCTGAAACAATTCATTCGCGTTCCGTGCAGATGGGATCGGAGCGGTTGGGCGTCGCGGCGAAAATGGACTTGGTGGAGTCGAAGGCGGAGAAGGAGGATTTGCTTACCGCGTTGGAGGTCTGCCCGGTTGACTACAAGGCGGGCGCGCCCAAAGAGGGGGAAGAGGCCAACGAACTGTGGGACACGGACAAAATGCAGCTCGGCTTGCAGGCGTTGATCTTGCGCGATAACGGCTATACCTGCAACGAGGGTGTCATCTATTATCGCGCCACCAAGCAGCGCGTTCGTTTGCCCATTACACCAGAGATCGAAAGCTGGATTCTGCAAAACGTCGCCGAAGCCAGACGAATCGTCACCGGGCCGATTCCCGCGCCGCTAACACATTCCCCCAAATGCGTGCGCTGCTCGCTTGCGCCGGTTTGTCTGCCGGACGAAACCCGGATGCTGACACAGGCTCCTTCGTCCCCTGATGCGGTTCCCGACGATAAATCGGCGGAAGGCGGGCTTCCCCGAAGGTTGATCGCTGCGCGGGACGATACCCGTCCGCTTTATTTGAACACCCAGGGCTATCGCGTTGGATGCAAGGATGAGGTGTTGACAGTCAAAGAAAAAGACAGGGTCATCGAGGAAGTGCGGATGCGGGACCTTTCGCACGTGGCGCTGTTTGGAAACATCCAAATCTCGACCCAGGCGATTCAATCATTGTGCGAGCAGGAAATTCCCGTCACCTACTTTTCGACGGGCGGCTGGTTCTATGGGATCACGCGCGGCCACGCCCTGAAAAACGTGTTCCTGCGCATGGAGCAATTTCGACAGGCGCGGGACGGGGCGGCGTGCCTTGCCCTGGCCCGGCAATTTGTGCATGGAAAAATCCGCAACCATCGCACCCTGCTCATGCGAAACCATCTGGAGCCGCCGGAGCCGGTTATTCTGAAACTCAAGCGGGCGTCCGAAGACGCGCTGGCCGCCGTCTCATTGGAAGAACTCCTCGGCATCGAAGGAGCGGCCGCCAGCCAGTATTTCCAGCAATTCAGCGGCATGGTCAAGGTCGAAGACGACCTGCCCGGCCTCGAAATGCCGGGCAAAGACTCCAAACAACTCGCATTCAACTTCAACTTTAGCCATCGCAACCGCCGTCCGCCGACCGATCCCGTCAACGCGATGCTTTCGTTGGCCTACAGCATGTTGGCCAAAGATTGCACACTAGCCGCCCTGGCTGTTGGTTTCGACCCTTACATTGGATTCTATCACCAGCCGCGCTTTGGACGACCGGCGCTGGGACTGGATTTAATGGAAGAAATGAGGCCGCTGGTGGCGGAATCCACGGTGCTAAGTTGCATCAACAATCGCGTCGTCACGGAAAAGGATTTTGTGCGGGCCGGCCAGGCGGTGAATCTGACTGCGCCCGGACGCAAACGTTTTTTTCAGATGTATGAGCAACGCATGAGTTCATTGATCACACATCCGTTGTTCGACTACAAAGTCAGCTACCGTCGGGCGCTTGAATTGCAAGCGCGGCTGCTGGCCAAGACACTCACCGGAGAAATTGCCGGATACATCCCGCTATTAACGAGGTAACCCGTGCGAACAACCTACCTGGTATGCTATGACATTGCCGACGACAAACGGCTGCGGAAAGTATTCAAGACCTGCGGCAATTTTGGCGACCACTTGCAATTTTCGGTGTTCGAGTGCGACCTGAACCCATCGGAGAAGGTTGAACTCGAAACATCCTTGAGCGAAATCATCAAGCACGACGAAGACCAGGTGATATTTGTCGGCCTGGGACCGGCAGAAGGGCGGGGGGACCGGGTGATTACCGCCTTGGGGCTGCCTTACATGAAGATGGACGCGCCATGCTACGTGGTCTGAAGCTCACGGTGTTCATTGACATTTGAATCCGCGAGCGGCGGGGTGACGCGGGAAACCCCGCTTGCGCTCGCACAACGTAACATGCATACAACAAGCTAATTATGAGGAGAGCGGAAGACGGAGCGGACGTGAGGGCAATAGGAATGGTGCAGGCAATCGCAATTATACAATTGCGAGCCTGTGGCAGAGGAAATTATAAAGAGAAGAATTCCGCGCTCGAAAGAGCGCGGCCCCGTTGAAGCAAACATACCACTACAAAAAAAACCAGCCACACTTAAAATTCCGCGCTCGAAAGAGCGCGGCCCCGTTGAAGCCAACTGAAACCGCCCAAGAATATGCCGCCCGATCAAAATTCCGCGCTCGAAAGAGCGCGGCCCCGTTGAAGCTGTGGATTTGGACAAGTTGACGTGGGGATGGCAACCGAATTCCGCGCTCGAAAGAGCGCGGCCCCGTTGAAGCTTAAAATCTGTCAACGGGGCGACTGCCAGCGTTGCAATTCCGCGCTCGAAAGAGCGCGGCCCCGTTGAAGCCACCTGGTCCTGCACCTGTTCCTGCTATGATATTTCAATTCCGCGCTCGAAAGAGCGCGGCCCCGTTGAAGCATTCGGTTGCTTCTTACCTCTACCAGTTTCCCCCTGAATTCCGCGCTCGAAAGAGCGCGGCCCCGTTGAAGCCATAATTAAGCGTGGCTGATCCGGCAAACTTGGCGTTAATTCCGCGCTCGAAAGAGCGCGGCCCCGTTGAAGCCCTTTAACCGCGCGCCGAGGGAACGACGTTAATAGGAATTCCGCGCTCGAAAGAGCGCGGCCCCGTTGAAGCGGTTCAATGGGAGCGGACATCTACGAACGGCTCAGAAAATTCCGCGCTCGAAAGAGCGCGGCCCCGTTGAAGCATGGGAAATGTAATCCTTCGCAAACTCTGCTAAACTGAATTCCGCGCTCGAAAGAGCGCGGCCCCGTTGAAGCTTTTGGTTGTGTGTTAATCCGTGTGTTATGCGCTTGGAATTCCGCGCTCGAAAGAGCGCGGCCCCGTTGAAGCTATTTTCTTCTGACGGTTAAAGTCTCTCATTTTTTAATTCCGCGCTCGAAAGAGCGCGGCCCCGTTGAAGCTCCACAAACATCCACAAACATCCACATTTAAATTGAAATTCCGCGCTCGAAAGAGCGCGGCCCCGTTGAAGCATTGATTTATGCCTCAATACGACATAACAGTCGAAGAATTCCGCGCTCGAAAGAGCGCGGCCCCGTTGAAGCATTAATGACCGGAGTGAATGTTACCGTGGCTCAAAACAATTCCGCGCTCGAAAGAGCGCGGCCCCGTTGAAGCTTAAAATCCGTCAACGGGGCGACTGCCAGCGTTGCAATTCCGCGCTCGAAAGAGCGCGGCCCCGTTGAAGCGTGGTCGAAACAGTGAACATGTTATCAGACACGTCCAATTCCGCGCTCGAAAGAGCGCGGCCCCGTTGAAGCAACTGGGTGTGATCGGTTCTTGACAAAAATAGTGGCAATTCCGCGCTCGAAAGAGCGCGGCCCCGTTGAAGCGTGTAAAATTGAGGCCGCAACACAAGTTATTAATGAAATTCCGCGCTCGAAAGAGCGCGGCCCCGTTGAAGCAAAGAGGACAAAGAACAGATGCGCTTTCGTTGGAGGGAATTCCGCGCTCGAAAGAGCGCGGCCCCGTTGAAGCTCTTGTCCTCCGCACCCTCTCTCGGATATATGGATCAATTCCGCGCTCGAAAGAGCGCGGCCCCGTTGAAGCCTGGCTTATGACCCGGCTTGCTACTACGAATACACTCAATTCCGCGCTCGAAAGAGCGCGGCCCCGTTGAAGCAAAAATGTCAATTTGTCGAACACCACCTGCGTTGCCAATTCCGCGCTCGAAAGAGCGCGGCCCCGTTGAAGCCGAAGTGTGCCAGGGGGAGGCGATGCCTGGGGTGCGGAATTCCGCGCTCGAAAGAGCGCGGCCCCGTTGAAGCAAGGTGAAAACTGTCCATGAAATCACTCCTCCTGGTAATTCCGCGCTCGAAAGAGCGCGGCCCCGTTGAAGCGATACGATGCGCTGTCCGACCGTGACCTGAGAGAGTGAATTCCGCGCTCGAAAGAGCGCGGCCCCGTTGAAGCGGACGGTGGGGGGGGGATTACCATTTCCCAGCCAACCAATTCCGCGCTCGAAAGAGCGCGGCCCCGTTGAAGCTGGAGGGTCATGGCGAACATCACCGTTGCTGGGATGAAATTCCGCGCTCGAAAGAGCGCGGCCCCGTTGAAGCAATCTCATTTCCGATTTTAGCAATCGCATCGGTGTAAATTCCGCGCTCGAAAGAGCGCGGCCCCGTTGAAGCTTAACATGGTCAAAACAACCAATGGCGATTATCATGAAAATTCCGCGCTCGAAAGAGCGCGGCCCCGTTGAAGCCCTTCATATTTTCTTTCCCCGGCTCTCGCCGGATTTAATTCCGCGCTCGAAAGAGCGCGGCCCCGTTGAAGCGACTCATACCCATTGAAGGATGAATTAGGAAACCATAATTCCGCGCTCGAAAGAGCGCGGCCCCGTTGAAGCCAATAGGCTTGATTCGTAACGTCCATTTATCGGCGAAATTCCGCGCTCGAAAGAGCGCGGCCCCGTTGAAGCGAGATCGAATCCGCAGTATCGACTTGACCGGAATGAAATTCCGCGCTCGAAAGAGCGCGGCCCCGTTGAAGCTTCCCAAGGGACGGATCGCGCAATGAACTCCACGGAAATTCCGCGCTCGAAAGAGCGCGGCCCCGTTGAAGCCGATAGGGCCGCAATTTGCGAGGGGGCCATAATTAGAATTCCGCGCTCGAAAGAGCGCGGCCCCGTTGAAGCTAATGCCTTAAGTCTAACCGCCCGTTGCTCTGGGGTAATTCCGCGCTCGAAAGAGCGCGGCCCCGTTGAAGCAGATTACCAATAATATTCAACCTCAAGCGTGGCTTTGAATTCCGCGCTCGAAAGAGCGCGGCCCCGTTGAAGCTCCGATGTGATACAAATATCCTGAACTGATTCGTTTAAATTCCGCGCTCGAAAGAGCGCGGCCCCGTTGAAGCTTGACTGTCTACCAAATATGTTTCAGTCTTGCGGTTAATTCCGCGCTCGAAAGAGCGCGGCCCCGTTGAAGCTGGACGGATACGGGTACTGGGGAGGCCCAGTACCCTTTAATTCCGCGCTCGAAAGAGCGCGGCCCCGTTGAAGCATTGGCCCGCCGCGCCGCATTTGATCTGGCGGCATATAATTCCGCGCTCGAAAGAGCGCGGCCCCGTTGAAGCAAACATTTGGAAAACAGGCGAAACAGGCTTGGGAGGAAATTCCGCGCTCGAAAGAGCGCGGCCCCGTTGAAGCTATACTTCAAGCGGAACAACTGGATCGGGATGGTCAAAATTCCGCGCTCGAAAGAGCGCGGCCCCGTTGAAGCTAGATTCTGATGGTCGATATCATCAGAAAAGAATGCAATTCCGCGCTCGAAAGAGCGCGGCCCCGTTGAAGCTGGAAAGCGCGCATCACGGCCGCGCTTGTCGGTTCGAATTCCGCGCTCGAAAGAGCGCGGCCCCGTTGAAGCGCAATACCTTCCTCGATGGTGTTGAGTTGATCCAGACAATTCCGCGCTCGAAAGAGCGCGGCCCCGTTGAAGCGGACGAAGAATCCGTCACCACCGCAAGAATCATAGCCAATTCCGCGCTCGAAAGAGCGCGGCCCCGTTGAAGCGAATTGTTAAATGTCAATCACCTTCCTACCAACATTAATTCCGCGCTCGAAAGAGCGCGGCCCCGTTGAAGCTTTAAACTCAGGCGTTACTTCATGTTTCAACGCCCGAATTCCGCGCTCGAAAGAGCGCGGCCCCGTTGAAGCTACTTGGGGGGAGTTTCTCTCAGAATCATTCATGCAATTCCGCGCTCGAAAGAGCGCGGCCCCGTTGAAGCAAAAAAATGTCAATAAGTTCAAAAACCGGGTGATGGAATTCCGCGCTCGAAAGAGCGCGGCCCCGTTGAAGCCTGGTAGCCTTCCGCAATCGCGGCCATCTTCGCAATAATTCCGCGCTCGAAAGAGCGCGGCCCCGTTGAAGCCTCTGGTGTGATGTGGGCTTTTTTCCCCAACAAAAATTCCGCGCTCGAAAGAGCGCGGCCCCGTTGAAGCGGAAACAGATGGATTGGAACGGTTGGCCCGATTCAATAATTCCGCGCTCGAAAGAGCGCGGCCCCGTTGAAGCCCAAAAATCAACCGAGGTACCGTCCTCTTTCTTGAAATTCCGCGCTCGAAAGAGCGCGGCCCCGTTGAAGCGTGCTTTATTAGCGCGCCGCGCCGCATTGGATCGGGCGAATTCCGCGCTCGAAAGAGCGCGGCCCCGTTGAAGCCCGGGATGTTCGGTTGTTGAACGTCAGTTAAGGTAAAATTCCGCGCTCGAAAGAGCGCGGCCCCGTTGAAGCCTTCCAAAAATGTAATAGCCTTGTGACAATCAGCGTTAATTCCGCGCTCGAAAGAGCGCGGCCCCGTTGAAGCATGGCTGATATTGTTTTTATTACGGCTCCGATTGGTAATTCCGCGCTCGAAAGAGCGCGGCCCCGTTGAAGCGGATAGGGCCAATCAGTATCAGGTCAACGATGCCAAAATTCCGCGCTCGAAAGAGCGCGGCCCCGTTGAAGCTACCACCAGTCTGGTTTGTCAACAAAGACAAATTGGAATTCCGCGCTCGAAAGAGCGCGGCCCCGTTGAAGCAACAGAAAGTAAATCATTATCTCATAAAATGAATACAATTCCGCGCTCGAAAGAGCGCGGCCCCGTTGAAGCGTTGTGGTTTGGGAGCAAATGCCCCAAGTCCAGCCAAAATTCCGCGCTCGAAAGAGCGCGGCCCCGTTGAAGCTGGACGGTGGGGGGGGGATTACCATTTCCCAGCCAAAATTCCGCGCTCGAAAGAGCGCGGCCCCGTTGAAGCGACAATAACACGCCAGTGATTGAAGCGGACGAGCTAATTCCGCGCTCGAAAGAGCGCGGCCCCGTTGAAGCCGGTTGGTGTAGACTCGTCGCCACCTGGTTTGGAGGGAAATTCCGCGCTCGAAAGAGCGCGGCCCCGTTGAAGCTTTATTCGCTCCTGATCCACCCTTTGCTGGTGGCGGAAATTCCGCGCTCGAAAGAGCGCGGCCCCGTTGAAGCCAGGATTGCGTGAAACAGTCCCACCAAGAAAGAGACAAAATTCCGCGCTCGAAAGAGCGCGGCCCCGTTGAAGCACGCCGCCGTTTTACAATTATTGGACGGGATTGTTCCAATTCCGCGCTCGAAAGAGCGCGGCCCCGTTGAAGCGGCGCGTTGTTCAGCCGCGCCCCTTGCTTTTGGAGTAAATTCCGCGCTCGAAAGAGCGCGGCCCCGTTGAAGCAATTTGAGTTGGAGCGGCCCCCAAAAGGCCGCCTGAATTCCGCGCTCGAAAGAGCGCGGCCCCGTTGAAGCCCAGCCGTGCAGTCTGGCTGACGCGGAATGAGGTGAAATTCCGCGCTCGAAAGAGCGCGGCCCCGTTGAAGCACGTAAAGGAGACTTTATATATCGGTCGTAAATTTCAATTCCGCGCTCGAAAGAGCGCGGCCCCGTTGAAGCAGTGTCCGGTCTGCTTAAAATACCCATCGCCTCAAAATTCCGCGCTCGAAAGAGCGCGGCCCCGTTGAAGCTGCTTCCGGACATTCAATTTTGAAAGTCGGATTGCAAATTCCGCGCTCGAAAGAGCGCGGCCCCGTTGAAGCTGCTTCCGGACATTCAATTTTGAAAGTCGGATTGCAAATTCCGCGCTCGAA
>Ga0181535_10006663_pt1 | contig 11833 bp, 7 predicted proteins | sample PEATcosm2014_Bin_44_FD_119774 | JGI IMG/M metagenome (GOLD analysis project Ga0181535, IMG submission 119774) | Peatland microbial communities from MTU Mesocosm Facility, Houghton, MI, USA - PEATcosm2014_Bin17_30_metaG | ecosystem: Environmental > Terrestrial > Soil > Wetlands > Peat | place...
CCCCATCTTTGGCCGACCTGTTCATCCGGGGTCTCCCCCAATCGATTACAGCCCGATACTTCTCCTCAAACCCTTCGGATTCCGGATCACTCCGGACACCCTGTCCTCCAACGAGTAAACTCGCTGGCCGGCGAGGCATTACCCCCGCCTTTGGATACAGCGCCCCTCATCCGAGCGCCGGAGGGACTTTAACCCTCCTGATTCATGCGCTGCCCAGCGCACAATAAGTGGCACGCCGACTTCGAGAGAGATTTAGGTTATCAGTCAACTTTGCGCCGAGCAGGGCATCAATGGGGAGAAAAAGCCGTCCGGTCTGTCCAGCTTTCAGAGCGCCAAAATTGATGCGGATATCGTAGCTCGGATAGAACGTCAAAAACCAGCGGCCGGGCAAATCAACGTTCAATGTCGGGGCAATCTGCGGTTCGCTGATTCTTCGCGCCGATGGATCACCGGCAAAGCTCATCGCGTACCGCTGGAACGAAATAACTGTCCGGTCCCCATTCGAGGATCGAATAACGCACGCCAAACCCCGGCATGATTTGCCACTGCTCGTTGCCGAGATCGTCGCTAATTGTTCGCGCGACAAGCCGTGCGCCGACACCAAAGGCCCAGCGCTCATCGATCGCGTGCGAGAGGATGATTTGAGAAACTGCGTTGCCGAGGCCAAACAATTGTTCCGAACCCGAAGGCTCAAACGTCACCGTTGACTCCTCCACTACGGGAATCTGCGCCAACATCGCGAGCTTCCAGCCATCATCGAAGGTCACCTTGCTCTTGAGCCGCAAGATAAGGGTGGCGCGGTTGGTCTGGCTGGTAGGACTCGCGAAGGTCTCGTCGTTTAAACGCGGTTCGAAGGAATTTAGAGGCCGTGTGAGGTCTTCGCCGTTGTTCGTTGTGTCCGCTTGATCGGCGGTGCCTTGGTTGCCGGCTGCAACTGGGGCAGTGCGCGTGTCTTGCGGCTCGGCCGTCGCCAGGGGCGAGACGGACACCGCCGTGCCGTACACGACCGGTATGACGGCCGCACCGGCGAGAAGACGTTTTGCCCAATCGGACAGCATAGCCTTTCACGCTTTTCCGAATTTCGGACCACGAGGCTGCGGCAAATCACTTTGCAAGCCAGCTTGGAGAGCTTTGCCCGGAGAGATCGTCAATTTCGGTGACAGCCGAATTCACGGGGTGGACCGAGTTTCTTGCCTGACGCAATCAACGCCTTCTGCGAACTTTACTCCCAGGGTGAGCGTTGCGGCCATCGAATGGCGATGGCTACCGAACATCGCGCAACTCGCTCACCACTTTCTTCCATGTCGTTGCTGATTTGACACAGAGCGCGGTTGGATTGTTTGCGCTCACCTATTCGAACGCGAAGATCCGCTTCCAATCGTTCTTCATGCTGATGATGATCCAGCCGTCCTTCTTCGCTTCGTCATACAGCGTCTGGGTGAACGTACCGACCTTCGTGTCCGGCAACCCCTGGGCCGGGCCGTAGGCATATTCGCGGTCCGCGTCGTCGTGCAGCACCAGCAGCGCCGCCCGTGCGCCGCCGCCGGCCTTGGTGTATTCCAGCATTTGCCGGTCGCCGATCGAGTTGCCGAACGCAATGATGGGCCGGGCTCCTATCATCAAATGAATGCCTTCGGGCTTCCCTGCATTGTTGTCGTTCAAAAGCAGCTTTGGTTCCATGGTGAGGATTGGTATGCCGCTTTTGTCATAACCATATTTTACTCCGCCCGCGGTGCCTACGACCTGCTCGGGTGGAATGCCATAGACCCGCTCGGAATAGACGCGCACAAAATCCTGGCCGCCACCGGTGACGATATAGGTCTTGAAACCATTCGCGCGCAAATACCGCATCACTTCGAGCATTGGCTGGTAGGTCAGCTCGGTGTAGAGGCGGTCCCATCGCGGATGCTTGGCGGAGGCGATCCACTTGGTGACCTCCGCCCTGAACTCGTCCACCGTCATCCCGCTGAGCGTGACGGCGAGAAGCCTCTCCAGGTCGTTCATCGAGAGCTTCGCGCTCGCCTCGCGGTTACCCGACAAAACGGTTTTGAACGGCTCGACGTTTTTCAGCTCGGGCTTCTTCGCTACCACCACCGGGACCCGCTCCAAACAATACATCACTTGGGTGTACATGGGGTGCGAGACCCAGGTCGTTCCGTCCTGGTCGAAGGTGGCGATGCGAGACTCCGGTGGCACGAATTTGGGGCTCGCCCTATCGGTGGTCGCCTCAACGAGTTCGACGATGGCCTGTTTGGCCGGCCCGTCGGCCCAGGAGGGCAGTGGGTCGGTCTCCGCTCTCGCGGCGGTGAAGAGGAGCAGTGGAGGCAACGCTGCAAGCGCTGCCAAAGTCGAAAGCATGGCGCGCCGGCTGATACGGGAGGAAGGAAGGATCGACTTCATGTTCGGCTCCTGGCTAATCTCTGCTCTTCTGGTTCATCAGCAGGTCCATAGCCCGGTCGATCGAGAAACTTCCTGGCCTCTGCCGCGGCGGGAACTCTTGGAAGGTTGCCAGGTGCTGCGCTACGATCGCCTGAGCCGGTACCAAGACAAATAGATGCTCGATGAACCATTTGTCGTAGTCACCTGCCTCTTGTTCCGCACGCTCGAACGGGTCGGAGCGCAGGTTGAACAGCTTCGGCGCGCGCAGCGGCACCAACGGTTGCATCCAGACTTCCAGGCCGTGCGCCGGCTGTTCCATGAACACCGCCTTATATTGGTCGTAACGCAGACCGGCGAAATTGCCGTCGTCGGTCCAGTAGAAGAACTCACGGCGCTTGTCGGGGCCATTGCCGGCAAGCAGGTCACGCTGGTCGTAGCCGTCGAGGTGCACCTTGAAGGTCTTGCCGCCCGCGTTGTAGCCGTGCGCGAGTTTATTTTGGATGTCGGCCTCGCCGGCCGCCGCCACCAGGGTCTGTACCCAGTCTTCCGCTGAGACGATGTCATTGATCTCGGTTCGAGGTCGCACGAGACCGGGCCAGCGCACCAGTGCCGGCACGCGATAGCTACCTTCCCAGTTGGTGTTCTTCTCGCCGCGGAACGGCGTGGTACCGCCGTCGGGCCAGGTGAATGTCTCGGCGCCGTTATCGGTCGTGTAAATCACAATCGTATTGTTGGCGATGCCCAGATCATCGAGCTTCTTAAGAAGCTGGCCGACTTGGCCATCATGCTCCACCATCCCATCCGGATAAAGGCCAAGACCGGTCTTGCCTTGCGACTCGGGCTTCAATCGAGTCCAAATGTGCATGCGAGTCGAATTGAACCAGGCGAAGAATGGCTTCTTGTCTCGGTGCGCGCGGTCGATAAAATTGAGGGTGGCTTTCAGAAACTCATCGTCCACCGTCTCCATGCGCTTTTTGTCGAGCGGGCCGGTGTCTTCACAGTTCTGCTTGCCCCATTTGCCGAAACGCGGGTCGTCGCCTGGAGTATCAGTGGTTGTCGCCGTGCATCTGAGCACGCCGCGGGGGCCAAAGCGCTGTTTGAACTCGGTGTTCTTCGGATATTCGGCTTGCTCCGGTTCGTCCTCGGCGTTGAGATGGTACAGGTTGCCGAAGAACTCATCGAAACCATGAACGGTCGGCAGGAACTCATTGCGGTCACCGAGATGGTTCTTACCGAATTGTCCGGTCACATAGCCGAGCGGCTTGAGCAGATCGGCAAGTGTCGGGTCCTTCTCCGACAGCCCCTCCTTTGCCCCCGGCAGCCCTACTTTCAGAAGGCCAGTGCGCATCGGGCTCTGACCGGTGATGAATGCGGCGCGGCCGGCCGTACATGATTGCTGGCCATAGTAATCGGTGAAAATTCCGCCTTCATCGGCGATGCGGTCGATGTTGGGCGTGTGGTAGCCCATCATGCCACGGTTGTAGGCGCTGATGTTCCAATAGCCGATGTCGTCGCCCATGATGACGAGTATGTTGGGCTTGGTGGATGACCCCATTTCTTGGGCGAAAGAAGGAAGGCTGAATATGAACCCGAGCCATAATGCCGCCAGAGCAGCGGTAACGAAATAAGTCAAACGGATCACGACTTCACCTGCGAGTTGTTGGGGTGTTACAACGAAGAGTGCCGCGCTGTGGACGAACAGCGCGGCATCGGGACAATATACCTTAACCGGTTAGTCGCTCGGGTGGTTGTCTTGCGCCTTCTTGACCTGCTCCAAGACCTGATTGAGGTTCCAGGTCTCCGGAGCCTGCATTGGCGGGAACTGCACGTAGGACTCGAGTTCTTTCAGCCACAGCTGCTGGCCAATGGGCAGGATGTTCCAGTCGTAGAGGTAGGCGCTGCTCGGTGCCGCGAGTGCACCACCGAAACCCATGACTGTTTTCTGATCCATCCCGACAGCTTGCTCGAAAGGATCGCGCTTGATGTTCTGGACCAAGGTGAAGTGGAACGGGATAAGCGGCATGATCCAGCCGGTCGCACCTGGCTGCGACATATTGTAATACATCTTCCAATTCTTATAGCGCACCGCGGAGGGCGTCGAGCCCGAGTAGTAGAAGAAGACGTCGCGCGCCGATTTATCGGACTTACCTTCGAGGTAGTCGCGCTGGTCGAAGCCGTCGAGCGTCGTCTTGACGATGCCGGGATACGCACCTTTCTCGATCTCCTCCTTCAGCCCATCGCCTTTGGGGCCTCCGGCGATGTCGACAAACGTCGGCAGCCAGTCGAGGGCCGCGAACAATTGGTTCTTTACGGTGCCTGGCTTGATGTGGCCCGGCCAACGGACAACCAGTGGCGAGCGGTAGCCGCCTTCCCAGGCCTCGCCCTTCTGCCCCTTGAAGGGCGTGACGCCGCCGTCCGGGTAACTGATGGCCTCGGCGCCATTGTCTGTCGTGAAGACCACAATGGTATTGTCGAGCTCGCCCATCTCCTCCAGCTTCCGCAGCACATAGCCGATGTTGTCGTCTAGCTGCTTCATGCCGGCTTCGTTAATGCCCCAATCCTTGCCGCCCTTTACACCCAGCATGTTCAGGTACTTGTCCGACAGCATGGTCGTGATGTGCATGCGCGCCGGGTTGTACCAGACGAAGAAGGGCTTGTTTGTCTTCTTAGGGTCGTTGCGATCGAGGAAATCAATGACCTTGGCCGAGATTTCCTCGTCCACCGTCTTCGATCTTTCGAGCGTTAGCGGGCCCTCGTCCTTACAGGATTGGTTCTTCTCCGTTCCGTCCGAAGAGTGGCACCAGATGACAGGGCGCGGCGGCGTCATGCAGGTCGTTGTTTTTGGGTCCACGGCGCCGGGAACCTCGGAAAGACCAGGGACCGGCGTGTTTTTGCATGGCGGCACAATGGCCTGATCGGTCGGGCTCTTGTTGATGTCGGGGAAACTCACCTGCTGCATCGCATCGAGGTGATAAAGATAGCCCCAATATTCCTGGAAACCATGTGCCGTCGGCAGTGCCTCGGTGTGGTCGCCGAGATGGTTCTTGCCGAACTCGCCGGTGGTATAGCCGAGATCATGCAGGAATTTGGCGAGCGCGGGAGTGCCGGGCCGCAAATAGGACGGACTGCCGGGCAGTTGTGGGGGGATCATGCCCGTGCGCAGCGGATACATGCCAGTGAAGAAGGCGTTGCGGCCGGAGGTGCAGCTCTGCATGGCGACATAGTCCATGAAAATCGCGCCCTCGTTGCCGATGCGGTCGATGTTGGGGGTTTCACCCACCATCAAGCCGCGATGGTAGATGCTCGGCTGCATCCAGCCGATGTCGTCGCCCATGATGACGAGAATGTTGGGCTTCTCATCGGAAGATGTCTGCGCGGCGGGCACCTGAGCGGCAGGTGGCTGCGCCTTTGGTTGCTTCTTCGTTTGCGCGTGCGCGGCACCAGCAAGCTGTGGCAACGTGACAAAGGCTGCCCCTGCGGCGAGACTGCCGAGGATGGGCCGGAAATAACTGCGCATATTCGTGGTCCTTTCGTTAAAAAGGTTTTTGGCGTTTTTTTTGTACCGACCGGGCCACCCGACCGGAACTTAATGATATAACACTCATGACGCGACGAGCTAGACATTGCGACAGGTCAATTTTTCGATCAATTAGTGCAGTGCCGCGAGATTATGTTGGGGCATTGCGAATTGCCTTACAATCTGGCAACTCATCCGCGATGGCGACCTGAGTCCAAACTAATATTGCAGTAGAGATCCCCACTGATGCCCATCGCATGATCGTACCCATGTTTGCCGTTACAAGTAACCGCGTGGGGGAACCTCCCGACGCTCAATGACTTTTTCGCAGATATTTCACAAGCGCAAGTGTTGTCGCGGTGAACGATGCCGCTCGAACTGTTCTGTCCGCAGTGACCCGATGGTGAACTCGATCCGATTGGCGCATAGCGGCGATTGAATGAGCATCTTTCGCGGCGCAGCGATCGGTGGAATAGAGCAGTTACGCAAATCATTCGAATGGCTTTGCATGCAAACATATGGGAAGATCAGAGATTGACAGGTTTCGTCGGTTGATCGTTTCGGCAAGAGCCTTTAATGCGCCTGGCGTTTTTCGAGGTCGAGGATCAGTAAGCGCAGTTGCATGTCCGAGGGATAGAGCGCGACAAGTTCGCGCGCGTGCAGGAGCGCCGTGGCGAAATCGCCGCTCTCCCTTGCGATCGACACAAGAGCGAGGAGCGTGTCCCGATCCGCCGGATGGCGTTTGTGCGTCGTCTCAAGCAGCTCCATTGCTTGTCCCTGGGCGCCAGCGGAATTCAGCGCGATCGCGTAGACATAGGCATAGCGCGCATTATCGGGCGCAAGCTCGCTGGCATGCCGCAATTCTGGGATTGCATCAGCGTAATTGTGCTGACGCACGAGCGCGAGGCCAAGAGAGTGGTGTATATCCGCATTGTTCGGGTCAATCGCGACAGCCTTGCGCAAAAGGTCGACGCCTTCCTGGTTCAGACCACGCATGCGGTCGAGATCGGCGAGGTTGACGAGCGCGGGCGTGAAGTTTTGATCGAGCCGCAAGGCCGTCCGATATTGGTTCTCCGCCTCTGTAGGGTGACGAAGCCTTGTCTCCAGTAGGCCAAGATTCAAATGCGCTTCCGGCCGATCGGCATCGATCATCTCGGCATCGACCAATTCGAGATAGGCGGCGGCGAAGGCGGTCTGCTGCTCCGGCGTCATTGACCGCTGGTCCACGCCGGCAAGGGCCCGTGCCGTTTCGATACGAACCGCTCGAACTGGATCGCCGAGCAGGGCGGCGGCTGCACGAACCATGGCAGACGTGGGTGCCGACGGGAGCGCGCGCGGCACGCCGGCGTGAACAAGCGGGTTTGGGTCAGCGATTGCTGCCCTGATCGCAGATTCGGATGCCGGCGTGGCTAAGGGCGCGAGCAACGCCAAGGCGCTCGCTCTGGCGATGGCCGGCTGGCCTTGATCAACAATCAATGCGTCGAGCAAAGGCTCCGCATCGGCAGCGCCGGTCCGGCCAGCGTAAAGTGCGGCGCCGAAGTGTGGGCGGGTCTGCCGCCCATTCGGGAACCATTGTGCGATATTTTGCGTGGCCCAGCCGGCGGTTCGATCGGCATGGCATTGCGTACAGGCATTCGGGGTCCCGATCGACGCCGATAGATCGGGCCGGGGGACGCGGATGCTGTGATCGCGCCGATCATCCACCACCATGTAGGTCTTCGAGGGCATATGGCAATTGACGCATTGTGCGCCGGCGCTGCCTTGCTGGTGATGGTGATGTTCCGCGACATCGAATTTCGCTAACAGATGGCATTGCGCGCAAAGCCCATTGCCTTGCTCGCGGAGCGCCAGACTGTGCGGCTCATGGCAATCGGAACAGGTAACGCCAGCATGATACATGCGGCTCTGGACGAAAGAACCGTATTCGAACACCTCGCCGTCGATCTGCCCATCGGCATGATAGAGCCCAGGCTCAAGCAGCGCGGGTAAGTAGGAATCAAGGAAAGCCCCGCCAACGGGGGGATTCTTTGCGATCACCTTGCGGCGGGAATGGCATCCGGCGCAAACGTCGAGCTCTTGCGAGTTTAATGGCTCGATGCGTTGGGCGATGCCAGTCGCGGGGTTCATTCGCCATAGGTCATGGTTGGCTGGCTCGAGCCAGGTCGTGAGTCCCATATTACTGGTCTCCGGCCGACGATTTGGCTCGACCGGCGACGGTCCAGAGCTTTCGCCCGTGCGAGCTTCGGCCCAGGCGACGTGGCGGGAGCCCGGGCCGTGGCAAGCCTCGCAGGCGACGTCTATATCAGTCCAGCTGGTGGCGTAGCTATCGGCGGCGAGGTCGTAGTTCTTCTTCAGATCCGTGGAATGGCAGCTCGCGCACTGGTAGTTCCACGTCTGGTCTCGTCCGGTCCAATGGAGGCTGTCGCCGGCCCGCAGGGTCTGGCCGGGGTAAAGGGGAAACCAACGCTGGCCGCCGTGATCCTTCGGACGGCTGTCCCAAGCGATCCCGAGCGCTTGATAGCGGCCGCCCGGAAAGGCGATCAGATATTGCTGCAGGGGATAGACGCCGAACGCGTAGGCGGTTTCATAGTCGTGCAGCGCGCCGCCGGGCCCCTCGGTCTGCACCATGAATTTTTCGCCATCGCGGGAAAACGTCGTTGTGACGCCGTGGTGGGTCAATGTTGGGTTGGTGAAATCGCCGAGGACTGTGGCTACTGTCGCCTTCTGCATGGCGAGGGCGTGATGCGAATTTCTCCAGCGATCGGCTTCCTGCGCGTGGCAACCGGCGCAAGCCTGGGCGCCGACGAATGTGGCAGGTGCATCTGTTTGCGGTTCCGCTTTCGCAGAGAGGACGGACAACAAATCTGCCGCCGCCACGACGATCGCGAAAACGGCCTGGAACCGGATAAAAATCATATGGCGCAATTCCTAAGGCACCAGCAACCGCAGACTGTGAGCTGGTAATCCCCAAATTTGAAGGTGTGTGGGCAATGGACTTCGAAAGCCAGGGCCTTCCCGCGTCAAGCTCCACGTCAGAACTGAACAAAAAAAGGGAGACACGTCTGCGAATGGTAAGACAGCTCGCTTCCTCTCCGGCACGGTGGAAGCCGGAAGGCTGAGAAGAAGCGTCCATGTTGCAAATAGGGCACATCGGCGCGCAATCCGATTGCGTTCCACACATCGGGCATGGCGCCGCTGGTTCAAAAGTCGATAATTGCAAGGCTTCGCTCGGGCGCAGGATAGATCGCTGCGCGAGCGGCACGTGGACGAAGGTTGAGAGAAAGGCGCCTTGTCGTGGACCACCCCGCACTTGGCCTCAAGCGCGCACTTTGCGGAGTGGCGCGGCCGCTTATCACCGGCGGCATCGCTTTCGCCTGCTTCGCGGCGCCGGCTCTTGGCGCTGATCTTCCCCCGAGCGAAACGCCGCCGGTGTTCACCTGGACTGGGTTCTACGCCGGCTTTAACAACGGCTACACATGGCGCGGCTCCGGCACGTTCAGCACATCGGCCGTCAATCTGTTTGATTCCACTGCAATCCCTGGCTTATGGGGGCCGGTGTCGGCGCTCGGCGCAACGGGCTCCGTCGGCACGCAATTGAACGGCTTCTTTGGGGGCGGCCAGCTCGGTTACAACTGGCAATTCTCCGACCGCTTCGTCGCCGGTCTTGAGGCCGACCTCCAGGGCGCCGGCGTTCGCGGCGGCGGCGGCTTCCAAACTCTCACGCCAGCGGCGATTTATCCGCCTTTCGTCGCGACGACCAGCGCCACCGTCAACCGGAGCCTCGAATATTTCGGCACGGTGCGCGGCCGCCTCGGCTACGCCGTCACCCCAACGATGCTGTTTTACGCAACAGGCGGTCTCGCCTATGGCGGGATCGCCACGAGCACCGCCGTCAGACAGTCGTTGACACCTTCGCTTCTGTTGTCCGCGAGCGCAAAGAGCGATTTCTTCGACAATCGCGTCGGCTGGACGGTCGGCGGCGGCGTCGAATCAGCGCTGACCAGTGACCTCTCCGCGAAACTCGAGTTCCTCTATTATGATCTTGGCACCGCGAACGTCGCCTTTCCGAACAGCGCCCCGCTGATCCACAACGCGATCGTCGGCGCGGGCCAGGTCGGGGATGCGATCTCCAGTTCGACGCAATTCAATGGCTTCTTCGTACGCGCCGGCCTCAACTATCGCTTCGCCGGAGATCAGCCCTCTGCAAATGGATCCGCTGCGACGCCGTTCTTCGCCGCTCCGCAATTCGTCGCCGCCGACAAGCCGGCCTTCGGCGACTGGCGGGTGACGGTCGTGCCATACCTCTGGGCGCTCGGTCTCAACGGGACGAACAGGGCGCGCGGCGAGACGATCGGCACGAATCTCAGTTTCATCGATCTCTTGACCAAAGTCGACACGCCGCCGCTGGAGTTCGGCACCCGTTTCGAGGCGCGCAATGGCCCGTTCTCTGTTTATGGCGACTACTTCTGGGCGCAGTTGCGGGCGTCGGGCTCAGACCTCGCCCTGCGCACGCCGTTCACCGGCGTCTCCCTCACCGCAGACGCAACCGGGCATCTGAAATTCACGGTCAAAGCCATTCTCGAAGGCGGCGTCGCCTACGAGCTGGCGCGCTGGTCAACCGGCGGCGCGTCCTACACGGCCATCGATGCGCTCGCAGGCCTGCGCTACTGGAACGTCAGCGCCAATGTGGGGCTCGACATCACCGGATCGGTAAATGTGCCGCTGCTGGGGTTGAGCCAGGTCGGTCAATTGGCGGTCGACCGTACTGGCGACTTGAACTGGGTCGATCCGCTGGTCGGCCTGCGCGTCCGGCAGCGGCTGACTTCCGACGACGAATTCCAGCTCAAGGGCGACATCGGCGGCTTCGGCGCCGGCAGCAAGATCAGCTGGCAGGCGTTCGGCGGCTACACGCATAATTTCGAATTCAACGGGCTGAACTGCTCCGGCATGATCGGGTACCGGGCGCTTGAGGTCGATTATTCCCGGGGCGGCGGCGTCAACCAGAGCGGCCTCAATGCTGTGCTGCAGGGCCCGATTGTCGGACTAGGCGTGCGATTCTAAAGGTTCGCTTTCGCGCACGGCTGGCGTCCTGCAAAAGACCACATTGCCTCGCCGCACCAAACGCGGGTTTTCTTTGGCGAGCGGCGCAACGGCCGCCTCGAAAAATATGATCCCATTGCCGACAGAGAACACTCCATCGCCGATCGGCCCACTTGAGATCAAAAACGGCTACCCGACGGATGATACGGTCAAAATATTATACGACGCACTCGACTTCCAGCGCGCCACCCAGGCTTACATTTGGGCCTTGCCTTACATGGCGATGACGGAGTGACAGCGCTGGACGCGCGAAGCGTTCGGCGCGGGCAACCTCGGCTATGTCGACTACGTCGATTTCAAGGACAAACTCGGCATCCTCACCGCCAACGCGACCACGCCGTACGCGCAGGCGTTTCCCAATCTTGCGGAAAGTGGACCCCTGGTTTTTGAATTTCCGCCAGGCGCGCTCGCCGGCGGCCTCCTTGATTTCTGGCAGCGGCCGATAACTGACACGGGTGAGCTCGGGCCGGACAAAGGCAAGGGCGGCAAATATCTCATTCTCGGGCCGGGGCAACCCGACATCACGCCAGCGCCGGAAGGTTACTTCGTATTTCGCTTTCCTACCGTCAATATGTGGTCCGGTCAGCGCGGATTGGATCCGGATCTGAACAAGGCCAAGGCTCTCATGGCCGAGTTGAAAATCTACCCCTATGCACAACGCGACAACCCGCAGCCCACCAAACACGTTACGCCGGGGGGCAGGAAATGGTCCGCAGCGCAACCTCGCGGCATCGCCTTTTGGCCCCACTTAAACACCTGATTTCTACAAGTATATGATTTCATACGAGCTGCGGCGAAATTCGCGACGACGTGGCACTACGCTTGGGGCGGCCGCGG
>Ga0181535_10006671_pt1 | contig 11823 bp, 8 predicted proteins | sample PEATcosm2014_Bin_44_FD_119774 | JGI IMG/M metagenome (GOLD analysis project Ga0181535, IMG submission 119774) | Peatland microbial communities from MTU Mesocosm Facility, Houghton, MI, USA - PEATcosm2014_Bin17_30_metaG | ecosystem: Environmental > Terrestrial > Soil > Wetlands > Peat | place...
CAGGATCGTCGGCCGGACATTGCGCATGTCCTCGACCAGATGCGCTGTCGATCGCGCGTAGGCGACCGTCGCGCCGACGGCGATCGGCAGGTAATAGCCGGCGGTGCGCTCGAACGTGTGCGACAGCGGCAGGAACGAGAGAAACAGGTCGCCGGGAGCCGCGGCGACGCTTTGGCGCGCCGCCATCACATTGGCGACGACATTGGCGTGCGACAGCATCACGCCTTTCGGCCGGCCGGTCGTGCCGGAGGTGTAGACGATCGCCGCCAGCGCCTGCGGTTCGACCGGTCGCTCGGGCGCCGCTTTCCCTTCCGCTGCGGCAAGCCAATCGGCGGCGCGCGCGACGCGCTTGTCGTCGCCGATCGCTTCGTCCGGCTTGGCGAGCACGACGACGCGCTTCAGCTCGGGGCAGTCGGCGAGTTCGGGCGCGAGGCGGAGCCAATAATCTGCGCTGTCGAGGATCACCACCGAGGCGCCGCAGTCGCCGATGATGAAGCCGACGTTGCCGGGATTGTCGGTGACATGCAGCGGCGCGATCGCCAGACCGAGCGCCAGCGCCGCCTGGTCGACGCAAACATAATCGACGCCGTTGACCATCAGGGTGGCGACGCGCGCGCCCGCCTCCAGCCCCTCGGCGGCGAAGGCGGCGCGCCAGCGCGCGCTTTCCGCTGCAACCCGTCGCCAGCTCCAGTCGACCCAGCGGCCGGCCGCAGGATCATGCTGACGATAGGCGGCCGCATCCGGAGTGAGCGCTGCACGGGCGCGGAAAAGCTCTGAAAGGGTTCGCGATTCGCCGATCGGGTCGGCGGCGGCGGCGAGCGGCGGCGGGGCGGAGGCGGCGTTGTCCATCGGGGCTTCCGGGGCGGAAAGCGGGCCTTATACGCCATCGCCGCGGCGGGCGCCGTACGCCCTTTGTCGACCCTCAGCGGGGACAAACGCGCCGCCGTCGAGGCTCATTAACGTTGACGAAACGTTAACGCAAACTCCCCATAGTCGCCACGAAATGGCCGCGGTGGCGGAGGGGAACCCATGGCTGGATTCGGCAAGTCGTCGAACATCATGCTTCGCGTTGCGCTGGTCAGCGTCGGCTTCATCGCCGGACTGGCCGCAATCATCGCCGTCGAGCACGACGGGGCGGGCAAAGTCGCCGACGCCTTCGCCGACGCGCGCGCCGACGCCGCCCTGCAACGCCCCGCCGATGGCGTCGGCGTCGCGGCGATGGCGTTGCGCGCGAACGCGGCCGCCGTTCGCTCCAGCCGCGCGTCCGACGGGTTGAAGGCCTTCGCCGACGCCGCCAAGGACCTTAACGCCAAACTCGACGCGCTCGCCGCCGCGCCACGCGCCGACGCGCTCGCCAAGCCGATCGCCGCCGCGAAGTCGCAGGCCGCCGCGATCGGCAAGGCGTTCGACGCGGTGCAGCAGGCGCAGCAGACGGCCGGCGAGTCGGCCACGATCGGCCCGGTCGGTAAGTCCCACACCGACGCCAAGACGCTGCTCGACGACACCAACGCCGCCTATAAGGACGGCGCGACGCTCGAAGGCGAGCAGATGCGTCGGGCCGCCGCAGCCATGCAGTTGGCGCAGTTGCAGTACGAAGCGACGTTCGACGATCAACTCAAGAGCGACTTCAGCGCCGCCGCCGCCGATTACAACGCCGCCTTCAGCGCCGCCAACCTCGCCGACGACGTCAAGGCCACGCTCAACCTCGACGTCAACAACTACGTCGACGCCTTCAAGGAGGCGTCCGCCGCCGAGTTCGTCTATGCCCAGGCGACCGACGCGCTGGTCAAGGCGTTCGATCCGCTCGCCGCGCCGATCAAGGACATCGGCGACGCCGTCGCCGCGGCGAGCGGCGCCGACGGCGGGTTCGCCGCCGCGCGGGCGGATGTTGAGACGATGATCGACCTCGCCGCCGCGATCGCGATCGTCATCGGCCTGATTTCGATCGTCCTCGTCTCTCGTAGCCTCGCCAGGCCGCTGCGCAAGCTCGACGCCGCGATGACGCGCCTCGCCGGCGCCGATCTCGCCGTGGAGGCGCCGGCGCTCGGCCGCGGCGTCTATGCGTCGATCGCCCACGCGTTCGAACGGATCAAGCAGGCGATGGTCGAGGACGACCAGCAGGCGCGCGCCGCCACGGCGCGACGCGAAGAACGCGAAGCGAGCGAGATCGTCCGCCGCCAGACCGAGACCGAACGCGCCGCCGCCGCACGCGAGCAGGAGCAAACCGTCAGCGCGCTGGCGGAAGCCGCCGCGCGCCTGTCCGAGGGCAACCTCACCTTCCGCATCTCCGCCGAGTTTCCGCCCGGATATCAAAAGGTGAAGGACGACTTCAACGAGGCCATCGGCCAGATGCAGAGCGCCATCGCTGTCATCTCCGACGCCGTGCGCGGCATCCGCGTCAACGCCGACGCGGTCGCGCACGCCTCCGACGACCTGTCGCGCCGCACCGAGCAGCAGGCGGAGACTCTGGAGGAGACCGCCGCCGCGCTTGGCGAGATCACCAAGACCGTGAAGGCGGCGGCCGAATCCGCGCTGCACGCGCGCGAGGTCGTCGTCGCCGCCGACGGCGACGCCAAGAAGGGCGCGGTCGTCGTCAAGCAGGCGGTCGCGGCGATGGACGGCATCGCCAAGTCGGCGCAGCAGATCACCCACATCATCGGCGTGATCGACGAGATCGCCTTCCAGACCAACCTGCTGGCGCTCAACGCCGGCGTCGAAGCGGCGCGCGCCGGCGACGCCGGACGCGGCTTCGCCGTCGTCGCGTCGGAAGTGCGCGCGCTGGCGCAGCGCTCGGCCGAGGCCGCCAAGGAGATCAAGGGGCTGATCTCGGCTTCGACCGCCCAGGTCGGCCACGGCGTCCAACTCGTCGCCGAGACCGGCGAGGCGTTGGACCGCATCATGGCCCAGGTCGCCGACGTCAACGCGGTCATCGCCGGCATTGCCGCCGGCGCCCGCGAACAGTCGACCGGCCTCGACGAAGTGAACGTCGCGCTCGGCCGCATGGATCAGGTGACGCAGCAGAACGCGGCGATGGTGCAGCAATCGACCGCCACCAGCCGCTCGCTGTCGCACGAGACGATGGAGCTGTCGCGGCTCGTCGACCAGTTCGAAATCGACGAGACTCTCAACCGCCGCGACGCTTACGCGCAGACCGCGGAGACGGGCGAGGAGGCTGAAGCGCCGATCCGCCGCGCCTTGCGCGAGACCGCCCCGCACGCCTTCGCCGCGCCTTCACACGGGCCGGCGGCGCGGCTCGCTTCGGCGGGGCGGTAGCGGAATCGCCGGCACGGTCGCGGACCGCGGCGATCGCCCGACGCGCGTCTCGATCTCGCGGTTGTCGCGCCCAGCGCGGCGCGCCAACCGACGACGGATGGCGAAGCCGATGAAATCACGTCTGCCGCCAAACTCACGGCGAGTCCGGCTTGCTCTGCGCCTTGCGCCAGCGATCGATGGCCCACGAGGCGCTGACCGCCTCGATCTTGTCTCGGCCCGCCGAAATCGCCTCGAGCACAGGAAGCGCCCGCTCCGGCGCGACGTCGAGGCAATAGATCGCGGCGGAATTACGCACCGTGATGTTCGCATGATCGAGGAGCGGAAGAATGCTCGCCAAGGCGCCGCGCGATTTCAGTTCGTCGGCGACGCCGCGAATTTCGTCGACGATGCGGTTTCTCAGCTTGACGTCGTAGGGCTCGAACTGCCCGTCGAGAAACTGCGTCGCATATTCGCGCGTCGCCGCGTCTTCGAACCGGGCGACCAATTGTTCGGTCGACATTTCCTTCAGAGTCGGGCGCGCCGGCGGTCGTTTCTTGGCGCGGGCGCCCAGCGCGATCACGTCCTTCGTCGACAAGTCCGTCCCGAGGGCCGAAATCGTCGCGATCGCCCAATCCGGATCGACTTGCAGGAACGACCACGCGGCGTGGAACCGCACGTCGACGTTTTCGTGATCGAACAACGGGCGCAGCTTTTCGATCGGCTTGCGCGCACGCAGCTCGGCGCCGATCGCGCCGAGCGCTCCGCTCATTTCCACGCGCTCGGGAGTCCTCACCGCCGGCTTGAACTGACGGGACCACAGGCTGCCGAGACTCGTCGCGAGGCGCACGTACGCATCGACCAAGTCATCGACGTTCATCGAGTCGCAGGTTTTGGCGCTCATCGCCAAATTCCTCTTTGCGCGCGATCGCGACAACCGACTTCGCGGCGTGAATTAGGGCTGCAGCGCCCCTACGTCCTTCTTCCTGTTATCGTTCCAGCGATCGAGCGTCGCAGACGCCCTGGGCGCTTCGATCGAATCCCGGCTCGCGCTCACGGATTCGAGCACGGGCAGGGTGCGATCAGGCGCGACGGAAATGGCGTATGTCGCCGCGGTGCGGCGAACTGAAATGTTCGGATGGTCGAGCAACGTCAACAGCCCGCTCAAACTGCCGCGAGCGTTCAGCTCGTCGACGATCTTGCGGGTTTCTCTGACAATTCGATTGTACAACTCGACATCGAACGGCTCGAATTCGCCGCCGAGAAATCGCGTCGCGTAACCGCGAATCCCAGCATCCTCGAATCGCGCGACGAGTTGATCCGTCGACATGTCTGCAACGGCCGGAAACGCGGGCGGGCGCTCGTTGGCCCGCGCACAAAGCCCGATGACCTCCTTGGTCGACAGGTTCGCCGTGTGCGCCGAGATCGCCGCGATCGCCCAATCCGGATCGACAGGAAGAAACCTCATGGCGGCGTAGAAACGCACGTCGACGCTTTCGTGATCGAACAACGGGCGGATTTTCTCGATCGGCTTTCGCGCGCAGAGTTCGGCGGCGACCGCCCGGAGTTCCTGATCCATCGCTTGACGTTCCGGAGAGTTTTCCGGAATTTTGGCCCAAAACGTCCACACGCTTCGAAGGGCCTGGGCCAAGCGGACGAACGCGGCGATCAATTCGTCAACGCTCATTCGAGTCCACGGTTCAGCGCTCATTGCAACGCCCCGAATTTTCGCAGGACCGCCAACCCTTTTTCGCGTTGGGTCTCGAAATCATCCTCACCGATCACGTCTCTCCGGCTGCGTCCTTGGAGGTCGCTGGGGTCGATTTCGTTGTAGTATCCGGTGATCAGCTCATGTTTCAGCCTCGGCGCCCACACCAAATTGCTTGGATCGTCCAACGCATCGCGCCCGAATTTTACAAGCGCTTCTTTCTCGACGTTATCGTCGTTCTGCTCGACGATGTGGTGCCGCTCATAGCCGAGAACATTTTGCGCCGGCGGCCGCTGAAGTTCCTCCAGCGTCTTGGGCGGATCGAAATAGGCGTTGGTCTGCTCGATCGCCCGCTGCTCGCCGTCGTTGAGTTCCGAGGGTCCGAGCTGCTTCACGAGCTCAAAGATGATGGCCGCCGCATCGCCATACGGCCCGAGTTCGGAGAGTCCCCCCTTTTCCGCAACGTCTCTCACCAGTACCCGCAGCGCCTTGTTGAATCGCGGCGAGGGCCATGCCCACATCCGCGCGGTTGCTTCGCGAACCTCGCGCGCAACTTCTGCGAACCACCCCGGATTCGGTTTTTCGCCGGTGCGCGGATGCTTGGCCGGGTCCCAGTCGACCTTAAGGAGGCCGCTTGCCGCGAGTTCGACGGCGAGCCCCGCCCAATCGTCCGCCGCCGGCGCGCCCTTTTCGAGCGACGGCGGATCGGGAAACTGCAGCAGCACCGCGGCAATCCCCGCCAGCGCCAAGTCGCCGCGGTCGAGCGCCCTCGCGACCGCGGTCATCCCGCCGGCCTTCGCCGCCGTGTCGATCGGCAGGCCGTAACGCTCCGTGAGTTCGTTATCGCGTTCACTCGCCGGACGGAGGGACCAATGCTCCCGAGCGTAGGGGTCTCGCGCGCGACGCAGCAGCGGAACGGATCCCACGAACAGACCGTCGGCGCCGCAACGAACGCCCTCGGGATGCAGAGTGAATACGCGCGTCGCGGGCATGTGCAGCATCTGGCCCTCGCCCTGATTTCCTCGGATCCCGTCGTTGAGAACATATCATGAACACAGCATTGGCTCAATTCTTTGTCGCGCGCGATCACGCGAACGCCACGGCGACATTTCCGCACGGAGGGCATGCGCTCACGTCGTCGAAAACCCGCGAACCGTCGACCGGTCTCGACGAAGTGAAAGCCGCGCTCGGCCGCAAGGATCAGGCGACGCAGCCGAACGCTGCGGGCGCTGGCGCCTGCTGGCCGCTAAGACGCCGGGTTGGCGGCGCACGCCGATCCCGCTATGCCGGACGCCGCAGAGGATTGGCGGCGGAACGGTCGGGATGAGCGCGGAAGGCTGGAAAGAGCAATCGCGCGCCGCGACGGCCGAACCGGGCGGCCGCGTCGTCGCCGCCGCCTTCGTCGCCTTCGTCGCCGTCTGGTCGGCTTATTTCGCGATTTCCGAGGCCGCGACGGCGATTCACAACGACATGGCCGAAGCCTATGTCTGGGGCCAGGAGTTCCAGCTCGGCTACAACCAGCACCCGCCGTTCTGGGCCTGGCTCGCCGGTCTATGGTTTCTCGTCCTGCCGCGGGCCGGCTGGGCCTTCGCAATCCTGTCGACGCTGAACGCCGGGATCGGGCTGCTCGGCGCCTGGAGCCTGATCGGCCGCTTCGCCGGCGGGCCGACGCGCGTCGCGGCGACGGCGCTGCTGCTGCTGACGCCGTTCTACACGTTCCTCGCTTATAAATACAACGCCAACTCGATATTTCTGTCGCTGTGGCCGTGGACGCTCTATGTCTTCGTCCGCTCGATCGACGAACGGAAACTCGGCGACGCGGCGCTGTTCGGCCTGTTCATGGGCCTGGCGCTGCTGTCGAAATATTACGCGCTGATCCTCGCGGCGAGCTGCGCCCTGGCGGCGCTCCAGCATCCCGAGCGCAAGCGCTGGTTCGCCGGGCCCTCGCCCTGGCTCGCCGCGGCGATCGCCGCGCTGGTCGTCGCGCCGCACCTGTGGTGGCTCGCGACCCACGGCGCGCCGCCGCTGCGCTATCTTGCGCGCGTCTCCGGTCTCGACTACGGCGCGACCGCCCGCGACGCGGCGACCGCCTTTTTCGGCGCGCTGGCGCAGAACGCCGTCGCCGCCGCGGCGGCGATCGTCGTCGCCGGCCTCGCTCCCGCCGCCCTGGCGGCGAACGTGGGCGCGCGATGGCGCGAGCGGCGCTTCCGCATGCTGGCGATCCTGACGGCGGCGCCGCCGCTGCTCACGGTCGCCGCGGCGCTCGTTCTGCGCACCAAGGTGTCGACCAACATGTTGATCGGCACGTTCCCGCTCGCGCCGCTGCTGGCGATCGAGGCGACGGGCGCGCGCAACGTCGAGCGGCTCGCTTCGCTTTCGCTCAAGCTCGCGGCGGCGCTGAGTCTCGCCGCGCTCGTCGCCTCGCCGGCGGTCGCGGTCGCGCGGGCCTGGATTTCGCACGACCAGAACGACGTCGAGCCGCGCCAGGAGCTGGCGATCGCCGCGACCCGGTTCTGGCGCGAGGCGACCGGCAAGCCGCTCGCCTATGTCGGCGGCGCCCAGTTCTACGACGACGGCGTCGTCTTCTACAGTCCCGATCGGCCGCACGGCTTCGTCGACTTCGACGCGTTCCGCAATCAGTGGGTCACGCCGGAGAAGCTCGCCGAGGGCGGTCTGCTGTCGGTCTGCGTCACGGATGACGCCCGCTGTCTCGCCGCCGCCGCGCCGTTCCAGACTCCGGACAGCCGGAGCGTCGAGATCACGCTCGCCCACGCCGCGTTCGGCCATACCGCCAAGCCGGTTGCGTTCGTCCTCACCGCGATCCCGCCGCGGTAGCGGTCAAAATCAAACGCTCGGCGCCTGCCAGCCGGACCCTCCGCCAACGGCGCGGAAACGACGGGGATTGGCGTAAGCAGACGTTGCCGTAGAGCGCTTGCTTCCAGCAGCATCTGACTCTTAGGGAATTTACTATGGGGCGGTCGAACGTCGAAAGTGATCAAAAAGCCTCAGAAGAGCGCGACTCAGCATCCGAGCGAGAGCTTGTCTCTTACTGACGTCAGGATGCAGCTTTCATTAGACTATCAATGGTCTTCGGAAGGTCCGTATACCCAAGCTCCAATGGCCCAGAGCGGAGACTATGAGCCTTGAGCCACTTCTTATTCCTTAATGCCACCTGCGCAGAGAAATTGTCGCGAGCCAACAGCTTGAGATTGTACCAGAACAACAAACTATTTCTGACACTCGTTATCAAGCGGACGTACCCATCTTGGGAAACAACGATGCCGAGAGCCTTGCGATCATGTGCGCAGTATCGGAGCATAGATCCATGTCGCGTTCCAAACAGTGAAAGATCAATTCTTTTTGCCCTGGTTCCTCGACGAGAAAAGTCTGCTCCGTCGTACACCGTTGTGACATTCGGCGCTGAACCTATCTTTACACCAAATCCTGCCACTGAAAGCGTTGGAGACATTAAGACCAATCCGTCGACTGCAGCCAAAGAGGCGATCAACTTGACTTCGCCGGTAATTTCTTCCTCTCTATCTTTAGCGTCTGCTGTATCCAGCATAACTTCTGATACTAAATCTGCCGGAACCGGATCTCCTTTTTTGGTCAACGCTCGCTGCGCACGTTCAACATCCCATAAATGCTCTTGATCCAACACGCAAAGGATCGCGGCATCCTGCAACCGCGGGTACGCGAACGGATGGTTGACTTCCAGTATACGCTTTATCGGCTTCGGGGTTAGAAGAAATGCTCCCCCGGTGCCGCGCTGCCGCAACCCGATGCAGAGCCTGGCAACGCACGTTACCCACATCCGGATGAGCTCCACCGGGATTTCGGTCTCATCATCACGGTCAAGGACGCGAGTTATCGCTTGTGCGAACTGCGCCAACGCGTCCAAGGCGTACCTGGAGACTATTTTGGATTCGAGTGCATCGTCTTCGCGAGTTATTAAGGTTTGCGCCTTCAGGCCGCCCAAGAACAGGTTGCCATGGTAGGCAGAAATATCACCGATGCCGTCCATCGTGACCGTCAACAGACCCGGGTTTGTGAAATAACCTGTGCTCGATTCTCGATGCCACCCCACATTCTGTTGGACCTGCTGATCGACCACACCCCAAGCGACAAGCTCGCTCCGGCGTGTCGAATATACCGCGATGGATGCCGACCACCGGTCGATCGCGCATGCGAGTTTCACTAGAGTCTGAACGGTCAAAATCTCAGGCGTCTCAAATCTGTTGAATGCTGGGTAGTCTGCTCTTCGAAGACGCGGAGGAGCGACGTCCGGCCGCTTGGGATTCGCGAACGTCAAGCTTCCTTTGACAAATCGCCCCTCTTCGCTGCGCAAAGTTCCCTGATAAGCCACTTCAAGAAGAGTGCCGACCACTTGGCGGTTGGGCTCATCGAAACCAAGGGCCCGCATTCTGGACGCGACCTCATGCGCAAGCCGATCGACCAAATCTGGCATGTCTTCACCCGCAATGTCACAACGGGAGTAGCCGGCTCAATGTTACTGCACAAGCTACCGCTCTTGACGGTGTGATCGAGGGGCGATGCTATTTGCGGCGATTGCCTACAGCCGCTTTGGGCACAATCTGGCCATTCACTGCGCCGCCTTGCATGGCGATAAAATGCGCTATCGCCGTAAACCCCGAGGTCAAAGCGGCCCTGACCGGCTCTGCTCCATGCGCCAGCGTTCGAGGGCCCGCCACGCGCTGACCGCCTCGGTTTTGTCTCGGCCGGCAGAAATCGCCTCGAGCACGGGCAGCGCGCGATCAGGCGCGATATTGCGGCAGTAGATCGCGGCGGTATTGCGCACCGTGATGTTCGCGTGATCGAGGAGCGGCAGAATGTTCGCCAGGGCGTCGCGCGATCTCAATTCGTCGGCGACGCCGCGAATTTCGTCGACGATGCGGTTTCGCAGCTTGACGTCATAAGGCTCGAACTGGCCGCCGAGAAACTGCGTCGCATATTTCCGTATCCCGGCGTCTTCGAACCGGGCGACCAATTGATCGGTCGACATTTCCTTCAGGGTCGGGCGCGCCGGCGGTCGCTTCTTGGCGCGCGCCCGCAGCGCGATCACGTCCTTGGTCGAAAAGTCCTCGCCAAGAGCCGAAATCGTCGCAATCGCCCAATCCGGATCGACGTCCAGGAAAGCCCAAGCGGCGTGGAAACGGACGTCGACGTTCTCATCGTCGAACAACGGACGCAGCTTTTCGATCGGTTTGCGCGCGCGCAGCTCGGCGCCGACCGCCTTGAGCTCTTCGTTCGTTTTCAACCACTCGGGAGTCTTCTCCGCTGGCTTGAACTGACGCGACCAAAGGCTGCCGAGCCGCGTCGCCAGGCGCACATACGCGTCGATCAGATCGTCGACGCTCATCGACTCGCAGTTTCTGGCGTTCATTTCAGAATTCCATACTTGCGCAGCATTTTGATCCCAATCGCGCGCTGTCGATCGAAATCCAATTCGTCAGCGACTTCTCTGAGCGTCCGGCCCAAAGGATCGTCATCGTCCTTTCGGCTGTAGTCAGCGCTGATCAATTCGTGTTTCAACCTCGGGATGTAGACAGTGTTACTAGGATCATCGATCGCTTCCCGACCAAATTTGGACACACCGGCCTTCGCGACATTGGCGTCGTTTTGCTCGACCTCATGGTGCGTCTCGTAGCCGAGGAGATTTTCCGTGGGCGGACGTTGCAGTTCCTCCAGCGTCTTAGGCGGATCAAAATAAGCGTTGGTCTGCTGGATCGCACGATCCTCGCCATCGTTGAGCGCCGATGGCCCAAGGTCCTCTACGATCTCCCAAACGATTGCCGCCGCGTCACCATACGGTCCGAAGTCTGACAACCAGCCTTTTGCCGAGATCTTTTTCAGCGAGTCCCGCAGCGCCTTATTGAATTCCTGCGAGGGCCATGTCCGCATTCGCGCCGTCACTTCCTGAGCTTCGCGCGCAATTTCCGCGAACCATCCTGCATTCGGTTTTTCGCCGGTGCGCGGATGCTTGGCCGGGTCCCAGTCGCTTTTGAGGAGACCGCTACATGCAAGATCTACCGCCAGCCTCACCCAGACTTCGGCCGCACGCGCGCTCTTTCCAAGCGGCGGCGGATCGGGAAATTGCAACAGCAACGCGCCGATCTCGGCAAGCGCCAAGTCGCCGCGGTCGAGCGAACGCGCAATCGACGCAAACCCGCCTGCCTTCGTCGTCACGTCGATTGGCAGGCCATAACGCTCCGTGAGTTCGCTATCGAGTTCACTCGCCGAACGGAGGGACCAATGCTCCCGACCATAGGGGTCTCGCGCGCGACGCAGCAGCGGAACAGAGTCCACGAACAGGCCATCGGCGCCGCAACGAACGCCCTCGGGACGCAGAGTGAATACGCGCATCGCGGGCATGTGCATCATCTGGCCCTCGTCGCTTTTTTCTGGAGCCTCGATTTCTAGAACATATCATGAACACGCCATCCGCTCAACGCATTGTCGCGCCGGATCGGGCCGACGCCGCGGCGACATTTCGGCGCGCAACCGATACACGCCGTCGGCCAGAGCGCGCGGCCCATTGCCATGCCGCCTCGGCGTGTCTATTCGGGCGTCGGGCTCAATGGTCACAGGACGTTTCGAGGTGAAGAACTCTGAACCGAAGGTCGACGAGGCCCTGGCGATCGCGCACGGGATGAAACCCGAGGAATATCAGCGGTTCGTCGCCCTGATCGGGCGCCCGCCGAGCTACACCGAGCTCGGCGTCGTCTCGGCGATGTGGAACGAGCACTGCTCCTACAAGTCGTCGCGCCTCCACCTGAAGACGCTGCCGACCAAGGCGCCGTGGGTGATCCAGGGGCCGGGCGAGAACGCCGGCGTCATCGACATCG
>Ga0181535_10006672_pt1 | contig 11819 bp, 11 predicted proteins | sample PEATcosm2014_Bin_44_FD_119774 | JGI IMG/M metagenome (GOLD analysis project Ga0181535, IMG submission 119774) | Peatland microbial communities from MTU Mesocosm Facility, Houghton, MI, USA - PEATcosm2014_Bin17_30_metaG | ecosystem: Environmental > Terrestrial > Soil > Wetlands > Peat | place...
AGGCTTCGTGCCCGGCTTGGCTGAGCGAAGAAGCAAGAGCGGGCACTGCACCAACTTGACAACCTTTTCTGCGATTGAACCGAAGACCAGGGGATGCCAGCCGGAGATGCCATGGGTGGAGATGACGACCATATCGATATGTTCGCGATCGATCACTTCCATAATGTTGCCGACTACGTCGTTTCCAACTTCGACACTGGAAGTTGACTTCACTCCCCTGGCCGTGAGAGCTGCCTTGCACTTAGCCAAATGGCTCTCTGCGTAGTGTTTTGCCTCCTGAAGATACACAGCTTCAGGGATCATGTCGGGAATTGTTGTCGTAGGAAACATCGGGATCACATTCAGGAGATAAAGTTTGGCGTGAAAGTGCCTGGCAAGGTCGGCGGCCATTTCCAGGGCCGCTGGGGATGATGGGCTGAAGTCGATAGGCAACAGAATCTTCGTAGGGATGGAATGGAAAGGATGAGTTTTGGGCATTCGAGTCTCCTGGGGATGTGTCTAGGGCATTCAGAAATTGACTTTCCGCGAACTCAGCAGCCGTCGCGTGCACTTGAAGCAACCGCGTCCATAGACCCGCTTACAATTAGCCGGGAGAGCAATCTCAAGAGTCATGTATTGACCGAGTGGCTCTGATTGCAAGGGGTGAGCTTGAGACACAGGGGTGCCATTGTCCGGCTCGGAGTTGTGCAGGAATTCAAAACCAGCGTCGCCGCCGCTGCGCCAGTCCCCACATTGCCCCGGCCGCAAGTAACGCGCCGATGCACAACCAGGTGAAGTCCCTGCTGCTGAAATCCTGCAAAAGCCGAAACCCCTGCCAGCTCATCAGCGCCACTACCGTGCTCATTTCGATCTGCATTTTCTTCCTCCGTGCAAGGTTTCCCTTGCTGCTCCACTAACGATCAAGTGACCTTCCGGACCGCCGCTGGTTTTGAGCCGGCAGCTTTCTCAAAAAACTCCCAGCAGATAGCACAACAGCACGATCACCAGGACAGCACCGAGTCCAATGCCTGCTCCACCTCGGGCGCCCCACCTGCCGTAGCCGTAGTATCCACCTCCCCCGCCAAACACGAGCAGCAGAACAACAATCAGTAGGATGAGCATTCTTTCTTGTCCTTGAATGAGGGAAATAACTCCCTGGTTCTGTCGCCGATTTGGTGCGGACCTCCAGCCGTGCCTCCACGCACTCGGCGCTTGCTGCGCCTGGCGCCGGAGAGCTGCTGAGAGTGATCAATTACCAATTCATGTGCAGGCTCTGACACCTGGGGTCTTCCATCCTGATGGCCGGACGGTTGCTTCGGGGGTCATCCACTTCAAGCACCAGGCCCCAGACCAGGCACCTACAACGAGCGTCGTCCGCCTCAATCGTAACGGCGTTTTGCAGTCCCGCGCAGCGAGGATCCTCAATCTTAATCGCGGTCAGTTTACGCTGTGAGAATTCCATGTCGGTCTCCAATTCACGCCGCAGGATTTGAAAGTCCGTGGTTCTTCGACAAGCTGAAGTCATCGTGGCGCGCGAAGGGGTGCATGGACTGCTCAATAGTGCACACTGCGCTCATAGCCTCATTCATCCTGACCGCTGTGTAATTCGGCCGCGAACTCCAAAGAGCACAGGGATTCAGATCGAAAGTGAGCAATTCGAGACATCTTTTGTCAGAAACGCCGTCAATAATAAAAAACGCGGAATCCCCTTTGATTTGAAATCCTTCTCGAACAGACTCCTGCTGTCGCGGTAAGTTAAAGATAGGAAAACGAATGATTTATCACCTTCTCGCAGGCGACAACCTGAGCACCGGACAGCTCATCACTATCACCGTTTTCCCTTTGGTCCTAATGCTTCTTGGAATTGGCGCGTTCATCGGACGCCGCCGAGCGCGCGCCCTGGCTATCAGTGATCGATTTGGATCAGAGTATGATCGAGCGGTTCTAAAGTTCGGCTCGGCGCGTGTATCCAGAGCAGATCATGATGATCGAGGAGCACGTGCGCAGACTGCAAAGATCCGTGAGCTCGGCGTAACGCAGCGTGAATGGTTTAGTGCCAAGTGGCGAACAGTTGAATCTCATTTTGCCAAGCATCCCTGGACCTCAGTCACCGAAGCCGACGATCTGGTCAATGAGCTTCTCCAAGTCCGCGGATATCCCCTTGCCGATTCTGATCAACCAGATGCCGATGTCCCTGGCAGTTTTCGGCGCATGATGGAGAGCTACCGTGCCGCGCACTTGATCGTTGCCCGTCGCCGGGAGATCGCGGCCACGACTGATGAGCTTCGCATTGCAATGACCGAGTATCGTAAGATCTTCGATGACCTTCTGCGAGCGCCAAAAACAATTGAAATAAGGGCCGCTGCATTCGGGCCGCTCCAGACTGGCAGCATGAACGCGCCCGACTAGAGCGTGCGAAGGGCACAGCCGCTGCAAATGATTCGTCGAAGGATTAATACAGAGGGCTGGTCACACGTAAGCTGTTGCCGATCGAACCCAATCTTCACGATCGAGGATGACGACCACACTTGCGATTGCGGCAATCGCTCGGCTTGCGTCGCACAAGCAAGCGCCAATCACCTACCTCTTGAAATTGCTCCTCCGCTGCCGTGAAACCTGGATACGCTCACTCGAGTAAAACGGTCATCGCGGCGCGACCGAACTGCGCCGGTGCGTCAGATTCTCGAGACGGCAATGAGGGGTGGCTTCTCTGCGTTGTGGTCGGGTAACTGATCGAGTAGGACTACATTGAGCAGTGACTTATGCACCTGGATGCGACCGTTATAACTGATAAACCCGAGTTTGCGAAAGCGATTCATGAAGAAGCTAACCCGCGAACGCGTAGTGCCAATCATTTCGGCGAGAATCTCCTGAGTAATTGGCGGAATAAGCGTTTCGGGCTCTCCGGGCTTGCCGAATTCGGCCATCAACAAGAGAATGCGCGCCAGACGTTTTTCGCTGGAGTTGAAGAGCTGGTCAACGAGGTCGGCCTGTGTGCGCATGCTGCGCTCTAGTAGAAACTTGAGGAACAGGTCGGAGAATTCGTGTTCCTGATGCATTACGCGAATCATCTCGTCTCTCGTGATTTTGAGCGCCACTGAATTGTTGATGGCCGTAGCCGTAGACAGACGCAGACCGGGTACCGCTGCCAATGCGGCTTCGCCAACAAAGTCGCCAGCGGAGAGCAGTGTGATTGTTGCCTCTTTGCCGGCTTGGGAAACGACGGTGACCCTGGCTCTGCCGTGCCGAAGATAGAAGACAGAGTCCGCCGGATCTCCCTGAGAGTAAAAGTGCTCTCCCGCACCCACTTCGACGATTCTTCGCCCAAGCCCGGCGTGCGTGAGAAAGACGGCTGGATCGAATGTGGGTTCGGTTAGGTCATTCACCAACATGGAACCTCCTTCACAGCGTTCGGCAAATGTCAGTCGGGCAATCCATCGCAGCCTAAATACCATGGAAAACATGCCTATCGGGTGCGGAGAATGGCATTCCGAGCAGCATTATCCATTGAACCGCCTTAGAGTTACCACCCTTGGAGAGTCAGCAGCTTACGGGCGGATTACCTGCGCCCGAGGACTGATACACCAACGTCCTGTCAAGAGTGCGCCGAAGTACGAACCCTGTCTGGTCTGTTTTGCTCATCCTGAAAGGCCAGCGCGCAAGAGTTTACGGTCAAACGGGGTGGTTACCCGCGACTTGACTGCCGTAAAGCGAGGAGGAGGCGAATTTTGACCTCCCGTGATAAGAAGCTCGGCCCCTGGGAAAATTGCGGAATGCCCAGAAACTATCCTAGTCCAGGATGCGCGCAAGTGGTAACCCGCTTCCAGGGTCAACGGCTGGGGCAGATCGAGAGATCTCCCCACCGCCTGATCCACGTTTGACTGCGGTTCATTCTCCTGGTGCGAGATTGCGCCTCAGTCGCGCAGGACGACATTCATCAGCGAGCCATTGATGAGCATCCCGGCAGAGCTGTACTCAACATAGCCGAGATCGCGAAACCGATTCAGGAAGAAACTGACGCGGGACCGTGTAGTGCCAATCATCTCTGCCAGCGTTTCCTGACTAATCTTGGCGATCACCGGAACTGGTTTAGAATCCTGGCCGAAGTTCGCCATGAGCATTAACAGCCGGGCAAGACGCTTTTCGCTGGAATTGAATAAATGATCCACAAGATCGGCCTGCAGGCGGTTGTTTCGGGAGAGCATGTGCGCGAGAAACTGCTCGGCAAACTGAGGCTCACGATGAAGCAACTCCTGCATTGCAATCTTATCGATGCGAATGATGGTGCTGGGTTCAAGAGCGTTCGCTGAGGCAACGCGGTGAGTTTCGCTCGCCAGACAAGCTTCGCCGAAGAAACTGGTCACGGGAAGATGAGCGATAACCGCTTCCTTGCCATTCATCGACACAACAGTGAGTTTGACTCTGCCGCTCTGAATGTAGAAAACGGAATTGGCCAGGTCGCCCTGCGAAAAGACGGATTCACCGGTCGAGTACTCGCGCCGCGACTTTCCGGCAATGAACCGCATCAGCGGATCCTGAAGGCTTCTCGCAACTCTCTTTGCAGGCACATCGCCAGTCACACCCGAAGCGGCAGCCAACGTGCGCCGAGTAGTCGGCGGCAACACAAACGGGCGGCTCAGCTTGGCCGTCGTTACCGAGTCACTTATCGCGGTGATGCAAGTAGCCATAATCGATACCCCTCAATTGCGCAGAGCGCATGCAACGGTGTGACTTGTTGTCGAAGTCTGCGACATCAATATAGCCAAGATACGATGCGCGAAAAGCAATGAACATCGGTGATGACTGTTATTCACGTAGGCATTGCGACAAGAATGCTGTAGGGGTTGTCTTACACCGGATAGATAGTCAGGCTAACTATGCAATGCGTTCGTTTGGAGTGGGAGAAGGGGCGAAAGAATCTTCTATTTATGCAGTTTTCCAACGAATTTCGCGACTAATTGGAAAGTGGGAGTTGAATGATCACTCCCCCGCTTTTGATTATCTTCCTGACAGCCGGTGCGAGATCTTCAGAAGCGCTGTTTTTATTGATGTAGGCAGCGGCGCCGGCCCGCAAGCAACGCGCTCCATATTGGTTTTCAGGTTGGACGCTCACCATGATCACCGGGAGCAGGGGATAAATCCTCCTCACGTCCTTCAGTACTTCCAGGCCATTGCGCCCCGGCATATTGATATCGAGCAACAAGAGGTCATGCTTCGACTCTATCAACTGTGTGAACACCTGATCACCGTCAGAGGCTTCGGAAAAGCGAGAATCAGTAAACGCATCGACCAGGATTTCTCTCAGGCCGCGCCGTACGTTCGCGTGATCATCTGCTATCAGGACATTCATTGTCGTTCCCGCTTGCCCGGTCGCAAAGTTGACCTGAAGATACTATAACCAGGATCAAGAGTGAGTAACATCGGCGTAGACTGTGATCCTTGTGCGGTTTGCTCTGTTTATTCTGTGAGGTTATTCCTACACCGTGACTATTCCATCAGGCCATGCGTCATCGCATAGCGCGTGAGGTCGGCATTGTTCCTCATCTGCATTTTTTCCAAGATGCGAGCACGATAGCTGCTGATCGTCTTAACACTAACGTGGAGCTTTTCGCCGATCTCTGTCAGGGGGACACCGGCGGCAATCATTCTCATCACTTCGTGTTCCCTGTCCGAGAGAGACTCATGTAAGGGCTTATCGGCAGGTTGATCCAAACTGTCGATCAACTTCTCTGCGAGGCTCGCGCTCACGTAGCGGCCGCCGCTCATGATCTTCTTAATTGCAATGGCCAGTTCCTCGGGAGCGCTGGCTTTGTTGATATAGGCGGCGGCGCCAGCACGCAGGCAACGCACAGCGTACTGGTCTTCTGGATGACAACTCAGTATGACCACCGGCAATCGCGGATAGCTGTGTCTTACGTCTCGGAGCACATCGACACCGCTGCGGCCAGGCATACTAATGTCCAAAACCAGCATGGCGACAGGGGATTTCCCCAGCCGGCTCAACACTTCGTCGCCGTCGCCTGCCTCGCAAAAGTCCGCGGTAGGAAGAGCGTCAGCGAGGATCTCTTTCAGGCCTCGGCGCACAACTGCATGATCATCCGCAATCAGGATTTGCATGATTCGTTCCTTTCGGCGCGTGGGATGTCCACGGGAACGCGAACCGTGACCGTCGTGCCGCTGCCCGTTGAACTGGAGATTTGCACGTCGCCTCCGCAGAACTGCGCTCTCTCTTTCATGCCAAGGAGTCCCAGGGAGTCCAGAGAGTTCGATATGCGGGTTTCACTAAAGCCTATGCCGTCGTCCTCTACAACCAGGAGGATGTTTTCATCTTCCTGGCAAAGTGCAACGCGCACCAACTTTGCATTCGCATGGCGAATTACGTTGGTAAGACACTCCTGGAAGATGCGGAATGTTGCCGTGGCCCGGTCACCATCCAAGTGTAGATCAACTGGGGGAACAGAGACCTCGCAGGCGATACCATTTCGAGAGGTAAACTCGCCGGCCTGCCATTCAATCGCCGCTGCCAGGCCAAGATCGTCCAATACTCCTGGCCGCAACCCGCTGCATATCGTACGCACCGCCTTGACGCCGTCGTTGATCGACTGAATGGATTCCGCTACCCGAGCGAGTACTTCATCTTCAGACTTCGGCAGATGTCGGGTCATCCATGTCAGGTCCAGTTTTATCGAAGTCAGGATTTGCCCGATTTGATCGTGCAGGTCGCGAGCGACCTTCTTGCGGTCCTCTTCGCGCACTGTCTGCAGGCGTTCTGCCAATGCCCGCAACTGCTCTCGTTGCAGAACCAGTGACTCTTCTCCACGTTTGCGTTCAGTGATGTCGCTGCTGATCACCAGCACGCGGGGCGCCTGGTCACGTTTGCCCCATTGCAATGCCCAGCGGCCGGCCACGACAATTCGCCTTCCGTCATGAGCGGTCTTTATAACGTCTCCCTCCCAGTGTCCTACGCGCATGAGTGTCGCTCTTATCTCATCCAGGGGTTGCGGAAACTCGGCGCAGAGCAGTTCATGCGCGGTTGCGCCAATGGCCCGGCTTTTCGAATAACCAAACATTACCTCTGCTCCGCGGCTCCAAAAGAGGATCTGTCCCTCCATATTGATCACAAAGACAGAATCCTGTGTGAGTTCAAGCAGTGCAGCCTGTTCCCTGGTCGCAATTTGCTCCTGCCGCCTCTCGGCGACGTCGCGGAAGACCAGCACAACCCCAATGACTTTTGCTCCGTCGGCGAGAATTGGCGCGGCACTATGTTCGACTGGAATTTCACGGCCATCTCTCGTGACCAGGTCCACGTGGTTGGAAACAGCCAACACCTGCTTCTCTTTCAGGACACGGAGGACTTCATTGTCCGCTGTCATGCCGGATTGCTCATTAATGAGCTTGAGTACATTCCCAATCGGCTGGTTCAGAGCTTCCTTCGGCTCCCATCCGGTTAGAGCGGCGGCGATCGGATTGAGAAACGTGACTCGACCCTCGCTGTCAGTTGCTATAACTGCCTCGCCGATGCTGCCAAGAGTAGCGGTCCATCGCTCCTCGTTTTGCAATAGCTTGGAACCCAGTTTTTCGACGTTGTATCGAGTGAACAAGGCGAGGAAAACGCCAAATCCGAGGGCCAGACCGAGGCAGCTTGCAACCATCAAGGTCCATCGCAGGTGTGCGGCTTGAACGCGCTCGATCCTCAGTCCTCCTTCCACATTTTGAAACTCCGAGATCTGCTCTCGAAGGACATCCATTCTCCGCTTTCCTTGCTGGCTCTCATAGAGAGTGGGGTCCGCTTTTCCCGCAAGGCGAAGGGCGATAATCCGGCCGGCGTACTTTTTCCACTCCCCATAGCCGGCATAAAAGTCATTCAGTCGCTGCTTCTGAGGAGGATTGTCAGCCGACAGCCGATACAAGGCCTGGAACGCGGAGTCGAATCTCTTCGTCCCCTCCAGATAGGGATGAAGGAAGGCATCGTCGCCAGTTGCGATGTATCCGCGCGTGCCGGATTCCATATCAACGAGCAACATGAGCAGACGCCCGGATTGGTCCAGCACATGATCGATATGGTCAACCCATTGCAAGGACTTGTTCAAGTCGAAGGTTTCCCATAAAAGCAATCCAGCAAGGACTGCCGTGGCCACCATCGGAACCACGATCACGCGGCGTAGCAAGGATTTGAATTTCAAGTATTCCATGGCGGCCAGTCTCTACCTTCCATGGGAGGTTTGAGTGAAATGAGCTGCAGACCTCCCTGAACATGCGAACTGGGGATTCAATTCGATATGTGTCCGGCTAGGCCCGGCATTTGCGGGAAATACTGCTGAATCGAATCCAGTACCGCCATCGGTGGTCAGAATGCTACCTCTTTACAGACCGTTTGTTTGGGTGGACTGTTCGGGCCCAGGTTGCAAATGCTGTGGCATGGAGCGACAGGCGCTTGTGGCGAACGTAACGGAAGTTCCTGGCCGAATGTGCATGAGACATGAGAAAAGAGCATCACTTCCTGCGACTTCGCTCGGCAACTGCCGCTCGGAAATGGTTCTGGCGAGTCGTAGCCTCGCCATGACAGTTCGCCCAGTTCACCGCAATGACGATCAATCTCTGTCCATCATCGCAGGAAATGAAAGTGTTTGTCTGGTCAATATAGCTCAATAGCTCAGCTCGCGGTGGCGCCATTGAAAGCCCGCGTGACTGACCGGAGCGCCTGGCGTGAAGGGACCTGTTACGATTGCGAGCCGTATTGATCAGCGAAGATGGTCTCCACCCTGACAACATCTCTAAGCGCGCTGACCTAAAGCGCTGCGGTTTTTTCACAGTGCCGACCCTTCGAAGGATGATGCTGATCGAGGGAGGCTCCGCGACGAGCGCAGTTCATACGTTGAAATCGCGGCTGCAGCGAGAAAGCCGCAGCGATCTGCCGAGCAATCTGCTTTGCAGACCGGCCGAGGAGCCTCTCGAGATGAGAATCCGCAATTCGCCCTCTTCACGCACAAACCCGAGCGGGGGCACAGGTCACCAGTTGAGGAGCCGACACATTGAGCGACAATGATTTCACCGGATTTGCGGGCATAAGCTCTCCGCTTACCGATCGGCAGCCTGGGCCCGTTTCCTCGATTGCGAGTTCCGCAGTGGGTGTGTTTACAGGGTTCCTCGACTGGTTCGGCAACCTCGGACTTTTTTCCTGGCAGGTTCTCAAAGCCGCGGTTACGCCGCCCTATGAGTGGAGTGAACTGATTCGGCAGCTCGACGAAGTTGGGTCGAAGTCTCTGCCGCTGGTCGCCATGGCAGGGGGCGCGATCGGGGTTGTCATCTCGCTCGAGGCCCGCTACAGTCTCACTCGATTTGGCGCCAAGTCGATGTTTCCAGCGACTCTCGTTTACTCAGTGATTCAGGTAATGGGTCCAGTGATTACTGGCCTAGTGGTAAGCGGGCGCGTGGGTGCAGGCATGGGCGCCGAACTTGCATCGATGAAAGTGACGGAGCAGATCGACGCCATTGAGGCATCCGCGGTCAACCCTTACAGGCTCCTGGCAGCTCCACGAATTCTGGCCTGCATCCTGATGCTTCCGCTACTTACCGTTGCCACCGACGGATGCGCGTTGATGACGGGCTGGTTTGCGCAGGCCATGGTTGAACCACTTTCATTTAGCCAATTCATTTCAAGCGGATTCAAGGGCGCTACGTTCAATGGATTCCTGCCGCAAACATTCAAGACCGCCGTGTACGGCCTGATCATCGGACTCATCGCGTGTTTCCAAGGTATGCGCACGCGCGGAGGCGCTGCTGGTGTTGGCCGTGCAGCCACGAATTCCGTGGTGCTGGCCTCGCTCTTTCTTATCCTCGCAGACGTCGTGTTGGTGAAATTCATTCTCGTTTTCTTTAACTAACCATTGCTTCAAGCACCCGTGAAGGAAACATGGCCACAGCTTATGACAATGCGCTGAAGCAAGGAGATGCACAACAAGACAGCAGTGTGCCGGTTGTCGCCGTCGGCAACCTGCACAAGACATTCGGGATTCACACGGTTCTGAATGGGATCAGTCTCTCAGTGGGCCGCGGAGAGACCGTGGCTGTGCTCGGAAGAAGCGGCACGGGCAAGAGCGTGCTGCTGAGGCTGATCGTTGGCCTGGAGAGGCCCGACACAGGATCTGTTTGCATCCGTGGCATGGACCTTGCAGGTCTGGCCATTGATCAAATGGGTGAAATCCGAAAGAAGATGGGTTTCCTTTTTCAAAGCGCAGCTCTCTACGATTCGCTCACTGTCGGCGGGAACGTGGCATTTCCGCTGGAACATCACCGGAGAAAGATGACCCGAACCGAGCGGGACGACCGGGTAAGGGAATTGCTTGCAGAGGTGGGCATGGAAGGCAATCTCGACAAGATGCCATCCGATATCTCAGGTGGAATGCAGAAGCGCGTTGGTCTTGCGCGCGCGCTCGCACTCGACCCGGAGATCCTGCTTCTGGACGAACCCACAGCGGGGCTCGACCCCATCAGTTCGGGGGAGATAGATGAATTGATTCTCAAACTACAGCGCGAACGCCAAATGGCATCGATTGTGGTGACCCATGATTTGCATAGCGCCAGAACGATTGCGAACCGTCTGGCGATTCTGGATCGGGGCAAAGTGGTGATTGAAGGCAGCTACGAGGACCTTCGGAAAAGTGAGATCGGGTTTGTAAAGGAATTCCTAAAGCAGTCGTAGGAGGATTTATGTCAAGAGTGGCGCGGTTGGGAGCATTCATCGTTTTGACACTGGCGACTCTGGCAGCTGGAGTTTTCGTCATCGGGAGCAAGGAGTATCTGTTTCGCTCCACATACCAACTAAAGGCGCAATTCGACAATGTTGTCGGTCTTGCGGACGGCGCAGACGTACAGGTGGGCGGGGTCCACAGTGGGACAGTGACCGGGATCGCATTGCCGGACAAGCCTGGAGGAAAGGTCACAGTCATCATGGAACTCGCCAAGACGACGCACGAGATCATCAAACACGACTCCGTGGCCTCGATTGAAACTGAAGGAGTTTTGGGCAATCAGTTTGTGGCCATCTCGTTCGGATCTGCCGGGCAGGCGGAAGTAAAGGACGGCGAGATTATTGCGAGTGCGCCCCCGTTGGTACTTTCAGATCTTTTCAAAAAGACGAGTGGCATCCTGGATGGCAGCCAGAAAGCAATCGACAATGCGACACTGGCAGCAGCGCATCTGAGTTCAATAAGCGCCAAAATCGATTCGGGACAGGGAACGGTCGGCGCGCTTGTGAATGACAAGCAGGTCTATTCCAATTTGCAGCAGACGACGGCTACATTGCAGGCGACGATGGTGCAGGCGCAGGCCGGGGTCACGGATTTCCAGGAGAATATGGAGGCCCTGAAACACAACTTCCTCTTGAGCGGTTATTTCAAGAAGCGTGGCTATGAAAACTCAAGCGATCTCGCGGCGAATGGAATCGGAGGTCTTCCGCAAGGTACGCCACTAAAAGTATTCGATTTCTCGACCAAAGAATTATTCGATGGCCGCGAATCGGCGAAGATGAAGAATCAGAAAAGTCTCAATGCCGGCGGCAACTTTCTGGCGGAGAATCCATTTGGAGTTGCGGTTCTCGTTGTCTCCACTGGCACGACGGGGGATGCGCCGAAGGAACTGGTACTTTCTGAGGCCAGGGCCATGGTTGTTCGCGAGTATCTGGTCGGTAATTTTGGATTTGACGACAGCCAGCTGAAGACACTCGGCCTGGGCAAGCAAACTGGCACGAACGTCGATCCTGATTGGGGTTCGATCCAGCTCATCATTTTCCCAGTCGGGACCGAGGTTCCGGCCAGCAAACCAGTTCAAGTTGTCAACTC
>Ga0181535_10006673_pt1 | contig 11818 bp, 11 predicted proteins | sample PEATcosm2014_Bin_44_FD_119774 | JGI IMG/M metagenome (GOLD analysis project Ga0181535, IMG submission 119774) | Peatland microbial communities from MTU Mesocosm Facility, Houghton, MI, USA - PEATcosm2014_Bin17_30_metaG | ecosystem: Environmental > Terrestrial > Soil > Wetlands > Peat | place...
AGGGCGGCTCCGTGGATCGTGCGGGACTGGCGCTGACGTCAGGCGCACCGTGTCCCGACGGCCCGATCGCGTGCAAGGTCCTGGGACAGCCGTCGGGGCTGGACGGCACCCGCCGGGTTGCATGGGCGAAGATCGTCGGAAACCGCCCGGTCCGGGCGGGCTAGGGCCTTCCAGATGAACGAAAAGTTGACGATTTGTTGATCCCTTTCGGGGGGCGTTCCGGATGGGCATCCGCGCGGCCAATCCGGCCAGCCGCCGGGCGGCCGGGGCGCGACCGGCGTGCCGCCCCCCTGCCGCCGCCGTTCGTTTCAGAAAGCGGCGCGATAGATCGCCAGGATCTCGTCGCGGCTGATCTCGCGCGGGTTGTTGTCGAGCAGCCGCCGGATGGCGTGCGCCTCGTCGGCCATCCCGCCGAGATCGCTTTCCAGCACGCCCAGCCGCGACATCCGCATCTCGATGCCCAGCCCCTGGCAGTAGCCATGGGCCGCCTCGAAGACGGCGCGCTGCTCGGCCGGCGCCGCCAGGCCGAGGGCGGCCAGGATCGTCGCGGTCTGTTGCGGCACCGCCGGTGCGTTGAAGGCGAGCACGTGCGGGAACATCAGCGCGTTGGACGCGCCATGGGCGACGTGGCGGCGGGTGCCGAGCGGGTAGGCCAGCGCGTGGCCCGCCGCGGTATTCACGGGGCCGAGGCAGAACCCGCCATAGAGCGAAGCCAGCGACAGTCCCGCCCGCGCCTCGCGGTCGTTGCCATCGGCGATCGCGCGCGGCAGGTAGCGCCCGATCAGCCGGATGCCTTCCACCGCGTACATGTCGATGTACGGATGGGCGAGCCGGTTGGTGTAGGCCTCGACGCAATGCGCCAGCGCATCCACGCCGGTCGCCGCCGTGACCCGTGGCGGCACGGTCATCGTCAGGTCCGGATCGACCACCGCGAGGTCGGCCTGCAGGTGGTTGCTGTTGGCGACGAGCTTGTTGTGGGTGACCGGGTCGGTGATCAGGGCACGGTTGCTGGCCTCGCTGCCGGTGCCCGAGGTGGTGGCCACCTGGATCAGCGCGACGGTGCGGGGGTGCACGCGCTCGACCCCGGCGGCGTCGTGGATGGTCTGGCCGGTGCCGAGCATGGCGGCGACCAGCTTGGCGAGATCCATGGTGCTGCCGCCGCCGAAGCCCACGATCACGTCGGGCCGCGCCGCGGCGGCGGCGGCAAGGCCGGCCTCGAGGTCGGCGATTTCCGGCTCGCGCCTGATCTCGCTGAAGGCGGTGACGTGTCCGGGCAGCCCCAGCATATCGATGCGGTCGGCGAAGAAAACGTCGGAGATGACGAGCGGCCGGGTGAAACCGCGCGCCCGTGCCCAGGGGGCGATGGTGGCCACGGTGCCTGAGCCCAGCTCGATCGTCCTGGGCCGGATGATTTCGATGGGACGCAGTTGCTCTGGCATGGATGTACTCCGGGGGATGGGGACCGCCTGCCATTAATCGGCCGATCGCGAGCGGCAGGCAATCGTTCCCTCAGGTCCCGCGCGCGGCGGCCAGCATGCGGCCGTCCGGTGCCTGGGTCAGCACGGCGAAACTGTCCCCCGGCGGCAGCGGCACGACGACGCGCAACGCGGCGCCGCGCCAGGACCCGACGGCAACGAACGAGCGCACGATGTTCGACTCAGTCAGCGTGCGGCCGGCATTCTCGCCGCGGCCGACGGCGGTGCGGTGCTCGCGATCGTAGCCGACCAGCACGAGGTCGGCGGCGCCCTCCCCGGCCCCGACCGCGATCACCGCCTGGCCATCCTGGCGCGTGATGCCGAGGTCAGGCGCGGCCCGGCGCGACGCGGCGGCGGCGGTGATGGCGGCGAGCACGCCGGCGCGGTCGGACCCGACCACGTCGCGCGTGCCGTCGATCACCATTTGCGGGGTGTAGACCTCGGCCGGCAGCAGCCGCGCATAACGGCGCTGGCGGGCGGTGGCCTCGGCCAGCGAGAACGGGTCGCGCCAGCCCAGGTCGTTCCAGTAGGTGACGTGGAACGACAGCGCCAGCACATCGGCGCGGCTGCGGACCAGCTCGGACAGCAGCGCCTCCGCCGGCGGGCAGGAGGAGCAGCCCTGGGAGGTGAACAGTTCGACCACCACCGGCCCGGGCGGCCCGGCGCGGGCCGGCAAGGCGGTGAGAGTGGCCAGCGAAGCCAGCAGGTCCCGTCGTGTCATGTTGTGCTCCGGCAATGGGGGTCCGGATGGCTGACCAGCGTATCGGGGCGGCGTTACGGCTGCACGGGAAAATCCCCGCCAGGCATCGCCCAAGGGGCTTCGAAAAGTTCCGCGATTTCAGGAAGTCTCTGGCGCGCCCGGAGAGATTCGAACTCCCAGCCCCCAGATCCGTAGTCTAGTGCTCTATCCAATTGAGCTACGGGCGCCGCCGAGGGGGGTCCTGTAGCGGGTCTGACCGGGGGTCGCAAGGGCAAACCACGCATGCATGCCTGCCTCTCGCCGGTCAGCCCGGCACGCCCTGCCCGACGGTTCCGCGCGCGGCCCCGCGCCCGGCCAGCGACCCGGCGATCGCCTGCGCCAGCCGGTCGGCGCTGATCGGCTTGGTGGCGAAATGGTCCATCCCGGCCTCCAGGCACGCCTCCTCGTCGGTGCGCAGCGCATTGGCGGTCAGCCCGACGATCGGAATGCGCGCGACCGGCCCCGGCAACCGGCGAATGGCGGCGGTGGCGGCGAGCCCGTCCAGTTCGGGCATCATCACGTCCATCAGCACCAGGTCGTACGGGCTCGCCTGGACCGCCGCCACCGCCTCGGCGCCGTCGCCCACCGCCTCCACCCGATGGCCCATGCGCTCCAGCATGCGGGTGACCACCAGGCGATTGGTGGCGTTGTCCTCGGCCACCAGGATGCGCAGGCCGTGGCGCTCCGGCCGGGCCGCGGCGGTTTCGGCGGCCGGCGCGTCCGCGCCGGCGCGCAGCAGGATGTCGAAGCGGAAAATACTGCCCTGCCCCGGCGTGCTCTCGACCGTGATGGTGCCGCCCATGCGCTCGATCAGGTGGCGCGAAATCGCCAGCCCGAGCCCGCTGCCGCCGAAACGGCGCGAGATCGAACTGTCGACCTGGGTGAATTCGGTGAACAGCTTGCCCAGCGCCTGGGCCGGAATGCCGATGCCGGTATCGGCCACCGTGAAACCCAGCCGCTCCCCGTCCGGCCCGCGCTCAAGCAGGGTCACCTCGACCCGCACCGATCCCGCGGCGGTGAACTTCACCCCGTTGCCGACCAGGTTCAGCAACACCTGGCACAGCCGGCGCGCGTCGCCCACGGCGCGTTGCGGCACGTCGTCGGCCACCGCGAGCGTCAGCTCCAGCCCCTTCGCCCGCGCCCCGGCGGCCATCAGGTCGATCACGCCGCGCAGCACGCCGCGCACCTCGAAGGGGGTCTCCTCCAGCTCCAGCCGGCCGACATCCAGGCGCGAGAAGTCGAGGATGTCGTTAATCAGCCGCAACAGGTGGTTGCCGGAGTCCAGCACGATGCGGACGTAGTGCCGCTCGGTCGGCGCCAGGTCCATGTCCAGCAACAGCGCGGCCACGCCGATGATGCCGTTCATCGGCGTGCGGATTTCGTGGCTCATGACCGCCAGGAAGTCGCTGCGCGCGCGGCCGGCCGCCTCGGCGGCGTCGCGCGCGGCGGCCAGCGCCTCCTCGTTGGCGCGGCGGGCGGTGATGTCGGTGTAGGTGCGCACCGCGCCGCCCTGCGCCAGCAGCCGGGTACGAACCTCCAGCACCGTGCCGTTGGCGCGCCGGCGCTCGTAGAGCCGGTACTTGTCGCTGATGCCGCCGTTTTTGACGAAACACAAGAACTCGGGGTCGACCTGGTCGGGCGGTCCGAACTCGCCGTGGTCAAGCTGGTACTGCACGATCTCCCCGAAATCCGGCTGACGGTCCAGCAGGTCCTGCGGCAGTTCCAGCAGTTCGGCGGCGCGACGATTGATCACCGGCACCCGGCCCTGGCCGTCGATCATGATCACGCCCTGGCTGACATTCTCCAGGGTGGCGGTCAGCGTGGCCTGCGAGCCCAGCGTGCGGCGGCGCTGGCGCACCAGCATCGCGCCCACCGCCGCCACCAGCAGCGTCAGCGAGCCGCCGAAGCACAGGTATTTGAGCCGGTCGTTGCGGTACGGCGCGAACACCTCGCCGAGGTCGAGACCGACCGCGACCACCAGCGGATAGCCGGCGAGACGGCGGAAACTAACCAGCTCCGGCGCGCCGGCGCTGCGATAGCTGCCCTGCCCCGCCGTCGCCAACAGGCGCTCGCGCATCTCCGTTGGCAGGGTCTCGCCGGGCGGTCCGTCGCCCCCGGGCATGCGCGCGCGCACCACGCCGTCGGTGCCGGCCAGCAGCACGCTGGCATGGCCGAGGCTCAGCGATTTGTACAAACGCAGCAGCTCGGCGGTATCGACCGACGCCACCACGACGCCGCGGAAACTCCCGTCCGGCCCGGCGATGCGCCGCGCGCAGTCCAGCGTCCAACCGGCCTGGGTGGCCCCGGGCGCCGGCACGCCGATGAACAGCCGGTCGTCGGTGGCGTCGCGCTGGGCACGGAACGGCGCGCCGTCCGGGCCGGTCAGCGCGATCCGCGTGATCAGGCCGGAAAGCGAATGGCGGTCGCGCGACCAACTGCTCAGGTCGAAGCCGGCAGGGTCGCGCAGATAGCTCGCGCGCACGAACAGCAGGGTCTGATCGATGTCCTCGAAGTCGCGCACGATGGCTTCGTCGAAGCCGCGGACCAGGTTGGCGGCGTCGCGCTCCGCCGCGCTGTCGAGCTGGCGGTGCTCCTGGTGCAGGAAGGCCCAGATGCTGGTCCAGATGATGGCGATGGTGACCAGCACGAGGGCGTACGGCACGATGTCCATGCCCAGGCGCCGGCCGGGCCGGCCGCAAAAGCGGTGCAATGGTCCGTCCTCTGTCGACTGCCGGCACAATCATGACGCGGCGGCGTGGTGTCAATAAGCGAGAATCGTCGCCAATATGAATGCCGCCGCGCCGGTTGCCGTGTCCCGGGCGCGGGTGGAATAGTGCGCCACAGGCAGGACGGGAAAACAACGATGATGCTATTCGACCTCACGGGCAAGGTGGCCGTGGTGACCGGCGGCAACGGCGGCATCGGCCTCGGCATGGCGCGTGGCCTCGCCGGCGCCGGCGCGATCCTGGTGCTGGCCGGGCGCAACGCCGCCAAGGGCGCGCGCGCGGCCGCCGAACTGGGCGCGGGCAGCGTCTTCGTCAGGGCCGACGTCACCCGCAAGGCCGACTGCGAGGCGCTGGTGGCCGAAACGGTGCGTCGTTTCGGCCGGCTCGACATCCTGGTCAACAACGCCGGCACCGCCATCCGCGGCCGGCCGCAGGACTATTCCGAGGCGCAGTGGCACACCGTGCTCGACACCAACCTGACCAGCGCCTTCCTGATGTGCCAGGCCGCCTATCCGGCCATGGTCGGGTCGGGCGGCGGCAAGATCATCAACATCGGTTCGATGATGTCGTTGTTCGGCGCGCCGTTCGCCGTGCCCTATGCCGCCAGCAAGGGCGGCGTCATGCAGTTGACCCGCGCGCTCGCCACCGCCTGGGCGGCGGACCGGATTCAGGTCAACGCGGTGCTGCCGGGCTGGATCGACACCGAGTTGACGCGGGGCGCGCGGGCGGACGTGGCGGGGCTGGAGGCCTCGGTGGTGGCGCGCACCCCGGCGGGCCGCTGGGGGGTGCCCGACGACCTGTCCGGCATCGCCGTGTTCCTGGCCGCCCCGGCGTCGGATTTCATCACCGGCACGGCGATCCCCTGCGACGGCGGATACAGCGTGCGGGGCTAGCGGCGCCTCAGGCGAGGCGTCCGCCGGCGGCGGCGATGTCCTCCAGTTCGTGCAGGAACCGGGTGCCCCGCTCCGTGCGGCGGATCAGCACGCGGCGGCGATCGTCGCGGTCCTCCTGGCGCTCCACCAGGCCGAATCCGCCCAGCCGGTCGAGGATGCGGGTCACCCCGGGACGCGACACGTTGAGCAGTGCCGCCATGCTGCCGACGGTGTGCACCTGGGTGTCGAGATAGACGGTGATGAACACGGTGAGTTGCCGGGCGGTGAGGTCGCGGCCGTCGCGGCGCACCAGGGCCAGCAGGGTTGCGCGCAGCGCATCGATCGCATCGGCGCCGGGGCCCCCGCGCGGCTCGGCCAGCAGATCGCCGGCGAGCGCCGCGCCGGCCAGGCCATGGCGCCGCACGGACGGCGACGCGGACAGGTATTGATTGTGCTTCAACGCTTTGGTCCCCCTCCCCGCGTCGCGTTCCGACGGGCGATGCCGTGGGCGACCGCAGGGGTTGTGTGTTCGACGTCGCTTGCACGTACGCAACCAGGGCGTCGGTTGCTAATCGTGAATTGTCGATAAGTGTTCTGGCGCACTAACAATTGACGGGCGACCCGGCGGCCCACTCTGGGCCGGTATGCCCCGTTGTGGCAGGCTGGTGCCGCTGGAGACGACGGAATCATGACCATGGGCTCATCGCCGACCGAGTTGCAGTCCAGAATCGCCGCCCTGGAAAAGCTGATGCAGCGCGCCCGGCACGATGTCCGTTCCGCGCTCGCGCCGGCGTTGCTCGCCGCCGACATGATGCGCACGCACGCCGACCCCAAGGTGCAGGGCTCCGGCGCCACCGTGGTCCGCTCCATCACGCGCGTCCTCGACACGCTGGACTCCACTTGCGACCTGGTGCCGCCGCGATCCTGACCAACAGCCATCCCGGCCCGCGCGCGGTCATGCTACGCTGCGCGCGGTAACCCGCCGGGAGGGAACGGCACGTGCCGGCATCGGTGCTCGTCGCGGACGACGACCCCAATATCGTCCTGTCGCTGGAATTCCTGATGAAGCGCGCGGGCTACCGGGTGCGGGTGGCGCGCGACGGCGAGCAGGTTCTGGCGGCGATGACCGAGGAGACCCCCGACCTCGTGCTGCTCGATCTGATGATGCCGAAGCGGTCGGGCTACGACCTGTGCCACGTCATCCGGGACAATCCGGCCTGGCGGGGCGTCCGCGTGGTCATGCTGACGGCGAAGGGCCAGGAGGTCGAGCGCGCCAAGGGGATGGCGCTGGGCGCCGACGACTACATCACCAAGCCGTTCTCCACCCGCGAGGTGGTGGACCGCATCAAGCGCATGCTTGAGGCCTGATGCCGACGCCCGGGGCCGGCGTGGTGGTCTGCCTGCGGTGGCTCTTCCTCGCCCTGGGCGCGGCCGTCGTGCTCGCCGCGGCGGCCGGCGGCCGGGCCGCGCCCGTCATCGCCGGGGCGCTGGTGCTGCTGGCCTGGGCCGTCGCCGAACGCCTGCTCGCCCGCCCGCTTGACCGGCTGGCCGGCGACCTGCTGCGCGCCGCCCGCGACGATGCCCACCACGCGCCACAGCCCGGTCTGGCCTGGGCCGGCCGGATCGGCGGGGCCGGCGCCGCCCTGCAGTCCCGCCTGGCCGCCGCCGAATCCGAACGCGCCGCCGTGCTCGCCGCCGCCACCGCCCGCACCGAGGAACAGAAACGGCGGCTGGAGGCGATCCTGCTCGACCTGTCCGAAGGCGTCATCGTCTGCGGCCGCGACCACCGGGTGCTGCTGTTCAACCAGGCCGCCGCCGGGCTGCTCGACGCCCCCCATGCGCTCGGGCTCGGCCGCCCGGTGGCCGACGTGCTGTCGCGCGCGCCCCTGGAGCACCACCAGGAACGGCTGGAACGGCGCGCCGAAGCCCGGCCGGAACGGTTCGTCTGCGCGACCGCCGGCGGCGAGCGCCTGCTCTATGCCCGCATGGCGCTGCTCGCCGACGCCGCCGGCGCGGCCGCCGGCTACGTGCTGACGCTGACCGACGCCGGCGGCGACCTCGACCGCGCCGCCCGGCTCGACCGCCTGCTGCGCACCGGCATCGAGCGCCAGCGCGGCCTGCTGGCCAGCCTGCGCGCCGCCGTCGAGACGCTGGCCGACGCGCCCGACCTCACCGCCGCGGAACGGCACGCCTTCGAGCGCGTGCTACTGGAGGAGAGCGTCACCCTGGGCGAGCAGAACGCCGCCCTCGCCGCGGCGCTGGACGGCTTCGGCGGGCAGGCCTGGCCGATGGCCGAGATCGCCACCGCCGATCTGTTCGCCCTGCTCGCCCGCCGCGCCGCCGCGCTGGCGCCGCCCGTGGCGATCGTGCCGGCGGGGCTGCCGGACTGGGTCTACGCCGACAGCCTGTCGCTGCTCGACCTGCTGGAGCACCTGTGCGCGCAACTGGCGCGCGACTGCGGGGTGGACGCGCTGACCGTGGAGGGGACGCGGGAACACGGGCGGGTCTGCCTCGACCTGGTATGGCCGGGTGCGCCGGTGCCCGAGGGCATTCTCGAGGCATGGCTCGACCTGCCCTTCGAGGGGCGCAGCGCGGCCGACGCGCGCGCCGTGCTGGAACGCCACGGCACGGCCTGCTGGAGCCGGGCGGCCGGCCATGGCGAGGCGCTGATCCGCATTCCGCTGCCCTCGGCGGAAGCGCCGGCGCCGCCGCCGCGGGGGCTGCCGATGCGTCCGGAGTTCTATGACTTCGATCTCGCCGACCGGCCGGCGGTAACCGACGCCCTGCGCGAGCGCCGCTTGCGGGAGCTCGATTTCGTCGTCTTCGATGTCGAGACCACCGGGCTGGAACTGTCGAAGGGCGACGAGGTGGTGTCGATCGGCGCGGTGCGGGTGGTGAACGGGCGGGTGCTGCCGCTCGAGACTTTCGAGCGGCTGGTCAACCCGGGCCGACCGATCCCGCCCGAATCGGTGCGCTTCCACGGCGTGACCGATGCCGACGTGCGCGACAAGCCGCCCCTTTCCATCGTGCTGCCGCAGTTTTTCCGCTTCGCCGCCGGCGCCGTCCTGGTGGCGCACAACGCCGCCTTCGACATGATGGCGATCGGCCGCGCCGCCGCCGCCTGCGGCCTGGCGTTCGACCACCCGGTGCTGGACACGCTGCTGATTTCGGCCTGGCTGGACCCCGAGGAGACCGATCACTCGGTCGACGGCATCGCCGCGCGCATGGATTTGTCCATCGCCGCGCGCCACAACGCGCTGGGCGACGCGCTGATCGAGGCGGCGATCCTGGTGCGCCAGTTCGAGCGGCTGGAGGCGCGGGGCATCGACCAGTTCGGGCCGCTGGCGGTGGCGATCGACCTGTCGGCGCGCCTGCGCCAGCACCGGATGGCGTTCTGATGGCCGAGCGAACCAATGAAGCGCTGCTCAGCGACGTTTGCCACGAGTTGCGCACCCCCCTGACGTCGATCCGCTCGTTTGCGGAAATTCTCCGCGATTCGCCGGACCTGGACGCCGCCCAGCGCGCGCGGTTCCTCGACATCATCGTCCGCGAGAGCGAGCGGCTGACGCGGCTGATCGCCGACCTGCTCGATCTGGCCCGGATGGACGCGAAAAAATTGCCCTGGCGGTTCGCGCCGGTGGCGCTGGAGGCGGTGTTGCGTGACGCCGCGGCGGTGGCCGCGCCGCTGTTTGCCGCGCGCGGGGTGGTGCTGACGCCGGAATTTTCGGGCGGCCTGCCGCCGTTGCGGGCCGATGCCGACCGGATCATGCAGGTGGCGCTGAACCTGCTGGCGAACGCGGCGAAATTCGCCCCGGAGGGCACCGGGCGGGTCGCGCTGCGGCTGTTCGGCGTCGCGGGCGGGCAGGCCTTCGAGGTGGCGGACAACGGCCCGGGGATTCTTCCGGCCGATCAGGCGGTGATTTTCGAGCGTTTTCGGCAAGTGAGAAAAACCGCCGGCAGCGGGCTCGGCCTGGCGATCTGCCGGGCGATCGTGGCCGGGCACGGCGGCACGCTGACCGTACGCAGCGCCCCCGGCGAGGGAGCGGTGTTCCGGGTGATGCTGCCCGGGTGAATGCCGGCTTATACCGATCCGCGGAACGATTGACTCGTCAGGCCCGCCCCCTGGGCTCTTCGACCCGGGGTTGGCCCGGGCACCCAAGACGTCGGTGCCGCAGGAGGAGAACACCCGGTTCGAGAGCCAATTAACCGCCAGACGTTCCCGACCGGGTTCATCTCAAGGCAGTTGGCTCAAAATCTCTCGAGGGTAATGCTGGTCTGAGTAGTTTCCGATTCTACCGCCGCGGTCCTGCGCCGGCTACTCTGCCGCTGCGCAGCCTGATGTCTGGATTGGTATCGCATTCGAGGCAGCGGTCCGTCCGGCTGCGGCCGCAGGACGACCACTCTGGCGCCACGCGGCACCGCAATACCGCTCGCGGTGCGGCAACCCAGAGGCGAGCGCATCGGCTCTGAACTGTGACTGACGACGCGCACCGCGCCGCCGCAAACGGGCGCTTGCTTGTGCCGACTTGCCAGGGGCGAAAGGCATGATCAAACTCCGCAACCTCGCCGTGCTGTTGGCCCTTTCCAGTGTTGCAGCGCTGCCTGCCTGCTCAAGGTCCGATCGGGTCACGCCGTTGTCGCAGGCACAGCCGGATATCCAATATCTCTTCAACTCCGGGGCCGGAGCTCCCACTCCCAACAATGCCAACGTGCGGGTGAAGAACCGGCTTATCCTCGGTCTGCGCACCGATATCCTGTTCTGAATCCGGAAGATCAGTGGCCAAACCAGGCCGTGGGGACGATTTGCGCGAAGCGCGATCCGGTGGAGATCGATGCCGACCCCGCTGCAGTTCGCCAGGTGGCGGCGCGACCGGAGAAGCGGCATGCCAGGCCGCATTTCTGCGACGAAGCGGGGCCGACGGGCTACGGGCTGTATCGCCAACTCGTCGCCCAGGCGCCCACCTGCTGCGGCACCCAACGGGCAAAGCTGTCCCACACATCGATGCCAGCATTGCTCATCAGCCGGTCCAACAGCCCGCCAACGAAATCCCGAACTTCCCCCGAACGCCCGCTCAACCGCTCCACTTTGACCATGCTCCACACCCATCCGCCGTTACTCGGATGGTTCCACGAAGATGACCCGGATCGGGCCTGTACCGGCGTCAGCGAAAATGAGGGGATTCGTGAGGGGACGATCTGATCCGCCATGTCACCCGGACTTGGCAACCGGCCGATCCCCCCGTAGCGGAGTGGATGGCACCGGCCGACAGACCCTATCCGAAAGGAAAAGCAGCGCGTAAACTTACCGGCAGAGCCGGCAGCGGCCTAATACGAGAGCAGGATACTCGGATATCAGGGGAGAAATGGACATGTCCAAGAAGCACTCCGGCATGCAGCCGGCACGTCGCGACCTCATGAAAGCGGGGCTTGCCGCTGGTGCATTGGCGACATTGGCGCCGTGGGCCGCCGGTCCGGCCACGGCGCAGCTCGCCGCGGTACCGCGCAACCGGACGATGACGCTGATCGGGCAGAACGGCCGCGACGGGCGCTGGCCCGATTTCGAACTGTGGAACGCCTACTGCGTCGGCGCCAACCACCAGAACGGGCCGAACCTGATTTACGAGCCGCTGGCCTATTACAGCGCCCTCGGTGACAAAACCTATATGTGGCTGGCGGAGAGCTACAAATACACACCTGACTTCAGGCAGCTGACGATCAAGACGCGGTCCGGCATCAAGTGGAGCGACGGCGTTCCCTTCAGCGCCGAGGACGTCGCCTACACGCTGAACACGCTGCGCGACTATGGCCCCAAGGTGAAATGGGGCGTTGACGTGCAGCAAGCCGTGGCCAAGGCGACCGCGACCGATGCCAACACCGTGGTGGTGGATTCCGTGATCCCGGCGCCGCGCTTCTTTTTCTTCATGACCTACAAATACGACATCGGCGTCTACATCGTGCCGAAGCACATTTTCGAAGGACAGGACTGGACGACCTTCAAGCACTTCG
>Ga0181535_10006674_pt1 | contig 11818 bp, 11 predicted proteins | sample PEATcosm2014_Bin_44_FD_119774 | JGI IMG/M metagenome (GOLD analysis project Ga0181535, IMG submission 119774) | Peatland microbial communities from MTU Mesocosm Facility, Houghton, MI, USA - PEATcosm2014_Bin17_30_metaG | ecosystem: Environmental > Terrestrial > Soil > Wetlands > Peat | place...
CCGAAGCGGGGGCCCCGGCTTTCACCGAGCAATACCCCGTAAAGCATGGTGAACCAGTCGTTCGAGACGCCCGGCCGCTCCACGGTCGCGCCCTTGGCTTTCATATCCTGATAGCGCGGTATTCTTCGCGCGACATCGTAAAGCGCGGCCTGGATTGCTTCGGCGCTGGTGTCCCCGGGTAAAGCGGCGAGAACATTGGACAGATATTCCAATGCCTCGCGCTCGATTTCGTCCGGCTCGCGATAGCTTTTCGCCGGGAGGACGAAATCACGGAAATAGCGCACCGCGTAAGTGACCAGCCGGTCAAGGCGGGGATGGCCCGCGGGCGACACATCCGGCGCGTAGCGGCGCAGAAAGCCCCAGAGAACCTGCGGGTCTTCGCTGTTTGCCACGGTAGCGAGATTGAGCAGCATGCCAAAGGTGATCGCGGTCGATTGATTGCCTGAGCCGCGCAAAATTTCCGGCGGCGGCGGCGCGCCCGAATGGATATGCCAGACCGGATTGCCGAGACGCTCTTTCGCCTCTTGCCTTGGATAGGCATCGAGAAAGGAGAGATAGTCGTCGACCGTGCGCGGGATCACGTCGAAATAGAGCCGCTTGGCGGCGGTTGGCTTCTGATACATGAACAGCGACAGGCTTTCCGGGCTCGCATAGGTGAGCCAGTCTTCGATGGTCAGGCCATTGCCTTTCGACTTAGAGATTTTTTGGCCACCCTCGTCGAGGAACAATTCATAGTTAAAGCCTTCCGGCGGGCTGCCGCCGAGCGCCCGCACGATCGCACCGGACAATTTGACCGACTCGATCAGATCCTTGCCCGCCATTTCATAATCGACCTTCAGCGCATACCAGCGCATCGCCCAATCCGGCTTCCATTGCAACTTGCAGGCGCCGCCCGTCACGGGTGTCTCGAATTTCTCTTGGGTGTCCGGATCACGCCAGCTGAGCGTCCCCGCTGCGGCGTCAATGGCTTCGATCGGCACTTGCATGACGATGCCCGTCCTTGGATGAACCGGCAGGAAAGGCGAATAGGTCGCGGCCCGCTCCTCGCGAAAGCTCGGCAGCATGATCGCCATCACTTGATCGTAATGGGCCAGGATGTGGAGAAGTGCCGCGTCGAAGCGGCCAGACTTATAGTAGTCGGTCGCGGAGGCGAATTCATAGTCGAAGCCGAATTGGTCGAGAAAGGCACGAAGCCGCGCATTGTTGTGAGCGCCAAAGCTTGCGTGCGTGCCGAAAGGGTCCGGAACCTGCGTCAGTGGCTTGCCAAGATGGGCCGCCACAAGCTCCTTGTTCGGAATATTGTCCGGCACTTTGCGAAGGCCGTCCATGTCGTCGGAAAAGGCGATGAGGCGGGTCTTGATCGTGTTTTCCGTCAACACCTCGAACGCGTGCCGCACCATGCTTGTGCGGGCGACCTCGCCAAAGGTTCCGATATGGGGGAGGCCGGACGGTCCGTAGCCTGTCTCGAACAACACCTCGGTCTGGCCGGTTGCCGCGATCCGCGCCAAGATCTTGCGCGCCTGCTCGAAAGGCCAGGCATTGGCTTGAGCGAGGGCTCCGGCGAGTGACATGATCTGACCTTGAAAAAGCGAAGAGCGTCGCGGACAGCTCAACGCGCGAGCATGCAAGAAACGATAGGAAGCACGAACCCATTCGTCAATCGCACCGCCGAAGGGCCAGCCGGGGGGGGATGAGTGGCACGCCGCCTTTGTGAGTAGGGAAAGCTACGGCGTATCGTGGCTCACATGCGCTTCGGGGCGATGCCAAATCTTCTTTTTCGCGGCAAACAGCAGTAGAGCGTAAACGGCAAGGAAGATCAGCACATTGAAGCCCAGGCGCTTGCGCTCCTCGAGTTTCGGTTCGGCGGCCCACATCAGGAAGGCCGAGATATCCTTGGCGTATTGCTGAACGGTTTTGGGCGAGCCGTCCGTATAATCGACAGCACCGTCGCTCAAAGGCTTCGGCATGGCGATCTTGTGGCCCGGCATATATTCGTTCCAGTTCGGATCGTTGTCGTTCGTGTAGCCATTCAAGAGCGCGTTGATGTAATCGGGGCCTTGCTCTTGATATTGGATGAAGGGATCGAGCAGGAATTGCGGGAAGCCGCGCTCATAGGAGCGGGCCTTGGCGAGCAGCGACATGTCGGGCGGCACCGCGCCGAGCGCCGCCCGCGCCGCCTGCTCGTTGGGGAAATTCCAAGGGAAATAATCCGACGGACGGCCCGGCCGCTCGAACATGTCGCCAGCATCGTTGGGGCCGTCCTTGATCTGGTATGTAGCGGCGAGCGCCTTGACTTGCGCCTCCGTGAAGCCAGGGCCGCCGGGATCCGCCAAATTCCGGAAAGCGATAAATTTAAGCGAATGGCAGTTGGAGCAAACCTCGCGATAGACCTGAAAACCCCGCTGCAGCTGGGCTTGGTCGTAGAAGCCGAAAGGACCGTTGAACGTCCATTCCTGACGCGGCGGCTTTGGCTGCTCATGCGCGTTTCCGCCGGCCTCGGGCCCAGCATCGCTTGCCGCAAAAACTTCTGTGCCGCCCGCCGCTAAAGCCGTTACCAGCAGGCCGGCGAAAGCCAATCTTCTACCGCGGCGGAAGTTGTTCTCATGCCTCATCGCTTATTTCCTTATGGCCATGGCCCAGGCGTTCACTGCCCAGGTTAGCGCACTTGCGTCGGCTCGGTGCCCGCAACCGCTGCTTTGCCGGACTTCCCCAGGACCGCATCGTAAATGGAGGCGGGTAAGGGTTTTGGCTTCTCGTATTTCCCAAGCAACGGGAGGATCACAAAAAAGTGGAGAAAATAATAGACGGTGAGGAAGCGGGCGGCGATCACATAGATCCCTTCCGGCGGCTGCGATCCCATATAGCCGAGGAGAACCGCGCAAACGACAAAAAGCCAAAAGAAGATTTTGTAAAGCGGGCGGAACGCCGCCGATTTCACACGCGATGTATCGAGCCAAGGCAGAAAGGCGATCACGATCACGGCGGTGAACATCGCTACGGTGCCGCCAAGTTTGTTGGGGATCGAGCGCAGAATCGCGTAAAAGGGCAAATAATACCATTCCGGCACGATATGAACCGGAGTCTGGAGCGGGTTCGCCTCAATGTAATTGTCGGCGTCGCCAAGATAATTCGGCACGTAAAACACAAACCACGCAAAAAACACAAGGAAGCAGACAAGCGCAAAACCATCCTTCACGGTGAAATAGGGATGAAAAGGCAAAGTGTCCTTGGCGGTCTTTGTTTCAATTCCTGCCGGATTGTTCGATCCATGAACATGCAGCGCCCAGATATGCAAAACGACAACGCCCGCGATCATGAAGGGCAGGAGATAGTGGAGTGAGAAGAAGCGATTGAGGGTCGCGTTATCGACCGAGTAGCCGCCCCACAGCCACGTCGTGATCGAATCGCCGACAATGGGAATCGCGGTGAACAGGCTGGTGATGACCGTCGCGCCCCAAAAGCTCATCTGCCCCCAGGGCAGCACATAGCCCATGAAGGCGGTCGCGATCGCCAGGAGATAGATGACGACGCCAAGCAGCCACAAGACTTCCCGCGGGTCCTTGTAAGAGCCGTAATACATGCCCCGGAACATATGAATATAAATCGCGAGGAAAAACATCGAAGCGCCGTTGGCATGCGCGTAGCGCAAGAGCCAGCCATAGTTCACATCGCGCATGATGTGCTCGATCGAGGCAAAGGCGAGGCTGGACTGCGGCGTGTAATGCATGGCAAGCACAACGCCGGTGATGATTTGCGACGCAAGCATGAACGACAAGATGCCGCCGAAGGTCCACCAATAGTTGAGGTTGCGCGGATTGGGGAATGCCACGAAGGAGGAGTGGACGAGGCCGATGACCGGTAGACGGCTTTCAAACCATTGGGCCACGCGGCTTTTCGGGACGTAGGTCGGCTCTCCACTCATGTTCAGCTCTTCTCGCGATGATTTTTAATGGCCGAATGGCCAGTTATTGAGGATCTGAAAGCGTCGGCTGGCCGCGTGCGTCCGCATAATCCAGCTCCTACCCTATCGTGAGCTTCGTATCGCTTGCGAACTTATAAGGCGGCAGAGCAAGATTATTGGGCGCTGGACCCTGACGGATGCGGCCGCTCGCATCATAGACCGAACCGTGACAGGGACAAAAATATCCGCCCTCAAAAGGGCCGTCGTTCTTGAGCGGCACGCAGCCAAGATGCGTGCAAATGCCGATGACGATGAGCCATTCCGGCTTTTGCACCCGCGATTCATCGCTCGCCGGATCGCGCAGCTCGCTCAATGAAACAGCGACCGCCTCTTCGATCTCCTTCGGGGTGCGATGGCTGATGAAGATCGGCTTGCCGCGCCATTTCACGGTTACGATCTGCCCTTCCGCGATGCTGGTGATATCGACTTCCGTCGAGGCGGCGGCGAGCGTTGTCGCATCGGGACTCATTTGGTCGATCAGCGGCCAGGCCGCGAAACCGGCCGCGGCGACACCCATAGTGCCGGTCGCGATGAACAAAAAGTCCCTCCGGGTCGGTTCGTCCGCTATCGTGCTTGCTGCCATTTTGACCTCGAACTCGGGCATCTGTACGCAACTATCGCATAATCGAGCGCGGTCATGGAAGCAATAGCCATGCCGCAATGCCCAGGCCTGCCGGTTCGATGCGAGATCCTAGGAGCGATCCTGGTCGAGATCCGAGCCAGCGCATAAAGCCATGCGATTATGACGGTTCTGTTGGCATTCTTTGTTGCTCTGGACGTGACCCTTTGCAAGTCCCAAACGGCCCCCCCATGCAGCCTGACCAAAAAGCGCGTTTGACCGTGGCGCTCTATCAGCCGGACATCCCGCAAAACGCGGGCACGATTTTGCGGATGTGCGCTTGTCTCGGGCTCGCAGCCGCGATTATCGAACCCGCCGGTTTTTTGACGAGCGACAAGCATTTCCGCCGGGCCGGCATGGATTACCTTGCCCATGTCGAGATCGCCCGCTATCCCCATTGGGCCGCCTTCGATGCTTGGCGCCGCGCCAATGAACGCCGGCTTTTGTTGCTGACGACCAAGGCGAGCCTTCCCTATACGGCTTTTTGCTATCGTCCCGGCGATATTTTGCTGCTCGGCCGCGAGTCGGCCGGGGTGCCTCGGGAAGTTTACGACTCCGCCGATGCCCGCCTCGTCATTCCCATAAGACCGCAGCTGCGGTCCCTGAATGTCGCTGTCGCGGCGGCCATGGCGGCGGGCGAAGCCACCCGGCAGCTCGGCGGAATTTTATAAGCCAGCCCTCGCATCAAAGCGATCAAGCCGGCGTTCACCAGCTATAATTCAGCGCCTTCAAAAAAGCCCGTGCGATAACCATGTGCCCTGTCAAATCTGGGTGCACCCGGTCGGCCGCCAGTGCCATCGGTTGAACCTCCTTCAAGACAGCATCGAACGCCGCCTGGGTATCCACAAAGATGGCATCGTATCGCCCGGCCAGCTGGTGCACCGCCTCCCCATACCGGTCCATTGCCGCCCGCATGGGGTCCGCCCGGTTGGGCTCGATGAAATAGGGCGTCATGAGCACCAATCCCTTGAGTTGCGGCCGCGCCGCCCGGACCAGTTGCTCCAAAGCCGAAGCATACTCGTCGAGAGAGACGTGCGATTTTTTTTGCAAGGGGGCGATGAACTGACGCCAGACGTCGTTGATGCCGATCATAATGGAGAGCCAATCGGGCTTCAAGTCCAGGACGTCGGATTGCCAGCGGGCAGCCAGCTCACGCACGGTGTTACCGGAGATCCCCATGTTGCGGATGCGGATGTTTTGCTCGGGGCAGGTGGCGCCGAGCAGGGCGTTGATAAGGGCGACGTAGCCATCGCCGAGGCCCCTGCCGATGGCTTCGCCGACCGGTTGGGCGCGGCCGCTGTCAGTGATGGAATCACCGATCATGAGGAGTGTGCTGTTGGAATGGATCTGCATGGTTTCTCTAGGGAGTGGTCCCTCTTGCTGAGTGGCGCCGGTGAAATGGAGCGCCGGAAAAAGACCCTGGCGCAGGGTGAACGGCCGCGAAACCGCCTCGCCCGTAGATATGGCCGCGGCGGTTCCTAGGCTTCCGGCCATCATCCATTGCAAAAATTCTTTCCGGGTTAAAATGATCTGCCCCTCTCCTTCGCTTCCCGATTGGGCCGGGGCGGGCACATTCTCAACAGGGCGGCACGGAGGTCCCCGGTTTTTCTCTCGGTCACGAGCGAGACCAGGAAGGCGGTCAAAATACAAATGGCGATTGTGACCCCAAATTCCATAAAAGCCGCCGGACTCGGCGGAATGTCTGGTGGATACCCAATGTTTTGAAATAATGTGACGATGAACAATATAAGCGGCAAGTGGATGGCGTAGAGCGTGTAAGAGAACCCTGCCGCCCAACCGAAAAAACGCGGTGCAAGTGGGAACGCGGCCAGCGGGCGGCACGCGATTGCGATGGCGGCGCCGGCGGCAATCATTATGTCGGTCATCGTCTGGCGCTGGGGATAATCCGGATAGCGGTGCGCCAAGAACATCCCCGCGATCATCAGGCCAGCCCCTATAAGCCCCACCGGGAGCGGGACGAGCTGGGCGCGCAGCAAGCAGTAGGAGCCCGCGCCGAGGAACCAAGCGCCGATAAAAAATACCGCCTCGATAGGATCGTGATGGCGGCAGATCGTCGCCGCGATCGCGCAGACGAGCGCAATTCCTAGCAGCCGCAGACCGCGAGAAGCCTTCCACACGATCAGCTGGATGATCGCGGGGGCGAACAGATACAACGCCCATTCGAAACCGAGCGACCACAGGGGTTGATTTTGCTTCCAAGCGGGGCAACTGAAGCCCTGCAATCCGGAGAGAAAGCAGACCGCTTGCGAAACACCGCCGAAATCGAGCTGTTGACTGCTAAATAGCGGCGTGTCTCCGGGATTGTTCGGCACAAGCGAACCCAACACAAATATTCCCTGGGTGATGACCAGCGCCGGGAGGTAGACGGCATAGATACGAGTAAACCTCGCAATGAGGTAACGCGGAAGATCAAAATCGCCGCGACTCATGGATGTAGTGAGACTTCCCCCGATCAGGAATCCGCTTAGCACAAAAAATATAACAACCGCCTCATGGCCCAAGCCGGTGATGAAATAAAACAGCTTCAGGAAAACATTCGGCTCGTCGTCGAAGCTGATATAGAGAAAATAGAAAGCGCGGCCATGCGCAAACAGCACAAGGAGCGCCGCCGTCGCGCGCAGAAAATCAAGCAGCGGCCAATGATTGGACGCTTTACTCACCTTTTGGGTCATCGCTCCTCTTGTCGCAGACTTGAGCATGAGTTCCAGTACCAGGAGTTGAACAGAGTGCGGGCAGCGTTGATAACAATCACAGGACCGCAGTGTGTTAGCCCGCACAGCAAAGAGGATTCCTGCGCTTATCCTGCTTCCATTAGCGGAGGAGGATATTATGTCCCTAACTCTCGATTACGCGAAAAAATTTTTCGACTTCCTGAAGGGCCTGATGATGATCAGCCTTTTCTCGCTTCTCTTCTTGATCTTCTGTTACCATTTCCGGGAACTCGACAAACTTTGTGAGTCGCTTCTTACGGAGGCTCAGTCCATCAACCTTGACCATGTCAAAATTTCGGCTTTTGGGGCCGAGGTCGACGGGTCCTTCAGCAAGCAGCAAATCGCCTCACAGCTCGAATCGGTGGGCGTGGACGACCCCGCGATCCCGGAGGCGGTGCTTAAAGCCGTGCTGAACCTCCTGCCGGATGAGGCCGAGCGTCTCATGTATGTCGGTACTTTGAAGGCGTCTTGCGAATTTACCCGGCCGTCCATGGGGGCGAAGCGCTATCTAGAAATCGACCGCCAATTGAACGAGAAAGGTCTCGTCGAACTCAAACCCGACCAGGCGGCGTACAAACTGTTAAAAAAAGACGCCGAAGATCCAAACAATGGCCTGCCGGTATCCTGTTATCAGATGACTCTCACCAGCAAGGGGTTCAATGTGAAGACAACCCTGGTGAAGACAATGGGGACGATGTTAAAGGGTGACGAGAATATGCCGCGCCTCGCCATGAAGTGATGGTTTGTCCGGGGCAAGCGGCGCGCGAAAGAGGGTGACAAAACGGCTATCCTGCTCCGATCGTCGAGAGAGGGTGCGATGTCAAAATGGTTGGAAGACACCAAAACCGCGTTGCAAATCGCTTACGGCTTCTTTGTCCTTGTGGCCGGCTTGATCGTCCTTACAATCGTCATCCGCCATTTCTGGGAAATTGACAGTGAAGCAGAAAAAATTCTCAATACCGAGCAAGTGAGCAAATTGCAGGGTTTTGGTTTCGAGGTCGATTTAACGGCAGGCACGGTAAACGAAGCGCTTCCGCCGCAAGAGGTGGCGACTGACAAAAGCAGGCTCGTTTTGCCGATAATCCGGAGCCTCGCCTCGAATGAGATCAGCCGATTGATGTATGTTGGTCAATATGCTGATCAGAATCCGCCAGACCTTTGCCAATACAAGTCTCCCACTCCTGAAATGCGGGATTATTGGGCTGTTGATAATGAATTGACGAAGCGGCACCTTACGAAGATGCAAAAGAGCCAAGACATCTTTAACCGGGTAAAGGAGCAGCAGGCCAAGGCAGGAAAGAACTGGAAAATTGGTGACCCGATTTGGTGTTACGAGATGACGCTTACGGGGGATGGCGACAACGTTAAGACAGTGCTCGTACACTATATCGGCAAGGTCCTCGATAAAGCGCGAAAGGCCCTGCCCGAAGGCCTTGATCCTGTGGAGAAGGCGCATAATGAGCCTAATTGATTTGCCTCAAGGGCTCTCGCTGAACAGGGCCTAAGGGAAGAACAAAAGCTCTTCACAACGAAATGTGTTGTGCCGATCCGTATGGCCTTGGAAGCAGTTGAACGACAATGTCCGATGCAGCCGAACGCCGCAAAATCGAGACCCGCGCCTGGTTCGAGCAGCTGCAGGATAAGGTCATCGCGGCCTTCGAGCGTCTCGAGGAGGAGGCAAGGGGCCCCTTCGCCGAGCCCGGCATGGCGCCGGGACGTTTCGTGACGAAACCCTGGGTTCGGACGGATCACGCCGGCGGCGACGGCGGCGGCGGCCGCATGGCGCTCCTCGCGGGCCGCGTGTTCGAGAAAATGGCGGTTCACACCTCGACGGTTTTCGGAACTTTTCCGGCGGAATTCGCCAAGCAAATCCCTGGCGCTGAAGCCGATCCCCGGTTTTGGGCGTCAGGAGTCTCGCTCATCGCGCATCCTTGGAACCCCAATGTTCCGACCGTTCACATGAATACGCGCTTCGTTGCGACCACCAAGGCCTGGTTTGGCGGCGGCGCCGATCTGACGCCCGTGCTCGACAAAAGGCGCGTCCAGACCGATCCCGACGCGCGCGACTTCCATGCCGCCATGCAAGCCGCCTGCGACAGCCATGCCAAGGTCGCGCCCTATCCGAAATTCAAGCAATGGTGCGACGAGTATTTTTTTCTGAAGCACCGCGATGAGATGCGCGGTATTGGCGGCATCTTCTACGATTATCTCGATTGTCCCGACAGCGACGAAGCCAATTTCGACTCGCTCTTGGCTTTTACGCAAGCCGTCGGTACGGGTTTCCTGAACATCTATCCGGAGATCGTGCGCCGCAATTTCGCGCTGTCCTGGACAGAGGCCGATCGCGACGAACAGCTCGTGCGGCGCGGCCGCTACGCCGAATTCAACCTGATTTACGATCGCGGCACAATTTTCGGCCTGAAGACGGGCGGCAATGTCGAGGCGATCTTGTCATCGCTGCCGCCCCTCGCGCGGTGGCCTTGAGCGCGAACGAGAGGGGCTAAGGTTTGATTGCGCATCTCCATAGGGCGAAAAGGTCCACATTTTGTGCGCGGTGAAATTCCAAATTATGACGGTCCCGGTTGTCGCTGCCTGTGCCAAAAGGTAAGGAACCCCGGCTCCATTGACCAGAAGCGACATAAACAAATAGGTCAGCCCGAAGCCAACGGCGGCAACAAGCGAAAATCGCACAACCGCGGCTTGATGGGGCGCGTTCGACTGGAAAACATGACGCCGGTTTAGGTTGTAGGAAACCATGCCCCCTGCCGCATAGCCGAGCAAAGCGGCCGCCACGGCAGGACTCCCGGCCCATTCGACAAGTCCGATCAAAATAGCAAATTGGACGCACGCGGCAATGAAGCCGACCACGACGAAAGATGAGAACTGTCGAAATAGATAAATCATGGTAGCGTACGTTCCAAATTGCAGAATTTTAAATGTTACTAATTTACCAAGCAGGTGTATAATATTATAAATTACTCCTTCTATGCGGCGTGTCGTGGCTTGTAGAAAAGAGTAGTTTCCTCATATACGGAGTCATTCTTAATGAAGTTTTCATGTTTCTTGCCAGCGCGCGCGATTTTACTCGGCGCCACGTTTTTTGGTTTGACCGCGTCCGCGTCCACTGCCACACCGATACAGTCAGGCGTGCTCGCGTGCAACGTCGCGCCTGGTCTCGGATTTATCATCGGTTCGAGCAAAGGCGTTTCCTGTGTCTTTCACCGGGCGCATGGGCGGACTGAATATTACAATGGCACGATTAGCCGCATCGGCCTCGACATCGGTGCGACGGGTCCTGGACAGTTTGCCTGGGGCGTTGTCACGGCAGGGCCTCCTGGCCGCTATGCGCTAACCGGCGATTATGCCGGCCCTGGTGCCGGTTTTGCCTTGGGCGCGGGCCTCAGCGCGAACGCGCTGGTTGGCGGTGGTGCCAATTCGATAAGTTTGCAGCCCTTGTCCGCGGGCGAATCGACCGGCATTAATCTGTCGGCCGGCATCGGCGCCCTCACCCTTCAGCCGGTGGCATTGGCACCACCGAGGCACCTGCGGCACCATGGTTAAATCATAGGTTCCGGTTTGTTTTGTGCTCGTGACCCCAAATAAAAGGACGCGCTGACCGGCTCGTCCGGCCAGCGCACCGCAAACCGGGACCCCTTTGGGCGGGCAAAAGGTTGCGGTTAAGCAAGCGGAGACTATATTTTAGCATCATGGTTTTTCATGGATCGGGCAGGCGCGGACAATCGGCGCTCTCGCCCGGGCTTGCCATCGCATAAGGCGCCTCATGTCGGCAACTCCCCAGCCCATAACCTCTACGCACGCTAAACTGATCATCATAGGATCGGGTCCGGCCGGCTATACCGCCGCGATCTACGCCGCGCGTGCCATGCTGGAACCGGTCCTGATTTCTGGCTTCGAGCCTGGCGGCCAGCTGATGGTCACTGCGGATGTCGAGAATTATCCAGGCTTTGCCGCGCCGATCCAGGGTCCTTGGTTGATGGAGCAGATGAAGGCCCAGGCCGAGCATGTGGGCACCCGCATGGTCGCGGATCATATTGTCGAGGTCGAGCTTAACAGGCACCCTTTCCGGCTCCGCGGCGACGGCGGCGCGGTCTATACCTGCGATACGCTGGTGATCGCGACCGGCGCCAAGGCAAAATGGCTGGGCCATCCGTCGGAGACCAAGTTCAAGGGGTTTGGCGTCTCCGCCTGTGCGACCTGCGATGGTTTTTTTTATCGCGGCAAGCCGGTCGTCGTCATCGGCGGCGGCAATACGGCGGTCGAGGAGGCGTTGTATCTGAGCCATGTCGCGGCCAAGGTCACGATCGTCCACCGGCGCGATGCCTTTCGGGCCGAACGCATTCTCCAAGAAAGACTGTTCAAGCGGCCGAACGTCGAACTGATCTACGATCATGCCCTCGATGAAATCCTCGGGACCAGCGATCCGTTGAGCGTGACCCATGTGCGCTTGAAGAATGTCAAGACGGGTGGCCTGCGCGACCTTGAAAC
>Ga0181535_10006675_pt1 | contig 11817 bp, 10 predicted proteins | sample PEATcosm2014_Bin_44_FD_119774 | JGI IMG/M metagenome (GOLD analysis project Ga0181535, IMG submission 119774) | Peatland microbial communities from MTU Mesocosm Facility, Houghton, MI, USA - PEATcosm2014_Bin17_30_metaG | ecosystem: Environmental > Terrestrial > Soil > Wetlands > Peat | place...
AGCTCTGGCCTACGCGGCTGACACCATCGCGCACGAAACCGTCCTGGCGCTCAGTCCCCAATAAAGCGGGTCCATGCGCTTCCTCGCGGATGAATGCTGCGATTTCGCCGCCGTCCGAGCTCTTCGGGCGCACGGCCATGATGTGCTCGCGGTGAGCGAGTTTCAGCAGCGTTCCGTGGACCAAGATGTCATGGGTCTTGCGCTGGCCGAAAACCGGATACTCCTGACCGAGGACAACCGCCCGGGGCCGTTGTCCGCCCATCGACGAGCCTGCCAGCCACATTGCGGCAAAGCGGGTCTGGAGACCCGCTGCAGGCGTGGACGCCCGCCCTACTGCCCCACGCTATACTATTATTTCAACGACCCTTAGACGGCGCGCTTCATGGCTGAAATGAGTGTCATCTGGCTGCGCGTGGCCGCGGCACTGTACTCGCTCGGCCTGCTGCACGCCATCCTTACCCTGGTCCGCAAACGCGAGCACCTCTTCCGCGTTGCGCTCACCGCGCTGTCCATCGGCGCGGTGCTGCACGGCGTCTCCATCGTAGAAGAGGGGCTGCTGATGAATCACTGCCCCATCGCCAACTTCTACGAGACGCTCTCCATGTGCGCCTTCCTCATCACCATGCTGTTCCTGTTCGTCTATTGGCGCTACAAAACCGAGAGTCTCAGCGTTTTCATCTTCCCCCTGATCTTCGTCATGACGCTGGTCTCGACGCTCGGCAACCCGGTGGACGCCTGGACCAGTCCAGTCATCCGCAACGCTTGGCTGGACGTACATATCACGCTGGTCCTGCTGGGCTTCGCCGCGCTGGCGTTCACCGCAGGAGCCTCGCTGCTGTATCTGTTCCAGGAGCGTGAGCTCAAGCGCAAGAAGCCGCGCAAGCTGTATTACCGGCTGCCGCCGCTGGGCACGCTGGATGAATTGATCTCCCGATCCATGGCGCTGGGATTCGTGCTGATGACGCTGGCGGTGATCGCCGCCACCACCTGGGCGTTCATCGAGCACAAGAGAGATTGGATCAGCCAGCCGGCCATCGGCATCTCGTTCATCACCTGGGGCTGCTATCTGGCCATGGTGTTTCTGCGGATCACGGCCGGATGGCGAGGCCGGAAGGCCGCCATCATGGTGATCGTCGTAGTGGGTTTGTCGGCCGTCACCTGGGTGGCGCATGCGCGGCTGGGAAGTTGGCTGCTGAAGCCATGAAACTGCTGGTCACAGGGGTCAGCCATAAGACTGCGCCGGTCGAGGTGCGGGAATGCCTGGCCTTCCCGGAGCCGGCGCTGCCCGAAGCCTTGCACTCGCTGAAGTCGCGTGCGGGTGTCTCGGAAGCCTGCATCCTGTCCACCTGCAACCGCGTCGAGATCACCGTCACCACGGACGATCCGGTGGACCCGCAGGCGCTGGTGGACGAGTTTCTGCGGGAATCGCGCATGGTGGCGCCCGCGTCGATCGAGCCATACCTTTACCGGCATGAAGGCCAGAATGCCATCCACCACCTGTTCCGCGTGGCCTCCAGCCTGGATTCGATGGTAGTGGGCGAGCCGCAGATCCTGGGGCAGCTCAAGACCGCCTTTGGTATCGCGAAGACCGAGGGCGTGCTCTGCGGATGGCTGGAGGGCCTGCTGGAGCGCTCGTTCAGCGTGGCCAAGCGGGTGCGTTCGGAAACCGGTATCGGGCAGATGGCGGTGTCGGTCAGCTATGCGGCGGTGGAGCTGGCGCGTAAGATTTTCGGCTCGCTGAACAACCGCACGGTCATGATCGCGGGCGCGGGCAAGATGTCGGAGCTGGCCGCCCGGCACTTGCGGCGCTCCGGCGCCACTCACGTTTTCGTCACCAATCGCACCTACGAGCGCGCCATCGAAATGGCGAAGCTGTTCCAAGGCACACCCGTCGAATACAACCGCTTCGTGGCCATGCTGCCGGAGGTGGACATCCTGATCGCCTCCAGCGGCGCGCCGCACTACATCCTGCACAAGGACGAAATGCAGCGGGTGATCGGCGCGCGGCGCAACAAGCCCATGTTCCTGATCGATATTGCGGTGCCGCGGAACATCGAGCCGTCGGTTAACGATCTGGACAACGTCTTCCTCTATGACATCGACGACCTGCAGGAGGTGGTCAACGCCAACCTGCGCGAGCGGCTTAAGGAGGCCGAGCGCGCCGAGGAGATTGTGAAGCAGGAGGTGGAGCGCATGATGGCCCGCCTCAAGGTGCAGGAGATCACACCCACTATCGTCAGCCTGCAGGAGGAGTTGGAGCGCATACGCCAGGCGGAGATCGACAAGGTGCGGCGCAAGTTTGGTCCGGTAACGCGCGAGCAGGAAGAAGCCTGGGAGATGCTGACGCGCGGCATCATAAATAAAGTGGCGCACGGGCCAATCTCGGAGCTGCGGTTGCAGGCGGGGCGCCCGGACGGCGCGCACGTGATCGCCGCCATCCGCAAGGTGTTTCATCTTACCGAGCCGCGACCGTGAGGGAGCGGTCATAAACCATGCTCATCATCGCATCGCGCGGATCGCAACTGGCTCTGTGGCAGGCACACTGGGTCCAGCGGGAGCTGGCAAACCTGGGATACCCGAGCCGCATCGAAATCGTCAAGACCACCGGCGACAAGATCACCGACGTGCCGCTGGCTCAAGTCGGCGGGAAAGGCCTGTTCACCAAGGAGATCGAGGAAGCCCTGCTGGAGGGCCGCGCGGACCTGGCAGTACACAGCTTGAAAGACCTGCCCACCGAGTTGCCCGCGGGGCTGGTGCTGGCCGCGACTCCCGCGCGCGAAGATCCGCGCGATGCCCTAGTGGGCAGGCGGCTGGCGGACTTGCCCGCGGGCGCGAAGCTGGGCACCAGTTCGCTGCGGCGCGCGGCGCAGTTGCGCAAGGTGCGGCCCGATCTGCGGATCGAGCCGGTGCGCGGCAATCTCGACACACGGCTCCGCAAGCTGGATGAAGGTCAATATGACGCCATCGTGCTGGCGGCGGCCGGTCTCAAGCGCCTGGGTTGGGAGGACCGCATCGCGCAGATTCTGTCGCCCGAGATCGTTTGTCCCGCGGTAGGCCAGGGTGCGCTGGCGATTGAGACTGGGGCGACCGGCCTGGCGGCCTGTCAAAAACTGAATCACGCTCCTACTCAATGGGCCGTCACCGCGGAGCGCGCGCTCCTAGCCGCTCTGGGCGGAGGCTGCCAGGTTCCCATAGGCGCTTACGCCATCGTAACCGGCGACCGCCTGTCGCTCCAGGCCGTGGTGGTTTCGCCGGATGGCGTCCAGCTGGTGCGCGATCGATCCGAAGGCCCCGCCGCGGACGCCGAGCGCATCGGCCGCGAGTTAGGGGAAGCCTTGCTGGCCGCGGGCGCGGACAGCATCCTGGAAAGCGTCTACGGATGAGCAAGGTCTACCTGGTAGGTGCCGGACCCGGCGATCCCGAGCTGATCACCTTGAAGGGCCGCCGCCTGCTGGAGCGCGCGGACTCCGTCCTGTACGACTACCTCGCCAACCCGGCGCTGCTGGATCTGGCGCCCGCGCAGGCCGAGCGCATCTACGTCGGCAAGAAGAAATCCGTACACGCCTTCACCCAGGAAGAGATCTGCGCCATGCTGATCGAGCGCGCGCGGCGCGGGTTGAACGTGGTACGGCTGAAGGGCGGCGATCCGTTTATTTTCGGCCGCGGCGGCGAAGAAGCCGAAGCGCTGGCCGCCGCGGAGGTGGCTTTCGAAATCGTGCCGGGGGTCACCTCGCCGCTGGGCATTGCGGCGTACACCGGGGTGCCGCTCACGCATCGCGAGCATACCAAGATGGTCACGTTCGTGACGGGCCACGACGCCGAGGGCATCGATTGGAGCAAGGTCGGCGGGACGGAGACGCTGGTTATCTTCATGGGCATCTTCGCCTTCGATGAAATCGCGCGCGCGCTGATCGCGCACGGCCGCGCCGCCGATACGCCCGCCATGGCCGTGCGCTGGGGTACGCGGCCGGATCAGCATACGCTGGTGGGAACGCTGGCCACGCTGCCCGCGTTGATCCACAAGCACGACCTCAAGCCGCCCGCGACCATTATCATCGGCGAAGTCGTGGCGCTGCGCGACAAGCTCAACTGGTTCGAGCGCCTGCCGCTGTTCGGGCAGCGCATCGTGGTGACGCGCGCCCGCGGCCAGGCCGAGGCGCTTTCTTCCCGGCTGCGCGCGCTGGGCGCGGAGGCGATCGAACTGCCGGCGATCGAGATTCAGCCAGCCCTCGATTACGCGCCGCTCGACCAGGCCATCGCCAACCTCGGCTCTTACGACTGGCTGATCTTCACCAGCGCCAACGGCGTGCGATTCTTCCTGGAGCGCCTGGACCGCTCGGCCGTGGACCTGCGGGCGTTGCACGCGCGCATCTGTGCCATCGGTCCCGCGACGCGCGCCGCTATCGAAGCTTTGCACCTGAAGGTCGATTTGATGGGCACAGATTATGTGGCCGAAGGGATGCTCGCTGCTTTCGCTCCGCACAACCTGGCGGGCCAGCGCATCCTACTGCCACGCGCCGCCGTGGCCCGCGATCTGGTGCCGGTCGAACTGGCGCGGCGCGGCGCGGTGGTAGACGTGGTGGAAGCCTACCGCACGGTGGCTCCGGCGGGCGCATTCGACCTCTCGGATAAGCCGGACTGGATCACCTTCACCAGTTCTTCAACCGTCCGGAACTTCGTCGCCATGGCTGGTGCGGACGCTATCGCAGGCGTGAAGGTGGCATCCATCGGCCCAGTCACCTCCGCGACCGCGCGCGAGTTAGGCATTGAAGTGACGGTCGAGGCATCGGTGTTCACTGTGGACGGCTTGGTGGAGGCGATGCTGCGGGCAGCAAGCTTGAAGAGGGAGGGACCGGATCGTGCCGCTTGACCGCATCTCGATCGACCCTACGCAAATCGTGGGGCGGCCAATCTTGGCCGCAGCCGCCTTTTAGGCGGCCAGAGCCGGCTGAAAGCCGTCCCCCGAGGGGACCCCAGGGCATGATTGCCCGCCCCACCAACGATCCAATGAACACCAGCATCTTCGAGTTATTCAAGATCGGAATCGGGCCATCCAGTTCCCACACAGTCGGGCCCATGCGCGCCGCCCGATCGTTTGCGGCGGGTCTCGGCGACGCGGCGGTCGGCAGAATCCAAGTCGAACTTTACGGATCCCTTGGACTTACCGGCCGCGGACACGGCACCGATCGCGCAGTTGTCCTGGGATTGCTGGGAGAGGAGCCGGATCAAGTCGATCCGGCTCGCATAGAGGGCCTGGTGTGCGGTGTCCGGGAGGGCAAAAGCATCGCCGTCATGGGCGGCACGGCGGCCCCGTTTGATGAAACCCGCGACTTGCTCTTTCGCGGCGAGATCGTGCTGCCAGGACATCCCAACGGCATGCGCTTTACTGCCTTCGACAGCGCGGGCGCGATCTTGCGGCAGGAAGTGTACTACTCGGTGGGCGGCGGTTTCATCGAGTGCGAAGGCCATGGGCGCGCTGCCGCGACCGACGCCGTGAAGCTGCCGTATCCCTTTTCAAGCGCCGCGGAGATGCTGGCGCAAGGCGACGCGGCTGGCCTGCCGATCTGGGCCATGATGCTTGAGAACGAGAAGGCGCTACGTAGCGAGGCCGAGATCCGCGAGCGCGTGGCACGCATCTGGACCGTGATGCAGGAATGCACGCTTCGCGGCCTCACCACTGACGGATTGCTTCCGGGCGGCCTGAATGTGCGGCGGCGCGCTCCTGAGATGCATCGCAGGCTGCTGGCGGCGTCGGACAACGATCCGCTGCGCACGATCGACTGGATCAACCTGCATGCCATCGCGGTGAACGAGGAGAACGGCGCAGGCGGCCGCGTGGTGACTGCACCCACCAACGGAGCGGCGGGTGTGATCCCGGCCGTGGCGCACTACTACCGGCACTTCGCTCCATCGCCCAGCGACGAAGGGATCTTCCGCTACTTCCTGGCGGCGGGGGCCATCGGGATTCTCTACAAGGAAAACGCCTCAATCTCAGGCGCCGAAGTCGGATGCCAGGGCGAAGTTGGGGTGGCGTGCTCCATGGCTGCCGGTGGCCTGGTAGCCGCGCTGAATGGTTCGAATAAAGCCATCGAGCACGCCGCGGAAATCGGCATGGAGCACAACCTCGGGATGACCTGCGATCCGATCGGCGGCCTGGTGCAGATCCCCTGCATCGAACGCAACGCGTTTGGGGCGGTGAAGGCGGTGAACGCCGCGCGCATGGCGATGACCGAAGAAGGCGGCCACAAGGTCACGCTCGACCAGGTGATTCGGACGATGTACCAGACCGGTCTGGACATGCGCTCGCACTACAAGGAGACGTCACTCGGCGGGCTGGCGGTGAATGTCATCGAGTGCTGAGCCGCCGGTACCACCCCTTCCACCACTGGATCACCTCGGCTTCGCCGCTCGCCCCTGTGGCGGTCAACGGTTTGCGAGTGCCCGGGTTCACTGCCCTGTCGAATTCGGTATGCCCCCAATGAGGTCGTTCAGGGGAGCAGAGCCGAACAGGAACAGGCTGAACCCGCCGACCGCTTCCTCTCGCACAAATGCATTGGCGCTGTCGAGGAGCCTGTATAAGGACGGCAAGCATCCCCTCGTATGAATGTTCCGTAAGGCCTCGCTCAGCGGCACCTCGAGCCTGATGCCGTAACTACCGGCCAGAATCGTGCCTGCTAGCTTACTCTGTGTCTCTAGTACAAGCATTATTTCTACTTCTTAATGACTGGCTTAGGCCACCTATCGCGGATGTCAGTCCATGTCTCTGAAATCAAGTCACTGTAATAAACCTGCGTGAAGTAGTGAATGCAAGAGTCATACAGGAAAGGAGTAGCGAACCATCCTGGCCCAGAGCCATGTGAGGTCGGCGGTAACGACGCACTGGAAGCGTTGGCGAGAAGCATATGTGGGCTGGGTATTCCTGAAGTTGATGAGCTCCGAAATAGCCAAAACCATGGGCGCCGACGGTGTCAGGCCAACCGGAAGGCAACAGGGCAGCGTGCGCAAACCACGCGAGCACGATGCGGCCCTGCGGAGTCGTAGACCCCACGCACGCATAGAAACCGGGGGCCCTCTGGGCACGCCAGAGCCGAGTGACCCTGTGGCTTTCCGCAGCCGATAGTCGCACAGCGGCATAGTACCAACGAAGCGGTCGAACGCAGGCCAGACAGGGCCAAAGGAGATCGCGGACGGAAGGCCGTTGACCAACTTACAGGAGGATTGAGCACGAGTTAAGTCATCACAACCGAGGAAGTCCCAACGACGGTGCGCAGGCTGGCCGACGGTGCCGGCGTCTTCGTCTATGCGGCTTCCGATCTCGTTTATCTGCTGGGAGCGACCTTGAAGAAACACACCCTGGCGGCGCTGCGCGCGATGATCAGGAAGGAATCGAAAGCGATCCCGGTGCTGATGTGCGCTACGGCCGTCGGCGCGTACATCCGCAAGCGCAGTTCCTTGTATCGTTCGTCGACCTTCGAAGACGCCTTCGCCACCAGCAGTTCCTTGGAGCCCACCAGTTCGCGGACGTCCCCCGTCGTCACTTGAGTCCTCTTGTAATGCTTGGCCTGCGCGATCCAGGTCAGTCCGTGCGTAACGCCATAAGGCGTCGGCCGCACGAGGGTGACCGAGCAATACGGGGATGAGTTAATCGACACAGTGTTCCGTAGCGTTCTGTTTCGAACTCCGCCGGACTGATGCCTTCCCGGCTGCCAAGACGCGCTCCGGAGCTGAGAAACACCGGACTGATAGGGACGACGGCTTAGGGCACTGACCGGTATGTTTTCGGATTTACCGATCACCATGGGATCGGTGCGTTTTCCCAGCGCGTGAACGTACCTGTCGGGCCGTCCGGACCGAGCAGCGCAACGCGCATTACCTCGCGGGATCCCTCCTCGACAGACTGCGTCCCGGCATATCCGTTGAGGTTTGTCTTGGTGAAGCCTGGGGAAACTAAGTTGACCTTGATCCCGGTTGACTCCAGTTCGACCATCATGGCCAGCGTGATTGCGTTCAGAGCCGCCTTGGACGCGGGGTAGACAGGGCCGAACATCGGGTGATAGGGGTAGGCTGGGTCCGCGTTCGACGTCAGCGAGCCGACGGCGCTCGACACATTGACGATGCGGGCGTCTGACGATTCACGGAGCAGCGGCAGCATCGCCTGGTAAACCGCAAGGACACCGAAGACGTTGGTCTCCCACACGGTGCGTACTTCATCGAGGGATGCGTTGCTCGCGCGGCTTACCTTGGCGTATTCCTGAAGGGACAAGTTGCCCTTTCCGGTGTTCGAGATAGCAGCGTTCTGAACCAATAGGTCGAGGCGGCCAAATTCCGTGCGGATGCGCTCCGCCGCGTCGGCAATCGAAACTCGGTCCGTCACGTCGAGCTGGAGCGCGATGGCGCCTTGCCCGATCTCCTTGGCTGCAGCCTCGCCGCGCTCAAAATTGCGCGACCCGACCAGCACAGTGAGGCCGTTCGCCACGAGTTCCTTTGCGACCTGAAGTCCGACTCCTTGATTGGCCCCGGTGACCAGGGCGATTCGTTTGTCCTGCATGTGTATTGCTCCTCTAGGGGTTGACGCGGGCATCCCAAATACCTAATATTTGAGTATAGACTCGCATAGGATATTATTTGAGCGTTCACTCGCATAAGTCAAGCTCTAAAAAACCCCGGGCTGTTCAGGCACCGCAACGGTCCAACGGCAAATTGCGGGTGGCCGCCATATTGGAGGCAGCGGCCGCCGTCATTGCTGAGAAAGGGTACGAAGGCGCGACTATGGCCGAAATCGCCACCCGCTCCGGCACCAAGATCGGCTCGCTTTACCGCTTCTTTCCGAGCAAGGAGAGCCTTGCGGACACGATAGTCGTGAGCGCCCGCGAGAACCTCGACGCCGTGTTCGATAGATTTGATGCCGGCGTCAATGCGCTATCCATCCGGGCTCTGGCTGACGATCTCATGGCGCTGATCTTCGAGCTGTTCACGAGGCCCGCTTTTATGAAACTTCTCGATGCGGGTCAGGAGTGGTCAGTTAAGCGGGAGGAATTCAAGAGTGCGGTGCAGCAGAGCGTCGCCGAGACGCTAATAATCCATACCCCGAACCTTTCGAAGAAGTCCGCTGGAGACATCGCTCTCGTCGTTCTGCTTAACGTGAAAGCAGTGGCAACACACCAGGCATCTTTCGGCCCCACATCTAGCGTTCCCGATGAGTTTCGCGACATGACGCGGCTCTATCTAGAAAGCAGATTGCGGCCCGGAAAAAGAGCATCCCGTCATGACGGAGAGTGATTAATACGCGCTCGTTCGGCACAGACGGTCACCGAAACGTAGACACCAACCAATAGCGGCCGCTCGAAATTACCAGGTGGTGTTCAGCAACTCTCAACGAAGCTGCCGGACGAAGTGGCCAGCGGCGCGTTCCTCGGCATGGATTTCAACCCTGTGTGGCTCCCCGGCATGGATTCGAACCACGATTCACGGCTCCAAAGGCCGCTGTCCTACCGTTAGACGACCGGGGATTGCTGCAACAGTGCGGTACCTTTAGTTTATCCTCTCGCCCGCGCACCTGCAACGCTGTTCCGTTTTCCCGTATTCCGCCCGCGCTTTACACGTCCGTCCGCATAGCCTAATATAGGGAAACAGCACACAGTGGAGGTGCGGATGGCTGTTCGATCGTTCCTGCTGGGTATGGCTGCGTCTGCTCTGGCAGTCGCGGCCACGATTCCCTCTCAACCGACTTTTTACAAAAACGTCCTGCCGGTGATGCAGAATCGTTGCCAGGAATGCCACCGGCAGGGCGAGGCTGCGCCCATGTCGCTGCTCACCTATAAAGAAGTGCGGCCTTGGGCCAAGGCCATTCGCGAGGCCGTCATCACCCGCAAGATGCCGCCATGGCCGGCCGATCCCCACTTCGGAAAGTTCAGCAACGACCGGTCGCTCTCCCGCGAAGAGATCGATACGCTGGTGGCTTGGGCCGACGGCGGCGCACGGGAAGGCGACCCCTCCGAAGCACCCAAGCCCGCGCAATTCGTGGACGGCTGGGGCATCCACAAACCCGACGCCGTCTTCGAGATGCCCAATGAATTCGCTGTGCCGGCTTCCGGGACAGTCGATTATCAGTACATCGTGATCCCTTCCGGCTTCACCGAGGACCGATGGGTGCAGGAAAGCGAAGCGCGCCCGGGCAACCGGCAGCTCGTCCATCACATCATCGCCTTCATTCGACCGCCTGGATCGAAATGGATGAAAGATGCCCAACCCGGCATACCGTTCGTTCCGGTCAAAGAAGAGAACCGCGAAAAACGGAAGCATAAGAGGGACGACGACAACAGCGGGCCGCCCGAGTTGCTGGTCGGTTTCGCCCCCGGATTGCCCCCCGGCATCCTGCGCCCCGGCCAAGCCAAGCTGGTTAAGGCCGGATCGGATTTCGTCTTCCAGATGCACTACACGGCCAACGGCAAACCAGGCGTGGACCGCAGCCGCATCGGCTTGGTCTTCGCCAAAGAGCCGCCCCAGGAGCGCGTCTACACCGTGGCGGCCTCCAACGACAAGTTCGAGATTCCGGCGGGCGACGCCAACTACGAGGTGGAATCCGATGTCACATTACAGGAGCCGGCCAAGCTGGTCGACCTGATGCCTCACATGCACCTGCGCGGCAAAGATTTCGTGTACACGGCTTTCTACCCCACTGGCGAGTCCGAAGTTCTGCTGCGTGTGCCGAAGTACGATTTCAGTTGGCAGCTTTTCTACTACCTGACCGACCAGAAGGTGCTGCCCGCCGGCACGCGCCTTCACTGCGTGGCGCATTTCGATAATTCCCCCAATAACCCGGCCAACCCCGATGCCACCAAGATCGTGCGCTGGGGGGATCAGAGCTGGGAGGAGATGATGATCGGCTGGTTCGATGTCGCCATGGCTCCGGACAAGGACCCCATGGATCTGTTCAAAGAGAAGAAGCACAACAAGAGCGGCGACTAACGGCAGGGCTAAAGAGCGGGGCTGGGAGCCCCGCGCAGGCCGGGGGCCCGCCCCACTATAATTCAAAGAGGTGCGAAAGCGAATCCTCTACGTCTGCGGCATCGTCCTGCTGGCGATTTCGGTGGCGCTGGTCGTCTGGCAGGGTTCCTTCAATTTCGGCAAATACGGGCCTGCGGACCCGGAACAAACCTTCATCTTCTGGGCCATCTCCAGCCTGATCTTCGTGCTGATGGTCACGCTCGGCTTCATGCTGGTGCGCGCGGTCGTGAAGCTGTACATCGACCGGCGCAGCGGCCGCGAAGGCTCGCGCATCCAGACCAAGCTGGTCCTCGGCGCCCTGGCCCTCAGCATCACGCCGGCCCTGTTCCTGGTGCTGTTCAGCTACGAGGTGCTGAACCGCAACCTCGACAAGTGGTTCAGCCAGCCCGCCGAAGCGTCGCATCAGACCTTTGTCCAAATCTCCGGGACCTTGCAAAACGAACTCCGCGACGAAGCCGAGTTGCAGGCTGCCTTGTTGGCGGCGCAACCCGAAACCCGTCTGCTGCTGGAACAAGGCGTGAAGACGCCCGGCTTTTTGCAGCGCTTCGCCAAGGATCAGGATCTGGCATCCGCGGCCATCATTCCGGTCACTGGAGACGCGCCGCTGGATTCGATCGGGCCATTTCCCATCCTGCCTTCGCGCGACAATCGGACCGTGCTCGCCCGGCACGCCGTCGAAATCGAGGGCGCCCTGAAGGGAACCGTCGAACTGGCTTCCCGTGTGCCCATCGACGTTACCGAAAAGCAGCGGGACATCGATAAATCGGTCCGCGCTTTCACGGAACTGGCCGGCTCGCGGCGCAACGTACG
>Ga0181535_10006676_pt1 | contig 11816 bp, 9 predicted proteins | sample PEATcosm2014_Bin_44_FD_119774 | JGI IMG/M metagenome (GOLD analysis project Ga0181535, IMG submission 119774) | Peatland microbial communities from MTU Mesocosm Facility, Houghton, MI, USA - PEATcosm2014_Bin17_30_metaG | ecosystem: Environmental > Terrestrial > Soil > Wetlands > Peat | place...
GAATGGGTGGGACCCTCGCCCTCGACCGAAAGCTATCTGCGCGCCGATCGCATTCTGGACGCCGCACGCAAGCATGGCGCAGAGGCCATCCACCCCGGCTACGGCTTCCTCAGCGAGAACGCGGATTTCGCCGCCGCGTGCGAAGCGGCCGGCATCGTTTTCATCGGCCCGTCGGCCGAGTCCATCCGCCGCATGGGGTCGAAGACCGCCGCGCGCCAGATGGCTATCGCCGCAGGCGCGCCGGTGGTGCCCGGCACTCACGAAGTGCTGGGCGGCCCCGCGGAAGCCCGCGCTTTCGCCGCGCAGTTCGGCTATCCTCTGCTGCTGAAAGCGGTGGCCGGAGGCGGCGGCAAGGGCATGCGCCGCGTGGATTCCGGCGCCGGCCTGGACGCGGCGTATCGCGACGCGGCCAGCGAAGCCGAGCGCTCCTTCTCTAATCCGGACCTGTACGTCGAAAGACTAATCGAGCGCCCCCGCCACATCGAAATTCAGTTAATGGGCGACCGTCACGGCCACATGGTGCACTTCGGCGAGCGCGAGTGTTCCATTCAGCGGCGCCATCAGAAGGTCATGGAAGAGTGCCCGTCGCCGATGGTGGCGGCGCGCCCCGGCATGCGGGAAGCCATGGGAGAGGCCGCCATCCGCGTGGCGCGCAGCGCCGGTTATTACAATGCCGGCACGGTCGAATTCCTGGTGGACGCCCACGGCGATTTCTATTTCCTGGAGATGAATACCCGGCTGCAGGTGGAGCATCCCATCACCGAGTTGGTGACCGGCCACGACCTGGTGCGCCTGCAACTGGAGGTGGCCGCTGGCGAGGAATTGCGGCTGCGCCAGGATGACATCGCGTGGCGCGGGTCCGCCATCGAGTGCCGCGTCTACGCCGAGGATCCTTACAACAACTTCTTCCCGTCGCCCGGCAAAATCACGCGCCTGACACGTCCCTTGGGCCCTGGCATTCGCATTGATGGCTGCGTCTACGACGGCTGGACCGTGCCCATCGACTACGATCCGCTGCTGGCCAAGCTGGCCGTGTGGAGCGGCACGCGGCCGAGCGCCATAGCCCGCATGTTGCGCGCTCTGCGCGAATACGACGTGGCCGGCATCCACACTAATATCACCTTTTTCCGCCAGATCCTGGAAGACGAAGAGTTTCGCGAAGGCCGGCTGCACACGCACTTTGTGGACGAATTCCTGGCGCGCCGCAAGCCCTTCGATCCGCCGCCGGATCTAGAAGCCATCGCAGCACTAGTGGCCGCATTCCACTCCACACGCAGCACCACGCGCGCGGAGAGCGCGCACGCACCGCGCAGCCGGTGGCTCGATATCGGCCGCCAGGAGGTGCTGCGATGAAGGTCTCGCTGGCGATCGAGGGCCGGGCCCGCGAAATCGACCTGGATTCCAGCGGCGCGCAGATTGTGGCCGTCGAGCCCGGCGTCTATTCGGTCCTGCTGGATGGTCGCAGCTACGAAGCGCGCATCGAGCACTCCGATGGCTGCGTCATCGTGTTTATCGACGGCCACCGCTTTGAGGTCGAGATCCGCGACCCGCGGCGCTGGTCGCGCCAGACCGGCAGGCAGGGCGTCGAAGGCCGGCTGAACGTGGCTGCGCCCATGCCCGGTAGGATCGTGCGCCTGCTGGTGGCGGCGGGCGACACCGTGGAGGCCGGCCAGGGTCTGCTGGTGGTGGAAGCCATGAAGATGCAGAACGAGATGAAGGCGCCCAAGGCCGGGCGGGTGGTTTCGCTCGCGGCCCGCGAAGGCGCCACGGTGGCGGCGGGGGATGTGCTTGCAGTGATTGAATAGGGCATCGAAACCAGCAGACGGACACACATTCGCACTGATGGTGCCCACACTTCCGCGCGATAATAGAACTTCATGCCCACGGAAACCGTGTGCCCCAATTGCGGCGGCAGCGGCTGGAAAATCATCGAACGCGCCGACCTTTCCGGCGCCGAACGTTGCGACTGCGTCTTCGGCGAGCGCGCACGCCGCCTGGAAGAAAACGCCGCCATTCCGCCGCTCTACCGCAACGCGTCGTTCGACAACTTCGCGCTGCCCCGCGACAACCCCATCGGCCACCGCGAGTTGGCCAACGTACTGCTCACCGTGAAAGCCTTCTCCCGCGAATTTCCCACCGGCAAGCACCTGGGGTTGATGCTGGTCGGCGAGCCCGGCACCGGTAAGACGCACCTGGCGGTGGCCGCGCTCCGCATCCTCATCGGGCGCGGCTTCGAGGGTCTTTTCTTCGATTATCAGAACCTGCTCGACCGCATTCGCGCCGGCTACAACCAGGCGTCCGGCTCCGCCGACCGCGAGGCGTACCGCTTCGCCCTCGACACCGAAGTGCTCCTGCTCGACGACTTGGGCGCGCACCGCGTCACCGATTGGGTCGAAGATACTGTCACCAGCATCATCACCTACCGCTGCAATAACAAGAAGCCGCTGATCGCCACCACCAACCTGCCGGACCCCGACGCCGGCAGCGTCATGATGGACCGCTCCGCGCTGGGCAAGCCGGATTACAAAACTTCTCTGGCCGACCGTATCGGTTCCCGCGCCCGCTCGCGTCTATTTGAAATGTGCAAGGTTGTGCGCATGCCCCTGGTCGAAGATTACCGGTTGCGCAGGTCCATTTGATGCGCCTGGTCCTGTTGCTGCTGACTTTCACGGCGGCGCTGCCCGCTGTGGAGCCGGCCCCGCCGCCTGAGTTCGTGCAGGCCGTCGAATTCCCCTATTACCTCTATCCGCCGACGCTGTGGGAGCGCGAACTGGTCTGGCTGAAAAACATGGGCATCCGCACGGTGGAATTCTCCATCCCGTGGAACTGGCACCAGGTGGAAGGCGGGACTTGCGATTTCACCGGCGCTACCAGCCCGCGCCGGGATCTGATGGGCTTCATCCGGTTGTTGCGCCGCCTGGAAATGCGCGCGTGGATCCGGCCCCTGCCGCCGGTGAAAGGATGGGTCAACAACGGCTACCCGGCCGGCTTTCAGCAGAGCCTCGCGCCGGTCCGCAAGTCCGCCGCCGGATGGCTGCATGCGCTCGAAGGCCAACTGGCGCCCCAGACCGAAAAGCACGGCGGGCCGATCGCCTTTGTCGAAGGCGGCGCCAGCATCGTACTGGACGCGCCCGGGCCGCCCGTACCGGTGACGGTGGTTTCCGCGCGGGACCCGGCAGCCATGACCCATAGCCGGCAGGCTCTGGCCACGACGGGCGGCGCACTGCTCTGGGAAGATGTCGAGGACGCCCTGTTCCCCGCCGGATGGGAGCGGCCTGGCGGTCCGCTCTACCGCGCCGGCGCGGTCTCCCTAAATGGAGATGAGCGGCCCACCGTGTCGGCGCTGCGCCGCAATGCGGCCCTGTTGCGGCATTGGGCGGCGCTGCTGCCCGGCATGAAACCGGAACGCGCACACCCGGTGCGGCTGGCCACCGGCAAGCTGCCGCCCGGAGTGACCGCCGTGGAATTGGTTTCCCGCGCGCCGGGCGTGGCGTCCGCCGTCAGCATCGTCAACGAAAGCCGCCAGCCGTTCCGCAACGTGGTGCGCGTGTGGGATCCTTTTGCCAAACATTCGCTCGAAATCGAAAATGTCTCTCTCGCGCCCCACGAAACCTTGTGGCTGCCCGTGAATGTCTCGCTGGGCGGCGTGGGGCTTTGCCGCGAATGCTCCGCATTTTCCAACGCCGAGCACATCGTCTACGCGACGGCGGAACTGCAGAACATCGAATTCGAAAATGGCACGCTAGCGATGGAGTTCGCGGCGCCCGCCGCGGCGGAGGCCGTGCTGCAACTCGCGCGGCGCCCCAGCGGGCCCTACCTGGCGGGCGGCCATCTGGCGGATTTCGACTTCGACGAGAAGACCATGCGCGCCCGCTTGAAGATCCCCCAGGGCAAAGGACGCGCCAACCAGGTGCGCGTGGCGCTGGCCATTGAGGCGCCGGAGCACTCCGCGTTTTTCGAGGAGGCCAAGCGCCTCATCATCGGCCGGGTAAACACACTCTCCACGTCATACTCTTCCGCGGAACTGGCCGGCCGTTCGCGCCTGCGCCTGCCGGAAGGCTTCACCGCCACGCCAGCCATCAAATCCCCATTGGAAATCGATTATGCGGTGGATGTGCCTGCCGACGCTCTGCACGGCAACTGGGCCGATCTGGCCATCGAGGGCGATGGTGTACCGCTGGGCCGCGCGCATTTGCAATTGTTCCGGCCCGCGTCGGTACACCTTGCCGAAGGCATCCGCCTGCATTTCGGCGCTGCGGCGGAACTGGCCGTCGAGCCTGCTATCATCCCCATCGACGTCACGGCGGGTCGCTCGGTGGACGTCAATGTCCTGAACAACTCTCCGGAAATCCAGACTTACTCGATCGAGCCAGCCGGCGAAGGTTTTCAGTTCCTGCCGCCTAGAGCCGAGTTGAATTCCGCCGCCACCGCAGATCGCGTGGTCACGTTTCGCGTCTTCCCCGGTGGCGTGGCTCCCGGGCTGCACGACTGGATTTTGCGCTTCTCCAGCGGCGCGAAGCTGGAGATTCCCGCCCGATTCCTGGCCATTCCGCGCGGCCAGGCAGTGGTGTGGTCGGCGGACCTGGATGGGAGCGGCGTGCCCGAGTGGGTCTTGGAAAACCAGAAAGCCCGCGCGGTGTTTTCGGCCCAGGATGGCGGCCGATGGCTGGAGTTCGTCTGGAAAGATTCGGCACCCAACGGCCTGAATGTGCTGCCGGAAAGTGGCGCATTCGCCGGCACAGGTTCGGTGGATGTACACGCCGCCGATGGCGCGCTCGAATTCACCGGCAAGGACTGGAAACGGACTGTGCGGCTGGCGGGCGCCGACGCCAGAGTCACCGTGGAACAGACTACGCCGCTGCCCGTCGAGACTCTCGAAACCGGCAAGCATGACGAAATCAGCTTCCAGGTTTCGCGCGAGTCCGCCAGCCGCGCGGTTTACACGATGGTGAAGTAGGGGGCAGCGGGTCTGGAGACCCGCTGCAGGCGTGGACGCCCGCCCCACACTAGCGTTTGCGCACGCTGAACCAGTAACGGGTGCGGCGAGCCGCTTCGGTCTTCGGGTAGCGGCTGTGGAGCAATTGGAAGGCACGCTTCACCCAGCGGTCCGTCTGGTCGTCGCCGCCACAACCGTAATGCCCGGCGCGCACCGTCAAAGACAGCGCCTCGGGCGCGCGCGGATCGTCCGGATGGGCCTCGATCCATTGCACCGTTTGGCGGGCGAGCAAGGTTGGGGCGGCCGGGGACGAAGCCAGCCGTACCTGTTCCCGTTGAGCGGTGGCACGCTGAGCCGGCGAAAGGAATCGGGCCTCGGGCGAATCGCCCTTGTACAGTAATACGAGCGGCGCGTTCATCGGCCGTTGCGCCGTATCGGCCGCACACCACCAGTTATCGCGGAAGTCATCCATCTTCGCAACGGGCGCGAGGCGACCGGCGCCCGAATCAATCCAAGGCCGCATTCCGGGATTGTTCAACATCAGCCAGGCCGCTGCGAACGCGCGCGTCTTTTCGTCCGGCGCGGCCAGGTAGCCGTCGATGTATGGCTTGAACTGTGGGGCGAGCGAGGCCAGCGCCGGCGCGATCCCGGCCGCGGTACCGGTATCGTTCAACAGGATGGACCGCACCCACACGGCGCGCGCAACTTGCAATTGCAGGTTGGGCGGCAGGCTGGAGTTTCCCGCGGCCAGCCGCAACATCGCGAGCGGCGCCTGACGATCCAGGATACGCGCGGCATCGTCGTCGAAATGCAGTTCCGGCTTGGTGGCGGGCTGCTGTCCTTCGCCCGACCCGGCTGGCAGGTAGGGCACGCCCCACGGGCCGAATGCGGTAGTGCCGGCGACGGTACGCGGCGCATAGCGAAGCAGGTCGTCCCAATCGGGCGACACTCGCATGCGCGCCGCCAGGAACAAGTTGCGCGCGGAGACCGGCATCTTGCGGCGAAGGGCCGCGTCCAGTTTGGGCCGCGCGTCGCCGGCCGACATGAGGCGCAGCCGGTGAAAGTCAACCGTCGTGAATGCGGGCGAAGTGGCGGCCACCTGCGCGGCCGCGGCCATCAACTCCCGGTCCGGTTGGTCGGCATAGGTCAACGCCGCCACCAGCCACGGCAGCGAGCGGGTGACGCGCCACTTCGCGAGGGCGTGATCGTCAGCGGTGTATTGCATGGCCGCGATCCAGTCGGCGATGTCTTCGTCCCGCGGCACATCCTTGTTGCGATTGGCATACTGGTCGAGCATCAGGCGGTAATCTTGCATCTCCCCGGCGACGCCGGTCTTTTCGGTTGCGACCGCGTGGGCGAACTCGCTCAGCGCACGCCCGGGCTGGGTGCGCGCGAGCAGGTAACGCGCCAGACCGCGGGCGCTCTCGTGCCAGGCGGCGGCATCCGGATCGGCCAACACCTTGCGCAATTGTTCCTGGGCAGCCGGAGCGGCGGCGGGATCGTCGATCATGGCTTTTCGGATGAGGGCGCGCGCCACGAGATAAGGCGCGATGCCGTGCCAGGACGAGGAGCGATCGCCGGCGATCCTCAGGAAATCCGCCGATGCTGCGTCGAACTGGCCGGCGTAGAACTCCGCTGCCGCGATCTGGTAGGCGCGATCCTGCTGCATCCAGAGCGCGGCGGTGGCCGGCAGGGCTGCGGGAATAACGGGCCCCGCCGGCCTGGGATGGAGTTGCCCCGGCTGCGGATCGGAACAGTTCGCGAAGACCTGGTCCTGCGCGGCCACCCAGGCCCTCAGATCATCATGCGAAGCGCCCGCGCGCCCGCGTTCGACCAGGTGGGCGGTAGCGTTGCGGAATGCGTCGTCGCCGCAATTCAGAAACGCGACATAGCCGGGCAGGATCTTGAGGTGGTGGATTGGAGTAGGATCGGCTGGATCGAACGACGGGGCGCCTACTTGGACGCGTGCGTCCAGCCACCCTTTGATCGCTGGGGAATCCTGGTCGAACCAGAAATAATCCGGCCCGGCAGGCTTCTCCACGAGAGCCTGCTGGTCCGCCTTGCTGAGACCAACACCGGTGAGATAGCGGTAAGCCGTCATCAGATAGATGCGCCGATACTGAGGTTGCAGGATGTCGAGCTGGCCGCCGAAAAATCGCGGCTCATCGAGCGGCTGGGCCTTGCTGGTGAACACAGTCTCGGGGATGAACGGGCCGCAGCTCGAAAGATCTTCCGGTGCGATCAACGCCCCGGCCATGATCAATGTGAGGGACAGAATCAGAATGCGCTTTGCCATTGGCTGACCTTTCGTAGCATCGCTTGCAAGTGGTCCGGCGACCATGCGCGCGGATCGAATACATAAACACGCCGTCCGGCGGGGATGCGGGCCGGCAGTTCGTCGGTTGAGACGCCCACACTGGAGCGGCATAGATCGCTGCTGAAATCGCCGCCCGCGGAGTAATGATCCGGCCCCATGCGGAACAGCATCGGTACCGCCTCGGCCACAGGCAGGCCCTCGATCCAGCCGTCGGATTCGCACCACGACGCTAACGCCGTGATCGATAGCGGCATGCGTGCGGGCAGGCGCCGCCGCAACTCCAGCAGCAGCGCGCGGTAGAAGGGGCGTTCGGAGGCCACGGCGTCGAAATCGACTTGCAGCGCGCGCACGCCGGGCAAGCCGGCGGCGTCGGCAATGGCGGCGGCTGTGCGACCCACATCGGCTCCGTATGCCGGTCGCCCCATGGCCCCACCGGTCTCCACCCGAACCACCGCGATGAGTACGGTGTTGGGTGTCACCAGGAGCGGCTGCATGCGTGGGCGCACCGACACGCCGTCCTGTCGCGGACACACCGTACGCGCCAGAAACGCGACTCCCACGGCGCGCGTGTCGAGGCAGCGCAGATCTTCGGGGCGCTCCCAAGCCCATACGAACACGCGCGGGAAGCCGGGTAACGGGTCCGGACGGCGGACGCACGCCGCCAGCAGCAGCAGCAACGGGATCAGCGCGGCAGTACGGTGCAGGCGCATGCGTGGCAGGACACTACAGTTTTCGTTCCAAACATGCGCGGTCGTACAATGGGTTTGTCTCGATGAACGCCCGCCCCACACTCTTTACGCTGGCCAGGGTACTCGACGAAGAGGGCCTGGAAGCCATTATGATCGGCAATGCGGCGGCCGCGCTGCACGGGGCGCCGGTCACGACCCTGGATTTCGATTTCCTGTTCCGGAAGACTCCCGGCAATCTGCGGAAACTGAAGGCGGTAGCCAAGAGCCTGGGCGCCATGCTCCTGAGACCTTACTATCCGGTCTCCGATCTGTTTCGCATCGAACGGGATGAGGATTCGCTGCACGTCGATTTCATGAGCCGGATCGATGGAGTGCGGTCGCTGGCCGCCCTGCGCAGCCGCGCTGCGCGCATCGATTTTGGCGGCCATGTGTTGGTGGTCGCGGACTTGGCGGATATCATCAAGAGTAAGAGGGCGGCGGGGCGGCCGCGGGATCGCGCGGTGCTGGAGATTCTGGAGAAGGCGCTGGATGAACGGAAAAAAAGCGGGAATGACCAAGCGTGAGGCTTTGGAGCGCGAAAGCGACCGGGTGCTGCGCGATCGAATCCGCCGGCTGTTGGCAAAGCCGCCCGAAGAGCGGACACACTTTTTGCGCAAGCGCATTGGGTTCCGGGCTTCGTGTTTGTGACCGCCTGAGCGAACCGCAATCGCGCCTTTGGATGTACAATCGGCAATAGCGGTGAAGGAGGCTAACATGCAAAGCCGACACGTGCTACTCGGTTCGATTCTGGTTCTTGCGATGGGCGCTTTTGCGCAGGATTCCTCGCACAGCAGCGTTAGCGGGGGCGTCTTCTCCGGATCTGCCCACTTCAGTGCGGCGCCGCTGGAGCTACACGGGCAAACGGTCGCCGGAGCTCCATATTCCGCAGAAGAAATCTCCAGCATGGTTCAGACCTTGGCAGATGGCACCCACATCACCCGCACGATCCCAACCCACAAGGTCTATCGCGATTCGGCCGGCCGCACCCGGACGGAGCGGTCGCTAGGGGCCACCGTCGAAAGGAAGCAGAGCGTCGATGTGCCGGTGATCGTCGAGATTACCGATCCCGTGGAGCACGTGAAATACACGCTGGATACAGTGAATAAGGTCGCGCACAAGCAGGCCGCAGCGCGCACCGCACTCCGCGCCGCGCCTGCCGGGCCCGGCGCTCCGACTACAGCGCGCGCCGTTCCATGCCCGGTGCTCAACGATTGCGCCCGCGAGGGTCCCAAAGTCGCGGTCGAGAGACTCGGCAGCCGGACTGTGGAAGGCTTGCTGGCCAGGGGAGAGCGGCGCACCACAGTGATTCCAGCCGGTTTCGAAGGCAACGACAGGCCGGTAACGGTGGTGAGCGAGAACTGGGTATCGCCGGAGCTGAAGATCACGGTGCTTTCTACGGTCAACGACCCGCGCAGCGGAGAGTCCACGCGGAAACTCGTCAACATCGACCGGAGCGAGCCGGATCCCAGTTTATTCCTGCCTCCCGCCGATTACACGGTCGTCGAAGAAAAAGGGGATTTCATGATAAAGTGGGGTTCTGAAAACTAGGGTAGCGGGGCGGCCTGAGAGGCCGCCGCAGGCTGAGAGCCTGCCCCACTTTTCAGTGGTCGCGCTCGGTGATCAGTTCCGTCACGCTGTACAGCGCGCGCTGATAGGGTGATTCCGGGAACTCGCCAATGATCCCGCGCGCCTTCTCCGTGAAAGCCTGGGCGCGCTCCTTCACTCGCGCGATGCCCTGGTAGCGTTCGACCATGGCCAGAATTTGCGGGAACGGCACGCGATCATAGTTGCGGTCGCGCAGGATGGTTTCCACGCGGCGGCGCTCCTCGACGGATGCCTGCTCCAGCGCGTAAACCAGCGGCAGTGTGACTTTGCCTTCGCGCAGATCGTTACCCACCGGCTTGCCAAGCACGGTTTCGCGCGAGGTGAAATCGAGCAGGTCGTCCACAAGCTGGAACGCCATGCCCAGGTTCCAGGCGTAATCGCCCAGACGTTCTTCGGTCTGCGAATCCGCGCCGGAGACCAGCGCGCCCAGCTTCGCGCAAACCGAAAACAGACAGGCGGTCTTGCGGTCGACCAGTTCCATGCAATCGGCTTCGGTGACCGCGATGCGGCCGATGCGCTCGAGCTGCAGCAGTTCGCCCTCGACCATCATCTGAGTCAGCCCGATGAGCAGGTCCAGCACGTGGAAGTTGCGCTCGCGCAGCGCCACCTGGAACGCTTCCATGTAAAGCCAGTCGCCCGCCAGCACCGAAGTATGGTTGCCCCACTGAGCGTTGGCCGAAGGCCGCCCGCGGCGCGTGCGCGCGTCGTCGATCACATCGTCGTGCACCAGCGTGGCGGCATGGATGATCTCGACCACCGCGCCCAGATGGATGGCGCTGTCGCAGGCGCGCCCTTCGGGCCCGATCAGCTTGGAGGCCAGCAGCAACAGCGATGGCCGCAACCGTTTGCCGCCGCTCTCCTGAAGATACTGACCGATCTGGGTGACGACCTCCACCGACGCGACGGTCTCCAGGCTGATCTCCTTTTCCACGCGCTCCAGATCGTCGTGGATCAGGTCGAAGATCTCCTTGCCGGTGATGACTTGCCCGAGCTTGCCCAGGTTCATTGGAAGTTACAGTTTAGCAGCAGCCGTTCGAAGTTCGCAGTGGTCACCTCGGCGATGCGCTTGGGCGGTGCGCCGCGGACTTCGGCCAGCCGGCGCGCGGTCTCCACCATAAAGGCCGGCTCGTTGCGTTTGCCGCGCTTGGGGACCGGGGCGAGATAGGGCGCGTCGGTCTCAATCAGCAGGCGGTCTTCGGGCGCGAGGCGGGCCGCTTCGCGCAGCGCCTCCGCCTTGGGAAACGTGAGGACGCCGCCGAAGCTCAGATAGAAGCCGAGATCCAACGCCTGGCGGGCTTCCGCCGGGCCGCCGCTGAAGCAGTGCATGATGCCGCGGCCGGACCAGTGCTCGCGCAACAGCAGCAGGGTATCGTCCCACGCCTCGCGGGTATGGATCACGATGGGCTTCCCTGCCCTGGCCGCCAACTGCAATTGCGCTATGAAGACGTCGCGCTGCACGTCGCGCGGCGAGAAATCGTAATGGTAGTCGAGGCCGATCTCGCCTATGGCGAGCACTTTGGAATCGGCAACCAGCGCTTCCATGGCGGCGAAAGTTTCCGGCGTGGCCTTGGCGGCATCGTGCGGATGCACGCCCACGGTGGCGTAGATGAAGGCGTGCTGGCGGGCCAGGCGCAAGGCGGCTTCCAGGTCCGGCGGACCGCTGCCGGTGCCGATGGCCAGCATGCGCTCGACGCCGGCCGCCAGCGCCCGCTCGATCACCTGGTCGCGGTCGGGGTCAAACTGCTTGTCGTCCAGATGGCAGTGCGAATCGGTTAGTCTCATTTGCTGAAAGGGAGCAGGGGGCGGCCTGGGAGGCCGCCGCAGGCCGAGGGCCTGCCCCACGTATTACTTGAGGCGCGCCCCGATGGGAACGTCCTCCAGAAAGCCGGCGAGCACCGGCTTGCCGCCTTCGATGGAACCCGCCACAATCATCCCGTTGGATTCGATGCCGCGCAGCTTGCGCGGTTGCAGATTGGCCACGATCACTACTTTGCGGCCGATCAACTGCGCGGGCGGATAGGCTTCGGCGATGCCCGCCACGATGGTGCGCGGCTGCGCTTCGCCGATATCCACTTTTAAGTGAAGCAGCTTATCGGCGCCCTTAACCGGCTCGGCGGACAGCACTTGGCCGACGCGCATATCGACCTTGACGAAGTCGTCGATAGCGATACGCTCCGACACCGGTGCGGCGGCGGGCGTCCCGGGCTGGGGCGCTTTGCCAAGCAATACA
>Ga0181535_10006677_pt1 | contig 11813 bp, 8 predicted proteins | sample PEATcosm2014_Bin_44_FD_119774 | JGI IMG/M metagenome (GOLD analysis project Ga0181535, IMG submission 119774) | Peatland microbial communities from MTU Mesocosm Facility, Houghton, MI, USA - PEATcosm2014_Bin17_30_metaG | ecosystem: Environmental > Terrestrial > Soil > Wetlands > Peat | place...
GGATTCCTGATGTTGTCGGCAAAAAGCATCACGGACATCCCGGATGCATCTGTCTGGCGCTCCCAGCCGATTTCCTGGTGAAGACCGCGTTCGAGTGCCAACTCGCCATTCCTCAACGCGATGGGAGGCAGGTAGTCATCTGCCTGCGAGCCACTGTCTGTGTGCCGGGTAGGCATGATCGTGGTCATCCGATATTGGATGATCGAGGCACCATCGCGCCAGCCGAACGAAGCATACGGCAAGGCGGCAACCACCGTGTTTGGGGAGTCTTGGCTGAATCGCGCGATCACCTGTTCGGAGCCGACCTCGCCTTCGAATTCATCGCCGAGGTTCAGGTTCTCCGAGGTGCGCATCGCGGCTTCATCCAGACCGCCAGCATTCACACCGTTAAAGCCGGGGCCTTCGATTTCAGGCCGGATCGCAATGGCTGCCAGCGACTGGACGGACCCAGCAAAACCAAGATCCTGGCGGAAGCCCAGCATCGACTCCATTCCGGCATCGGTGCCCGGAGCGAAGTCAACGCGAGCCAGCAACTCGCGGCTATCCGAAGGAGTGTTCTCTATGGATGCGGTGAGACGTTCGCCACTTTCACCGAAGGTCCCCTGGTTGCCTGTGGCCATCAAGCGCGCCTTGAGCTTGGGCTGAGAAGCGGTGCCGTCGGAAACAACAAGCAGCGGGCCGTCCTCAAGCCAGCGTAACAACGGGCGATTCGCGGCCGAACGCAACGTCCATGCCCAGTCGTCCTTTTGCGCGTTGGCAGCGCGGGGTTGGGCCGGCAACCACTGCATCACTTCATAAAGGGTGCTGAGGGTGAGATTCACGATAGTCTCGCGACGGACGTGGACATTTTCACGCAGCGATGGCAAAAAGGATGTCCCCATGGCCTTGACCGCGTAGCGGCCCGGGACGATAGAAGGAATGGTGAACTTACCTCTGTCGTTCGTGTAAACAATGGCGAGAATACTGAGGTCTGGACGCAGCAGCTGCACGACCGCGCCGATCTGGGGCACTCCGGCGGAGTTACGCACCACGCCTGAAATAGATCCAGGAGCAGCCCCCAACAACGGAACGGCGCCCAGAGCAATCAGCGCGACGAAGAAGGCGAAATGAAGCCTGCGCATCATCACTCGTTTTGGTAAACCGGCGGCGTCCCTGGCAGACCTGTTCCTGAAAAATCCCGCGCGAGCTTGCCGATCTGAAGCCGGATCGCTCTGTTGCGCACGATACATACTATTCCACGACAAAAGGTGCCGATTGCGCAATCTCTTGTTTTGAGATTTCGTCATTTACCTGAATCGTTACCTTGTACTTTCCGGGTTGAAGACCAGCCAACGGGAATGAGTTCTCTACAGTAATCTGGTCGCTGTGCGCGCCCAAGTCCTTTGAATCCACTTCCTTTTCCAAGAGAACGTTGTTGTTGACGAAGTCGACGATGCGGTAAGTTACCTTCGCTTCATTACTCTTGGTGGCCTCATTGATGCCGAGGTTATACACCTGCATCCAGAAATTGAGCTGCTGGGCGCGTTTGAAACTGACCGGTGTAGCCGGATTGGCGCTCACGCGCGGCCGGATAAATGTATTGCTGATGACGAAATTGCCACTTCCGATCGAATGCGAATCGACGGGATTCATCTGGTCGGCAAGGATCAGCGTTGAGGTGGCCAGTTTCTCGTCGTGATACTCGGGCACTTCTATTGCTCGGCCATAGACGCCAACGTGATCCGGATTATTCACATCCTTGATCGCGATATCGAGGCGGTAGAGACCAGGCAGCAACGGTACTGCCTTCCAGTAAACCGACTGACGATCCAATGACTTTTCGAGCAGTTCGGCCGGTTGCTCCACCTCGACTGTGTCCTCAAAGGTCTGCACGGTCTTGTGAGTAATAGTAGTGACCTTGCCCAGAATATTCACCACGCCCTTCGCGACTCCGTCCTTGGTCACGAAGGTGACATCGCGGTTCTTCATCTGGATGGTGATGGGAACGAGCACCGTGTTTTCGGTCACTTTGACAAAGTCGGTGCGGACATCGAAGGGAAAGATCGGGCCGGTGATCAGCTTGTGCTCGGAGATGAAGTTATCGAGATCCTTGAATTTGATGGGAGGCGGTGCGAAGAGCTTGGAAGCAAGTTCGATGCGGTCGAATTCTTTCGAGGACTGCGAAGAAGAAAGAGGACCCGTGCCAAGGTTCTCAAATCCCCCCTTGAATCGGTCGGCCTTCTTGGCCATCCCCATCTCTTCCCATTGTGTGGCGCCCATGCCGGGAACGTGGAGCAACGCGTCCTTTTCCCCGCGGTCGATCGTGAAGTGATAGTCGCCGCACATGCATGTATCGACAAACTCAATATCAATGTTGTCGCCGATGCCCTCTAAATAGCGGTAATGCCAAACCTCGAAGGGAAACGTGGAGGTCTCGCCGCCGCCCTCATCCATGGGCCGCTGGTAGCTGCCTCCTGAAGGGTGCGAATCAACCGAGTCGGGCGCACCGAAGGCAATGTAGATGTGCCCACGATCCGTCTTCCAACCGGGTTTGCCGGCAGCATAGTGTTCATTGGCGTAGGCGATACGCCTGTAATGCTCTTCGCGAAATTCGTTGTCGGGTGAGTCGGGGTTTGGATTGCGGCGAAGCCAAAACTGCTCGATAAAGGCGTCCCGCTCTTCGTCGTTGCCAAGGTTTCTGAAGGCCTTTCGCTCTTCATCTGAGATGATGTAGGCGACATCCTGGTCGAGCCAGGACTTATAGGCTCCTTTCAACTCCTGCCGCACAGCCCTTTGGGCTTGAATCTGCTCCCTATCGCTGCGCGATCGTTTGAGGGGGTCGAAATCCTGATCCTGCCCTGCGGGTTGTGCTTGAGTGGGCTGATCGCCGGATTGGGCTCTAAGACCAGCCGCGGGCACAAAGACAAAGCCGCAACCAAGCGCGAAACATAGGAAGGTACGACGGTTATACATCATTGCCTCAAAGATACTCCTGCGATCCCCTTATTTTACGAGTCTCAACGGGTCGGAGCAAGGATTTGCATGAGGCCGCCCTACCATTGGACGGAATGGCTCCGGAAAGGTAACCCGAGGATCGACTTACCCCCTGGTCTTACCCCTTTGTCCAATTGCGATTAGGAAGCGATTCTGAGACCATACAGATTAGCCACTCGTCAAGAGAAACAGAACCATGCCCAAACTCCCAGTTTCTGCGGATCTCCGGGTTCCTGCGGATGAATGAGTGGCCCAAGGGGACGTGCGGCTCATTTCCGAGGGATTAGCCCGCTAAAACCAAGGCAAACTGCATTTATGCCGAGGCACCGGAACGAGTACTCAGGAAACCGGGAACTGCAAGCGAAAGCCTTGCGTAGACTAAACTGGGAGAAGCCTGGAGCAGCCAACTCAAATGAAAAAGATTCTCTTAATTGCTCTTGCCATCATTGTGACCGGCGGACTCGTTGCCTTCATGGTCTACAAGCAGCAGTCCGGATATACCAAGGTGCTCACCGCAAAGCTCGCGAAACAGGATCTGGCCACCGTAGTCAGCGGTACGGGCCAGATCAAGCCGACAACTTATGTCAACGTCGGCGCCAATGTGATGGGTCGCGTGACTCACTTCTATGTAAAGGAGGGCGACAAGGTTAAGAAGGGCGAAACTGTCGCCACCATTGAGAATGTTCAGCAAGCCGCCAATGTTGCCGGCCAGGAAGCAGCCATCTCCGCTGCCAAGACTGACATCGCCTCCTACATCGCCGCGGAAAAAACCGCCGAGGCCAATGTCGAGTTCCACAAAGCAGATCTCGAACAGAAACGCCTCGACTGGGAGCGCGCCCAGGGCCTTTATGCCGCCGGCATCATGGCCAAGCAGGACTTCGACGCCAAGAAAGCAGCTTACGACACTGACTTGGCTTCCTTGGGCCAGGCTGTCGCCGGGCTGAACCAAGCCAAAGCGCAGACCGATTCCCAGCGTGGGCACCTGGGAACGCAAGTAGCCACCCTGCGAGCCAATCAGGACATGCTCAACAAAACCATCGCCATCGCGCCCTTTGACGGCATCGTCACCAACATGCCGGTCAAGGAGGGCGAGACCGTCGTCACCGGCATTCAGAACACAGCCGGCTCTACTTTGATGACACTGGCCGACATGAGCGTAATCACCGCAGAAGTCAAAGTGGACGAGACCGACATCGTGAACATCAAGATCGGCCAGCCCGCAGACGTCACGGTAGACGCCATTCCGGGAAAGGTGTTCAAGGGACATGTCACACTGGTAGGAGATCAGGCGCTGTTGCGCTCCACCGGTGTCGCAACATCGCAATCGACAACCGGCACAGAAGAGGCAAAGGATTTTAAGGTCGTGGTCACTTTGGACACACCTTCCGATGAGCTGCGGCCTGGGCTCTCGACCACGGCAAAGATCACCACGGCGAAGAAGTCCAACGTGCTATCGCTGCCGATTCAGGCTTTGACGATGTACGCGCCTCCGGCTCCCGGAAGCAATGGCAAAGTTGAGGCGGCTTCCACATCGACTCCAAGTGCGACCGCCCCCGCGAAGCAAGGCGTTTTTGTAATCGAGAAGGATGCGCACGGCAGGCAGCGTGCGAAGTTCGTCCCGGTCACCACGGGAATAACGGGAGCGACCGATATTGAAGTGCTGACAGGATTGAGCGCCGGCCAGGAAGTTGTCACGGGACCTTACAAGACCTTGCGCGTCTTGAAAGACGGCGCGCTGCTGAAAAAGGACACCGAGAAACCAGTCACTCCGGCAAATGGGAATTCCTGATCGTCTCGCAGTTCAGGCAGTCTCATTGTTCAGACAGGCGCAGGGACAGCTGCACAGTTGGGCCAGCCCCTCGAAGTGTAACCGGACTTTCGGCAGCAGGGAGAGGATGGGATTCGGATGGCTGTGGAGAGCATGAGGATGACCGAGGTCGACACGCAACAGGTTTCACCGCCCCAGAGCGACGTAATCGTCGTCGAGGATCTTTGGCGCACATATGACATGGGCTCGGAGCAACAGGTGCAGGCCCTGCGCGGCGTCTCTTTGCGCATCAAGCACAACGAATACGTTGCCATCATGGGTCCGTCCGGATCGGGCAAGTCGACACTCATGAATCTGATCGGCTGCCTGGACACGCCTTCAAAGGGCAAATACTGGCTGAACGGTCAGCTGGTAAGCGAGTTGGACGACGACGAGCTTGCCAGAATCCGCAATAAGGAAATCGGCTTCGTATTTCAGACCTTTAACTTGCTGGCGCGCGCCAGTTCGCTGCACAACGTGGAGCTGCCGCTGATTTACAACGGCACGCCCGCGGCAGCGCGCATTGAGCGCGCCAAGGAATCGCTCACCAATGTTGGCCTCGAAAGTCGCATGTATCACAAGCCCAATGAGCTCTCCGGCGGACAGCGACAGCGCGTCGCGATCGCTCGCGCACTGGTGAACAGCCCCTCCATCATTCTGGCCGACGAACCCACAGGAAATCTGGATTCGAAGACCGGCATTGAGATCATGGCCCTATTCGACACGCTGCACGCCAAGGGCAACACCATCGTTCTGGTCACGCATGAGCCCGATATTGCCGACTACGCGCATCGCGTTGTGCATATTCGCGACGGTCAGATTTTCTCCGACGAACCGTCGAAGCGCTTTCGCAAAGACGCAGCGCGCGTGTAAGCATCGAGCCGTTCAGTCCGAGCCGGGAGATGAATTCTCCCGGCTCATGTTTTTTGGTGATAAGGCCGATGAACGTGCTGACGGTCGTGTTGAGCCGACCGGGGCTGCGGAGGCAAGGCACGCTGATGGCAATGCATACTGCCCCTCAAATTCAATCGAGCGCACCTGTTTCTGATCCCCCGCATCTCGAACTCGAGGCGCAGGTCGTCGCCCAGATGGTGCGGATTAACTCGGGTTGGCGCAAGCTTCTTTTGCAAGCCGAGGTGGTTGCGCCCCATTTGCAACTCGCTTCCATCGAAGGTGAAAACGGGTCTGGAAAACAAACGCTCGCTCGATTCCTCCACAGCCGGTCGCCCCTTTCGAAATCGACTTTTCAGCGCCACGATGCGCGCGAGTGGCTCGTAACGGAGGCGGACCCAGCGATGCTTGCTGGATTCATCTATCTCGATCGCGTCGATCTGCTTGCATCACCCGGCCAGGGATTGCTGCTGGGAGTGTTGAAAGCGATGCAGGATCGACCGCCTGGCCGTGCGGTTCTCTTGGCTTCCTCGGAAGTCTCGTTGCGGCAAATGGCGGGACAGGGGCTTCTAATGCCCGACCTTGCTTTTCGATTGACCGCGGTGCGCTTTGCCGTACCACCGCTGCGGCAGCGCCGAGAGGATATTGCCCCGTTGGCACAAGAGCTGCTGTCCCGCATTTGCGCGCGCTATCAGCAGAGGCCTGTGACGTTGGGTCCCGGCGCGCTTGCACGCCTGTTGCAGCACAATTGGCCTGGGAACATCCGCGAATTGGCGAGCGTGCTCGAGGCTGCTTTGCTTGAAGCTGCGAATGGCATGATTCGTCCGGAAGATCTGCTGCTAACTTCCGATATCGAGATCGGCAAGCCGGCGCAAAATGCGCCCCCCCGCCTAGAGAATCTCGCCCTCGATGCCGTCATTCACAATCATGTGCAATATGTGCTCGAGATCAATCACGGGAACAAGCTGCGAGCGGCACGCCAACTTGGCATCAGCCGTTCGACGCTCTACCGCATCCTCGGGAATGAAACCGTCTTGACGCACTGAAGATCCGTCCGCCGCTGGTCTGAGTCATCCGCGAAGAAGAAATTGCCCCTGCAGGATTGTCCTCCCGAGGAATAAAGGACCCGTAGAATCTGGGCCCCACAAAAACTGGGATCTGTGCTCTACACTCGATGCAACAGCATCTGCGCGATTTTCTTGCGTCGAGGTATTTCCCTTTGAAAAAACTTCTCTTCCCGGCCTTGGCTGCTCTTGGCCTCTTCTTGTCCACTGGACAGCACGCGCTGTGGTCCCAAACATCGATCGCTCCCATGGAAGATCGCCGCAAAGAGCTGAACGAACTCTTTCACGAGTACTGGGACGCAAATCTGGAGAACTCACCCGAGTTCGCTTCAACGATCGGAGACAGTCGCTTCAACGACAAAATCAGCGACGTCTCCGTGAAAGCCTTCAACAACTGGCTGGCTACGGAACAGATCTTTCTCATGCGCCTCGCGGCGATCGATCCCACGGGATTGACGGATCAGGAGAAGACCAGCAGGGACTTGTTGCTGCGCGATCTGGCACAAGATCAGGAGGCCGCGGAATTCAAGGAGTGGGAGATGCCTGTGAGCCAGATGGGCGGCATCTATTCTGACTACCCGCAGCTGGTAGCTCAGCTGAATTTCGCCACAGTAAAAGATTACGACGATTGGATCGCGCGTCTGCATGCAATTCCGAAAGCCTTTGAACAGACCACGACGAACATGTCGATCGGGATGGACGATCATCGTGAGCCACCGAAGTCTCTGCTGGAAAAGGCTCTTGATCAAGTGAAGGAACTCGCCAACCAAAAGCCGGAAGATTCCCCACTCGCCATGCCGCTAAAGAAATTTCCGGCATCGATCGCCGCCCCTGAGCAGGAGCGCATTAAGGCGGAGATGCTGCGCGCGCTCAGCAGAGAAGTGCTGCCAGCCTACCAGCGTTTCGCGCGTTTTCTCGAAGTAACTTACATCCCCGCCGGCCGTGACGATCCCGGCATCTGGGCGTTGCCCGACGGGGCGAAGTACTATCAGTTCCTCATTCGCCGTACCACGACCACGGACCTGACCGCCGACCAGATTCATCAAGTCGGGCTCGATGAAGTGAAGAAAGACGAAGCCGAGATGCTGGCAATCGCGCAGAAGCTCGGTTTCCAGGATCTGAAGACCTTTCAAGCGAGTCTGAAAGACAATCCAAGGATGCATCCCACGTCAGGCGAGGCTTTGCTCGATGCGTACCGCAAAGACCTGGCTCCCATGCAGGCCAAGCTGCCGCAGTTGTTCGGACGGCTCCCAAAGGCCCCATTCGAGGTGGCAGCTGTCCCTGCGTATCGGGAAAAGACTGCGCCTGCTGCGTACTATGAGCCGGGCACTCCCGACGGCAGCCGGCCTGGGAGACTGCGCATCAACACCTACAATGCAACCCAGCGCAATCTGTACGACGCCGAATCCATTGCGTATCACGAAGGCATTCCCGGTCATCACCTGCAGATTTCAATCGCGCAGGAACTTGAGGGTTTCCCTCAGTTCAGGAAGTTTGAGTTTTACACTGCCTACGCCGAAGGTTGGGGTTTGTACGCCGAGCGCTTGGGAAAAGATGTCGGGTTCTACCAGGACCCCTACTCCGACTACGGACGGCTTGAGGGCGACATCTGGCGCGCAATTCGCCTTGTGGTGGATACCGGAGTGCACTCAAAACACTGGACGCGGGATCAGATGGTGCAGTTCTTCCATGACCATTCGGGGATCGACGAGACAAACGTGCAGGCCGAGACTGATCGATACATCGCGTGGCCCAGCCAGGCGCTTGCCTACAAGGTCGGCCAGTTGAAGCTTCTGGAACTGCGTGACCGCGCGAAGAAAGCGCTGGGTGATAAGTTCGACATTCGCGGCTTTCACGACCAGGTGCTGGACTCCGGAGGTTTGCCGCTCGATGTCTTGAGCGCACGCATAGACGCCTGGATTGCGAGCCAGAAATAGCTCCCAGAGCCCGTCAGCACTCCGATTCGGCTAACGCCAATTTACGGCGTTGCAGCAAGCAATACGCGTATTCTTGATGGTTGAACGATCACTCTCATCCAGGACAAAGGAAAGAAATGACCGAGATCGCTGTTGAGGCCACCGAGGTTCCTGCGCAGTTGCCCCACGTTCGCGTCGCTGTGCTCGGCGCCGGAAAAATGGGCGGCATCCTGGTGCAGGCCTTCCTGAAGAACAACCTGTTTGCCCCAGACCAGATTCACGCCACGGTGGCGCATGCGGAGAAAGCTATCGCGCGCAGCGCGCAGTGGGGCGTTGACGTAAGCACCGACAATCTCGCCGCCGCGCAGCAGGCAGACTTGATTCTGGTGGGTGTGAAGCCCTTCCAGGTGCCTGACCTGATTGCCGAGATTCGTCCTGCTCTAACCGGCAATACCACGCTGGTGTCGTTTGCAGCGTCGGTCAAGACACGTGCCATTGAAGATGGCGCCGGCTTGGAGATTGGCGTGATCCGCGCCATGCCCAACACGCCATCGGCGCTGGGTGCGGGCGCCGCAGGCTTGTGCCGCGGGCGCTTCGTGAAGCCGGAACAAATGGAGCTGGCGCAGCGGATTTTTGAAACCGTGGGTCGCGTTGTCGTGGTCGACGAGAAACACATGGACGCAGTGACGGGACTCTCGGCTTCTGGTCCGGCTTACATCTACATCATTATTGAAGCGCTGGCCGAGGCGGGTGTGAAGGTTGGGTTGCCTCGCGACATTGCGACACAATTGGCCGCGCAAACCGTCTTTGGCGCGGGCAAAATGGCTCTCGAAACCGGCTATCATCCGGCCCTGCTCAAAGACGAAGTAACCACGCCCGCGGGATGCACCATCGACGGCATTCTGGAACTCGAAGAAGGCGGCCTTCGCGTCACACTGATTAAAGCCGTGATGCGAGCAACACAGCGCGCCAAGGAACTCGCAGCGGGCTAAGTCAACAGAATTGCCGATTCAACGCCCATCTTGGCTGCCACAATACATCCCGGAATTGCAGGGGCTCCGCGGAGTTGCGGTTCTCGCCGTTGTCATCTACCACTGCCACCCGCGCCTGCAGGGCACGTGGATAGGTTACGCCTCGCTGTGGGGCTGGGCAGGCGTCAATCTCTTCTTCGTCCTCTCCGGTTTCCTAATTACATCCGTCCTGCTTGAGGCGCGCGAGAAGCCGCACTACTTCCGCAATTTCTATGCGCGACGCGCGCTCCGCATCTGGCCCGTCTATCTGCTGGTGCTCGCACTCTGCTACGCGAATGCACCGTGGTTCATCGGCCTCCCGGTGCTAACTGCGATCAAGACTGCTCCGTGGTGGGCCTACATGCTCTTCCTGCAAAACCTGTTTCATCTCGCACTGCCACCAGCTATCGGACAAACCTGGTCTCTAGCTATAGAGGAGCAGTACTATTTTGTCTGGGCACCAGTGGTTCGCTTCTTGCGCATTCCTTGGATGCTCGTTGTCGTCCTTGCCGCTGCGCTGATCGGTTGTCCACTCCTGCGCATGGCCCATCCAGCCTGGTCCAATCCGACACATACTTTGATTCATCTAGATGGGATCGCGCTTGGAAGTTTTCTGGCGCTTGGACTCTACACGATTGAGTGGACTCGCAAAGCTTGGCTCTGGCTGGGACTCGGCAGCTTCATTGCTGGATTCGTAGCCGCCGCCACAATCGCAGGCGGAACGGCCTTCCTCGATTCCGCGCTAGCGTTGGCCTTTGGCGGAGCCGTTCTCGCGGCTATCGCAAGTACAGGCGCGCGCAATCCGCTGAATGCCGTCCTGCGTCGTGGTCCGCTGGCTTTCTACGGCCGCATCAGCTACGGCCTCTACATGATCCACATCATGGTTTTCATTTTCTTCGGCTGGTTCGATCTGAAGATGGATCCATATGGGACAACTGGCAATCTCGCGATTGTGGGCTTCCGGCTAGCCGTATCCACAGCATGTGCGACCGCGCTCTGGTATGGCTTCGAGAGGCAGATCCTGAAGCTCAAGCGCTACTTCTAGTATCAGAGCAACTTAGCCGATCCAGCTTGGCCGGAATGGTTCAGAATCGGCAAGTCACTTCGCACTACAGCCAGCGCCCGACAATCACAAGCAGTGTCAGGCAAAACAGCGCCAACATGGGTGCCGCTGGTTTCTTGTGGCGAACGTAATAGATGGAAACAGCCAGGGTAAGAATCGCAAGTCCGACGGCGGCCAGCCCCGGAAGCAGGTCCGTCTGCCGCAGAACGAGCGGCAACACCAATCCCAGCGCTCCGGCAATCTCCATGATGGCGATCGCATAAGCCATCCTGGGCGGCAGTTCATGGGCTCTGCCAGTCGGTCCAGTCTGTGGCTGGTTAGGCCGTTGAAAGGCAAATATCTTGCTGAGCCCTGCGAATAGGAATACTCCCGCAATGAGAATCTGTGCGAATCTATCCAGATCGTTCATAGATACACCTGCTTCACTTCTTTCGGCCCCGCTCATAGATGCAAAAGCATGAATTTGGACCGCGACGCCAGAAAAGCGCACACCAGAGATAATGGAAAGATAAAGATTGCATAATTAAAATGTCAAGATAATTGCGATCTTTCGCGCGCAATCTTCCCGATCCAAGCCCACCGTCCCGCGTTGATTGCGCGCAAAGATATCGTTCCACCTGCTGGTCCGTCGCCCCCACCCAGTTGTGACTCGAATCACCCACGGCATTAACACACGGCTGCTACGCTTGAGTGTGCAGTACTCCTTCCCCGAGGTGTCCCCATGACCAACGCGACTGCCGAATTGACCGGAACAGAAGCAAGAAGCAACGGCCCTCTGAGTCCGGACGTGCTCGCAAAGATGAATGCTTACTGGCGAGCTGCGAATTATCTTTCCGTCGGCCAGATTTATCTAAAAGACAATCCCCTGATCGAGCGCCCGCTGACGCTGGACGATGTGAAGCCGCGTCTGCTGGGCCACTGGGGTACAACGCCGGGGTTGAACTTTCTCTATGTGCACTGGAACCGGCTGATCCGCGAACGCAATCTGAACATGATCTACATCATTGGACCGGGACACGGTGGGCCCGGCCTGGTGGCGAACACCTATCTCGAAGGTTCCTACACGGAGATTTATCCTCACATCGAGCA
>Ga0181535_10006680_pt1 | contig 11810 bp, 12 predicted proteins | sample PEATcosm2014_Bin_44_FD_119774 | JGI IMG/M metagenome (GOLD analysis project Ga0181535, IMG submission 119774) | Peatland microbial communities from MTU Mesocosm Facility, Houghton, MI, USA - PEATcosm2014_Bin17_30_metaG | ecosystem: Environmental > Terrestrial > Soil > Wetlands > Peat | place...
ACAAAAAGGCAACACTCAAGGGGGGCGCTTCAAGCGTCCCCCTTGGTGTTTCTGGGGAAGGAATAGACTTGATGGGAAGGGAACGAGTGATGAATCAATGACACGACGCCGCTGGATTGCCGAACATTGGGATGAGGCCACAGCATCGATAACAGGCGCGCAGGCCGCGCACATGGCGCGTGTTCTGCGCGCGCAGCCGGGTATGGAAGCGGACGTGGTTGCGGGCGGCCATGTGTTTCACGCCGAGGTTGCCGCGGTGTCACCGGATGAGGTTCGCTTCAACCTTGTTGCTGAAGTTCAGGCCGATCCGGCGCTGCCGGTGACGCTGGCGGTCGCTGTGTATAAATTTGATCGCATGGAGTGGGCGATTGAGAAGGCAACTGAACTCGGCGTCTTCGCTGTGGCTCCCGTGATCGCGCAACGGACGGAGAAACACTTGGCGCAAGCGGCTGAAAAACGCGCCGAACGTTGGCGGCGGATTGCGCATGAGGCAGCGCAGCAGTCGCGCCGCTCGGATGTACCGATTATCCACAGCCCTACTTCGCTTGCCGAACGGGTGCGCGCTGCATCGAAGAGCGTTCGCATTGTTCTTGCCGAGCAGGAACGCACGACGACATTGCGCCGATTGATCGAAGAGGCAGTGGAAGCGGCCGGGGAAGAGATGCCGGCAATCGAGATTGCGATTGGGCCCGAAGGCGGATGGGCTCCGGCGGAAGAAGCATTGTTTGATGCAAACGGCTGGCGCGCTGCCACGCTTGGTCCGCGCATTCTGCGCGCGGAGACAGCGGCGATCGCAGCACTGTCGGTTGTCGCTTCGTTTTTGGAGTAGCGATCGGCCCTCGTCGCTAGAGGTGCGCGTAGTGCAGCAGCAAACCGGCGAGCGCTCCGCCCGTCAGGTCGCCTAATATCGGAACCCACGCATACTGCCAGTTCGAACTACCTTTGCCGGGAATCGGCAACAGCGCGTGCATGAGCCGCGGTCCAAGATCGCGCGCCGGGTTGATGGCGTATCCCGTTGTTCCACCCAGTGAGAGGCCGATGCCCCACACTAGGCTGCATATCAGCCACGGACCAAGGCCCGCCGCTGGCCCGGTCATCGAGACGCCGTGCGAGAAGATTGCGCCGGCCACAACGACCAGCACCATGGTGCCGATGACTTCACTGACGAAGTTCGCCGGAGGATTGTCGACCGCGCCCCTGGTACAGAAAATGCCCAGCTTGGCAGCGGGGTCGGGCGTGAGCCTCCAATGCGGAGCGAAATGCAGAGTCATGATCGTTGCGCCGATCATGGCTCCGAGCAGCTGTGCCGACCAGTAGTAAAGGACTTGCGAATAATTCCCGCTAATCACTGCCGAAGCCAGCGTGATCGCAGGATTTAGGTGTGCGCCGGAACTGCCGAAGGCCTGCGCTACAAGGACGCCGCACAGTACGCCCAGCGCCCAGCCAGTGGTGATCACCATCCACCCGGCTTCGGCCGCATAGGATTTGCGGAGCGTTACGTTGGCACAGACGCCGGTGCCCAGGAGGACCAGAACCAGCGTTCCCATAAACTCGCCGAACCAGACTGAATGCATTTCGCTATCCTTCTCTTGCGAGATAAGCGCCAGGGAATGGACGCCCGGCCTTACGTTTCCATCCTTATTCGATCAGAACCACGTGTGGCGCTTGTACTCCTGGTAGGCGTCGCCAAATTTTTCGGCAAGCACCTGTTCCTCTTTCCGGCTGCGGACGACCTGCAAGGGAACCAGAGCGGCGAGGCAAAGCAACAGCCAGGGCTTTTCGAGCCAGATAATCACTCCTGCAACCATCAATGCGCCAAAGACATAAATTGGATTGCGGATGCGGGAGTAGAGGCCGGTGGTCACAAGCTTTGTCGCCTTGGCTTGCACGCTGAAGGCTTCCCCGAGTTGCATCCGCGCCAGGACGAAGAGGATAAACGAAGGGCCGGCAATGGCGAGCCCGGCAATGCGGGAAATGGTCCAGGGAAGCTCCGTGGCGTGAATGGCAAGGAAGATGACGGCGACAGTCACCAAGGCGAGCGTTGCGATATTCAGTTTCATCGGGTTTCCCAGCTTTCCATGGTTCGAGCAGTTTGAGGCAGCGCTTCCGCGGGCCGGCTCTCTTGGGGCAGCCGCACTGCATCAACCACGACAGGATTTCTATGACCCAAGCATTCTCTACTGCCAGGCATGACTTCGCCAACTGTCCTGCGCGGGTCCTGCGCGGACGGCGAAGGCTGAAGAGTTTCTTGCGCGCTTCCGCTGGTTGCGAGTTTTAAGGTTGATCGATCTGAGGGGTGGTGGCGGAGGGAGTTGTTGCTTCGTATTGCGGCCAATGGGCCAGGAATTCGCTCACCACCACATGGCCCACCTTATACGCAGCTTCAAGCGACGGCAGGTAGGCGGCGTACTTGCCGATGCGTTGGCGGGCCAGGCTCTCGGAGGCCGTGAGGCCGCTCGGCTGGCGATCGAAGTTGCTGACCGCGCGCAGCACCAGGACACGCTTCAAATCCACGCGGCCCGCATTGGCCAGGAACTCCAGTGATTGCAAAGTCCCCGTATCTTCCATCGCCGTGGTGGCAAACTCTCCTTTGCCGCCGGTGAAGTAGCGCATCCATTCCGCCGCCCACGCATCGAGGAGCTTACCGTGCCAGTAGGTGGAGGACGAAATCTCGTCACCCATGCCGACAAAGGGAGGGCGTTGGGCCGCTGCTCCGTCGAAGCCGCTGCGAATCTCCTTCAGACGATCGGAGTCCTCAAGCGGCGTTGCGCGCGTCAAGTTGAAAGCCCACTGCGCCAGAGGCGCATTGAGCGCGTACATTTGTCCCGGATGAGGATCTGCGGGCTGCTCGAAGGGTTGGGCTTTGCCCAGCGGCAGATAGCCTGTGGACCAATCAGGTGGAATCTCGCGCGCGTCAATTTCGTAGCCCAGGTCCGCGTCCACAATCCATCGGGCCCACAGAGCGGAGCCGAGGGAGACGCGATCCGGGCAGCCGCCGGCGATTCCAGCCACAATCCAGTAGGCGTGGCTAAAGTCGAAGCGCGGGTCAAGGCCTACGGCCATGATGGTCGATGCGGCATGCGCCGTTCCCGGTCCGGTGAGGACGCCCATCTCGCCGTCGCCGTTCATGCGTACGGGATGGTACCCGGCGGGTAGCGGATAAATCTTGTCCAGGTGGTCGCGCTCAACCCAGTACTGCAGTTCGCCGGGCTGGTCGCCTGTGTCGGCGCCTTGCTCGAACATGGCCACTACGACGACTTTCACGGGAATCGGCCGTGGTTTCGCGGAGGCGGTGCTTGCAAAGGCCGCTGCAAGGAAGAGGAAAGTGAAAAGGCGGGTGGAGAAAGTCATTGAATGCGATAGTAACGGAGAACAAAGCGGAGGAAAAACATTTTGCGCCCCTGGGAGCTAACATTGAATTGGTTAGCGATGGTACTCGCATGAGAATGACTGGTGAAATTCGCAACTTGATTTATGGAGTGATTATGACGGTAACAATTGCCGCCACGGCCAGCGCGCAACAGCCAAATGCTCATCACTGGGCGATCGTGCTCCATGGCGGCGCGGGAACTATTGAGCGCGCCAGCATGAGCCCTACAACCGAGGCAGCTTATCGCGCCTCACTGACCCAGGCTACCGAGGCAGGCGCGCAGGTTCTGGATCGCGGCGGCACATCGCTCGACGCAGTTGAGGCGGCGATTCGCATCCTGGAAGACGATCCACTTTTTAACGCCGGGCGTGGCGCAGATTTTGCTGCGGACGGGAAGAACGAGCTGGATGCGGCGATCATGGATGGGTCAAACTTGAAGGCTGGAGCCGTGGGCGACGTGACGCGCACGCGGCATCCCATCAGCCTGGCGCGCGCTGTAATGGAAAAGTCGCCGCACGTGTTTCTTGTGGGTCAGGGCGCGGACAAGTTCTCAGTCTACGCGGGCCTCGAGCAGGTGGACCCCAGTTACTTTTTTACCGAGCGGCGGTGGCAATCGCTGGTGAAGCAACTGAAGAAAGAAGGGCTGCCGATTCCGCCGCGGCCTGCCGGTGCGCCGCCAGCGCCAGCCGTACCGGTGGCAGAAATCGAGCCGCCCGATGCGCACAAGTTTGGCACGGTGGGTGTGGTGGCTCTCGACCGCACGGGCAACCTTGCCGCGGGAACTTCAACCGGCGGCACTGAAGGTAAGCGCTGGGGCCGCGTGGGCGATTCGCCAATCATTGGCGCGGGCACCTATGCATCGAACCAATCGTGCGCTGTCTCCGCGACCGGAACGGGCGAGTTTTTCATCCGGCTCACAGTGGCGCGGACGGTTTGCGCGCTGGTGCAATACAAGGGCATGAAGCTGCAGGCGGCGGCCGATGAGGTCATCCACAACGAACTGACCGGACTCAAAGGAGACGGCGGCGTGATTGCGATTGCGCCCGACGGCGCGATGGCGTGGAGCTTCAACACTCCCGGGATGTACCGCGCGCGGCTGGCCGAAGGGGGCAAGCTCGAAATTGGGATTTATAACGACGAGCCTTAGCCCCTATTGACAGATAGGAGCGCCAATCCTATCTGTCGATAGGGCTCAGGCCGCGCTCGGTTCGTTCACTTCGCCCGAACAATCTCCACGGTCGGGGCGTCCGGGCCGCAGTTCAAGCAATGGATCGTTGCTTTATTCGCGGCGATCAGCCTCACGGAGAAACTCAACACGCCGCCATCCGGCTTCCTGCACTGGAATGCCATCCCATCGCCATCGGTGCGCGGATTGAGCAGAACGTGAGGCTCCACCGCGACGATGCGGGCTTGTCCGCCCTCGTTCTTAAGGCGGTTCAGGACTAAGGTTCCGCCGAGCTCTCCTGTGTCGTCGGCGAGCGTAAGGACTGCGCTGGGGTGGCCATCGGACTCCCCTTGCCACACACCGAGCCAGTTGGCCCGGTTTACCGATTGGGATTGAGATGCTGCGGCGAACAGAATCGCAGCACATAGGTAAGCAGAGACTCTCATCCTCATGATTCAACCTCCAGGGTTACTGTTTTGCAATTGCAGTCGTTGCCAACGTTCCGCCGAGGCCCATGGTTTCAACGGCCGACGAGGGGACGATGACCATCGCACCTTTTTCCTTGATCGCTTCGTAAAGCATGTTCATGGCGCGCAAATGCAGTGCGCCGGGGTTTTCGCTGTAAACACGCGAGGCTTGGGCGAACTGATCGGACACTTGCACTTCGGCCTGGCCCAGGATGACGCGCGCGCGGCGCTCGCGTTCTGCCTGCGCCTCCTGCGACATGGCATTCTCCAGCGTCTCCGGAATCCGTACATCGCGAATTTCGACGGATTGAATCGTGATGCCCCAGGGATTGGTTTTCTCGTCGAGGATGCGCTGCAACTCGTGGCCCATCATCTCGCGCTCGGTGATCATCTGCGCCAGTTCATGGCGGCCGATGGACTCGCGAAGAGCCGTTTGCGCGCTCATGTTCACGGCCTCATTAAAGTCCTCCACTTCCAGGATCGCCTTCTCCACGTTCCACACCATCCAGAACATGTTTGCGTCCACATTCACCGGAACCGTATCCCGCGTAAGTGTCGACTCGGCTGAGACGCTGTGCACTCTTACCCGCTGATCCACAATCGCACTGGTGGTTTCGATCACCGGAACAATAGGAAAGAATCCCGGCCCGCGCAGTCCAACGTAACGGCCCATCCGCATCAGCGCTACGCGCTCCCACGGCTGCACGACCTGGATGGCGAAGAGAAGATAGAGGCCGATAAGCAGCCCTGGAATTACCGGCCAGGGAAGGTGAGTAGCTGCGCTGGCGGCAGCTCCGGCGCCCAGGCATACAACAAATGCCGTCACTGCTACTCTGTTTCTCGGAACAACCTGAGTTTTTGCCATGTCGTTTATCTCCTTCGCACCGGCCCTGACGCCAGACCGCGCAATTCTTCGATCAGTTCATCCACGGTGAATCCCGCCGCTCCGGCGCGCGACACGCAATCGCCGACGATCTGCGCCAGTTGCCGTTCGCGTTCTACTTCTGCCCGCTTGATTTTTTGAGTGCTGATAAAGGTGCCCGTACCCTGGTGCGTTTCGAGCAATCCGCCGAGCTCGAGCTCGCGATAGGCACGCACCACGGTATTAGGATTGATGGCCAGGTCAACGGCAAGCTGGCGAACGGTGGGCAGTTGATCGCCCGGAGCCAACTGGCCCGCAGCCATTCCGCCACGCACCTGGTCGATGACCTGGCGATAGGCCGGCACTCCGCTATGGAGGTCAAGCTGAAAGCCGAAGCTAGTGGAAGAGGTCCGAGGCTTCATCGCAAAACCAATGTACTATAAGACTAGTACATTATGTCAAGAAAAATATTTGGTGCCCATGGCGAAGGCTACAGTGGGAACTGACCTTCGCCTGACAGGTTCGCACATTGTCAATGGTGTATATGGTACCTGCGGCCTGTCCCTCCCGCGGGAAATCGTTGAAGCCTCCATTGATCCCGAAATTGAGCTCCAGCCACGGATGAGTGAAAGTTCCCCATTAAGGACACAGCATACGGTAGAATTCCTGCGAAAGCATGCCCTGCAAAGGAGAGAAATGCCGACACAAACCAATTGTGCCGTAGTCAACCAGTTCATTGAAGAAGGCATCAACCTTGGGAAAATTGATTCCATCGCGCAGTTCGTCTGGGAGGATGTGGTGGAGCAGGTTCCGTTTCCAGGCCAGGGCCCCGGACTGGAAGGATTAAAGAATGTTCTGCGAGGGATGCGGGCGGCGTTTCCAGACTTGCATTTCTCTGTCGAAGAGCAGATGGCCGAGGGCGACAAAGTGCTGACTCGGTTCGAGTGGGCCGGTACGCACCGGGGCGATTTTCTAGGTGTGCACGCGACCGGACGATTCGTGAAGGTTTGGGGAATGGTCCTGGACCGGCTTGAGGAAGGGAGAATCAAGGACACGCGCATCATCATGGACATCTTTGGGCTGATGATGCAACTTGAAGCGTTTGCGCCAAAGACGTAATTGAGGCCTTGAGCAGGATTACCCTGGGGAGCCCGGCGAACCTATTGCGTCGCTCACGTTGGCGAATTCCCCTGGAGGGGAAGGGGCATGCGATCCTATCCTTGCGCCAAGTGCCGCGCACGAACGGGAGCCGTGCGATCTGGCTCCGGCTTCCTATCTGAATAATTGCCACTTGGTGCGCGTGTAGGCGATCCGGAATCCGCTGCGTTCGGCGTTCCGCTGCGAGTTGCTTCCGGGCAGAGCGCCCATCATGGCCAGGTCGCATTCGTGTTCGAAGGCGTAGCGCTTGCGCTCACGGAGCAGAGCGGACTGAAGCCCGCGCCCGCGAAATTCAGGCGTCGTGGCTGCGCCGGCAAACAAGGCAACACCCTCATGGAGGCACAACGCCCCCGCGGCGCGCGGGTGGCCCTCAATCTCACCGAGAAAGCAAACAGTCTGATCTCGTGAAGCCATCACGGCGCCGAGTTCCAGAAGAATCGATTCGAGCTCCGGATGATCGTGCGTCCAGCCGCGGGTATTGATCCGGGACCAGAGGTCCGCCTCATCTGGGCCCGCGACGCGAATGGTGACCTCGCTCGGAAGGGAATCTGCGGGTTGTGCAACAGTCTGGTAGAGAATGCTGGTGACTTCGATGGGCCGGTAGCCGCGCTCGCAAAGCAAGGCCAGCGCTTCAACTCCGGCGAAGGGGCTCACCTCATGGAATACCTGCGCTCCCCGATCGCAAAAGAAGCTCTCGATTGTATCCAGAGCGGCGGGCCTCAGTCCTTCGAAGAGGCCAAGGCCGAATGTCTGGGTGCAGGGAGATTCAATGCCATCGAAGACCGCGTAAGCTCCGCCGCATTCGATCCACGCGGCTCCGCTGTCAGGGGAATGCCGTAGCCGCGCTTCAGCCTGCTGGACGCAGGCGAACCCTTCAGCGCGTTCCAGCCGTCGAGACAATGGGAGGTCGGAGAAGAGCATGTCGATCAGTGTAGGGATCGCGCCCGTCCACGGGCAAGGGATTAAACCCGACGCGCACGGTCATATCGCTGCGAAGAAAGAGCGCGGACGCCGAGGCACGGTTTCCTATCGGACAATCTCGAATTTCTCCCAGGGACAATTGCAGACCGGGCAGCGCTCGTGCTCCTCTTCGGTCTCAGAAGTGTAGCCGCAGACCGGGCAAACGTAGAACTCGCGCGCCGTTCCGATCCATGAATCGACCTTGCCGCTTTGGAGCAGCGCAATCGCTTCGCCGTAAAGCCGGGCATGGGTCTTCTCGGCTTCCATGGCGCCGGTAAAGGTGCGCACGGCGGCTGTGATCCTGTGTGCTGTTGCCTCGGCAATAAACTCCGGATACATGACGTCGACCTCAAACTGCTCGCCGCCGAGAGCGGTTTTCAGGTTTTCAAGTGTGGTCTTCACTTCGACTTTATGAATCTCGCAGCGCACATCGCCGCCCAACTGCTTGAGGACGCGCGCGTGATTGGCGGCGTGAATCTGCTCGGCGCGGCCCGCGGCGCGGAACAGGCTGGCGGCTCCAGGCAGCCCATCCTCTTCGGCCTTCGCGGCAAAGGCGATGTACTTGGCAAACGCATTGGACTCGCCCTCAAAGGCGGCCAGTAAATTCTTGATGGTAATTTCCTTTTCCGCGGCGACGGAAGGCATGTGCTTTTCTCCGGGAGTTCGATCAAAAGATTACGCGCTTGCCCGTGGGGCGGGGCTGTGACGGCGGCTACAGAACAACGAGCCCACCGTTTCAACCCATGACAGAAGCCCGAATGCCAAAACCGCTGATAGAATGTTGCGCATGGATACAATTCAATACAATCTGCCGCAGGATCGGATTCCTCGCGTCTGGTACAACGTGCTTCCAGATCTGCCCAAGCCGATGGCGCCCCCGCTGCACCCCGGCACGCACAAACCCATCGGTCCCGACGATCTTGCTCCGCTGTTTCCGATGAGCCTGATTTTGCAGGAAGTGAGCACCGAGCACGAGATCGAGATTCCTGAAGAAGTGCGGCAGATTTATGCGCAGTGGCGTCCGTCGCCGCTCTACCGCGCGCGCAGGCTAGAAAAGGCGCTCGACACGCCGGCGCACATCTACTACAAATACGAGGGTACCAGCCCGGCCGGATCGCACAAGCTGAACACGGCCGTTGCTCAGGCTTACTACAACAAGCAGGACGGGACCAAGCATCTGTCCACGGAGACGGGCGCTGGACAGTGGGGTTCGGCTCTGTCGATGGCGTGCTCATTTTTTGGCCTGGATTGCAAGGTCTACATGGTGCGCGTGAGCTACGACCAGAAGCCCTATCGCCGCGCGCTGATGGAAGCCTTTGGCGCTTCGGTTACGGCCAGCCCCAGCATGGAGACGGAATCGGGACGCGCCATTCTTGCGGCGCATCCTGATTCGAACGGGTCGCTGGGTATCGCAATTTCAGAGGCCGTGGAAGTGGCGGCGAAAGACCCCAACACCAAGTACGCGCTGGGCAGCGTGTTGAATCACGTGCTGCTGCACCAGACGGTGATCGGGCAGGAAGCGATTGAGCAGATGGCGCTGGCCGGCGACGATCCCGATGTGATCATCGGATGCACGGGCGGAGGATCGAATTTTGCCGGGCTCGTCATGCCCTACATCGGCCGCAAGTTGAAGGGCCGGAGCAGCGCGCGCGTGGTTGCCGTCGAACCGGCCGCCTGTCCCAGCCTGACCAAAGGCCGCTTTACGTACGATTTTGGCGACACCGGCCACCTGACCCCGTTGGTCAAGATGCACACCCTGGGCAGCACGTTCATCCCTCCGGGAATCCATGCCGGCGGCTTGCGCTATCACGGCATGGCGCCGCTGGTTTCGCACGTGCTGGATCTTGGACTTGCGGACGCGGTGACCGTGCAGCAGTTGGATGCATTCGCGGCGGCCATTCAATTTGCGCGTGCCGAGGGGATTATCCCCGCGCCGGAGGCAAACCACGCGGTTGCCGAAGCGATCAGGCAGGCGATCGAAGCCAAGGCCGAGGGGAAGGCGCGCACGATTTTGTTCAACCTGAGCGGCCATGGCCACTTCGACATGCAGAGCTACATTGCCTATCAGGCAGGGAAGCTGGAGAACTACGAGTATCCGGCGGAGGAGATCGCGATGGCGCTGGCGGGGTTGCCGGCGTTCGAGTGATTGAATAGAGACAAGTGAAAACGGCCGCCCGTAGTGGACGGCCGTTTTTGTTTGTCGATTGAAACGCCTGGGCTAGGGTTGCACCGGAACGCCTTGCGTGCCGGTGTTCCGCGCCATCGCCTTTTCGGCGAGCACCTTGTGAGCAGTGTCTTCCAGGGCCTGGGCTTCAGGCAGATAGGTGACTGCCTTTTGAATCTCCGGGTCCCAGTCGGCCAGGGCGCGCAACCCCTGCAACTGCCCAAACTCAATGGTGACAATCTTTTCCTTGATGCGCGTCTTGAGCCAGTCCTTCACGCCGTCAATTTGTGGCTCGGTCCACTCAATGGTCTGGTTGGTCAGATATTTCTTGAAGTCGGCCAGCACCGCATCGTCGACCTCGAAATTCTTGTCCACGGTGTGCGTCGAAACATACAAGGGAGCAAATTTGAAGAATACATCCCTGCCCAGAAGTTCATCCTGGAAGTGATTGGCCTGCGGGGTATCGATTTTTTCGTCGGGAGTGATACCGCCGCCGCCGTAGACCGTGCGGCCTGAATCGGTGAGCTTGACTTCCTGGTTGGTGGAGTTGGAAGGCAGCGCGCCGGCATGGTTGTAGTAGTAGTCGTAGAGCGAGACGCCGGTGTAGTTGCGCTGGATGAGGCGGCCGGACGGCGTGTAGTAGTGATACGTGGTGAGCGCCAGGCCGGTGTTCTCGCTGAGGTTATAAACGGTCTGTACAAGCCCCTTGCCAAAAGTGGTTTCGCCGACAATGAGGGCACGATCGTGATCCTGCAAAGCGCCGGAGACGATCTCCGCCGCCGAAGCCGTTCCGCGATTAACCAGCACAACGATGGGGAACGTTTTGCCGCCGTTGCCGTGGGAAGCCGTGTAGTTCTGATCAGGGTAGGCGCGCCCGCGTTGCGAAACAATTCCCTGTCCTTTGGTGAGCAGGTGATCGCAAACATCGACTGCCTGGCTCAGCAGTCCGCCCGGGTTGTTGCGCATGTCGAGCACCAGGCCCTTCAAGTCGCCAAAGCTGTCGATCGCTTCGGTCATCTCGTCGCCCGTGGTCTCCTGGAACTGGGTGAGATGAATGTAGCCGATACCCGGCCGAATCTCGTATTTCAGGTCCACAGAGGGGTGCGGAATCTCGTCGCGGATGAGGTCGAACACCAGCGGCGCAGCCTGGCCGACACGAACGGTTGTTACCTGGACGTGGGTCCCCTTGGGGCCTTTCAGTGCCTTCGCAACCTGGTCGGAGGTCCAGCCATCGGTGGCTTTACCATCGACCGCGGAGATGGAGTCTCCAGGGTGAATTCCGGCGCGGAAGGAGGGAGTGCCCTCGTAGGGCGTGATCACATACACCTTGTTTCCCTGCTGTTGGATGACCATGCCGACGCCGTAATAGTGGCCACGCTGATCTTCACGCAGCCGGGCGTAGGCCTTGGGATCGTAGAAATTGGAGTGCGGGTCGAGAACGCGGAGCATGCCGGGAATGGCTCCGTCATAGATGGCCGTGTCGGCCTTGTCGCCATCGATGGGTTCGGCGTAGTTCTTCTCGACCAGCGAATACACATCGGTGAACGACTTAAGGCTGTCGCGGAGCTGGCTCTCGTCTGTAGCGGACTGCGCGCCAACTCTGCGCTGCAACACGCTGCCAACGACGGCGCAGACGGCGAAAAACAGGACCACGGTAAAAAGTG
>Ga0181535_10006681_pt1 | contig 11810 bp, 10 predicted proteins | sample PEATcosm2014_Bin_44_FD_119774 | JGI IMG/M metagenome (GOLD analysis project Ga0181535, IMG submission 119774) | Peatland microbial communities from MTU Mesocosm Facility, Houghton, MI, USA - PEATcosm2014_Bin17_30_metaG | ecosystem: Environmental > Terrestrial > Soil > Wetlands > Peat | place...
CCAGCTCAACCCGGACGGTTCGTTCTCCCTGCACGCCGCGAACGGTCAGGTGTCCCCCGGTCACTTCACCATCAATGGCGATACGTTGGCGTTGACATATTCCGCGACTGGACGCTCCTCTGTTTTCAGAATTCAAGGGGACAAGATTTATGCCGATACAGGCCTGGCGTGGGTTCGGCTGGGAGATTCGCCGCAACCACCACCCCCGCCGCCGCCTCCGCCGCTGAAGCTTCCGTCTACTTACGCGAAAGCACAAACCCCAGGCGACCAACTCCAGTTGAACAACGACCACACATTTTCGCTGCAAGAGGCCGGGCAGACGTACGGTGGCACTTTTACAGCCAACGGCGCGACGGTGGAATTAAACATCAAAGACGGCCCCACGAGCACCGCCACAATCCAGGGCGACAACCTCACCGACAGCAGCGGACAGAGTTGGGTCCTGCAGAAGCAGCCGTCCCAGGCTGCCGGTTCGGCCGATGTTCTGCAGAACCAGGATATTCTGATAATGGTCCAGGCCGGTTTTGACGACGCCACCATACTCGCCAAGATCGGGAGTTCCAAATGCCGCTTTGACACGTCGACGGACGCTCTCATCCAGTTGAAGAAAAGCGGCGCCAGCGCGGCCGTCCTGAAGGCGATAGTGGGGGCAGGAAAGTAGTCCAACAGGTCCGGCACCTGGGAGGGCATCAAGCATGAATAGATCATTCGCATCGGTAATCTTCCTGGCGGTTTTTGGCACAAGCTTGTCACCGATTTACGGCCAAGCACCTGGCTCCGATATTGAGTCGCAACTTCGGTCTCACTACCGCCTCACCAAAGTGGGGGCCAACGGAACAGTCGTCGGGCAGGCAGGGTCCGTCCTGGTAATCCAGGAGGACGGACTCGTGGCTATTCCGGCATCGTACGTGGCCTACTGGTACAACACATTTAAGAAGGATGGTCACATCAAGCCGAACAACATCCAACACGTCGGTCACGGTTTTCACGAGGCTATGGGTGAGCGCCGGCCCTTCCAGGTCGGAGAGAAGATCTATCTCACCGACATCGAAGTCACGCCAACCGACGTAATCTTCAACATGCAGTCGTGCGGAAAGTGCGACTCATCGGTCGACCCGAGCTATGCCCCTTACCGTGCGCGGCTGGCCTTCCAATTTGATAAAGGCTACTTGAGCGCGGCCGACTCCAAGCAGGTCTTGGAGACAATAGGCCGCGTGTTTGGAATCGGTACGTCCTCATCAACGCTAGATGCGCCCAAACCGCCGCCGCCGGGCCCGCCGCTGAAACTTGCATCCGTCTATGTGGGCGCGCAAGCGCCAGCGGACCAGCTCCAATTGAATGCCGACAACTCGTTCTCGCTGCACGAGGGTGGCCAGACCTATCACGGCACCTTCGCGGTTAATGGCAACGCGCTAGAACTTAATATTGGCGAGACGAACACCAAGACCACAGCCACAATTCAAGGCAACAATCTCACAGACGCCAGCGGACAGACGTGGGTCGCGCGAGAACAATCCGCGAGGCCCGCTCCCGCTGAGGGAGCGCTCCGGAATGAGGACATCATCAAGATGGCGAAAGCGGGCTTTGACGATGCGATTATCATCGCGAAAATTGGCAGCTCCAAATGCCAGTTTGACACCTCCACGGATGGCTTGATCCAACTGAAGCAAAATGGCGTCAGCGCGGCTGTGCTCAAGGCCCTGGTGGAGGCAGGAAAATAGTGCGCTAATCGATGCCGTGTGCCTGGCGGTGATGGGCTACGATCCGATGGCCGTGCGCGGTGCGCCGCCTTTCGAGAAGTGCGACAGCACGCTGCAACTGGCCGAAGAGTTGGGCGTGGGGCCGCGCGATTTGAAGCGGATCGAGATGGTGGGAACGCCGGTGCGGGAGGCCTTGTTCCGGTTCCGCGTCTAGGGAGTTTTATCGATGCGGCAACCCAATGCGTTGCAACAATTGCTGGAAGCGCGGGTCGGATCTCAAACTGTCGCAGCATCGATCGGCATTCAGAAGGATAAGTCCGCCTTCGCGGCGCCGGTATTGACTATCCAACACTTGCAAAGCGCGATCGATTTGTCCCAACTCCGCATAGATTTCCACCATTGTGCCTACGTCGGGCAAAGTACCGCCGGGGCTGAGGCCTGCCACTCGGCTCAGGCAGCTTTGCATTTCCGTCTTTTTGCCGGCTAGAAGGTATGTGTGCGCGAGTTCCAGCAACATCCACGTGTCGTCGCCAGAGAGTGCGACCGCCTGCTTCCCTTCGGCAATGGCCTCGGGAAACATGTGCTTTTGGTCGTAAATGCGCGCCATCACGCGGTGCGCATGCGCAAAGTTCGGATCCATTTCAACGGTCGCGCGAGCCTGCCGGAGGGCCTCGTCGTAGTTGCGATCGAAGTATAGGATCTCCGCCGCGTCGGTATTGACGATTGCCGACAGCGGATCCGTCTGACGAGCGCGCTTTATTTCAGCCACAGCTTCGTCCAACCGTCCCATCGCTACCAGGTCGAGCGCGTACCACTGGTGGGCAGTAGAGTAGTTGGGGTCGAGGTCGATGGCGCGCTTGAACTCCTGCTCAGCCTCTCGAAACTTCCATTCGTAATGCATTTCCACGAAGGCCAGCGACGTGTGCGCATCCGCGAGCGAGTCGTCAAGGTTCAATGCCGTAAGCGCTTTCTCTTTGGCCATGGGCATTGTTTTGTCGCGCTGGGCCTTTGGACCGGGAATTGAACCCAGCAGGGCGTAAGCATCGGCCAAGCCCGCATACGCTTGCGCGTATTGCGGGTCCGCGCCTACCGCCGCCTGGAAATACGCGATGGCTTTCAGATAGCCCGCCTCCGTACGCCGGTTCCAGAAGTACCGGCCTTTCAAGTAGTCCTCACGAGCCTGGGGACTGACCGTGCCGGAGATTGCAAGCTGCCGTGGCGCCCGCGGTGCGATCTGCTTCCTGATTTGTTCCGCGATACTTCTTGAAACTCCATCTTCCAGGGTGACCAGGTCGCGCAGGTCGCGTTCGTAAGACGCAGCCCAGATGTGCCGATCGGTTGCGCCGCGCACAAGCTGCGCCGTAATGCGGACCCGGTCCCCCGAGCGCAGCACCGAACCTTCAACGATGCCATCGACGCCCAGTTCCCGCGCGATCTCGGGTAGCCGCTTGTGCGAATCCTTGTACTGCATGATCGAAGTGCGGGAGATGACCTTCAGGCTGGGTATTCTCGCCAAGTCCGTGATCAAAGCCTCTGTCATGCCCTCGGCAAAGTAGTCCTGCGCAGGATCGCCGGACAGGTTCCGCAGGGGCAACACCGCCAGCGACTGTATCGAACCCGGCCCAGGACTGCGGAGCCGCTTCCATACGGGCGGCGCCGAGATCAAGACCGCCAGCAGTACTATTAGTCCGGTGAGGGCGAAGGCCAGGCGCCGGAAGCGACGCCGGGGACGGACGCTCTCGGGAACTTCCGGAAACGGTGCTTCGCTGGGCTTTCGATCTGGCAAGACGCCGGTGTCCGTGGCAATGCCGCCAAGCTCCCGAACCTCCGCAATGAATCGATAGCCGCGCCGCGGGACGGTTTCGATGTACCGAAAACCGTCTTCCCCGTCCTGCAATGCCTTGCGCAAGATCGAGATGTGCTGGGCAAGATTCGATTCTTCAACGAAAGTGCCCGGCCAGACTTTCTTGAGCAGTTCCTCTTTTTCGAGCAGGTGTCCTGGATTCTCAACCAGGACAACCAAAGCGTCGAATGCTTTCGGGGGCAGCCGCACGGGCACTTGCTCGCGGAGGAGAAGCCGCTCGGCGGGATTCAAGCGGAACAAACCAAACTCGAAAACCACCTTTGCTTGCAAGGACATGGGGCATTCACAAAAACTTTAGAAAAACTTCAAGCCAGCCTGAAGACCGCCAACCGCCTTTCAGGGCAAGATCCTTGGTGAGGGGAAACGGCTGGGTCAGCCGCGCTGGGCATTCTAACAGTCTACACCCGCAACTCACCCTCTCTGTGCCGAAGGTGTGCCTGTACAGCTCAGTTTGGAGGAGTCGATTATGAAGAACACACTGCAACATATGGGAACGATTTCGAGGATGCGCCTGCCAGCGGCAAGCGTCGCGCTGGCGGTAGCGGCCGCGCTTCTGCTTGCGGCGATGGCGACCCAATCGGCCGAAGCGCAGATCACCACGCTGGCCAGCTTTGATGGGACGAACGGCGCCAACCCCCAGGCGCCGCTGGTACAGGCCACCAATGGGTACTTGTACGGGACAACCCTCAATGGCGGGACCAGCACCTTTGGCACCGATGGCACGATCTTCAAGATCACCCCGAGCGGCACGTTGACCTCGGTTTACAGCTTTTGCCTGCAAAGCGGGTGCCCGGATGGCTACATTCTCCCCGCAGGGCTGGTGCAGGCCACCAATGGGTACCTTTACGGGACTACGGAAGATGGCGGGGGCAACGGCTGCTGTGGCACGGTCTTCAGCATCACGCCCAGTGGAACGCTGAAGACGCTTGACCCCTTGCCCGAGGAGGACGGGTCCGGCCCTTATCCCACGGCGGGGCTGGTACAGGCCTCCAATGGGTACCTCTACGGGACAACCGTCGGCGGCGGGGTCTTTGGCGCTGGCACGGTCTTCAGGATGACCCCCAGCGGCGCGCTGACCACGATTTTCAGCTTTTGCCCGTTACCAGCTCCTACTTGCTCCAGCACCGACAGCATAGCCAACGGCTGGATGCCCGCGGCCGGGCTGATCCAGGCCACCAATGGGGAACTCTACGGGACAACGTTAGGCGGCGGAATCAACCCTGGTGGCGGAGCCTATGGCCCTGGCACGGTCTTCAAGATCACCCCCAGCGGAGTGCTGACCACACTTTACAGCTTTTGCTCGAAAAGCAATTCCCAAAACAGTTGCTTGGACGGCTACAACCCCGTTGCGACGCTGGTCCAGGCCACCAATGGGTACTTCTATGGGACAACCACGGCTGGGGGGGCCAACAACGCAGGCACGATCTTCAGAATGACCCCCACCGGCACGCTGACCACGCTTTACAGCTTCTGTTCCCAAAGCGCCTGCGCGGACGGGACACAGGGTGCAGGCGCCGCACCAGCGCTGATCCAGGCCACCGATGGGAACCTCTACGGGACCGCCCCCTACGGCGGAGCCACCGGCGGGGGCACGAGTTCGATCGGCTTTGGCACTGTCTTCAAAATGACCCCCAGTGGCGAGCTGACCACGCTTTACACCTTTTGCATCTCGATCGGTTGTGAGGACGGCGGCCGTCCCTTCGGGGGGCTGGTCCAGGATACCAATGGCACTTTGTACGGGACAACCTCAATTGGCGGGACCAACTCACCCGGTTATGGCACGGTCTTCAGCCTGTCTGTGGCTCTCGGCCCATTTGTGAAAACGCTACCCACCGCCGCCTTGGCGTTAGCGGCGGTCAAGATTCTGGGAAGCGATCTGACCGGCGCCACCGCCGTTAGCTTTAACGGCACGGCGGCTAGCTTCACCGTGGTATCGAGCACTGAGATCGCGACCACCGTGCCAGCGGGCGCCACGAGCGGCGTAGTCAAGGTGGAGACGCCGAGCGGCACGCTTTCGAGCAACGTAAAGTTTCTCGTGCTGCCGTAGGACCCGCGATTCTCTCCGACAAGTCCGAGTGTGCAGGCGGGTGGGCTGGGTGGCTGCGGGCGGGTGCCTGCGCCGCAAACGGGCGACGGAAGGTCGAGGGAAAGGCCGATTCACAATCGGCCTGCAGGTTGACAACCTGCCCCACAGGCTTTTTTCCACCTCGGGACTGCGCGCGACGGCCGGCGGCATTGCCATCCTGTTAGAATAATCGCAAGGAGTTCGCGCATGCCGCTGAGATACTCTTTCGCAACGCTCCTGATTATGTCTGGCGTCGTTCTGGCGCAAGAACCGCCCGTCAACACCGCCGCGCCGTCCGGCGATTACGTGATCGCTCCCGGTACCCGCATCCCGCTGGGGCTGATCAACTCCATAAGCACCAAGAACGCGGCGGAGGGAGACCGCGTGTACCTGGAGACGGTGTTTCCGATCATGGCCAGCGGCCGTATCGTAATCCCGCCGGGGAGTTGGGTGTCCGGCACGGTGACCGAGGTCAAGCGTCCGGGGCGCGTGAAGGGCCGTGGCGAACTGTACCTGCGCTTCGATTGCCTGACGCTGCCCAACGGGGTAACGCGCGATTTCCGCGCACGCGTGGGCGGGATCGACGGACGCGGCGGCGAGGAATTCGACAAGGCCGAGGGTAAGATCCAGAGCGAGGGCAACAAGGCCGGTGACGCGCGCACGGTCGCCGAGGCCGCGGGGGCGGGCGCGTCGGTCGGCCTGATCGCGGGCTCCGCAAGCCAGCACTACGCCATGGGCGGAGGCATCGGGGCCGCGGTGGGCGCCACTGCGGGACTGATGGCCGTTCTGCTCACGCGCGGGCCGGATGCGGTGCTGGCCAAAGGCAGCACTATTGAGATGATCACCGATCGGCCCTTGCAGTTCCAAAAGAGCGAACTCGATTTCGGGATGGGGCAGTCCGGCCATTTCTCGGACGGGCCGGGGCCGCTGTCCAAGAAGGATTCCCGCTGGGCGCGGTGGCCGTTCTAGCCGCAACACTGTTCACTTAGCAGGATGCTGAAAAAGGCTCTCACAGGCTGAAGCCTGTGCCACCAACTGCCGCTGTGGCCCGTTAGGGGAGACAGGGCTGGCATCCTGGCTGGTCCGCTGCCGATTACGTGTGGCCGCCTGGGAGGCCGCACCCGCTCCACTGCTACGCGGGCGGCGCTTTTGCGCGGACGCGCGCCGCCCTCTCCGCTTCGGCACGCAGGTGGGCTCCGCTACACGCTGGCGTAATGCCGAATTAGTTTATTTGAGTGAGTATATCACCGGCGGGCGGTGTGTCCAACCTTTTTTCCGTTTTTTTTGAATACCTTGACGGTCACTCTCGGAAGAGTCGCGCAGGATCGGCGCTCGCCGGATTTCCAGCTACAGGAACGCACCGGGACTGCCGATTGTGAAAACGGGTACGTTGCATGCAATTGGAATTGAACCTGGAGATTTACCGTGCGGTCCTGGAAAGCGTGCCGGTCGGGGTGTATCTGACAGACCGGAAGCGCCAGATCCTGTTCTGGAATGCCCACGCGGAGACCATTACGGGGTATCTCGGCCAGGAGGTTGTCGGACGCTTCTGCCACGACAATCTCCTGATGCATTGCGACGAAAACCAAGTGGCTCTGTGCGGTTGCGACTGTCCACTGGCGCGGGCCATGCAGGATGGCCGGGCCCAGGAAGCCAGTGTTTTCCTGCGTCATAAGGAGGGCCAACGGGTTCCGGTGCGGGTGAAAGCCGTTCCGCTCAGAGATGAGTGTGGCGCCGTCATTGGCGCCGCCGAGTTCTTCGAAGAGCGATCGTTCCGGGCCACCGAGATGCGTTGCCCGCACCTGCGGGGAGACGTTTCCGTGGACGACGTCACGGAGATCCCGGATGGCCAGGCGACGTTGGCCGCCCTCGGTATTGCGCTGGAGGAGTTCGCCGCTTCCCAGGTAGCGTTCGGCGTCCTTTCGATCGCCATCGACAACCTGGACCATTTGCGGCACGTTTACGGTTGCCAGGTTGCAAATACGGTATTGTACGCGGCGGCCCAGACGCTCGCGGCCGGCACGCGGCCGGACGACCTGGTGGGGCGCTGGAAGGAGCAGCGGTTCGCGGCGCTGGTGGCGTGCCCCACCGTTGACGGGCTGGGGAGTTGCGCCGAAAGGCTGAGGCGTCTGGTCTCCCTCGCCTCGGTTCCGTGGTGGGGAGACCGGCTGTCGGTCACCTTATCCATGGGCGGAACGATGGTGCGCCCCGGCGACACGGTCGAATCGTTGTTAGGACGCGCCGAGGAAGCTCTCGAAGCGACGCAGGCGGCACACGTGAACTCGATCCTGTTGGTCTGAGGCGAATACCCATGTTCTCTATTATTGGAATTGTAGTTGTGTTCGGCGCGATCGTCGCGGGGTACCTGATGGAAAAGGGGAACCTGCTGGTGCTGCTGCAGCCCGCAGAACTGGTGATCATTGCGGGCGCGGCTGCCGGCACCGTGCTGGTCGCCAACCCGCCTTACCTTCTGAAGCAGATCGGCCAAGGCTTCGCCGGAGCTTTCAAGGGGTCCAGGTTCACGCGCCAGCTTTATCTGGACTCCCTGAAGATGCTGTTCGACCTGTTCAACCGTTCGCGCCGCGAAGGTCTGACGGCCATCGAGGAGGATCTGGAAGCTCCGGAAAAGAGCAAGACATTCACCGCCTTCCCGTCCGTGGTCAAAGATCATCACGTGCGCGACTTCATCTGCGACACGCTACGCACGGCATCCAGTGGCGCAGTGGAACCATTCGATATCGACCAGATGATGGAGTTGGATATGGAGGTCCACCATCAGGATGCCGCGCGGCCGGTGGCGGCCTTAAGCACCGTCGCGGATGCGCTGCCGGGCTTGGGTATCGTGGCGGCGGTGCTGGGAGTGGTCATTACCATGGGGGCACTTGGGGGGCCCCCGGAGGAGATCGGCCACAAGGTGGCGGCAGCCCTGGTGGGCACATTTCTGGGCATCCTGCTGTGCTACGGCTTTGTGGGGCCGATCGCGTCCAACATGTCGAAAACCGCGGATGACGAAAACTCCTATTATCACGTCTTGCGCGTAGCTTTGGCGTCTTTCATCAAGGGCACCGCGCCCATTCTGGCCGTCGAGATCGCCCGGCGGGCCACTCCGGGCCAGGTGCGGCCGGGGTTCGTGGAATTGGAGAAGCTGTGCCGCAACAAGGGGCCGGATGTCCCGCCCGCGGCTTAGAGGTGCGCTTTTATGGCTGCCCGTCCAATCATCGTCATCAAGAAAAAAGCGGCTCACGGCGGCCACCACGGGGGCGCCTGGAAGGTGGCTTATGCCGACTTCGTAACGGCCATGATGGCGCTGTTCATCGTGTTGTGGCTGCTCAACAGCAGCAAGCAAATCCGGGAGGCGGTAGGTGGATACTTCAAGGACCCCACGGGCACTTCAAAGCTGGTAGGCAGCGGAAAGACGGGCGCGGGCGACAACTTCACCTTGACCAAAGAAAACATGAACAAGATCAAGGATGAGCTGCAGAAGGCGGTGCGCAAAGTGGTCGATTTCGAGAAGCTGAAGAACCAGATCGAAATGACGGTGACCAGCGAAGGGTTGCGCATCGAGCTGATGGAGGCCGAGAAAGGCACCTTCTTCGCCAGCGGCATCGCCGAGCCCAGCGAAGATGGCCGGCAGATTCTGGTGATGCTGGCGCACGAGTTGGGCAAACTGCCGAACACCATCTCCATCGAAGGCCACACCGACGCCAAACCTTTCTCCGCGAAGGGCAGCTACAGCAACTGGGAGCTCTCGGCGGATCGTGCCAATGCCGCGCGCCGCATGGTGCAGGAAAATGGGGTCGGCCCACGGCAGGTTACCCAGGTGCGGGGCTATGCCGACCAGCGCCTGCGTAAACCGAACGCTCCCGAGGATCCATCGAATCGCCGCATCTCGGTGGTCGTTCAGTATCTGGATAGACCGGACCCGGTAGAGAAGCCGGCAGCGGCAAGTCCCGCTCCGCCGGCTAAGACTCAGTCCAAGAAGAACTAAGGCCAGCCGCGAGCGCTTAGCGCGTACAGCACCACCGCAATCCCGCGCGACTCCGCCATTCGCTCAAAGCCCATCCCCAGCTTGCGCATAATGCCGATCGAAGCGGTGTTGGCCGGTTGGGCGATGGCCACGATGCGCTCCAGGCCCACGCGCTCGAAGCCGTCGCGCAGAGCCGCCCGCGCCGCTTCCGTGGCCAGGCCGCGACCCCACCAGGCGCGCGCCAGCCACCAGCCGATTTCGATCTCTTCTGTTTCAGGAAGGGGCTGCAGGCCGCAGAACCCGATCGGGCTGGGGGCTTCGTTGTGCAACCGCGCTACCAGCTTCCACAGGCAGAATCCGCGCTGGTCAAACAGCGCGATCTGGCGGTCCACGAACTGCCGCGAGCGCTCGCCGGGCCAGGGCGTACCATCGCCGATGTAGCGCATCACTTCCGGATCGGCGGCGATGGCGCGGAATGCCAGCCAGTCGTCCGCCTCCCAATGGCAGAGGTTCAATCTTTCGGTTTCGATCCGGATACGGCCTCCACCATGGGCAGATATACGCGAAACACGCTGCCCTTGCCCGGCTGGCTCTCGACCGCGATCTTGCCGCCGTGCTGGTCGACAATCTTCGAACAGATGGCCAACCCCAGACCCACGCCATCGGGCTTGGTGGTGAAAAAGGGATTGAAGATGGTGTCGATCAGTTTGGGATCGATGCCCGAGCCGCGGTCGATCACCGAAATCTCGGCGTTGCCGTCCACCGGGCGGGTCTTCACGGTCACCGCGCCGCCGGGAGACGTGGCTTGCGCGGCGTTCGCCAGCAGATTGTAGAAGACGCGCTCCATTAACTCCGCGTCCAGCGGGAACGGCGGAATGTCCGGCGAGTAGTTCTTGTAAACGGTCACCTCGCGCGCGGCGGCTTCCCGCTCCACCATGGCGACCGAGCGGTCCAGCACCTGGGCCAGGTCAGCCGGCGCCGGCCGCAATTCGAGCGGCCGCACAAAATCCAGGAAGCGCGTGACCAGCGAATTGGTGCGGTCCACTTCCTCGGCAATGAAGCCGGCCACTTCGCGCGCCACTTCGTTTTCCGAAGCGACGCTGCGGTTGAGCATCTCGGCCGAGGCGCGAATGGTGCCCAACGGATTGCGCAACTCGTGCGCCAGGCCGGCCGCGAGTTGGCCGAGCGCAGCCAGCCGGTCGGACCGGCGCACGGCTTCTTCGGCCTGCTGCAGGTTGCGGTTGGCTTCGGCAAGCTGGTCGGCCATGGCCTTGGTCCTGGCGAATTGCCGGCGCCGCGCTTCCGCCAACGTATTGGTCAGGTTGCCGGCCACCGCCAGAAAGATGACGCGCAAGGCCAGCTCGCGCCTTTCCGGCGCCTCAATGACAAAGCGGTTCCAATCGATCCGCAACAGGAATGAAAGATAGACGCACCAGGCCAGCAGCGTGACCACCAGCGTCCCCAGCACGCCCAGCGACGATCCCGCCGAGATCATGGGCAGCAGCAGAAGCCAGTAATAGCTGCTGCTCACGCCGTCGGTGTAGCCGATCAGCAGATAGCTCAGCAGCAGCTTGAGCAAAATCCAGGACACGATGCCGCGCTGGCTGGAGAGGAACGGCAGCTTCGATTCCAGAATCTGCACGGCGGCCAATGCCACGAGCATGGCTATTTCCGAGGGCTCGCCCGTCTGGTTGAAGACGATCATGCCCGAGAAGAGCAGCAGCCACACGACATCCTGCGGCCGAATCCAAAGCGCTGCGCGCCGCCACCATTCAATCTTTGCCACGATGCGATCCCAGACCGGATTATGCCACAATAATTAGGTAGTCTCATGCCCAACAACACCACGCTGGAACAGGATGAAACCCCAAGCATGCCCGAACACGGCGAAAACTTCGCGGACATCCTGTCCCAATACGAACATTCCCACACGCATAAACCCGAAGCCGGCGGCCAGGGTTTCACAGGCACGGTGGTAGCCGTTTCGGCGGAGCAGGTCTTCCTCGACATCGGCCAGAAGATCGAAGGCGTCATGCCAGTAGCCGAGTTCAAAGACGCGTCCGGCACGGTGAGCGTGCGGGTGGGCGACCGGTTCCCGGTGTCCATCAAGGGGCGCAACGAAGAGGGCTACTACGATCTCTCCAAAGTGCGCGTGGAGCGGCCCAAGGACTGGACGTCGCTGGAAGCCGCATTCGGCGAAAAGCGCACCATTGC
>Ga0181535_10006682_pt1 | contig 11809 bp, 8 predicted proteins | sample PEATcosm2014_Bin_44_FD_119774 | JGI IMG/M metagenome (GOLD analysis project Ga0181535, IMG submission 119774) | Peatland microbial communities from MTU Mesocosm Facility, Houghton, MI, USA - PEATcosm2014_Bin17_30_metaG | ecosystem: Environmental > Terrestrial > Soil > Wetlands > Peat | place...
CGGCTCGCTGGCCGCGATGTGCATGGCCACGTCGCGCAGCAGCTCATGGAAGTCGTCGGTGCGCGCCACAAAGTCCGACTCGCAGTCCAGCTCCACCAGCACGCCGATCTTTCCCCCCGCGTGGATGTATGTGCCCACCGCGCCCTCGTTGGTGGTGCGGCTGGCCTTCTTGGCCGCCGTCGCCATGCCGCGCTTGCGCAGCACCACAAACGCCGCCTCCATCTCGCCCTTCGCCTCCTGCAGCGCCTTCAGGCAGTCGCCCATCGGCGCGCCCGACTTCTCGCGCAGTTCCTTCACCTGTTTCGCATCGATCTTCACAGCTGCCTCGCTCGTCATTGTCCTCTTCTTCTCCTGATCAAAAAATCCGTAATTGAAGCCCGCCGCGCGCTCAGCGGCTCACACAGAAAGAGCGTGGAGCGGATCGTCGCCGGCCTCCACGCTCTCGCATTGAGATGATGAAGTCCTACGCGCCGGTGGCGATGTGCGCCGTCTCCGGCTCTGCCTCCGGCTCGGTGGCCGCGGCCGGGGCCTTGCGAATGTTCCCGCCCAGTACCGCCTCCAGATCCACATTCTCTTCGTCCGCAATGTCCTCGACCGAATCGGCCGCGATGCCCGCCGACAAGTGGATCTCAGCCGTCGCGTCGACTTCGCCCTCTTCGCCCTCTTCGCCAACGTACTCCGGCGCAACCTCGACCTGCTGCACGTCCGCGACCTCGGTCGAGAACGCCTTCTCCGAGACCAACTGCACGCCCTCGGCGGCCGAGTCCGCAATCTTCGACGTAAACAGCCGGATCGCGCGCAGCGCGTCGTCGTTGCCCGGAATCACATAGTCCACCATCGTCGGATCGCAGTTCGTGTCCACCACCGCGACCACCGGAATCCCCAGCTTGCGCGCCTCCGCCACAGCGATGGCCTCGTTGTTCGAGTCCACCACAAACAGCGCGTCGGGCAGCCGCTTCATTGCCTTGATACCGGACAGGTTCACCGCCAGGTGCTTGCGCTCGCGCTCCAGCTTGATGACCTCTTTCTTGGTCAGCAGCTCATAGCGTCCGTCGGTGGACATGTCGTCCAGTTCCTGTAGCCGCTTCACCGACTTCTGCACCGTGACCCAATTGGTCAGCAATCCGCCTAGCCAGCGGCTGTTGATGTAGGGCATCCCGCAGCGGTTCGCCTCTTCGGCAATCGCGTCCTGCGCCTGCCGCTTGGTGCCGACAAACAGCACCAGCTTGCCCGTGCTGGTCAGCTCGGTGATGAACTTCGACGCCTCCTTGAACATCTTCAGCGTCTTCTGCAGGTCGATGATGTAAATTCCGTTGCGTTCGCCAAAGATGTACTCCTTCATCTTCGGGTTCCAGCGCTTGGTCTGATGCCCGAAGTGGACTCCCGCTTCAAGCAGTTCCTTCATGGTTATGTTTGCCAAATTAGCTCCTTTGTGAAGACAGCCAGAGGTCTGGTCTATAAAAATCAGCCCTGGTGCCTGGATTAATCCCGCGTACGGGAGATTTGACTCCGTGCCTCCGATCGAATTTCTTCGGAGGGTGATGCTCTTTATCGTTCAACTGACAACTATCTCTTCGAGAACTGGAACCTTGCTCTCGCGCCCTTCTGTCCGTACTTCTTGCGTTCCTTGCCGCGCGAGTCGCGGGTGACGAGTCCCTCGGCCTTCAGCGTCTTGCGCAGCTCCGGGTTGAACTCCATCAGGGCGCGCGCAATGCCCAGCTTCACCGCGTCGGCCTGGCCCATCACGCCGCCGCCGCGCACCGTAGTGATTACGTCGAAGGTCTCATCGATCCCGGCAATGCCCAGCGACCGCCGTGCCGCCGCCCTCTGCTGCGGAGTCACAAAGTACACGTCGCATTCCTTCTTGTTGACCGTAAACTTGCCGCTGCCGAGGCGCAGGAACACGCGCGCAATCGACGACTTGCGCCGCCCCGTTCCGTAATACTGAACCAACTCCGCCATAACACTCCTAAGCCTTTCGGTTTGCTGTTCCCTGTTCCCTAATCCCTGTTCCCTGTTCTTAGATCGCAATCGGCTGCTGTGCCAGGTGCGGATGGTGCGGCCCCTTGTACACCTTCAGCTTGGTCGCCATCTGACGCCCCATCTTCGACTTGGGAAGCATCCCCTTGATCGACTGCTCCACAATCGCCTCCGGGCGCCGCGCCAGCAGCTTCACAAACGACTCTTCCCGCAGCCCGCCGGGAAATCCCGTATACCGGCGATACAGCTTCTTGTCCGACTTCAGCCCGGTCAGCACGATCTTCTCGCAGTTCACCACGATCACATGGTCGCCCACGTCGATGTAGGGCGTGTACAGCACATTGTTCTTCCCGGCCAGGATCGACGCCGCCTGCGTCGAAAGCCGGCCCAGCGTCTTGCCCGCGGCGTCCAGCACAAACCACTTGCGCTGGATCTCCTTGCCGCTCGGTATAGGTGTCGTGTTATTCATAGTGCTCGCGTTACTCCCTGGTTCTGCCGTCTTCCCTGTTGCCGGTAATCGTCGCTTTCAATCAGCGCCCGATTGCCGACCAGCCCGGCGTCGTACGGAAGAGTTAGCTGCCGTGGTGCGTTCAACATCCATGCGTGCCATCAAGTCCATCGACGGAACACCAATCTTCAAAGCTCCAGGCCCGGCAGAACAACGCACGGCAGATTGGAGCCATACTTCGCTCCCTGCGCAAACGCTTGAAGGCCTTACCGCCTGGAAGTCGCGCATTGCCTGTGTGTGGTCGTGGGCGCGTTCAGGGCAGCCTTGCTTGCAAGCTGCTCCCGGTCAATCTGCTCCCGGCGAATCCACGATCTGCCCCATCTTGCTGCTCGCCACAACATGCCGCGCCCGATTAGGGACACAGCCTACCGATGACGTGCAGACATGGAGCTGCGCGAGCTATCAGAATATCCCACCTCCCTGCCCCGAGTCAACGCACCCACTCATTGCGTAGTGGTGCAGTTTACATTTGTTTTGAAAGGGCGCGGCTTCAGCCGCGCCGTAAGCTCATTATGGAGAACGGGACTTTAGTCCCCGAGGGAAGTTCCAGCTTCATACTGCACCACTACCACTCATCGCTACGGAGCCAACTTGAGGATTGTCGGTTTCTGGAAAAGGGGGCACTCTCCTATGACGAAGTACCCAGGGGTGAATCCGTGACTCAACGCCAGCCCCGGAGCAGAGGCATCATTGGGCAGATCGAAGACTTGAACGCTCTGAACGCTCTCACCAGGTCGCAGACGCACGGTCAATCTAGCTGTTTCTCCATTGACGGCTTCCCACGCCTGTTGTCCGCCGGACGAAACCTCATAGTATTTTCCTGAATCCCAGAGCAGTGCGCGAAGTCCACCCTCGCTTTGAACCCGGCCACGGGAGCGGCTGCTCACTCGTACAGTGATTACATAGAACCTTCCATTAGCCTTCACGAACTGGCTCGCTGGTCCCATTTGCGGAACTATCTGAATATTGACTACTGAGAAACACATTTCGTCGAAGCAGAGTTCCTGCCCCACGGGAATGGTTCGCTGAGGCCGCGCCCCCATCGTCACAGCTACCGCAACCACAACAAAGAGATATACTGCCCAGCCAGCTCCCAGAACCCCTAATCCCCGCATTGCGGTGCGGCGCCGTCTGCGGACCGCTAGGATCAAAACGCCGATCAACGCAATCAAGGACGCAAGAAACAAGCCCACAAACAACAGCTCGAAGACCATCATTCTTCAACTCTCCGCACGCGAGCAAACCGCATCCGCCAGCGGCGGCACCGCTGTCCCATCCTCCAGCACCTCCTGGCTCTCCACATAGAAGTGCCGCAGCTCCGCATTGCCGAACGAAGTCGTCATCGCTACGTCCGCGGCGTCGCGTCCGGTGGCCATCAGCACGCGCCCCGGCCTCGCCTCGTTGTGGCGCGCGTCCATCGTCCACCAGCGACCCACCAGCCACACCTCGTACCATGCGCTGAAGTCGCCCGCGCCGGTGTATGGCCAGCGTATATCGCCCAGGTATCCGGTGGCATAGCGCGCCGGAATGTTCTGGCAGCGCGACAGCGTCATCGCCAGATGCTGGAAATCGCGGCACACTCCAACCCGTTCGGTAAAGACATCCATCGCCGTCTTGGTCGGCCGCGCAGACATGTAGTCGAAGCGCACCTTCTCGTGGACCCAGTCGCGGATCGCCGTCGCCCGCTCCCATCCCGGCTTCATCCATCCGAAGAGGTCCTGCGCCACCGGCGTAAAGCGGTCTACCTCGCAGTACCGGCTGGGCAGCAGGAACTGCAACACCTCGCTGGGCAGCTCCGCGACCGGCGATTGCCCCAGCTCCGCATCTCCCAGTTCCGGCGCGCCCTCCACGTCGATAGTGCTGGTCCCACTCAGCCGCAGCAACCCCTCCGGCGCCACAAACCGTGAGCAGCGGTTGCCGAAGCTGTCCTCGTACTCCACCGTCCCGATCAGTTCGCCGTACCCTGGCCCCACGCCCTCCTTCAGGTGCTCCACCACCAGCACATTGCCCATCCGCACAAATCGCTCCAGCGAGGGATGCAGGTGCAGCAACGCCACCATCGCCGTCGAGTGGGCAAACTGAAACTGTATGTCGAATTCAGACTTGATCAGCATCTGTAGTCCTCGTTTCAACGAATAGAAACGTGATGAAGAGTGAGATGCAATTGCGGCGGCTAACGCCAGTCTATCCCGCCACCAGCGCAACATCCGCCTTCCGTCCCAGATGCCCCATCCTATGGAAGACCAGCAACAGCGACGCGCCCACGACGATGCTCGACAGCGCATCCACCGCCAGCATCCCCGCCAGCCCATGCGTCGTATGGAAGTGGCCATCCACCGCCGTCATATAGCTAATGGGTAGGTTCGCCGACGCCGATAGCAGCGCAAACTGGGTCGAAGCCAGTGGATTGCCCGTCCCCACAATCTCATACTCCAGCGACGTAAACGCCGTGTAGTTGATCCCGGTAAAGAAGTCGTACATCAGCACGCCCGCCGCGTAAAACAACAGAACATGCGGCGTCCAGATCAGCGCCAGCGCCGCCGCCGCCCCGCCGAACCCGCTGACCACATATACCGTCCGCCGCACAAACCGGCTGCACACCCAGATCCCCGCCAGGCAACCCAGCGAGCAGGCGATCGCCATGCCCGGCCCGTTCAGCGCCGTCACCCACCGCTCCGGCGTGTGGAAGTCCGAGCCCACCCCGGAGAACAAGTTGGTCAGCGCAAAACAGGCCGTCGGAGAAACGAAGCAGATCAACCCCAGCACGCATCCCGGCCGCCGGCACACCCGGTACAGATCGCTGAAAAAGGTCGAAAACGTCTCGCCGGCTCTCCGCAGCTTCTTCTTCGGCAGCGGGATGAAGAACAGCAGCACGGTCGGCGCCATCACCGTCAGCCCCAGCAGCGCGGCCGCCAGCGGCGCGGGCTGTGTCCGCACCACCACCACCACCAGCGTGGCAAACAACCCAGCCGCGCCCAGGTTGGCCACGTTGCTCATTCCGCCCACCTGCGAGTAGTGCTTGTCCTCGATCACGTCCGGCATCCATCCGCCGTGCGTATTGCCGAACATCACAATGGCCGCGCACCCGGCGGTCACCACCGCGGTAAACGCCACCAGGTTCCCAGTCAGCAGCGTCGACACCCCCAGGCACACCGCCGCCACGGCCGCAAAAAACAGCGCATACGTCCGCTTGCTAAACCTCACATCCAGGATGGGGCACAGCAGGAACGCCCAGAACGTCGGCGAGAAGCCTACCGCCGAGACCCACGCAATCTGGCCCACCGAGACGCCCCGCGCGCGCAGCAGGATGGGCAGCGCCGTCGACACAAATCCGTAGTAGAACCCCAGCGGCGCGATCGCCAGTCCCATCGCCCAGGGTGGTAGCTGCCGCCGCATCCTTGTTGCTTCGCCCATCTTTCCACAATATCGCATCCCGCGACCGCCGCAGGCGTAGCCGCATTCAATCGCGAAAAACGGGCGAACTCAGTCGAGTCCGCCCGTCGTTTGATTCTCGAAACTCACTACTTGGCTGCGACCGCCTTGACTACACCTGCCTTCAGAGCAGCGGCCTTGTCCGTCGCCTCCCATGTGAAGTCCTTGCCCTCGCGTCCAAAGTGTCCGTACGCCGCAGTCGCCTTGTAGATGGGCCGCCGCAGGTTGAGGCTCTCAATAATTCCCTTCGGCGTCAGCGCGAAATTCTCCCGAACCAGCGCCTCCAGCCTGTCTTCGTCCACTGTGCCCGTACCGAAGGTGTCTACCAGCACACTCACCGGCTCAGCCACGCCGATCGCGTATGCCAGTTGCACCTCGCAGCGCTCCGCCAGCCCAGCGGCAACGATGTTCTTGGCCACGTAGCGCGCCATGTACGCCGCCGAGCGGTCAACCTTGGTTGGGTCCTTGCCGCTGAACGCGCCGCCACCATGACGCCCCATGCCGCCGTAGGTATCGACGATAATCTTGCGCCCCGTCAACCCCGTATCACCCATCGGTCCGCCGATCACAAACCGTCCCGTTGGATTGATGTGGTACTTGGTTCCCGCGTCCAGCAGGTTCGCCGGAATCACTGCCTGGATCACATGCTTCAGAATGTCGGCGCGCAGCTCCTCGTTGCCCACGGTCTCCGCGTGCTGGGTCGAGATCACCACCGCATCCACCCGCACCGGCTTGTTGTTGGAGTCGTACTCCACCGTCACCTGGCTCTTGCCGTCGGGCCGCAGGTACGATAGCAGCCCGCTCTTGCGCACCTCACTGAGCCGCCGCGTCAGCTTGTGCGCCAGCCAGATCGGCGTTGGCATCAGCTCCGGCGTCTCGTTGGTTGCATAACCGAACATCATTCCCTGGTCGCCTGCGCCGCCCGTGTCCACGCCCATCGCGATGTCGCCAGACTGCTTGTTGATGGTCGAGATCACCGAGCAGGTGTTCGAATCGAAACCATACAGCGCATTGTCGTAGCCGATCGACGCCACCGTCCCGCGCACCACGCTCTGGAAGTCCACATACGCCTGCGTGGTGATCTCGCCCGCAATCACTACCAGCCCGGTGCAGGTCAACGTCTCGCAGGCCACCCGGCTGAACGGGTCCTGCGCCAGGCATGCGTCCAGAATCGCATCCGAAATCTGGTCGGCAATCTTGTCCGGGTGGCCCTCGGTCACGGATTCACTGGTAAACAAAAAACGGTCACGCTTCGCCAAAACAATACCTCCATCTGCATCTGCTACGGAATTTACTGCAACCCTGCAATTTTACCCTCGTTCTCCTGCTGCCACCAAGCCGGCGCCTCCTTCCGGCGAAAACCAGCCTCCAAACCGCCAGATCCTGCATCGGCTGGCAGCCGCGCACTTCGGCAGTCGCACCAGTCCAGTGGTCGCCGGACAGATCGAAGCGCGCGCACCGCGCAATTAAATAGAAACGGCGCCAGCCGCTGAGGACGGGCGCCGTTCGGTTGCTTTGGGTTAGAAGTTGAGCTTGCCGGCGACCTGTAGGATTCTGGGATCGCGAGTGCTCGTGACCCGACCGAATTGGCTGTCTGTCGCAACGGTATCTACCGATCCCCAGCTGACGTGGTTCAGGACGTTGAAGCCCTCGCCACGCAGCGTGAAGACGACTCCGTGGGTGATCTTGAAGTTGCGGAAGACGCCCACATCCAACCGGTTGAAGCCCGGCCCAGTTATCGATCCCGGCTTCTCGTTACCCACCTGGAAGCTGGGAACCGAGGGTGCCACGAAGGCCGTCGGGTTGAACCAGAAACCGGCAGGCCCCATCGTCTTCAGATTCACCTGACCGTAGCCGTTGCTGGGGTTCAGAACCATGTTGGGACGCAGAGTCGCCAAACTACCTGCAAGAACTCCCAGGCCAGCGGCATCGCTCGCCACCCCGCCGTTGGTCTGACCGTTGTAGACGCTGGTCAACCCGCCATAGCTCACTGGGAGACCAGGGGTCATGGTGGCAGTCAGCGGAAGACCGGAGTTGAGGGTATAGATGCCGGACAGCTCCCATCCGCCAACGATGCGTCCCACGATGTCCTGCTGCTCCTTCATCCAGGGAAGCTCCCATACTCCGTCGACAGTAAGAACACTGTTTCGGTTGTATGGGCTGGCCCCGTACTCAGCCGCCAGGTTGTAGGTGTTTTGCGGCGCCGCAGCATAGTCGTTCTGCGCGTTGGTTAGGCTGCGGCTCCAGGTATAGTTCGCGTCGATCAGGCTCTTGCCGCTGAACTTCTTGGTCACCTTCGCTTGCAGCGAGTTGTAGTTTGAATTGAAGATGTTCTGGGTCGCGTTGATCGCGGTGTAGCCAGGGAACGGACGAATCTGGTTCAACGGCGCCTCGCATCCACTGGAGGTGAACCCTGTGCAGTTCGCGACCTGGGTGTAACCGATGCTCGTCGTGGTGAACTGGCCGGGCTGGATCTCGTTGATGTCGACCACGCCCTGCAGATGCGTCCCGTGGTCTCCGAAGTAGCCCACGTCCACCGTCATCGTAGGAGTGACCGCCTGCTGCACATCCAGCGAGTACTGCTGAACATACGGCGTCTTGACGATTACGGGCGAAGCGTACAGCGTAGGCGGAGCAAGGTTTGCCGCTACCGTGCTGCTCACCGAAGACATCTGCGCAAAGTTGTATTTATTCACAACCACATACGGCGGGTTGTTGAAAACCTCCTGCTCGGCTTGGTGGACAGACGCGTCGTCGTACGACATGCCGTAACCGCCGCGCAGCACCGTCTTGCCGCTCCCGAACACGTCATAGGCAAACCCCAGGCGGGGCGCCCAGTCATGCTTCTCCGCCTGACCCATCTCCTGCCCGAACGGAGAACCATGGGACTCGATCACTGGCGCTCCCGATGGCTCCTGGAACGGGAAGTTCCTAGTTCCAGGCAGATAGTTCTGGGCGCGGATAAAGTCCGGGTCGCCGAGGATCATGCCATCCAACGGGTCCGCATTCTCATTGGGCTGGTAAGCATTCAAACCATTCACATTGGCGCAGTTGTACATCGTGTAGGTGACCGATACCGAAGTCGTGCCAAACGAATAACTCGGCGCCGTCTGACTGGCCAGTGTGCAGAGGTTTCCGGTGCTGGCGATCGTCTCCTGGTTGTACGTGCTGAAGATCGAGGGATCGAAGCTGCTCAGTTCGTTGCCTTTGTCAGTTGGCTGAGCAAAGAAGCTGTAGCGCACGCCCAGGTTCAACGTCAACCGCGGCGACGCTCTCCATTCATCCTGTCCGTACAGCTCGATGTCGTTCTCATTGATATTCGCCGTAATGGCCTGGGACGCCTGCGTGAACCCGTTGTTGGCGTTGCCGATCATGAAATTCGCCCACTCCGAACCGAAGGTGCTGGCCGCTACCACGCCTGTGCCAAGCGCGGTCAACTGGGCGGTCGTGGGTGTTGACGTTGTAAAGCCGAAATTGCCCTGGTTGTTGGTGCCGGTGGCGTTCTCCTTCTGCTGGTAATGGTTGTAGCTTAGGCCGAACTTCAAAGTGTGTTGCCCCTTGACCTTGGTGACACTGCCAAATCCGTTGTGATTGACATTGTGGTCGTTATAGAGGCCGTTGCTCTCGATGTTTGGCCCAGACGTTCCGGCAAACGTGAGAGACGGGATCACCCCGAGCGTGGCGGGGAACGGAAGCGTGTTGACCTGTGAGTATATCGTCGAGACGCGGGTTGCTTGGCTGTTTGCCATAAGCCCAACCGGAGTGCTGACAACGGAGCCCGCACTGTATGCGTATCCCATATCGAAGAGCAGTGTCGGACGTGCCGCAATTGTGACGTGAGCCAGATGCTGGTTGGACGGGGACTTGGTGTAAGTAAGCGATACCCCTCCGCCACTGCCTACGGTCGGCAGGCCGCCGTTTACGAAGAGCCCACCACCTTCGCTCGTTGGCAGGTCGTCATGCTGGTAACGGTAGAAGATGTTGGTCTTCGAGTTGAGCGCATGGTCGATACGCGCAATCTCCTGCGTGTCGTCGAAGACGTTATGGATGTTGTTGATCAGAGTATGCGGGTCAAGACCGGCCGCAAGATCCACCGCGCTGGGCGGAAGAGGTACGTTGTTGTAGATGTCGTTGATATAGGCCTGCGCCACCGGCGAAATGACATTCGTCGGAGGAGTGGCAGCCTGCGCCGTGGCCTGGGCCGCCGCAATGCTCGTGGTGAAGCCTGTGCAGGCTCCAGTTAGGGCGTTGGCAGAGTCGCAGACCGCGCCCACGCCGGTCGTCCATGCACCGGTTGCTGGATTAATCACATAATTGGGGTAGGTGGTGCTGTTTGTGAAATCGCCGACCCGTTCTCCGGCTGTCGGAGCATATGCCGTTGAAGTCGCATACTGGCTCACCCGCCGCAACTCCTCCGAGAAGAAGAAGAAGGTCTTGTCCTTGCCATTGTAGAGATGCGGAATCACCACCGGGCCGCCCAGGGTAGCGCCAAAGTCGTTATATCGCAGTGGCGGACGTACAACGCCGACAAGATTGCTGAAGAAGTTGTTGGCGTTGAACAGGTCGTTGCGGAAGAATTCGTATACGCCGCCGTGCAGGGCGTTGGTGCCGGAATTGGTCACTACGTTGATCTGTGCGCCGGCGTTGCGGCCATACTGAGCCTCGTAATTGCCGCGCAGGGTCACGAACTCCGAGATGGCATCGATGCTGGGATACGCCAGGAGCGTCACGTTTGGCCCTGAGATAGAAGCCGCTCCCCCGCGGTCCAGATTGTCCGCGCCGTCAATGGTCCAGTTGTTCGCCGTGGGCCGCAGTCCGTTAATCGAGAAGAGGGCCTGATTGGGCAGGAGGGTCCCGTTGGTCGTATCCGTGGGGACCGACTGGCCAATGTACAACTGGTCGCTGCCGGACCCGCCGTACACCACGCCGGGCTGCAGGAGCACCAACTGCTCGTTGTTCCGGGTGACCAGCGGCAGCTCGAGCACCTGCGTGTGGTTGACCAGCCCTTCGCTCGCGCTGTTTTCCAGGTTCAATACCGCCTGGCTGGCCACTACCGTCACCGACTCGGTGGCGCTGCCGACCGCCAGCTTCTGGTCGGCCTTCAGCGCATCGTTGGCGTGCAGCACAAGCCCCGTGATGGTCGTCGTCTTGAAACCCTTCGTGGCGATGGTCACGGAGTAATTCCCCAGAGGGAGAGAACTCGCCGTGTAGTAGCCGGCCTTGTCAGTCTTCAGGGACCGCTCGACGTACGCCCGGTCGGTGTTCGTCAGGGTCACGACGGCACCGCTCACGCTTGCCCCCATGGCATCCTCGACCGTTCCGCTGATGCTTCCTGAGACCTCCTGCGCACGGGCCAGGACCGAACCCACCATCATCAGTACAACCCACACAGCACCGCGAACCCAGCGTCTAGACAGCGTCATCATCATCTCCTGAAGAACCTACTTACATACATCCGACGGGCTTTGCCGGCCTTTTCTATCTTCGTTAACCTTCAACTCGCCGACCCTCGTCACGCACAACTGCCGAAGAGCGGACATGCCGTACTGCAACGCGCAATGGCAAAATAATTCTCAGCGCGCGCCAACAGACAATTTCAATCGAGGAAACAGTAAATTACCTGGAGGGGGCATTGTCAACAGAAGACTTCAAAACCCTCCAAATCGGTATCGTAGGAAACAGCCCCCGGTGGGTGGCCAACCTCCAGCCGCACCATCCCCCCAGGGCCAGCGCGGCGAGCAATATTCCCGCCCCTGCACGCCGTATGCCCATGCGGCGGCGCTGTACAACCCGGCTATTTTTCACGTTTTCCGCAAATTCTGCCCACTCCGTCTCCGCCGGCTCACGAACTCCGCTCTCCCGGCAACTCTGCTCGAAACGCCTCATCCA
>Ga0181535_10006684_pt1 | contig 11809 bp, 11 predicted proteins | sample PEATcosm2014_Bin_44_FD_119774 | JGI IMG/M metagenome (GOLD analysis project Ga0181535, IMG submission 119774) | Peatland microbial communities from MTU Mesocosm Facility, Houghton, MI, USA - PEATcosm2014_Bin17_30_metaG | ecosystem: Environmental > Terrestrial > Soil > Wetlands > Peat | place...
AGGCGATCGGCAAATCCGGAGGCGGACGGAACACCAAAATTCATATAATCGCCGCGGATGATCGAACGGCGGTGATTTTCAGCCTTCTCCCGGCCAAGCCAGCGACGGCGTTGAGGGGCGCGCCTCTGGAGACCTGGCAAGACAAGCCTGAAGCCTTGCCCGAAAAGCTGCCCATGGCCATGGACGAGGCTTATAAGGGCGATGCAACGCGCACATCCGTCAGGCAGGCGGGCTTCTCGCCCGTCATGCCGCCCAAGCACAATCGCAAGGAGCCGTGGGAATACGACGAGGAACTCTACAAACGGCGCAACGAAGTCGAACGACTCTTCCGCAAGCTCAAAGGCTTCAGGCGCATCTTCACGCATTTCGAAAACCTCGACATCATGTTCAGAGCTTTCCTCCTTCTCGCGCGCGCATATCGTGTTAACAGGCCCTAGCGGGATTCGCGCCGGAAGAGCCGTATCGGACTGCAGTTCTCTAGTTCTAGGGCTTTTGCGTTTAGATTCATCCGAGAGCTTCGCTTGCGATGGCGCGATCGTCCGCGACGCTTTGGTGTGGCAGGCTTTCATTCACGATGCGCGCAAGCTCGGCACGCGCGATTTCCAAACGCGCCCTCGCCGCGTCGAGGGGCTGTGTGAGATGAGCGATGACCTTCCTCTTTTCTTTGAGTTCGATGGCGGCATTTGCAGCATCTGTCATTCGCCCTTCTCCTTTTGTAAGGCGAGCCTCGCTCAGCTCTTCTTGCACTTTTCGCGAAACTCTTTGCGCGCTTTTCCATGCAAGCCTTGCGCGTCGGCCTTGGTTGAACATTCCTTGGACTTGGCTTTCTTGGCCACATCGTCGGTGGATGGCACCTTTGGCGCGGCGGGAGCCGTCGTTGTAGCCGACGGTGTCATCTGGGCATAACCGGATTGGCCAAAAGCAAACAACAACGCACTGGCGAGCATCACGCTAGCAAGATTTTTCATGGAATTCATCCTTGAGAGTATGTTTTGTGGTGCCCGGCCTTTTACCCTGTCACCGGGAATCCTCAAAGAAGGAAACACGCATTTGCTAACTCTGCTGCGATGCAGCATTGAAAATGACTTTACATATAAATATATCTGCATATTATTAGGGCATATGATTTTTATAGGAAACTCATGTCCGATTCGATAGCCTTTGATGCCATTCTCGCCGCTTCCGCCGCGGCCGGTGAGTCCACACGTTTGCGGCTACTCGCCCTGCTCGCTGAGGCGGAACTGACGGTCAGCGAGCTTGTCACCATTCTCGGCCAATCACAGCCGCGCGTTTCGCGCCATCTCAAACTCCTTGTCGAAGCCGGGCTTGGCGAGCGCCATCGCGAGGGATCTTGGGTTTTCTTCCGGATCGCACAGACAGGAGCGGTAGCGGCCTTTGGCCGTGATCTAGTCGCGCGGCTGGCGCCTTGCGATGCGCATCTATCCGCCGACCGCGCCAGGCTGGACGAGGTCCGCCAGACCCGCGCGGCTCAGGCGGCCCGCTATTTCGCGGCGCAAGCGGCGAATTGGGACGAGGTGCGTGCCTTGCATATTCCGGAGGAAAGAGTCGAGACGGCGATCCGTGCAGCAATCGGCACGGAGCCGATCCAAACGCTGCTCGATCTTGGCACCGGCACTGGCCGGATGCTCGAACTCTTGGGGCCGCTCGCGACGCGGGCTGCCGGCATCGATCAATCGCCGCAAATGCTGAGCCTCGCCCGGGTCCGTATCGAACGCGCGGGTCTGCGCAATGTGCAATTGCGCCAGGGTGATATCTACGCAGCACCGGTCGAACCGGATGGCTATGATCTCGTAATCATGCATCAGGTGCTGCATTATCTCGACGATCCCTTGCGTGCCGTTCGCGAGGCCGCCCGGGCCTTGCGGCCGGGGGGACGCCTCCTCATCGTCGATTTCGCGCCGCATGAGGAAGAAACACTGCGTACCGCGCATGCGCACCGGCGGCTTGGCTTCGCCGCCGCGGAAATCGCAGGCTTCATGGACGCCGCTGGCGTCGATTTGATCAGCAAGGACGATCTCGCGCCCGATCGCGGCGAAGCCAATAAGCTCACCGTGTCGCTCTGGCTCGGCCGCGACCAAAGGATGATCGCCGATCCTCTCCCCGTAACCACACGAGAATTTGCATGAACGAGATGCAGTCCTGCAGTTTTCCCCGGGCGAGCCGCACGACCTGTCCCGATATCTCCGTCTCCTTCGAGTTTTCCCCCCCGGCGACCGAAGCGATGGAAGCGACCCTTTGGGAGTCGATCAAACGTCTGGCCCCGCTTAGCCCAAGTTTTGTCTCGGTGACCTATGGCGCCGGTGGCTCGACCCGCGAGCGCACGCACGCGACAGTCGCGCGGATCGTGAGCGAGACGCAGGTCAAGCCCGCCGCGCATTTGACCTGCGTCGCGGCAGCACGGCAAGAAATTGACGCGGTCGTCCGCGACTATTGGGACATCGGCGTCCGCCACATCGTCGCGCTGCGCGGCGATCCGCAAGATGGGCCTGGAACGAAATTTTGCCCGCATCCCGAAGGCTATGCGAATTCGGCCGCGCTGATTGCTGGAATAAGGCAGATCGCCGATTTCGAAATCTCGGTCGCCACCTATCCGGAAGGCCACCCCGAAAGTGTCTCGGCCGACGCCGATATCGATGTCTTGAAAGCAAAGATCGATGCCGGAGCGAACCGGGCGATCACCCAGTTTTTCTTCGAGAACGAAATCTATTTGCGTTTTCTCGATAAGGTGCAAGCGCGGGGACTCGATATTCCGATCACGCCGGGCATCGTTCCGGTGCAAAGTTTCCAGCAAACAGCGAAATTCGCAAAGCGCGCCGGTGCGAGTGTTCCGCAATGGCTCGCCAATCGTTTCGAAGGGCTCGAGAATGATCCGCAAACGCGCAAGCTCGTCGCCGCGACGGTCGCCGCCGAACAGGTTCTTGATCTCGTCGATCACGGCATCAGGGAATTTCATTTCTACACGATGAACCGCGCCGATCTCGTCTATGCGATCTGCCATCTTTTGGGGCTTCGCCCGAAACTCGTACAAGAGGCCGCCTGAATGACACGACGCTCTACAGGAGAAGAAACGCGCAAGGCCCTGCAGTCCGCCGCTGTGGAGAGAATCCTGGTGCTCGACGGCGCCATGGGCACGATGATCCAGCAGCACAAATTCGGCGAAGCCGATTTCCGGGGCGAGCGTTTCGCCGATTGGCCTCGCGACCTGCGGGGCAACAACGATCTTTTGAGCCTCACTCAGCCTGAAGCGATCAAAGCCATTCATCTCGCCTATTTCGAAGCCGGCGCCGATATCGCCGAGACGAACACATTCAGTTCGACCCGTATCGCGCAAGCGGATTATGGTATGGAGGCACATGCCCCCGAATTGAATGTTGCCTCGGCGCGGCTTGCCCGCGAGGCGGCTGATGCGGCGGAACAAAAGGACGGACGCCGCCGTTTCGTCGCCGGCGCTTTGGGGCCGACCAATCGCACCGCTTCGATTTCGCCTGATGTTAATAATCCTGGCTTTCGCGCGGTCAGCTTCGATGATTTGAGTGCTGCCTATGCCGAGGCGGCGACAGCCCTCATCGAGGGCGGCGCTGATATTTTGATCGTCGAGACGATCTTTGACACACTCAATGCCAAGGCGGCGCTGTTTGCCATCGAGAGCGTGTTTGACAAGCGCGGCGAACGTGTGCCGGTCATGATCTCTGGCACGATCACCGATTTGTCCGGCCGCACGCTTTCCGGCCAGACACCGGCGGCCTTTTGGTACGCGTTGCGTCACGCAAAACCCTTGACGATCGGCCTCAACTGTGCGCTTGGCGCCCGTGAGATGCGCGCCCATCTCGCCGAACTGTCCAGGATCGCCGATACGCTCGTTTGCGCCTATCCCAACGCCGGTTTACCGAACGAATTTGGCCTTTATGACGAGAGCCCCGAATATATGGCATCGCTCGTTGGCGAGTTCGCGGAGGCAGGGCTTGTCAATATCATTGGCGGCTGCTGCGGTACGACGCCTTCCCATATCCGGGCTATCGCCGAGCGTGTAAAGGGGGTCGCGCCCCGGAAAGTGCCACAGATAGCGCCTTTGTTGCGTCTCTCCGGGTTGGAGCCTTTCGTGCTCAATCACGAGATTCCCTTCGTCAACGTCGGCGAACGCACCAATGTCACGGGCTCCGCCAAATTCCGCAAATTGATCAAGGATGGGGATTTTTCCGCCGCGCTCGATGTCGCGCGCGATCAAGTTGCCGCAGGCGCCCAGATCATCGACGTCAACATGGACGAAGGCCTTCTCGACTCGCAAAAGGCGATGGTGGAATTCTTGAATCTTATCGCCGCCGAGCCTGATATAGCACGCGTGCCGGTGATGATCGATTCGTCGAAATTCCAAGTGATCGAAGCCGGTCTTAAATGTGTGCAGGGCAAGGCCATCGTCAATTCCATATCGATGAAAGCCGGCATCGAGAAATTCCTCGCGGAGGCCAAGACCGTGCGCGCTTATGGCGCCGCCGTCATCGTAATGGCCTTCGATGAAAAGGGCCAGGCTGATACGCTCGAACGCAGGGTCGAGATTTGCTCGCGCGCTTATGAAGTCCTGACGAAAGACGCCGGATTCCCGGCAGAGGACATTATCTTCGATCCGAATATATTCCCCGTCGCGACGGGCATCGACGAACATAACAATTACGGTGTCGATTTCATCGAGGCCGCACGGATCATCCGTAAAAAATACCCGCTCGTGCATATTTCTGGCGGCGTATCAAATCTTTCCTTTTCGTTTCGCGGCAACGAGAGAATGCGCGAGGCCATGCATTCGGTTTTTCTCTATCATGCTATCGCTGTCGGCATGGATATGGGCATTGTCAACGCGGGCCAGCTTGCGGTCTACGCCGAAATCGAGCCGGAACTGCGCGAGGCTTGCGAGGATGTCGTCCTCAACCGGCGGCCGGACGCGACCGAAAGATTGCTGGCGCTCGCCGAAAACTACAAGGGCGCGGGGATGCAGGCCCCCGAAAAGAATCTCGCCTGGCGCGAGGCGCCGGTGGCAAAGCGCCTCGAACACGCACTTGTCAACGGCATCACTGAATTTGTTGACCGTGATGTCGAAGAGGCGCGCGCCGCCGCGAAAAAGCCGCTCGATGTCATCGAAGGGCCGCTGATGGCAGGCATGAATGTCGTCGGCGATCTTTTTGGCTCGGGAAAAATGTTTTTGCCGCAGGTCGTCAAATCGGCAAGGGTGATGAAACAGGCCGTCGCCTATCTGCTCCCTTTCATGGACGAGGAAAAGCGCAAAAGCGGCACCGGCGAGCGCTCCAGCGCCGGCAAGATCCTGATGGCGACGGTCAAGGGCGATGTGCATGATATCGGCAAGAACATCGTCGGCGTGGTCTTGGCCTGCAACAATTATGAGATCATCGATCTCGGCGTCATGGTCCCAGCGGCCAAAATTTTGGCGACGGCAAGGGAAGAAAAGGTCGATGCCATCGGCCTTTCGGGACTGATCACCCCTTCGCTCGACGAGATGTGTTTCGTCGCCGCCGAGATGGAGCGTGAGGGTTTCAATCTGCCGCTTCTCATTGGCGGCGCGACGACGAGCCGGGTTCATACAGCGGTCAAGATCCATCCTAATTACAGCAAGGGCCAAACCGTCTACGTCACCGACGCGAGCCGCGCCGTCGGTGTCGTTCAGGCGCTCCTCTCAGCCGAGGCACGGAGTGCCTATATCGACACCGTCCGATCCGAATACAGCAAAGTGGCGCAAGCGCACCGGCGCTCAGAAGCCGACAAGCAACGGCTGCCGCTGGCCAAGGCGCGCGCCAATGTGTTCAAGCCTGACTGGATGACCTACGAACCGCCGCGCCCGCTGTTTGCCGGCACAAGGGTGTTTCGCACCTATGATGTCGGAGAACTTGTTCCTTATATCGATTGGACGCCGTTTTTCCAGACATGGGAGATGCGCGGCCGTTATCCTGCGATACTCGATGACGAGAAACAGGGAGAAGCGGCGAGGCAATTGTTCGACGATGCGCAGGGCATGCTCGCGCGAATCGTCGAGGAACATTGGTTCGACCCGAAAGCGGTCATCGGCTTCTGGCCGGCGAACAGCGTTGGCGAGGATATTCACCTCTACACAGGCGAGTCACGCGCGGAAAGGCTCGCGACCTTCTTCACCCTGCGTCAGCAACTGCTGCGGCGCGACGGGCGTCCCAATCTCGCGCTTGCCGATTTCGTCGCGCCGCTGGAGACGGGCAAAGCGGATTATATCGGCGGCTTCGTGGTCACCTCCGGCGCCCGGGAAGACAAAATTTCCAAACGTTTCGCCAAGGCGAACGACGACTATGGCTCGATCCTTGTGAAGGCGCTCGCCGACCGCCTTGCGGAAGCCTTCGCCGAGCGCATGCATGAGCGCGTGCGGCGCGAGTTTTGGGCCTATGCTCCAGAGGAAAGCTTGACGAATGAGGAGCGAATTAAAGAGGCCTATCGCGGGATCCGGCCAGCACCAGGCTATCCCGCGCAACCCGATCATACCGAGAAGGCTGCTCTGTTCAGACTGCTCGATGCGGAGCGGCGAATCGGTGTTTCCTTGACCGAGAGTTTCGCCATGTGGCCCGGTTCGTCTGTCTCCGGCCTTTATCTCGCGCATCCCGAGTCGCATTATTTCGGGGTGGGAAAGATCGAGCGTGACCAAGTCGAGGATTATGCACGGCGTAAGGGGATGAGTATCGCGGAGATGGAGCGCTGGCTCGCGCCGGTCTTGAACTACGATCCGGCGGCGCTCGCGGAAGCCACGGCGGCGGAGTGAGTGTGCATGTCAAACATGGCCTCCCGGGCGTTAGTCGCGGTGACATGTCGAACTTGGAGGCATAGCCGGGCTGCTAGGCCCGGCACTTGTCCTGGGGCCAATATTCTCAATAGGTGCCAACCTCGGTCAGCCCAGTTTTGTCGATGAAATTGTTGCCGACACGTATAGCTGTGCCTCCCGCAAATCCGATACCGTCGGGGACAAACGAGTGGAAAAACCGAATCGTCGCCCCGTCCTCTGAGTCAATTGGAGCGGTGTTGTTAGCAACGATACAGTCAACAATCGAGACAACAGCGGCCCCTTGTGCAGCCCTTATGCTTCCACAAATAAAGCCGCATGGGTTTGATATGCCGTTGTGATTCACGATCACATGATCAAGGGTTCCAGGCACACCAACCAACTCTAATCCAAGGCCGCCATTATCCGATACCACCGCATCAGAGATGAGAAAAACCGTCCCACTTCCCGCAAAAATGTCTATCCCGTCGCCATGAAAATTCCGGACGGTGGAACGGGTGACCGTAAAGGAGCCGAATGAGTCGAGCTCAATGCCGGTCATCCCGGTATTCAGCCCATCGATGATGAGATTGGTAATATTGATGATATCCTTTGGCCCGGCTTTGATGGTTAAGGCTTTGACCCCTGCGGAGGCGTTGATTCCCGCGCCCTCGACACCTGTGATGCTGATCGCTTTAGTGATGGTCACGGGGCTATAGTTCGCCGGATCGAGCACCTTGATCTAGCCGTTGGCGACGGTTTCCTTTATCGCGAACTCAAAGGTGCGACAGGGCGTAGCGGGCGAGGCGCAGGAATCGATGCCTTTGCCCGAGACAAAGGTCACGTACGAGAGCGCTCCGGCCGGAGCAGCGTCAAGGATTGACAGGGCAAGGATAATGCCGGCGGCGGACAGCGAGGTTGACAGCTTGAATGGGGATAAGAACTCAAACATGATCAGCTCCTTGCAAAGACCGCGCGAAATCGCGCATCTCCGGCCTATCACCGGAAGACATCAGGCGCGACAGACGAATGACCTACGTTTCAGCCCGATTTTTTCGATGAGCGGCGCAATGGCATGTACTTCGCCAGGTCCTGGCGCTGGCGCGCGCCGGTCTTGAACTATGATCCGGCAGCGCTCGCGGAAGCTCCAGCAGCAGAGTAACATAGGCGAGACCTGCCCCGACGTCCATCACTGTCAACAACACTGCGTGTCCGGTGAAGCCTCCATGCTCATTCTGCTCAATCAGGCATCGTCATTATCACTTTGATTGGTCGCATGATCTCTTTTGGATAGTCTGTAACTCTCTGGGATCATGGTCTAGACCAGTGCATTGGCACGAATATCATGATAATAGCTTTGATGTTTGCGCAGAAAATGGGACTATATTCACGCTATGTATAGAGTGGCAGTGATCGAGGCGCCGCGGATCTGGAGATATCAGATGAATCGGCAGTATGGCACCGGATTTTGGATGGCGGCGGCTTTCTGTGCCGCGCTCATCTTGGCCGCAATCACTCTCGCTGACATGGGAACGGGTGAGAATGGCACGATCGCGGCGCTGCGAGTGACGGCACGCCTGTCGTTACTGCTGTTCTGGCTGACCTATGCGGGTGGTGCGATGGCAACCTTGTTCGGGCCTTCCTTCGCCATCTTGGCGCGGCACGGCCGCGATTTCGGCCTTAGCTTCGCCGCGGCTCACCTCGTCCATATCGGTCTTATCGTTTGGCTCTTCCGTGTGTCCTCCCACCCCCCTACTCTTACAGGTAAGTTCATTCTGTTCGAGTGCATCGGAGTTGTGTGGATTTACCTTCTCGCCGCTCTTTCCGTCGAGCGCGTGGGTGCCATGGTTAACCCCAATCTCCGCCGAACCGTGTTCGCGATCGGCCTCGAATATATCGCTCTCGTCTTTTTCTTTAATTTCGTAGTCCTTCCGATTGAAAGCCGTGCATTGCACCAGATTCAAATTATCTCCTATTTGCCATTCTCGGTCTTGATCGTGGCGGGACCAACTCTGCGCTGGATAGCCATAGTGCTAAAATCAGGTAGCGGACGGAAGGCCCGATGACACAGTCTGCCATAGGACTAGACAAGAATTTCCGTGCGAAGACGATGACGAAATCTTTGAACCTGACGCGGATAATAAGCTTCTATTCGAGCTATTAGTTGCGGATCTTAAATATATTTAGCGTATAACATAATATTAATAGAACCGATTCGTAAATAAGGCCTTTATTTCATATTTGATTTACTGATTCCCATAAACTTGGGATTCATTTTGTTGCTTAAACTGGTTTTCATTTATGCCCTCTATTTTGTGAATGAACGGGCCGGCAGGGATGCCGCCTTGAGGAAAAATCCGCGATGAAAATCCGCGATGCAAGAAGAGGTTCGTTATGATGGAAGCCCTGAAAAGCGAGGTCTCGCCGGCTCGCGCTGGCCGGTTTGCCGAGGTTCGGCCGACCTATCTCGAAGCCCTGACTCTCGTTGAGCGGCTGCATCGCCGCCTTCTCGATGTGATCAAAGACGAATTTGACCGACGCGGCCGCAGCGATGTCAATGCCGTTCAAGCCTTGCTGCTTTATAATATTGCCGATAAGGAACTGACCGCTGGTGAATTGCGCACGCGCGGCTATTACCTCGGGTCAAATGTCTCTTATAATGTCAAGAAATTGGTCGAAACCGGCTATTTGTATCACGCGCGCTCGCGAATTGACCGCCGCGCCGTGCGAATCAGCCTGACCGACAAGGGCAGCGAGATTCATGACATCGTCTCTGCCCTTTATGACAAACATGTCGCCACGGTGGAACAAATCGGCGGTATCAGCTCCGAAGAGTTCACAAGGCTTAACCAATCTCTTGTTCGGCTCGAACGATTCTGGACCGATCAGATCCGGTACCGACTGTGACATATGGACCATGATTCAAAGCGGCGGCAATGGAAAGCTTAAGATAAACGCGGCCACAAGGGTCCTTACACCACCTTATTTCGGATGAAGCCCTCTTTCACGCCTAATCGCCACAAATTTGCCGCCCTGTTTGTGCCTTTTTAACCCTTATGCTGGCAGCTCCTATGATGAGGCAGTTAATGCTTTTCGTATTTGGACGCGTAATAGCTTTTCAAGGAGCGAATAGGTCTTCACGCCGCGATTGCAAGCCGAGACGTCCCTGGCCGCAAGGCATGGTCACGCCGTAATCGTTACATGGGCCTGTATGCGGATCCATGCGAACGCCGATTGCACGCTAAGTGGTCCCGCTCAATGATCACTGCCGGTCAATAAGGGGCACTGCCGCTCAATAAGGGTAATGCTCAATAAAATAACGCGTATCGGACGGCATAAGCGTTGGAGGTCGAGGCATTGGGTATCGGAAAGCAAAAAAATTTATGGTTCGCGCCATATCGTCATTTAGACCATATTCGGCACGCAGCGGCAATTGCGGGTTTGGCCACTGCTCTCGGGTTCACTTACGCTGCTGGCGCAGCGGCGGGAGAGGGGGATATACCATTCGGTGGGCAGGCCGAGTGGGCGCAACGCTATGATTCGGATCCGCGCCTTGCGGTCACCCGCTCGAACACGCCGGTTCTCTCCGTGCAAACTTTCTCGGCGACTGAACAGGCGATCGAAACCTACCGGCAGATCGTCGTCAATGGCGGCTGGGTCACGGTCCCGGCGGGACAGACGCTGAAGCTCGGCACGAACGGCCCCGCGGTGGTCGCTTTGCGAAAACGGCTTGCAGCATCGGGGGATCTCGATCCTTCGGCTGGAGCCTCATCGGTGTTCGATTCCTTTGTCGATGCCGCTGTCAAACATTTCCAGGCCCGTCACGGTCTGCTCCAAAGTGGCGTGGTTTCAAAGGACACGTTCACGGCCCTGAACATCCCTGCGGACTTCCGGCTGCATCAGCTTGAGGTGAATCTCATCCGGCTGCGCTCCTATTCCGGCAATCTCGGCGACCGTTTCGTAATGGCGAATATACCGGCGATGGAAGTCGAAACGGTGGAGAACGGCGTTGTCGCCACGCATCACGCGGCCGGCGTGGGTAAGATCGACCGCCAATCGCCCGTCATGATGACGAAGGCAATCGACATTAATTTCAATCCCTATTGGACCGTGCCTGCGTCAATCATCCGCAAGGATTTGATCCCGCGTATGCAAAAGGATGCAAACTATCTCAATGATCACAAGATCCGGATCTTCGACAAGGACGGTCTGGAACTTCAGTCGGATCAGATCAACTGGAATTCGCTCGACGCGGTCAATTACAAGTTCCGCCAGGATCCGGGCGGCGATCTCAATTCGCTTGGCGTCGTGCGAATCAATATCAACAATCCTTACGGTGTCTATATGCATGACACGCCAGAAAAGGGGATTTTCGGGGACGATGACCGGTTTGTGTCATCCGGCTGCATCCGCGTCCAGAACGTGCGCGATTATGTGACATGGCTGCTCAAGGACTCGCCAGGTTGGGACCGCGCCCATATCGATGAAGCCATCCGCTCCGGCGAGCGCGTGGATGCCAAGCTTGAGACCCCTGTTCCTGTGTACTGGGTCTATGTTACAGCCTGGGCCACGCCGGAGGGCCTCACAGAGTTCCGCGAGGATATTTATCAGCGTGACGGCTTTACGCCAGTTGCAGCCGATACATCGATGTCGCCGCTGCCGCTCATGCAAATGCAACCGCGGCCGGAGGCTCGCGCGGTCAGCATTCCCGGCTCCGGACTACAACCGATGCGCGACGACGAATGAACAGCATAGATTGGTAATTGGCAAAAGTCATCGTTGGACCGGACCATGATGATTGTCGCTTCTGGCGTTATCGCTGGGCAATGCGAAATTCCACGCGCCTCTCCTCGTGCAGGCGGATCTCCAGCATACTGCTACTGCGACCTTCCGTTGTCTTGTTTACGCTCGTTACGGGATAGTAAATGCCGTAACCCTTCGCGCTTAGAACCTGACCCAAAAGGTTGTTGCGCTCGCTCTGGTTGTATGATTCCCAAGATTCCGAAG
>Ga0181535_10006686_pt1 | contig 11804 bp, 8 predicted proteins | sample PEATcosm2014_Bin_44_FD_119774 | JGI IMG/M metagenome (GOLD analysis project Ga0181535, IMG submission 119774) | Peatland microbial communities from MTU Mesocosm Facility, Houghton, MI, USA - PEATcosm2014_Bin17_30_metaG | ecosystem: Environmental > Terrestrial > Soil > Wetlands > Peat | place...
CCATCTCCGCGATGGAGTAGAAAGTCAACGCAAAATGCCGGATCGATGATCCTGCCTGCTCATCCAGCTCGGTTCGGTTCAGCATTGATATTCCGTTCGGTCCACTCATCCATAGGTGCTTGCCGCCGTCTTCAAGGATCTCGTAAATGGCGTTGCTGGCCAGCCCGTCCTGCGTGGTAAAGTGTGACAGCACGTCGGCACGCAGCCTGAACAGACCATTGTTGCGCGTGCCGAACCACAGTCCTCCATCGGCGTCTTCATGGATCGCCCACACCTTCATCTGCGCCATTGCCGTGGTCGCAATGTCCTGAACAAACGCTCCCCCGTGCATGTGGCTCAGCCCCCGGTCGGTGCCAATCCACAAATCGCCTCGACTGTCTTCCTGAAGACTCCGCGTGCTTGGATACGCAAGCCCTTGTTCCATCTGGTAGCTCACGATATGCAAATGCGGGCCTTCGCCAATCAGGTGGTTCAGGCCTGCATCCGTTGCGATCCACATGCTCCGGTCCCGGTCCTGAGCCATGGCCCGGATAAAGTTGTTTGACAACCCATCCTTCAGCGTCCAACGGGTGGTCACGGAACCGGAGATCCGGTATACCCCATCTCCATCCGTTCCTGCCCATAATGCGCCCGAGTGGTCTCGATAGATATTCCGGACATGCACGCCATGCATTCCTTGCAATTCCTGCTTGGCGATTACGCCGTTGCGCATCTGAAACAAGAGCGTCGAGCCAATCCAGAAACTCCCGTCCGTGTCGCGATAGATGGTTTCGAAATCCGCGTCGTTGGCTTGCGGCAGGGGAACGATGCTCACCTTCGATCGAGTCAGCCGAACCATTCCCGTCTGCGTGCCGATCCAGAAATTCCCTTCTTTGTCTTCAAAGAAATTCAACACCGTGTTGCTGGGCAATGAGGAAGGTGCGCTGATCTGGACCAGTTTGCCTCGATTCAGCGTGAATACACCCTGTCCAATGGTGCCTATCCAGAGCACGCCGTCTGGAGTTTGGCGCAGAACCCTCACCGTGCTGCTTACGCCGTTCACGCGCTCAAACCGATCCTGCCCCGGCAGCATTCTGTTCAATCCAGAGACAGTGCCCACCCACAAGGTTCCGTCGCTCGTTTGCAGAATCGATTTCACCTGGTTCTGGCTCGATTCAGTGCCCAGCGTGTACCCTCTGGCGGTGTTGCCATCGATCTCTATGAGGCGCGAACCGCCCACCCAAAGCCGGTTCCACTTGTCGCGGAAGATCGAGTGGACGGCCAGCTCGGGAATCCCGGCGGTCCCATCCACACGGACGAATCGGTCTCCGGCCAGCCGAAGCAGGCCGCCGTCGGTGCCCGCCCAGATGGTGCCATCAGGATCCTGGCGCAACACCCTGACGAATTCAGTTGTCTTTCCGTTGATTCCCGGCCAGGAGTGGAATTGGCCATTCCCGAAGCTGAATACCCCTCCGCCCTCGGTCCCGGCCCACAGGGTGCCGTCCCGAGCAATCATCAGGCAAAAAACGCTGTTCTCATGCAATGCCGCCGTGTTCTGTCGGTCGAACATGGTGAAATGCGCTCCATCGAAGCGCAGCAACCCGCCCGTTGTGCCAATCCACAGATACCCGTCGCCAGTCTGTGCAAACGCCTGGACCGTTTGCTCAGGCAGACCGTCAGGCGCCTGCCATAAATGTTGCGTGTAACCTGAAAAACTCTCCCCCAATGAGCAAACGCAACTCGCAACCCAAAGCAGCAAGTACATCGCGATCGCGCAGCGTCTTTTCATCGCGGCGCCCAGTATACAGGGAACCGCCATCTATTTCGCGATGGCCGCGGGAATCTTGCGCCGTTCCGACTTTAGGGGGATTCGAGACGCATAGGCAAAGGACTAGAGTTGTCTTTCTCGCTCGTCACGGAGCAAGAAGCCGGCTCGCAATGCGAACGGCAACTCCGGAGCCTTCCTTTATGCTGCTTTCTTTCCGATCGGTTTTTAAACACTCGCACCGCAGGGAATTCGGCGCATGGATCCTTGGCGTAGTCTTGGTGATCGCGGGTTGTTTATCAGGCCAGGTATGTCGCGCACAGGCTCCCGACCCGATCGATATCGATGCCAGCAAGCCGTTCAGCGAGCCCGGGCCTGCTCCGTATGACCTCGGTTCCCCCCGGTCTCCGGCCGGCGCAGTCATCGGCGTGAACTCCCGCTATCTCACGATGAATGAGAAGCCCTGGCTTCCCGTGATGGGAGAGTTTCACTTCTCCCGCTATCCCCGAGCACAATGGGAGGAAGAAATCCTCAAGATGAAGGCGGCAGGCGTCAACATCGTCGCTGCATACATCATCTGGATCCATCACGAGGAAGTGGAAGGCCAGCCCGATTGGACTGGACAGCGCGATCTGCACGCCTTTGCCGAGCTTTGTTCCCGTCACGGCATGCTGCTTGTCGCCCGCATCGGCCCATGGGATCACGCGGAAGTGCGCAATGGCGGCCTGCCAGACTGGGTGTTGCAACAGGGCCCCACCCGCGTCAACGATCCCAAATACCTTCACTCCGTCGATCAATGGTACAACCAGGTCAGCAAACAACTCGCGGGTTTGCTTTGGAAGGACGGCGGTCCGGTGATTGGAATTCAGCTTGAGAACGAGTACTCCCTCACCGGACCTGCCGCCGGCGAAGCTCACATTCTCAAGCTCAAAGAACTCGCACTGAAAAATGGGCTCGATGTCCCGCTCTACTTCGTCACTGGTTGGGACAACGCCGTGGTGCCCCGTCGCGCTGTCCTGCCTGTATTCGGCGGCTATCCCTCCGCTCCCTGGGACAGTTCGAGATCCACACTTCCGCCTCAGGAGGTCTACGCCTTTCGCTTCAAGGATCGCGTAACTTCCAGCGCAGGGCCTACGAATTTTACTGGCGCCGCCCATCTGCCCTACTCAATCGGCGAACCAATGCCCTACCTCACGGTTGAAGTCGGCGGTGGCAATCAGGTCACTTATCATCGCCGTCCGGTGATCCATTCTGACGATGTCGTCTCCATGCTGCCGGTGTTCATTGGCTCTGGTGTCAATCTCTATGGCATTTACATGTTTCAAGGCGGTGAGAATCCTGATGGACGGCTCTCCACTCTGCAGGAATCCCAGGCGACAGGCTATCCAAACGATGTGCCCGTCAAGTCTTATGATTTTCAAGCGCCGCTCGGCGAGTTTGGTCAGGAGCGCGATTCCTTCAGAAAACTCAAGGTATTTCAATATTTCCTCAACGACTTCGGCGCCGACCTGGCTCCCATGACGGTCCACCCTCCGAAATTGACCCCGAAAAATCCTTCGGATATGACCGTGACGCGCGCTTCTGTGCGCTCAAAGAATGACTCCGGTTTTCTCTTCGTCAATAACTACCTTCGCGAGTATTCAATGCCGGCCCGCCTCGCTGCACAGTTTCAGATCAGCCTTCCCAGCGGCGTCTTGAAGGTTCCTTCACATCCGGTCGATCTCCCTTCCGGTGCGTATTTCATCTGGCCTTTCAATCTCGGCCTTGATGGAATTAATCTTCGCTACAGCACCGCCCAGTTGTTCACCCGCCTGCGGGCTGGCCCTGTCGACACGGTTTACTTTGTCCAGGTTGGTGGAATTGCCCCGGAGTTCGCTTTCGATCCTGCAGGCATTCGTAGCCTGCATGCTTCCAGCGGCGAAACAACCACTGAAGCCGGTACCGAATACGTGCGCAGACTCGCGCCGGGCCTCGACTCCTCAATTGATGTGGTTTCCAGCGAAGGCAAGAGCCTGCGCATTGTTCTGCTCACCCAGAAGGGCGCCGAGGATGCTTGGAAGGTGCGCATCGACGGGTCAGACCATCTGCTCTTCACTGCGCAGGACTTCTTCAGCGACCCCGATGTGCAGCCCGGACCTATCTGGCTGCGCTCGCGCGGAATCCCGCAATTTGTGTTCAGCATTGCGCCTCCGCCCATTGCTCCCATTCAGGCCAGTCTGCCCCTGGAGCAAACAGCGAGTTCATCCTCAGCTGCTTCGTTTACAGCGTTGGCCCCGGAGCAAAGCGTTCATCTTGACTACCACCTTGCTCAACCTGCGGGCGATGCCCCTCCCGTCAAGCCTGGGATCGCTCTCTCCTGGCGTCCGCGAGGTGTCGCCCAGGCTCCGCCTGAGGCCGAGTTCGCCCAGGCTGCCAAATGGTCGGTCGACGTACCGCCCGGTGCCATGAAAAACCTCAGTGAGTTGTTTCTTGAGGTGGATTACCAGGGCGATGTAGCCAGGTTGTATGCCAATCACCGCCTGTTGGCCGATGATTTCTACATCGGCAAGCCCTGGTTTATCGGGTTGAATCGCTTTCTCGCCCCCAATGACGCGGGTAAATTTGAGCTGAGCATTCTGCCCCTTCGCAAGGATGCCCCCGTCAATCTTGAGGTCCCGCATCTTCCCGACTTCGCCGGAAATGGACAAGTCGATAAACTGAATGCCATTCGACTTGTTCCGGAATACCAGCTTGTGATCGGCGGTGGCAGCCAACAGCCTGCGGCTCAGTGACCGCCGATGCCGCTCTGCGGATCAGATAGACTCAGCGAATCAAGGCTTCAAACATGTTGATCGACGATCGGAAACAGTCAAACCCATTGCGTGCCTTCTTCAACTCGATCCTTTTTGTCGCACTCGGCTGCGGAGCCTGTTTCACAGGAGGCGCGCAGACCTATGCCGTTGGAGCGGATGTTTCGTTTCTCGCCCAAAGCGAACGAGATGGAGTGGTATTCAAAGAAAACGGTCATCGCAAAGATGTGCTTGCGATTCTCCACGACCACCACTACAACTGGGTGCGTCTTCGCCTCTTTCATGACCCCGAGGCAAGCGTTGATCACCTGCCCAACGATCTCGATTACACGGTGTCCCTGGCTCGTCGTGCCAAAAAGTTGGGCTTCCGGTTCCTTCTCGATCTTCACTATTCAGACAGCTGGGCCGATCCCGGCAAGCAGCCAACACCTGCCGAATGGGGCGGCCTCACCCACAAGCAACTCACCCATCAGGTTTTTACCTACACTCGCGACGTCATCTCCACACTCCGCCGCACGGGCGTTCCGCCAGACATGGTTCAGGTAGGCAATGAGATCACCAATGGAATGCTTTGGCCCGACGGCGAGTTGCCTGCAAACTGGGACAACTTCGCCGACCTGGTGCAGGCTGGAATTGAGGGTGTAAAAGCAGGCAGCGCGAATGGCACAGTTCCACGAATCATGATCCACATCGATCGCAGCGGGGATTATGCCGCCGCTGTCTCCTTCTTCGATGCCCTCACTGCCCGGCATATCTCGTTCGATGTAATCGGTCTCTCGTACTACCCAATGTGGCACGGAGGCATCGCCAACCTGCGCCTTAATGTCAATAATCTTGCCCTCCGCTATAACCGGCCAATCATCGTTGTAGAAGCTGCCTACAATTGGATGCCCGGGGAGATGGCTCAAAAGAAGGCAGACTTCCCTGAGAGCCCCGAGGGACAACGGGACTTCCTGGCCGCGGTCGATGCCGCCGTTCGCTCCATCCCCAACGGCCTCGGCCAGGGCGTATTCTGGTGGGAACCGGCGGCTGAGGACGGCCTGCTCAAGCGCAGCTTCTTTGACAAGCAGGGGAACGTCCTTCCGGTGATCTCCGTCTTCGACCACTCGCCACCCTAGCGCACACGATCGCTGTGGAAGTGGAAGATTTGCAGGACGGAGCAAAGCGATGGACGAGCGGGCGGCAATGAAGTTGGCAACCAAGATTCGGGTTCTCGTGGTAGACGACCATCCCATCATGCGCATTGGGATTTCAGCCATTATTGAAGCTACGCCTGACATGACGGCGGTTGCCCAGGCCGGCAGCGGTGAAGAAGCCATCGAACTCTTTGAAAAGCATCTTCCCGACATCACTCTCATGGATTTGCGCCTGCCTGGAATCAGCGGCGTCGAGGCCATTCGGACGCTCGTCTCGAGACACAAGAACGCCAAGTTCGTCGTCCTCACAACCTATGAGGGCGATGAAGATATTCACCAGGCATTGGCTGCTGGCGCCCGCAGTTACATCATCAAGGGCATGCCTCACGATGCGCTGGTCAGCGCCTTGCGCCGCGTTCAGGCCGGCGGCAGGTTTCTTCCGCCTCCCGTCAGCCGCGCCCTCTCCTCGCGCGTCCCCAACTCCGAGCTCAGCGCTCGCGAGCTTGAGGTACTCAAGCTGATTGCCGGCGGCAAGAGCAACAAGGAGATTGCCACCGAGCTTGGCATCATGGAGTCCACCGTCAAATGCCATGTTAGTGTCATCCTCTTGCGTCTCAACGTAAGTGACCGCACGCAGGCAGTCGTCACCGCGCTGCAACGCGGGCTCGTTCATCTGTAAGCCCCGCCCCGCGCTTGGGCCCACGGTCGGTGCAGACGCCGCGACAAGCCCGCCCCGCAAGTGGCAGAATTGGAGCGGAGGCAAAGGCGATGAGACCCGCAAAACTGTTGCTGCTCGCCGGCGATTTCGTTGAAGACTACGAGATCATGGTTCCCTTTCAGGCCCTGCAGATGGTCGGCCATAAGGTCGATGCGGTCTGCCCCGGCAAGAAGAAAGGCGAGTTTGTTCGCACCGCCATTCATGACTTCGAAGGCGACCAGACCTACACAGAGAAGCGCGGCCACAACTTCGTGCTCAATGCGACTTTCGATGAAGTCAATGCCGCAAGCTATGACGCCGTGGTCATCCCCGGCGGCCGCGCCCCGGAGTACTTGCGGCTCAACGCCCGGGTGCTTGAAATCGTCCGCTACTTTGACCATGCCGGTAAGCCCATCGCCGCACTGTGCCACGGTCCGCAGTTGCTGGCCGCCGCGGGCATCTTGAAAGGCCGCAAGCTCAACGCGTATCCCGCCTGCGCGCCTGAAGTGGAGTTGGCCGGAGGCGCCTTTGTCCAGGTGGACTTCTTCGATGCGGTTGTAGACGGCAAACTCGTCACCGGGCCGGCCTGGACGGCGCACCCTGTCTGGCTCGCGCGATTCCTTCAAGTGCTCGAAGCTCACCTGGCAGCCCCGCCAGCCTGACGAGCATCCATCTTCGCAATGGAGCCTCAAGTCGCAGCCAGGCCAATGCTAGTCGCCCATCATGGTCAACCGCCGGGAACCCAAGGGCCGGCTTTCGCTTATCCTTGAGATCAGAGGACGGAGATCAGAGGACGCTTTGGCCGAACTGGAATTGTACGAACACATGTTGGCGGTAGCGATTGAAGAAGCACGCATTGGCCTGGCTGAAGGTGGCATCCCGATTGGTGCCGCGCTCTTTACCAAGGCAGGCAACCTGGTGAGCCGCGGCCACAATCGGCGCGTGCAGCAGGGCGATCCCAGCGTGCACGGCGAGACCGATGCCTTTCGCCGCGCCGGCCGGCAGCGCAGCTATCGCGACCTGGTCATGGTCACCACCCTTGCCCCCTGCTGGTATTGCAGCGGACTGGTGCGCCAGTTCCGCATTGGCGCCCTCGTAGTCGGCGAAAGCCGCACCTTCGCTGGCGGTCTGGACTGGCTTCGCGAAAACGGCGTCAATGTCATCAATCTTGACAACCCCGACTGCCGCAAGATGATGGAAGCCTACATCGCTGCCCACCCCGAAGTATGGAACGAAGACATCGGCGAGAACAGTGAGCAGTGATCAGTGGTCAGTGGGCATCTTTTTCCGCTTCACCCCATACCAAGCCACGCCGGCAGCAATATACCCCAGGTAGATCCATGGAATCCGGGCGTGATCCGCATCGGTGGCCGACCGCAGGTCGAAGATGACAATCAAAACCATTACCAGCACCGTCAGCACGCTTACCGCACTGACCCGATACGAGTGCTGGCCGAGCGCCCGCCGTGCAAAAGGTAGCGCCGCGGCGACCAGCGCATAGGCTGTCAGAAATCCAAAGACTGACAACGACCCAAGCCAGTCGTACATATCCGATCCGGCAACCCCGCGCAGCGAAAGCACGGCTGTGGTGGCAAGCATCAGGCCAACAGACACTGCGACGGCCACGCCCGGCGTTCCATGACGCTTGCTGGTCCGTTCCAGCGCTTTCGGCAGCAGCTTTCCGTGAGCCATTCGCATCAGCACCCGCGCGGCCGCCGTGGTGCAAGCAAGCACACAGGCAAACATGGCCACCGCCGCGCCAATGTCAATGCCCACGCCCAGCATGGATGCGCCTACCTTGTTCGCCAGCAGGTGCATCGGGCTGGTGGAATCGCTGAGCATCGTCGAAGTGCCCTGGAAGCCCAGCACTTCAGAGTACGAACAGAGCATGAAGAAGACGCCCGCCAAAATCGCGCATTGCAGCACCGCGCGCGGAATGGTTTTCAGCGGCTCCCGAGCTTCGTTGCCGAGCGTGGTCGCACTTTCAAACCCCACAAACGTAAACATCGCCAACACCAGCGCCGGGCCCAACGCCGATATCGATGCACCCTTCAACTTCAACTGATCCAGGTCGAGTTGAAACCCGAAATGAAACACCATCACTGCCAGCACAATCAGAATGAGGCTCACTGAAATCGCCTCAATCCACAGCATCAGCTCGGCAGACAGCTTGACATCTCGATAAGCAACCCACCCCGCTGCCAGGCAGATCACTGCCAGGGTCGGCAGCGCAGGCGGCGTCCAGTGGAAGAATTGCTGGCAAAGGACGCCGGAATAATAAAGCCCTCCACCAGCCACCGATGCCCCTGTGGCCAGATAGGCCATCAGCAGTCCCCACGCGGCCACCACGCCGTATACCGGCGGCAGCGTGTCTGCCGCATAGCTATAGAGCGATCCCGGTGATGCCGACAATCGCGCGAATCGGCTCACACAAAATCCCACCAGCAGCGTCGCCCCTGTGGCCAGCAGATAGACAAACCAGGTCGCGTTCCCCGCCAGCGCAAACACCAGAGGGATGGTGAGCGAAGGCGAAGTCGACGGCGCCATGGCAGACACCGACTGCGCCAGCGTCTCCAGCGGCCCCAGCACGCCTGCGTGCAGACCGTAGTTTTCCGCCTGTGCGTACACTTCGCCGTTTGTCTGGCCCGCCACCGGTCCGCCTTTCAACGCCTGATTGTCTTCTGGTTGATCTAGTCTTGCGCCCGCGCCGCCCCAAGGTCAAGGTACATCTTCTTATTGGCGACGATTGGCTCTCGCGCCGATGCCCGCTTGAACCGCTAGAACAAGATCCGCATCTCTGGAATCAAGTTGTGATTAGAGGTATGGATTGCTGATGTTGCGATCTGCATCCCACCGCCCACTACAAATAGAGGGTGTGTCGGTTTCCACTGCTTGCGCCGAAGAACGTAGAAGAATGCCGGCGTCAGGAAATTCTCCGTCCTGCTGTCAAACGATCCGCCGTAATTGAACGTCGCATTGTCTTCGACGTCCAGCCACAAGCTACGCCCTGCCAGCACCTGCCCGGTCGAGTTCCAGCAGATCTGGCGCCCCTGCGCCCCGATCTTTCCCGTGGGAAGAGCTCCGCCCAGAGTGGTTTGCAGGTCAAAGCGGCCCCACATGCGTCCAGCGGCGATTGTAGGGTAATAGACCGCAGAGGGTGCGCCGTTCTGGTAGCTTCCGGTTGGCCAGCTCTCGGCCACCATCGCCGTCAATGCAAAGTTTCCGTGAGCGGCGTTCCCCGAAGCGATGCGGTATTTCACCTCCGCGCTCGCATCCCCAAAACCGTCCTTCATCGCCGCTGAGTGGTTTTGAATGTACGGGGGCGCCACCAGGTTGATCTGCACTCGATTGCCGGCCAGAAGATTCACCGTGTGCCAGTTGCCGTAGTTGACCGTGTGCGTGCCCGCGGATGTGTAGGAGTTCGAAAATGAAACCCGGGCCGACTGCGACAACCGTGAGTCGGACTGAATCAGCGGTCCCATCCACGCCGGTTGCAGCGGAATCATCTTCGAGTTCTGCATCCTAAGCAACTCGTAGACGGATTGTTGTGCAGGTACTTCACCCGCGCAGACGATCAGCATCGCCGCCAGGGCACAAAGCGAAGTTAATTTGATTTTACTCACAGTCTGAACCAGACTAAGAGGGCCCTGGCCGGCAGCCATGTGATCTGCCGCACACCTGGCTGATCAATCACTTTTGATGAAGAAGCCAGAGACTCCCGGCAGCCGCCAGGTTGCAAGGCTATACTGCTGGCCATGCGCATTGCGGCATTCATCCTGCTGGTTGGCGCGTCCGCTTCAGCAGGCGGGCAAACACTTGGCACGACGCCGCAGCAGGCGAACGCGGTTTGGCAGATGCAGGACTCCGGCGGTACCGCGGGCCTGCGGGGGATAGACTCCGTGGATGGAAATGTAGCCTGGGCCAGCGGCAGCGGCGGCACCGTGTTGAAGACCACAGATGGCGGAGCGCATTGGGAGAAATGCGCCGTGCCCGATGGCGCAACCGACGGCGCAACATTAGACTTTCGTGGTGTGCAAGCCTGGGACGCCACGACGGCCATTGTGATGGCCTCCGGCCCCGGCGACAAAAGCCGACTCTACAAGACGACCGATGAATGCGAGACGTGGGTGCTGCTCTACAAGAATCCCGATTCCCCAGACGGTTTCTTCGACAGCTTTTGGATAGACCCCGCATACAAGGGCGTTCTCGTGGGCGATCCAGTGAGGGGCAGCTTTGCTGTTTTCGAAACTTCAGATGAGGGTATTACCTGGCGAAGAGATAATTCGAAGGGTCTGAAGGTTGGACCCAAACCAATTGCCGGGTTCGCCGCGAGTAACTCCCTCGTCCCTAGGTTCGGTGCCGGCTACATGCATGGCTTTGTAACCGGAGGACAGGGCGGGACATTCTTGATCCACCGATGGGCCACTAAATACTGGTCAAGATCCGAGATCCCGTTGGGCAGTCGAACTAACGCATCGGGCGGATTCTCGCTCGCCTACCGCGTAACGCCGCCTCCTCCATGCACGGATTGCGCAGGGCCGCTCTACCAATTCACTGTTGCCGTAGGCGGCGATTACACCAAACCCAATGCCCCGACAGGCACCGCAGCTTGGTCCTCGGACGGTGGTAAGACATGGACCGCCTCTATCATCCCGCCCCACGGCTACCGCTCCACCGTTCAATGGTCCGAGTCGCTCAAACTATGGATCACTGCAGGCACCAACGGCTCCGACATCTGCCGCGACGACGGCCGCACCTGGCAACCCCTCGACAACGGCAACTGGAACGCGCTCTCGTTGCCCTTCATCGTCGGCCCCAACGGCCGCATCGCCCACCTCAATCCAGCCGCATTACCCAAACCCTGATTACTCCAAGCGTTGCGGCCGCGCAAGCGGCGTCTGCCCCACCGCAGGTGGTCTGCCGCACCGAAGGTGCCTCCCCAATCCGTAACCCCCACTTTGGTACCTCAGATTGAATTGCCAGCCTTTTCACCTTGCCGGGAATCACCGGGCAGCAATGTAAAATTGAAGGCAACCCGATGATGCAAAACCTCCCAGCGGTCCCCGGCATGAGATCCCTCTCCATGAGCGCAGCGGACCTGCGGGAATCGGCTTCTTTACCCATCATCGACGTGACCGGACTGCAGAAGTCCTACAAAACCGTTCGTGGTGAGCTCACCCTTTTTCGCGATCTCAGCCTCCATGTCCAGTCTGGAGAGATGATCGCCATTGTCGGCCAGTCCGGCGCAGGTAAGAGCACACTTTTGCACATCCTGGGAGCGCTTGATACCCCCTCCGCGGGAACTGTATACTGCGCCTCAACCAATGTGGCCAAACTCTCTCCCCGCGACGCGGCCGCGTTTCGCAACCGGGAGATTGGATACGTCTGGCAGTTCCACTACCTGCTGCCGGAGTTTACAGCGCTTGAGAACGTAGCCA
>Ga0181535_10006687_pt1 | contig 11804 bp, 13 predicted proteins | sample PEATcosm2014_Bin_44_FD_119774 | JGI IMG/M metagenome (GOLD analysis project Ga0181535, IMG submission 119774) | Peatland microbial communities from MTU Mesocosm Facility, Houghton, MI, USA - PEATcosm2014_Bin17_30_metaG | ecosystem: Environmental > Terrestrial > Soil > Wetlands > Peat | place...
ATAAGGTAGACCAACTTTCCTCACGTTCTCAGGTAGAGATTGAGTTGTTATGCCCCCGCAGTTCCTATGCTTGATTGAGCGTGCGGTGTCGAGGGGCCAGCTTCGGTGCGCAACCCCGGATGTCACTCCTTCTCGAATTTCGGAGGATTTAGTACCGGAAAGCCGGCTTGTGGCAAGTATTTTCCGAGACCTTGCATTGTTCCGGCGGTGGATGGGCGATTCGGAAGGGATGCTGACTTGAGCGCGCAGCTGGGCCTACCGTTGTACCTGCTCCCTGTCGCAGAGGGGGAACATGTACCCAGGCCTGGAGGCCGCGTTCTGTTGCTCTCTTTCGGGGGGATGAAGAGGGTGCGGAAAAGGCCAACGATCGGTCGGGGTGGGGGAAAACATCCCTAGGGAATGAATGGGTGGGTTAAAACTCACCCCTACCAGCCCGCGTGATTTTGCGGCATTTGCCGCACTAGCGTCCCCGCAAGGACTTTGCGAGGACGCCTGTCCTTTCCAGTTGGACCAGGTTCCCAAATGGTTTCCTACCAAGTTTCGCTTTTTCTGTAAGGACTAGTCCGAGCGGCTGATCGGGTGACTTCTTGAACGCCTTACGGCGCTTCTTGATTGCTTCGTCCTGGGATACCAATTCCAATTTGATCGCGACTTCTTCAGAGACGGCTCCCTGAATAGATTGAAGTGGCGCGTTCGCGGCACGGCGCTCCGCCTGGTGGCTGGTCTGCTTACCCTTAGGTATAAGCCTCCGGCTAGCCTTTGCGTTTTCACCGTATGTGTTGCGACGATCCCGTTCCAAACTGAGCGTCTTCTTCTGGTCAGGCGACTTGATCGTACTCATATCATCCTTCAGAAGCCCATGATGTTGTAGCCGCAATCTACGTACATGACTTCTCCGGTGATGGCGCTGGCGAGGTCGCTGGCCAGGAAGAGGGCCGCGCCGCCGACTTCAAGCTGGTCTACGTTGCGGTGCAGGGGAGCACGATCGGAGTGGGCCTTCATCATCTCGCCCAGAGCACCCACGCCACGGGCGGCCAGGGTCTTGATGGGCCCGGCGGAGATGGCGTTGACGCGGATGTTCTTCGCGCCGAGTTCCCAAGCCAGATAGCGGACGGTGCATTCGAGGCCAGCCTTGGCGATAGCCATCACGTTGTAGTTGGGGACAACTTTTTCGGCTGCGTAGAAGCTGAGGGTGATGATGCTACCGCCTTCCGTCATGAGAGGCACGGCGGCGCGGCTAACGGCAATGAGCGAATAGACGCTGACGTCGAGGGCGATGCGGAAGCCCTCGCGGCTGGTATTGGTGAACGAGCCACGCAGATCCTCAGCGGGCGCATAGGCCACGGCATGGACAAGAATTTCAATCTTCCCGAATTTATCTTTGAGGGCGGCAAAGAGAGTCTCGATCTCGGCATCGTTGGACACGTCGCACTGGAAGCCGCTGGCTCCCGGCAGCTCGGCGATCAGGCCCTCGGCCTCGAGCTTCATGCGCTCGTTTTGGTAACAGATGGCCAGGGTTGCGCCGGCCTCGTGCAGTCTTTGGGCAATTCCCCAGGCAATAGAACGCTTGTTGGCCAGCCCGAAGACCACGGCCGTCTTACCCGCCAGATTGATCATGCTTGCTTTTCTTCCTCCATGGTCCGTTCCGGGGGATGCGGGACCAACCGACTTATAGAATATCAGCCACTTAGAGAATATCAGCCGCCCAGGTCCACCAGTGAGACGTTGCCGACGGGGCGCTCTAAAAAGCGCGAGCCAAGACGTTCGAATTTCTCAACGGAATCAGTAGCGAAGAAGCGGAGTTGCGCGGCCGGCGGAAGATTTCCGGTTTGCTGGGGGTGGAAAAGGCGCACGGCAGCCTCGGCAACCGCTTCGGCGGAGTCGATGACCCTCATGCCGGATGGCACGGCGGTGGCGATCACGCCCTCAAGCAGCGGACGCAGCAGCGGGTAATGGGTGCAGCCGAGGACCAGCGTATCGGGCTTGAGACCCTCGAAGGCCGCTTCGGCGGTCAACTCGTCGAGATAGATGCGGAGGACTTCTGCGGTGACGGGATGATCGGTCCAGCCTTCCTCGACCAACGGCACCAAGAGCGGGCAGGCCTTTTCAAGCACGCGCAGGCCATGGGCTTGGCAGGCGGCTGCGTAGGCATGGCTCTGCACGGTGGCGTCGGTGGCGATGACCAGCACGTCGCCGCTGCGCGAGGCGGCGCGGGCGGCTTCCGCTCCCGGCTCGATGACGCCGAGGACTGGGACGGGCACGGCATCCTGAATGGCATCGAGGGCCAGGGCGCTGGCGGTGTTGCAGGCGATGACCAAGAACTCCGCGCCTTGCTCGCGCACCAGAAATTGCGCGCTTTGAGCGGCGTAGCGGGCGATGGTGCGGCGGGATTTGGAGCCGTAAGGCAGGCGCGCCGTATCGCCGAGAAAGGCAAAGCGGGCCTGGGGCAGGCGCTGGATGAGAGCGCGGAGGACGGTGAGGCCGCCGAAGCCGGAATCGAAGACGCCGATGGTGGGGGTCATGGTTCGTAAACCGCGGGCTTGGCTGGCGGGAAGAAAAAAGTGGTTAGACTCGAGGACAGACGGCACAATTCCATGAAGACGCTTCTGTCATAAGGATTGCGTGTTCCGTTTCTCACGAAAATCGAATTGAGCGCGCGATCAACAAGGCCATAAACCGCTAGCATTTGCGGCACAGACGGCATTCGGTCACGCCAGAAAGCATTGGAAAGTTCACGGAGTACGCCTTCCGGTGTGCCGTTGTGAATGCAGGCATCGGTTCCGTTCAGATCGCTGGCCGATCTTTGGATTCGATAGGACTCCGACTCCCAAACGAACCAATCGTGGCGGCTGGGGTGAAGATTAGCCCAAGTAATTGTCATGCCCAATTCCAGCGGCATGTTGAACCTTGGCACGGCCGTTGGCGCAACGCTCATTTCGACCCTGGAGAGATCGTGGATGGAATAGCGGCAACTCTGGATGAGCTTGAAGATTCTGTCTAGTCTGCGCACCCCACCTGGGATTTCGGAGGCAAGATGGGGAACCAAATCCAGTTGGCAGAGCCCAACGATGTATGCGATGTAGAGGCTGGAGAATTCTTCGTCGTAGGGAACGTTCAGGAAAACGCCCTTGGGGTCAGGCAGCGGAGGCACGCTTGCGCCTCTTTTCCGGTTCGATCGAGTTTACAGGCGTCTCTTCACGATTGGAATGCGCAGCCTTGAACTCCTCCACAAGTGCCCGCAACGCCTTTTCGCTAGCCTTGGAGACAGGGAAGCGCTTCTCTATCTCTTCAAGAGTGGACCAAGGGGTCGTGATGTGAATGGGCTTGCGCATGTCTACTGATTAATCATACTGCGAATTCAGCGGAATGGAAACAGCCATGGCATGGCGTAGCGACTACGGGCGCGGCACGGCCTCTGCGGCCAAGTAAGTGCGGGTCAGGTCGGCGTGGCCGGCAAGGGTTGCGCGCGGTTGGCCGTCCACGAGGAAGCGAACCTGGGTGACACGGGGCAGGTTGGCGTGGAGAGTGCCGCAGATGGAGAGCACGGTTAGCGTCTCGGTCTCGAGGCCGGAGGGGTGGCTGGCGACAAATGCGCCGGTCAGGTTGACGACGGCGAGTTCGGGGCCTGGCGGGGGCGGGCTGGTATGTTCCGGCGCAGACGCTTTGGACTCGATCGATTTTGGCTGGCTAAGCGCGGGTTTGGCGGCGGGTGCGCTGGAGTTGTTGGCCGGGTTCGAGTCGGGGTTCAGAACCGGCAAAAGGAAGACCTGGGCAATAGAACTTGCGCCGCCGGGGACGGGATGGTTGGCATCGGGAGCGGCATACAGGTCCATCAGCTTGCCCAGCACCACGCGTGCGCGGGAACCGGGGTCAAGAGGCAGAGGCAGGGATTGAACCTGGGCCAGCAGGGTATTGTCGGCATCGCTTGCCACCAGCAGGGTGGCCTGCACGGTCGACGCCACTTCGGGAGCCTGCGTGGGCGCTGAGTCCTGGCCAACCAACATGCGCTGGTGGGCGCGCTCAAGTAACTGCCAAAGAACCACGCTCATGACCACGGAAGCCAGAAGCATGAGAGAGAGCAGCACGGCCTGATAGCGAGGGATCACGGCTGACGGACCTCCGATCGCCAATCGAGCAGCGCTGCAGCCAGCGCCGCAGCCACGCGCGCCTGATAGTCCGGATCGTCCAGCTCCGCATCGATTTTCTTGCCCGGGCCACGCTCGGGAGCTATTTCTATGGCAACGGCGGGGCAGGCCATGCTGTCAACCACTGGCAGGGAAGTGCGGCCCAGTGTGACGGTCATGCCAGCCTGGAGCAGGTCCGAGTTGAGCGTACCGGCAAGGGCCAGGCTGCGCGTAACCCAGGCAGACTGCGCGGTCTTCCAGGCGGCGAAGCGCGCGGGCGGGGCTGGAGCCAGCGAGGAGACAAACAGATGGACTCCGCTGCCGCTCTCTGAGGCATGAAGGCTCAGGCAGGCCTGGGCGTTGGTGTGGTTGGCGATTTCCGCGCGGCGGTTCAGCTCCACCGTCGTGTCGGCATCGCGCGTGGCGGCCACAGGAATGCCGCGCGCCTCAAGCAGCGAACGCAATCGGGCGCTCAAGGCAAGAGTGATGGTCTTTTCCTGCTGATTGTTGGTGAGGCTGCCGCCCAGGTCGTCGCCTCCGTGCGCGGCATCGAGTACGACGACAAACCGGGGGGGCGCGGGGGTAGGCGCGGGAGCTGCCGGGGTGGAGGCTGCAGGCGGAGCCGGAGCGGATTGCGCGGCGGCCAGCGTCGATGCTGCCGCAATCATGGCTATCAGAGCCCCAACCAGCCAGCGCCCCCTGAATACGAGGTTACCGGCTGCGAGCAGAGGCCGAATTGCGAGCCTAACCGGCAAATACGTACCTCAGGGGTTAAAACCCCGCGTTCATTTTGTTGCGCATACGGCACGACTGAAGTCGTACCCTGATACAAAGCCAGAGGCTTGCAACAAGTTCCTAGAGCGACCACTCCCCATGTTCCTGGATCGCGGCATGCATCGCATCGGGAGCTAGGTCCAATTCGCTGGGCCACGCCACTGCGCCGTAATCAAGCGTGACCTGTGCAAACAGAGATGGGTCCGCAAGGGCTGCGAATACTCCGGCCTTCGGCGAATGTACCATGCGCGACATGTCAACCATTCCCTTGAGGCCATCGGCAAATGCCACGCGCAGGCGAAACCCCGGAAGAGCTTCGACTTCGGTAACACGCCACGGAGACCGGGGCGCGACCTCCTCCATTAAGGCAGCGGAAGGATTTTCGCCGGCGTTTGATTCTGTGTGCATAGGCTAGGAACCTACGATGGCCGGCTAGAGTGCAGGGGCAAGGTCGTTGAGTTCCTCGATGCGGAGCATTCTTATATCGCGGACACAGATCTTGAACCATGGGTAGGTATTGCTCACGTCCTGAGCAGCCAATACACACTTGACCGCGTTCATTTCCGCATTCCCGAAATAAACACTACCTTGCTGCCAATTGAACCCCCAGGGCTCAAGGGTCTTCCTGATATCCCCGTAAGCGTTTGTGTAAGAAGCATTCGGGTACACGTTTTGCAATTGTGCGGTATCGAGGTCAAACGCGATAGCGTACATTCGAATTCTCCCGGTTGGAAGCTCGTCAAGATCGTTCACGCGCAAATCAACAAGCGGTTCGTCCAGTAAAAGGGTACTCATTTGCCCCTCCAAAAGCCACCACCGTTATCTTACCACTCCTCTTCTCCAGAGGGCGCTTCAGCTTAAATCTTTCGGCTTGCGAGCTCAGTCCAGCGCATAGATGGTTAAACCGCTGAGCAGCTTGGGGAAGAAATCGGTGGACTTTTGCGGCATGACGTCGCCGGCAAAAGCCACTTCCCGCAGTTGCTCCATGGAGACGGGGTTGGTGAGGAAGGTGACGTCGGCTTCGCCTCGGCGAACCAGATCCACTGCTTCACTTGCGTCGCGCAGATAGCGGATGTTGGTCTGCTCACGAACCTTCTCAGCATCCAGGCCAAGCAGCCGGTCGAGCACGATGGAGTGCAAATGGCTGAGATCAAGCTGGCGCTGGCGTTCGGGTAGGCCGGCGAGCGCGATAGCAACAGCCTCAGGCCTGGAGCGCAGCAGCAGCGCGCCGCTCTTGGTCACAGCGATAAAGACTGTGCCTTGCTGGCGGCCAAGCAGATCCATCAGACTGTGAGCATCGTCGGCATCCAGGGACTCGACTGTGAAAAACTCCTGCGCGGCGGCGGCAAAAGCCGCTGGATCGAAGTTCGACAAGCTGTGAACCACACGATGGGTGGGCAGAATCACCAGGCCGTCGGAGTCCATGTTGACAAAACTCATCATCACGGCGGCTTCAGGGTAAGACGGCTGGGGCAACTGGTTCACGCCATACTCTGCTTTCGCCGGTGTGGCGCCCGCAAATTCTCTGGAGTAATTCAGCGCGGTCTCATATCGGTGGTGGCCATCGGCGATGATCAGCTTCTTGTCGGCCATGGCTGCTGTCAGCAGGCGAATGGCCGCCGGGTCGCTGACGCGCCACAACCGGTGCAGCACGCCATACTCGTCGGTAACCTCGGCTTCCGCGGGGCCGTTGCCATCGTAGAGAATCTGCTCCACGCTGCCCGCGGGGTCAGAGTAGAGCATGAATATCTGGCCGAAATGAGCATGAGTGGCCTTGAGCAGATTGAGCCTGTCGCTCTTGGGCTTTGAGAGTGTCTGCTCGTGGCGGAAGACCACCTTCTCGGCGTACTCGTGCAGCTTGCCCAAGGCGATAAATCCGCGCCGTTCTTTCACGACATCGGTTCCGGGAACCTTGAAACGCTGCGCATAAGCGAAGATGCAGGGCTCTTTTTCATGGATCAAAATGCCCTGTTCGCGCCAGGCGCGAAAGTCGCGGGCCGCGCGCGAATAGACATTCTCGCCCTGCTCGGCGTCAAACAGCTCTGGCTTGCCCAAAATGATGCGCACAAGATTGTAGGGGCTGCGCTCGTAGTAGGCCTGCTGCATGGCCGGAGAAATCTTGTCGTAGGGCTGGGTGACGACGTCATCCAAGCGGACTGCGGAGGGATTGTAGCGCCAAGCGCGAAATGGATAAATGCGGGCCATACTGAAGGTCTTGCTCCCCGTTTCAAACGGTCGGAATTGCGTTTGAAGGCCCATCGTACACAATCGGGGCCGCTTCCACGCTTAGGCTCGATTGTATCCCAGTTGCCATCGCCAGCCGATCCGGCCAATTGAAAACCCGCAGGCCGATCGGGTGCATGAAAAACGCCACTCCTGGATAGGGGTGGCGTTTTTCATGCGGAATGGAGGCGGGTTACGTGGTGGATGCCGGAGCCTTGGCGGGCGTGGGGGCGGGGCGCCTCCGCTTGGGCGCGGAAGGCGCGGGGGCGGCGGGAGCGGAATCCTGGCTTTCCTCTTCTTCGCGGGGAGTAAAGAAGCGGACGCCCTCCAGGTTGCGCTCGCCCATCACGTGCAGGCGGAGGAAGTTGGTGGAACCGGATTTTGTACGCGTGCCGGCGACGATAGCGATGACTTCGCGGGGCTTGACGTAGCCGCCCTGTTCGAGGAGGTTCTCAGCGCACTCGACCAGCGCCTCTGTGGTGTTGACCTTGGGACAGCGAATGGGCGTTGTGCCCCACAGCAGGTTGAGGCGATTGATGGTGACCTCGATCGGGCTGAGCGCAAAGATGGGCGCCGAGGGGTGGTATTTGGAGAGCTGGCGGGCCGTGTAGCCCGACTCGGTGAAGAGCGCGATGCCGCGCAGGTCAAGGTCGTCTGCGGCGTGGGCCGTGGCTTCGCAAATGGTTTCGGCGATGGAGAGATGGGCCAGCCGCTCCCGTGGTTCGGAGTAGTTATCCTGCTTGATGTGGCGCTCGGCATCGGCCACGATGCGCGCCATCATGGCGACCGTCTCGACGGGATACTTGCCCACCGCCGACTCGCCCGAAAGCATGACCGCGTCGGTGCCGTCGTAGACGGCGTTGGCCACGTCGGAGACCTCGGCGCGGGTGGGCCGGGGATTCTCGATCATCGACTCCAGCATCTGCGTCGCGGTGATCACCGGCTTGCGATATTCGGCGGCTCGGCGGATGATGTGCTTTTGAATGGAGGGAACCCGCTCCGGCGGCACCTCGACACCCAAATCGCCGCGCGCCACCATGATGGCGTCGGCAGCCTGCAAAATGCCGTCGAGGTGTTCGATGGCCTGGGGTTTTTCGAGCTTGGCGACAATCCAGGTTTCGCCGCCGTAGGCTGCTACCCGGTTGCGCACCAGGCGCACATCCTCGGCGGTGCGGACAAAGGAGACAGCGATGGCATCCACGCCGTTCTTGAGCGCGAACTCAAGGTCGGCCGAGTCTTTCTCTGTGAGCGAGGGGACGCGCACCGGAATGCCCGGCAGGTTGATGCCCTTGTTTTCGCCCAACATGCCGCCGTTGATAATTTCGCAGACTACATCGTCTCCGAGCACCTCGTGAACGCGCAGTTCGATGAGCCCGTCTGAGAGCAGGATGCGCGAGCCCTGCTCGACGTTCTCGGCCAGAGTCAAGAACGTAGTGCCCACCAGCGACGCCGTGCCCGGCACATCGCGCGGCGTAATCGTCAGCCGGCCGCCGGCCTTGAGCAACACCGATTGGTGATCTTTCAGCTTGGAGGTGCGGATTTTGGGCCCTTGCAGGTCGCCCAGAATGCACAGCGGCTTGCGCAGCTCGCGGCTCACCTTGCGGATCATCTGGATCAACGCCAGCTTCCCCTCGTGCGTTCCGTGGGAAAAATTCAGGCGGACCACATCGACACCCGCGCGAACCAGATCGCGAAAGACGGGTTCGGTATTGGACGCGGGGCCGAGCGTGGCGACGATCTTTGCGCGGCGTTGGATGGGGGACTCGGTCAAGCTAAACTCAGCAAACGACATAGTAAAACTCCAGGAAGGATTCGATTGGGGAAAAGGGTTCAGTTGAGTAAAAGGGTGAATCTGTGTGCGGTCCGCTTCATTGTACATGGGGGATGGGTACGCACCCCCCTTTCTCATCATGCACGGCGGGGGGTGCGATGGTCGGTGAGAATGGTCACTGACTTGAAGAATAGAAATCCGAATGTCCGGAAAGCGAATTCTGCACCTGGCGTTCCCTGAATAGAGCGCCATTCAGCTCCGCGCCAATGAGGACGCTGAAGGCTGTGATGTAGAGCCAGACCAACGTGGCGATGCCCGCGCCAAACGAGCCGTAGAACATGGAGTAGTCGGCAATGCGTGTGACATACCAGCCGAAAGCGAGCGTGGACGGAAACCAAAGCAGTGTAGCGGTGACGGCGCCGGGAGCAACCCACAGCCAATGCTCCTTGCGGCGGGTGCCGAAGTGGTACAGAGCTGAAAGAACGGCGACGCTGGTGAGCATTGCAATGGACCAGCGGGCCATCCGCCAGAAGAAGATCACAATAAAGCGCAACTCATGGACGGCATTGTCGATCATCCAGGTTTCGATCTGATGGCCGAATACGACGACCAGTGTAGCCAGCGACAGCGGAACCAGCGCGATGGGCACCAACAGCAGGGCGCGAAACCTGCGCCCCCAAAAGCTCCAGTCGTCGAGCGGCAGCCGGTAGGCGCGGCGAAAGCCCTCCATCAGCGAGAGCATCATGCCCAGGCTGGCAATGACGCTGAGGGTGGTGGCGGACAGGATCACCTGGCCGGAGTGAATGCTGCGGGCGAGGAGGTAAGACTGAAGCAGGTCAAGCGTGTCGCCGGGCAAAAGCTGCTCAAATGTGGCGCGAACCGCACCCACGAGCGTGTTGCCCTCAGGCACCTGGGCCAACAGCGTAGTCATGACCAGCAGGGCGGGAAACATCATGAGCATGCCGGAGTAAGCCACGGCCTTGGCCGTATTGATCACATCGTGATCCATGGCCTGACCCACTGCATCCCGTAGCTTGGCAAGAAACTTGATCATCTGTGTCTCTGGCAAGAGTAGAGCATTACCTCGGCTTGCGGCGAGAGGGCGTTGTTGAGGGAATGGCTTTCTTTCGCTGGCCCGGCTTAAAGCGGGAGTCCCTGCATCACGCGTGTCACAAGTCCCTGCACTGCTTCAACATATTCGCGCGGGCGGGAGAGGAAGCTCAAATGCCCGGTACCCGTTGGCAGCGTCAGGGTCTGCGAATTGGGATACAGACTGCCCAGAAAAACGATCTCGCGCTTTGTGAAACCCCGGTCGTCTTCAGCGGCGATGATTTGAACCGGAAGAGACTGAACCCACGACAGGCCGGAGTGAATGGGATTGTCTTTGAAAAAAGCAGCATATTGAACCAGGAGAGAACCCTGGTGCTTTAACCGCGCTGTGAAGCCGGGTTGCCTCAACTCCTCACGATAGAACTGGAGCCAGAAATCCGCCGCTTCCGCTGGCTTGAGCAAACGCTCCATCTGGGAGCCGATCGCGCGCAGGAGCAACGATTCTGGAAACAGCATCATCAGCTTTGTGGCGGCGGGCAGCCACACCGCGCGCGCACCCAGGTAAAAGCCGGTGCTGGAAAGCACAAGGCCGGACACGCGCTCTGGCTGGCGAAGGGCGAAGGACTGTATCACCACTCCTCCGAGCGAATGACCAAGGAAGATTGCTTGCCCGATGCCCAGCAAATCGAGAATCGCTTCAATACCGCGATTCACCTCCTCGATGGTCGCTGCGCTGGTGGGAATGCCAAGCGAAATCACATGGCAGTTGGATTCCAGGGCGGAGTTGATGGAAAACATCGACTCGGCGGTGCTGCCGCCGCCTCCAACAATGACAATCGCGCACTCGCCCTTGCCTCCACTGATGTACTCCCAGCGATCCGATTCCACTTGCAGGATTTGCGTGGGGTGGGTCTGGCGAAACACGCGTAGAGTTTCCGCCATCTGAGCCGATGCGTTCATCTCTTCCTCCGCTCTCGTGTGTTTGTGGCTCAAGCATAGTTCAACTGAGGTGCGAACACCGGTTGAAATATAGATTTGCAGTGGAAGCAGCGAATCACGGACAGAGCCAGCTAAAGCGGTTTATCCTGAAAACGCCATGAAGATGCCCTCTGTTCTGCTGCTCTGCGTGCTTGGTTCTTTTCTTTTCACCCTCAGCCTTGGCTGGCTCTCGGCTTCGGCCCAGACCAGGCCTGTACCCAACCCGCAATTGGCATCAAAAGAATTGAATGCCCGCGTCGAGGCGCTCTTGAAAAAGATGACCCTCGATGAGAAGGTCGGGCAGTTGGCGCAATATACGGTTGACTACGCTACCGGGCCGGGCGGCGCGAAGCTCGACTTTGAGGAGATGGCGGCCAAGGGCCAGGTCGGCTCCATGCAGGGCATTGTGGGCTCCGAGGCGACCAATCGCTTTCAACGCATCGCCGTGGAGAAGTCGCGGCTGCACATTCCGATTCTGTTTGCGCGCGATGTGATTCATGGCCACCGGACGATCTTCCCTGTGCCTCTGGCGCTGGCAGCAAGCTGGGACCCGGCGGCGACAGAAATGGCAGCGCGCTATGGCGCAACAGAAGCGCGCGCCGACGGCCTTACCTGGGTCTTTTCGCCGATGGTCGATATCGCCCGCGACGCGCGCTGGGGACGCATTGCCGAGTCTGCCGGCGAAGACCCCTACCTGGGTTCAGCCATGGCCCGCGCCTGGGTCAAGGGCTACCAGCAGGACGATCTCTCCAAGTCCGATTCGGTGGCCGTGAGCGTGAAGCACTTTGCCGCTTACGGCGCAGCCATCGCAGGGCGCGACTACAACGCAGTGGACATGAGCGAGATTCTGCTGCGGCAGGTTTACCTTGAGCCTTATCGCGCGG
>Ga0181535_10006688_pt1 | contig 11804 bp, 12 predicted proteins | sample PEATcosm2014_Bin_44_FD_119774 | JGI IMG/M metagenome (GOLD analysis project Ga0181535, IMG submission 119774) | Peatland microbial communities from MTU Mesocosm Facility, Houghton, MI, USA - PEATcosm2014_Bin17_30_metaG | ecosystem: Environmental > Terrestrial > Soil > Wetlands > Peat | place...
CGTGATCGCCAACCTGGAATCGAAGGTATAGCACTGCCACTATTCAATGGAAAACCAACAGCCATCTCTCTCAAGGAGATGGCTGTTTGCTTTTTTTATGCCGTAGAGTTGAACTGTGAACTACCGCTTGTACGCACCGCAGGACTTCGACCAGCTTTACGCTCTTGAAGAACGCTGCTTTGAGTCGCCCTTCCGATTCAGTCGGCGTGCCATGCGGTCGTTTGTCCTGCACCCTCATTCTGCGACCTGTATTGCCGAGGAGGATGGGCAGATGGCCGGATTTGCCATTGTCGAGTGGCGTGCACGCAAAGGGGAGTCAAGGGCCTACATCCAAACCATTGAAGTCGCTCCTGAGGCGCGCCGTCAGGGCATCGGGCTGGAATTACTCAGCCGCATCGAGTGCTCCGCTCGGGATGCTGGGGCGGCTTTGATTTGGCTTCACGTGGACGCTGAGAACGCTGGCGCGATCAGGCTCTATGAGGCTCAGGGCTACTGCTGCGAGGGACGGAAAGAGGATTTCTATCCAATGGGCCAGGCGGCGCTTATTTACATGAAGCGGCTGAATTCGGGGAGCACAAATAGATCGTTGGAATCTGCGCCGTTGGATGTGGAGGTTCACAATCGAGTTCCACTAGCAAGTTAGGCTTTTCACTCCTGATGCAACTTCGGGATCGTCGTTTCCCACCCTAGCCGCAAAGACAAAGACGCGGCGAGGGTGGGGCACCAACGCATTGCTGCCGAAAAAGTCTTCAGTAGCGCCAACTGGTCAGATCTGCTCCTTTGGGGGCGGTCCGCTGAATCTGGTCGAGTATCTTGGGCAGGTACTGCGTGTCGTAGTGCAGCCGCGACCATGCGTTGGGTAGGTTTGGGTCGCCATTCCAGCAGTGTTCGGCGCGTGGCCCATAGGTCACTTCGCCGCCATAGGGCGGATTGTTGGTTGCGTTGAGAAAGTCTTCCATGCGATAGACGGCATCATTCAAAAAGTACGTGTCATCAGAGCCCACGTAGATGTGGATCTTCCCCTCCAACTCCGGCCCTAGCTTTGCCCAGTCCCGTTCGAGAATCGCCTCCAGGTCATAGTGGTCGCGCCAATAGTTGGCCACGCTGTGGTCGATCTCGCCGGTGACCTTGTCGAAGATAGGCTGCGGATACCCGTCCTCGCCCACCGGTCCGTAGACCGCTTGCCAGATGTCAAACTGCTCGCCGCTGCGGCCGTGGTCGCCGAGGGCCAACTCATAAGAGTTGATCTCCTCGGTGGTGATGAGTGTATGGCCCAGGTAGTCGCGCATCGCCGGTTGCGGTACGCGTTTGTGCGCGCCTTCGAGGTAGAAAGCGTTCTTGTCGTTGTAGAGGTCGATGTTGGTGAAGGCGTGAAAGTCGATTGGATCGGGGCAGGCGGCAAAGGCTCCGTTGTAGTGATCCGGATAAAAGATCTGCACGGCCAGTGCCTCCCAGCCGCCGGTCGAGCCGCCGTAAGTGAAGCGCGCCCAACCTTCGCCGATGGCGCGAAACTGCTTTTCAATCGCCGGAATCAGTTCGGTCTCGATGGCGTCGCCGTAGGGGCCGACGTTGGCCGAGTTCACGGCATAGGAATCGTCATAGTAAGGGTTGGCGTGCTGAATCTTGACGACGAGATAGCGGGGAAATCCGGGCGCAATCCACTTCTGATAGAAGTTGTAGGCCTCCTGCTGCTGGATGCGGTTGTAGCCGGCTAGGTGAAAGCGCTCGCTGTAGTCGGGCTTGAGCTTCGGGTCAGGCGGCGTGGTGCGGAAGTCGGTGAAGTCGTCCGCAAAGTGGTCGTGGAAGATCATCAGCGGGAAGTGCGCGTTGGGGTGGTCGTCGAAGCCCTCGGGAACGAGCACGATGGCGTTCAAAAACATCGGACGGCCCCAGAATTTCGTCAGCAGTGCGCTCTGAATACGGATGTGGCGAATGTATTTGGTGTCGGCGGGGGTAACGATGGGCGGAATGACGTCGGTCAGCGCAATGGAAATCACGCCGCCCGCCTTGATGGTGACTTTCATCGGCTTTGAGATCAGGTTGCCTGGCGAACTGTGCCAAAGCTGGCCTTCGCCCTGATCCATGTGCAGCTTGATGGTCTTCCCGTCGGCCCGATGAAAGGTCTCGTACTTATTGAGCACTGCCTGGACCGTGTATTCACCGGCAGGCACATCCTTGAGGCTGCGAATTGGGTAGCCCGAGGCCGTTGAATCGACCACCATAGGCTGGCCGGGCTTCCATCCGTCCACCGTCAGGCCAAAGACGATTTGCGAGCGCGGGCTGTCGTCGATCTGGTGGCGGGGTTCGTCGCTCGGATCCGTCGAGAGGCACAGCAAGAGTCGGCCATCGAGGGGCTGCGCGCTGAGCTCTTTAGGGAAGGTCACGGAGAACGATTGCGCAAGGGCGGCGGCGGGGAAGAGCAGGGCGAGTGCTATGGCGAGGCGCTTCATGCTGGCTACTATACAGGGTGAGTCGAAATATGGTCGAGATTCGCGTCTCACTGGACGAGGCGCCAGATTCGTTTTTCACCGAATTGGGTCAGCCGGCTTCTGGCTTGACTTTTCTACTGTCATATATCATGCTATATGACAAAGGCGAACGATGACGCAGCTTGAAAAAGCTAAGGTTTTCATGAGTGGGCGAAGTCAGGCTGTCCGCATACCGGCGCATCTCCGCTTTTCCGAGAGCGAAGTCTACATTCGCCGCGACCCGACGAGCGGAGACGTGATCCTTTCCAGGGCACCGGCTGGCCTGGCGGAGATCTTCGCCGCGCTGGATGAAGTGGGTGTGCCTGAGGATTTTCTCTCCCCCGGCGAACGCGCTCAAGGTCTTCCACAAGAACGGCCTGAGCTATGACTGTCCTCCTCCTCCTGCTCGATACCAATATGGTCAGCTACATTGCAAAAGGCCACTCAAAAGCCGCTCGGACGCGGATGCTTCACTTGAAGGAGAATGAGGTCGTATGCATCTCGGCGATCACCGAGGCGGAGATTCGCTATGGTCTTGCCAAGAGGCCTGAAGCGACCGCACTGCGAGAGCGGATGGAGTGGTTTCTTGCTGCGGTGAAGGTGCTGCCGTGGGGGCGCGATGAGGCTAAAGCATATGGAGCGCTGCGAGCCAAGCTGGAGTCATCCGGCAAGAGCCTTCAGAACATGGACATGCAGATTGCCGCCCATGCAATTGCCCTGAACGCGGTGCTGGTGACGAACGATAAGGCCTTCGCCCAGATTGACGATTTTCACGGCATGGCGAATTGGGCTACCGATCTTTCATGACGTTCGTCTACCTCTCTTCGACCCTGCGAGCAATCAGTTAATAAGAGCCTTGGTCGCCTACTTCTGCCATTCATCAAATGGCTGTTTCTCCGTGATCTTCGGCCGCTCTTGAGCTTGTAATTCTCGGGAGACCTGCTCGACTTCGCGGAAGACACGGAGCAAATTGCCGCCGAGTATCTTTCGGCAATCCTCGACCGTGTAACCTCGCGCCATCAAGGCCTCGGTGATCTTGGGCAGGTCGGCCGCGGAGTCGATGCCTTCGGGTAGCTGGCCGCTAATGCCGTCGAAGTCCGAGCCGAGGCCGACGTGGTCGATGCCGGCCACCTTTGCGATGTGATCGATCTGGTCGATCAACGCTGAGAGAGGCGGGCGGGGAATGCGATCTGCAAACTCCCGCCGCACCTTCTCGATTTCGGCATAGGAGACTTCTTTTCCTTCAGCCTTTGCCTTGTCTTTCAGGGCCTGGACGGCCTTCTCCATCTCCGGCTCGACGCCCTTTTGCGCATCACGATAGGCTTGCGAGATGAATCCGGAGTAGAAGTTGACCTGAACGACGCCGCCCTTGGAGTTGGGACCGCCACCGTAGTTGGCTACGGCGCGCAGCATGTCGTCAGTCATATTGCGCGGAGCATCGCAGAGCGCCCGCGCGCCCGAGTGAGAGGCGATGACCGGCGCTCGGCTGATTCTGAGGGTGCGATAGAAGGTAGCGTCGGAGACATGCGAGATGTCTACCATCATTCCCAGCCGGTTCATCTCATAGACGACATCCTTGCCGAACTCAGTCAGGCCCTCTTTGGTGTGCGGGATCGTTTTATCGTCGATGTCGCCTGAACTATCAGCCCAGTCATTTGAGTTCGCCCAAGTCAGGGTCATGTAGCGCACGCCGAGGGCGTAGTATTGGCGCAAAAGCGGAATGGAATTCTCAATAGAGTGGCCGCCTTCGATGCCCATCAGCACGGCAAGCCTATGATTCCGATGGGCTTCCTCGATGCCTCCAGGGGTGGCGACGAATTCGAGTTCCTTCGGATGCCGTGCCACCTGCTGCTTGACCGAATCGATCAGTTCAAGGGTCCGCCGGGCGTATTGGCCTTTGTAGATGGTTGGCTCCGCCCAAATCGAGAAGAACTCGGCGCCGAGGTTGCCCTTATGGATCGAGTCGAGATTAAGTTCGCCCTCGCCAAGCGGGCCAGAGAGGTCAAAGTGTTCATCCACAAAGCGTTGCGGGGTATCGGCGTGGGTGTCGATCACCAGGAAGGAGCGTTGGATGCCTGCGGAGCATTGTGATTTTGTCGTCATATTGTGGGTCGAATTGGCTGGGATTTGGGCGCAAGCCAGCGCCGGGACAGCGAACAATAGAAGCAGGAGCGAGGGACGGGTCAGCATGGGCTTGGGATGAGTCTATACCGGAGAATGTCGAATGAGCAGAAAGAAATTTTGCGATTCCGCCTTGGATTCAAACGCCCTTAACATTCTGAGTTGACAATCGTATGCGGCAGTTCATCTGCAAGGGAGATCTACGTGAAAAAGATATTGGTTGCCGTTTTGTTGTCCGTATTGGCTTTGAGCACTGCCCAAGCTCAGAAATTGACTGCAGCGGGCGCCACTTTCCCCTACCCGATCTATTCCAAGTGGTTTAGCGAGTACAGCGCCGCGCACCCCGGTGTTGAGATCAACTATCAATCGATCGGCTCCGGTGGCGGCATCCGCCAGGTGACGACGGGCCTCGTGGACTTCGGCGCATCCGATATGCCCATGACCGACGACGCGCTGGGCACCTCCAAGGTCAAGCTCATTCACATTCCCACGGTTTTGGGTGCCGTTGTGCCGATCTTCAATGTTCCCGGCGTCAGCGATATTAAATTCAGTGGCGACGTGCTGGCCGACATCTTTCTCGGCAAGATCTCCAATTGGAACGACGGACGCATCGCGAAGGACAACCCCGGCGCTAAGTTGCCTGATCAGAAGATCATCATTGTTCACCGCTCGGACGGCAGTGGCACCAGCTTCATCTGGACAGACTACCTGAGCAAGGTCAGCAAAGAGTGGGCTGGTGGCCCCGGAAAGGGCGCTTCGCCCAGTTGGCCGGTAGGCGTTGGCGGCAAAGGCAATGAGGGCGTGGCTGGCCTTGTTCGCCAGTTGCCCGGAGCCGTCGGCTATGTCGAGTTGATCTATGCGCTGCAAAACAAGATCAGCTACGGCGAAGTGAAGAACGCCGCCGGCAATTGGGAGAGGGCCTCAATCGAAGGCGTCACCGAGGCAGCCGCCAGCATCAAGCAGATGCCTGCCGACTACCGCATCTCCATTACCAATGCTCCCGGCGCAAATGCTTATCCCATCTCCAGTTTTACTTATCTACTGATTCCTGTTCATGCGGCCGATGCGGCCAAGGGCAAGGTAATCAAGGATATGCTGAGCTGGATCGTCAACTCAGGCGAAAACGAAGTCTCCGCCCTCTCCTATGCGCCGCTGCCCAAGAGCGTTGCGGAGAAGGTACTGAAGACGGTCTATTCGCTCCAGTAAAAACGCCTAAACTACTATAAATAGTGGTATCCAACCCCGGCCGCGATTTCATCCTCGTTGCCGGGGTGGAGACCGCAAGCTCAGATCTAGAAAAACGGCCCGACAACTTTGAGCGGCCCAGATTTCTAGCCCTCTCTGAAGGATGAGGGCCCTGATGCAGGGCATCGCGGCCTCAAAAGCCGAGGTCAGCCTTGTAGATGTTCCTCTATTAGCCGGTCAATGAGCGGTAGGAGTTGTTCGCCTGTGCGCGGCAGAATGAACGCCAACGCTCGCTCATCCCAGTCGAGCTTGAAGCTGGTCGATAGGGCAGAAACCCAGATCTGGCGCACTGGCGTGTTGGGCGTAATCACAAACTTGCCGGCTGGCTGCTCGAAGACGACATGCAGCACGCCGCCCTGTTCCTCGACCTCAAAACCGGCATCCACATCTTCTTCGCGAAGAATCAAATGCCGCTTGAGAGTGTCGAGAGCGGCTTCAGCCAAACGGCGAAACTCCAGTTCATCCAACATGCTCCCAGTCTAGCAACTCCCGCCGCGTGTCCTATTATGTTGGCCTTTTCGCGTGCAAACAGTACAAATTGTGCACAAAATTGAGCAATTTGCTAAAGTTCCTTCTCTCAAAGCCGATAGGCCTCTGCAAAGAGGGGTTTTTCAAGTGAGATAAGGCGAAGATGGAGATCAGCCCAATCACGGCGGTTCGCTTGGCACCGACGTACCGGCCTAAGAAAGCCAACCACGAGCTGACTGAAGTCTTCGAGGTTGAGTCCTCCTCTAGGGCCGACGACGAGAGCTATTCGCCGGGCGGAGATCGTGCCGCCAGTGGATCCGAAGAGAGCGAGGATACGGTCGAAGAGCCGGTAGAGTCCAATCTTCAGGACGGACCAGAGCCGAAGTCGCAGGCTCCAGACGGCGCGGGGCAGGAGATCAGTTTCTTTGCGTAGGAAGCCGTCTGCGCTACAACAAATCTCGACCAAGTTGGAGATTTCTTCGCAAGAGTCGCTTGAATTTTCTCCTCCCATTGGATATAGTTAACTAACTGGTTAGTTAACTTCTTGAGTACTCTCAATCCAATTCGCCCTCAGGGGGAACGCGCCGACCTTACCCGTGCGCGAATCCTTGATGCCGCCATCCGCCAATTCAGCAAAAACGGCCTTGCCGGGGCACGAACCGAGCAGATTGCCGAAGAAGCTGGGGTCAACAAAGCGCTGCTCTACTACTACTTCAAGAGCAAAGAGTATCTCTACTCTGCTGCGCTGGAGTTCGTCTTTGAAGAGGTGAGGGCTGCGAGCATCGCCGTACTCGAAGCCGACGCCTCAGCTGGAGAGCGATTTCTTCAAATTGTCTTGGGGAACTTCGATCGCTCCTACTCTCACCCATCGATGCGGTCAATGATGCAGCAGGAGATGGTCCGGCTGCACCGGGGCGAAGAGAATCGATTGGCGCCGATGGCGGAGAATTTCTTCCGTCCGCTGTGGGTCATGGTGGACACGGTGCTCGAAGAGGGAATTGCGTCGGGGGAACTGGTCCCGGTAGACCCCACCCAAATGCGCTATACAGCGCTGGGCGCGAATGTCTTCTACTTCCTCAGCGCACCGCTGACACAGCTCGCATTGGGCATCGATCCCCTGGAGCGAGGCGAACTGGCGCGCCGCCGCAAAATATCCATCGAGTACTTGGGACTGACCATTTTTGTCGATCGGGAGCATGGGGCGCGAGTTGCGGAGCGGGTCATGAAATCCACGCCGATGCCATGCTCTTCCGATTCATCGACAGATCATCTCTGCAATGTAAATATCAAGAGCTGCAATATTGAAGGCGCTCAAACGTCTGCAATTCATGAGAGGCACAAGTGAACGCACGTAATCGAGTTTTTCTCATCCTGGGTCTGCTTACAATCGGGTCGCTGATCTGGTACCTGGTCACAGTCAGGCCGACGACCGATCTGCAACTGATCGGCACGGTCGATGCGAACGAGGTGGTGGTTAGCGCCAGGATTCCTGGCCGCATCCAGACTCTGACGGTCGACGAGGGCCAGGATGTGAAGGCAGGCCAACTCATTGCCATCATCGAGAGCGAAGACCTGGACGCCGCGCACAAGGCCGCTCAGGCCACTGCGGCCAGCCAGAATGACAAATTGAATGAAACCGTAGAGACCGAGCGCCAGACCCGCGGCGAAACCAGCAACGCTACGGTCAATGCCGAGGCAACGGTAAAATCCGCTCAGTCCGCACTCGCCCAGGCCCAGGCAAACTACGACCACCAACAGGCCGACACCAGCCGCACGTTGGCGCTGGCTCAGCAAGGCATCATGAGCCAGCAAGCCAAGGATGAAGCGGCCACCAGTCTCCAGGCAGCCAAGGCCGCTGTCGATACGGCACGTGAGAATGTTGCGGCCGCCGAAGCCTCTCTTCGCCAGGCCCGCGCCCATGAGATGCTGGCCGTTGTTGCAGCCCGCACCGTGGACTCAACTCGCGGCGAAGTTGAAAACGCCCGCGCCCTCGCCGATCAGGCGAAGGTTGAGTTGGGTTACGCGCAGGTCTTCGCCCCGGTTAGCGGCAAGGTCAACGTCCGCGCAGCACGCCAGGGTGAAGTCGTCACCATGGGCGCCGCAATCGTCACAATTATGGATTTGACCGAGACATGGATCTACGCGCCATTGCCCGAGACCGAGGCTGACGCAGTCCAACTCGGCGACTCGCTCCGCGTGGTTATGCCTTCAGGCGCAACCCTTCAAGGAAAGGTGATCAACAAATCCGCCGAGGCCGACTTTGCCACACAGCGCGACGTAAGCGCACGCAAACGCGACATCAAGACAATCCAACTCAAGCTGCTCATCGACAATCCCGGCGAGCGGTTTGTTCCGGGTATGACTGCCGAAGTCTATATCCCAAAAAGTAAATTGGTGAAGCAATGATGGCCAAGGCCAAGAACTTCCCGGAAACACAAAGCGGCCCGCGGCCGGCCATCGCCGTTGAGCATGCAGTCAAGCGTTACGGCGACTTTGAAGCCGTCAAAGACGTCAGCTTCTCCGTCGCCGCCGGTGAAATCTTCGGTCTGCTTGGCCCTAATGGAGCCGGCAAGAGCACGCTCATCCGGATGATGACCACGCTAATTCCCATCACTGCGGGCAAGGCGATCATCGCAGGCCATGACGTGGCAAAGGAGCCCGACGCAGTCCGCCGCATGATCGGTGTGATCCCGCAGGCTCTGACCAGCGATCCCGACCTTACTGTTCAAGAAAATCTCAGCATCTACGCCAAACTTTACAGCGTTCCCAAGGCCCAGCGCGAGAAGAACATTCACGAAGTCCTCGAAGCGGTTGATCTGTTGAAGTGGCGTGACGCGCAAGTAAAGACGCTTTCCGGCGGAATGCGGCGCCGGGTCGAGATTGCTCGCGGCCTGGTCCATAACCCCAGCATCTTCTTTCTCGACGAACCCACCACTGGCCTCGATCCGGTATCACGCATCGCTGTGTGGGAGATGCTCAACAATCTAAGAACAACCCGCCATCTGACCATGCTTCTGACCACACATTACATGGAAGAGGCGGACAAGCTCTGCGACAGAATCGCCATCGTGGACCACGGTACACTTGTGGCTTTGGGCACGCCCATCGAACTCAAGCAGAGTGTTCCTGGCGCCAATGTTGTCGAGGTGCACTTCGATCGCGAGACACCGGAGTGGCAGGCTCGCCTGGAAGGCCTTGACGGCGTTACCAGTGTACAGGCCGAGAGTGCCGGCTTCTATCGCGTACTAACTTCCTCCGGCTCCGCAACCACGATGCAGTTAGTCGAGTTAGCCGCATCTTTGGGCGAGACACTAACTTCTCTCAGCGTGCAAAATACGACCCTTGACGATGTATTTGTTCACTATACTGGCCGTCAGCTTCGCGATGAGCAGGTCAAACCGCCCGTCTTTAGCATGCCGCCCCGTCCGGGAGCCCGACCATGAACAGAATGCTAGCCATTATCGAGCGAGAGATGCGCAAGTTCTTTCGCTCGCCCACTCTGATGATCATGTCGCTGATGATGCCGATCTTGCAACTGGTAATCATGGGCAACGCATTCGGTGGAAAGATCGTCGGCGCGCGCGTTGCAGTCGTCGACTACGATCACGGCCCAGAGGCCGTCAGGCTCCGCGAGTCTTTTGACGCAATCGCCGCTAACATCAAGACCTTCAAGACCGTCGAGTACAACGACGAGATGCAGGCTCGGGAAGACGTTCGGACCGGCAGAATAGACGCCGCTGTTGTCATCCCTGCCCAGTATTCCCGGCGTGTTTATTCGCAGGACGCGCCCCAACTCGGGCTAGTTGTCGATAACTCCGATCAGTTCACCTCCGGCTCACTAGAAGCTGAGATGCAGTCGCTTGTGACGGCACTTACCACCCCGGTGATTCAGCCGCGCCTTGCTAACTCTATCGCCCTTGAGATTGTCGAGTTATATCCTTATGTCAACTACATGAAGTTTCTTCTTCCTCTTACTATAGCTCTAGCCATGTATATTTCGGTGATGATCGGCGGTGGAATGTTATACATCGACGACAAGGCACGAGGCGTTCACGAAGGCTATCTTGTAACTCCCATTACCAAGTTTGAGTTAGTCTTTGGCATGAATATCGCCGGGTCAATGAAAGCCGTACTGGCTGGCATCTCTCTTACAGTCATCGGATCGCTCATGGCTGGCCTCGGAGTCATCTTTCATCCCGAGGCACTGGCGGAGCTTATCTGCCTGATCATCGTTACATCCATCGCTTTCAACGGTATGATGTTTCTAATGATGGTGAGGGTGGATGATCCACTGGTTCCCCGTGCCATGTTTGGCGTTCTCAATACACTTCTCCTTTATCCATCTGGAGGCATGTATCCCATCAAGGCTTTTCCGCGGTGGTTGCAGGCTATCTCCATCATTGACCCCTTCACTTACTGCGTCCACGGCTTCAAGGCAATTCTGCTCAAAGACGGCGGTTTTCAAGCCATTCAATTCGATCTTTGGTTCCTGCTGATCTTTGGCATCGGCACGCTGCTCATCGCTACGCCGCTCTTCAAGCGCACGCTCTGATTCCGCGTGCTCGGCCCTTCTTTTTAGGCTCCGTGCCGGATGCCCCACCCTCGCCGCGTTCTTGTTTTTGCGCTAGGGTGGGACCCAGGCTGTACACTGACCGTGTGATGCGTCGATTGCTTGCTTCTATATTGCTCGTTCTGATTGTTCTGGCCGGATGCCACTCCGGCCAGAGTTCCTCGCAACAAAACTCTGCTCCACACTTCAAGATCTACAAACTCCGTGGCAAGGTTGTGTCCACCGATACCGCCAAAGGCGAAGTTACTCTGAACCATGAGGCGATTGTCGGCCTCATGGAGGCCATGACCATGCCCTACAAGCTGAAGGACGCGAGCATTCTCGGCGAGTTGCATCCTGGCGATGTGATCACCGCCGACGTGCTGGTCTCGCAGGATCCGGATGCCGACATTTTGCTGGACCACATCGTCGTGGTGGCGCAGGCCAAGCCGGATTACAAGCCCGGCGTTTCATATCATGTGCCTGCGCCGGGCGATGCAGTGCCGGATTTCAAGCTGCGCAACCAGGACGGGCGGTCGATCCATCTCGGTCAATTTCACGGCAAGGCGCTCGTGGTCACTTTTATCTATACACGATGCCCATCGCCCGAATTCTGCCCGCGGGTTACTCGCAATTTTGCTTCGATCGAGAAACAGTTATCCGCCAAGCCGGCGCTTTACAACAAAACTCATTTGCTCTGTGTGAGCTTTGATCCGGAACACGATACTGCGGAGCGGTTGCGCGCCTATGGCGTGACCTATATCGGCAGCGATGCGAAAAGCGCTTTTGCACACTGGGATTTTGCCGTACCGGAGAATCCCGTGCTTGCCGAGATGGCTAAGTTTTTTGATCTAGGAATAACGAACGAGACAGATTCGACAATTACGCACACACTCTCGACCACGCTTATCGGACCCGACGGCAAAGTTGTGCGCTTCTATCCTGGCAACGAG
>Ga0181535_10006692_pt1 | contig 11799 bp, 7 predicted proteins | sample PEATcosm2014_Bin_44_FD_119774 | JGI IMG/M metagenome (GOLD analysis project Ga0181535, IMG submission 119774) | Peatland microbial communities from MTU Mesocosm Facility, Houghton, MI, USA - PEATcosm2014_Bin17_30_metaG | ecosystem: Environmental > Terrestrial > Soil > Wetlands > Peat | place...
CACCCAGCGCTGGTCCCTGTTCTGCTGCCGTCAATTTCAAATCGAAAAATGAGAGTCACAGCCTATCGCGTGCAATATGTGTCGGTTACAACGATCAACCCGATTTTAGCCGGACACTACTGGAATATCCTCATTGTGTATGAAAGGCGAGCGTCTCCGTTATCAGCAAACAGGGGAGTTTCACTTCCTCACCTTCAGTTGTTTCCATCGTCGGCCTTACCTTTCCTCGGGCGCGGCCAAGGATCTCTTTGAAGATGCGCTGGAGCGGGTTCGCCGCCGCTATCTCTTTGTGGTTGGCGGTTATGTCGTGATGCCCGAGCACGTGCATCTGCTGGTCAACGAGCCTCAGCGCGGGCAATTATCCAGGGCCGTACAGGCATTTAAGCTGTCGGTTTCGATGCGCAGCGGCGAAAGGCCCTTCTGGCAGGCGCATTATTATGATTTCAACATTTCCTTCCACGAGAAGTTCGTGGAGAAGTTGCGCTATATCCATCGGAATCCGGTTCGGCGAGGGCTGGTGACCAAGCCGGAGGATTGGAAATGGTCGAGCTTTCGCCACTATCAGACGGGTATGCGCGGAATCGTAGAGATCGAATCGGAGTGGACAGCGCGCGAGAGAGGTTGGCAACTGCCTGAGTGGATGCGCACCCGGCAGTTCGGCTCCTCCTCCCCGGTCCCTCGGCAGGTGGCCCACCCTCAAACTAACCAATAAGCTGGGTGCCCCACCCTCGGCGCGTCTTTGTTTTTGCGGCAGGTGGCCCTGGTCTCATACATCGTTTGATCAAGTTGAGGGTGCCCCCGGTCCCTCGCCTTCGGGGACCGGGGAGGAGAAGCCGAACTGCCGGTAGCACATCCTCTCGGGTAGTTATCAACCTCTCTCGGCAGGTGGCCCGGTCATGAAATAACCAAGAAGCGGTGTGGGGCAGGTGGGCAGGTGGCCCACCCTTAAACTAACCAATAACTCAGGGTGCCCCATCCTTTCCGTTCTTTTTGCGCCTAGGGTGGGATACCACGAACCCTGATTCGTCCTCTTTCAGTTCCACACAAGGTGAACGGGAGAGAATGGCGGCGGTCAACATGACTAACGACGGCTTCCACAGCTATACCTACGACGCGGAAGGCAATATCACGGCGGTGGATAGCGGTTCGACGGCAACTTACGTCTACAACGCGCTAAACCAGCGGGTGCGGGCTACGGTGGGCGGCGCAATCACGGAGTACGTCTTCAACGGCAGGTGGCCCGGTCATAAAATAGCCAAGAACTGCTGTGCCCCATTCATCCACAGTTTTATCGTGGATGAGTGGGAGACCATGAAACTCAACCCGCCCGGCAGGTGGCTCTGGTCTCATACATCGTTTGATCAAGTTGAGGGTGGCAGGTGGCCCCGGTCTCATACATCGTTTGATCAAGTTGAGGGTGGCAGGTGGCCCTGGTCTCATACATCGTTTGATCAAGTTGAGGGTGCCCCCGGTCCCTCGCCTTTAGGGACCGGGGAGGAGGAGCCGAACTGCCGGTAGCACATCCTCTCGGGTAGTTATCAACCTCTCTCGGCAGGTGGCCCACATCAGCCACGAAGAGTCACGATGAGCCATGAGAAGCTGTGCCCCGTTCATCGCGGTTTTTTTTCGCGATGAGCGGGCGGTTGGGCCACATTTCGATTCTGAGATGTGGGAGATGATGAACCTCAACCGGGCAAACTGATCACTGTTCCAGTGGCAGGTGGCCCCGGTCTCATACATCGTTTGATCAAGTTGAGGGTGCCCCCGGTCCCTCGCCTTCGGGGACCGGGGAGGAGGAGTCGAACTGGCAGGTGACCCACCCTTAAACAAACCAATAACTGAGGGTGTCCCAGGAATAGGTGGGATACCACGAACCCTGATTTGTCCATTTTCAATTCCAAACAAGGTGAACGGGAGAGAATGGCCGAGTCCCCCAGAGACAAAATTGAACCCCTGAGACAAGTCCTATCTAAAATTTTCCTTACAGGCTGAGCGGCTCACACCACAGGCTCACAGCCCCACAGGCCAGAACACACGCAATTGCACCCGAATTCACCCTAAAAACCGCTGAATTACCTCGTTTTTGGATCGATTATTTCAGAATTCGATGTATTCCTAAGTACACCTTTTCTGCCCGCAAAGCCCCCCTCACTCGCACAATCGTGTAGTTGGAGCTTCATTGCCGCCCGGCGATACGCGTGATCCCTATCAACCTGCGAACGGCCCGCTCGCTTATCGCTGGTCTCGTTGCTTGGATGGATTCATGCCGGGATTCAGAGCTGGTTTTACCGTTCCCGGAGGCTTGGCTGGAGCAGGTTGAGGAGGCAGCGCGGGCTTGACCTGTGGCTTAACTCCAGCGGCTGGCTGCACTGAAGGCTTGGCGGCGGATCGCGTCGGCGGCTTTGCTGACGGGCCAGTCGACGGCGCGGTTGTCGGCGGCTTCACCAGGCCATTCGCCTTCACCGGCTTGGCGGACGAGCCGGTAACGCCATGAACCGCTGACGAATTGGCTGCGGCGCTGGCAGTTCCGGGCTTCGCGGGCTGTTGTGAATTGCCCGGCGGTCCGGTGGCGGCTTTCTGCTTGGAATCGTCCTTTTCATCGCCGAGAAACTTCTCGTTATCCTTGCCGGCGATGGCCACGCGCATGACGTTCATCCAGATGGGCAGGGCAGCGCGGGCGCCGGTTTCCTTTTCGCCCAGCGATTCGCGGCTGTCGTAGCCAACCCAGACGCCGCAAGTGACCGAGGGCGAAAAGCCCAGGAACCAGGCGTCGGTGTAGTCGCTGGTGGTGCCCGTTTTGCCGCCCAGCGGGTGGTTCAACTGCGCCGCCGATGCGCCTGTGCCGTGTTGGGTGACGGCTTCGAGCAGGGTCATCATGGTGCGCGCCGTCTGCTGGTTGATCACTTCGTTTACCGCGGGCGTTTCCTCCCAAAGCGTGATGCCGTCGGCGTTCTCCACCTTGCGAATCAGCCGCGGCGTCACGCGCACTCCGTCATTGGGAAAGACGGAGTAGCTGGCCACCTGCTCCTGGAGCGTGATTTCGACAGCGCCGATGGCCACCGGCAGATAGGCGGGAATGTTCGAGGTCACGCCAAAGCGGTGGGCCACGTCGATGACTTTGTGTATGCCCACGCGCGCAGCCAGCTTCAGCGCGGGAATGTTGCGCGACTCAGCGAACGCGTTGGTCAGAGTCATCGCGCCCTTGTAGTCGTTTTCGTAGTTGTGCGGGGTGTAGCCGCCAAAGCTGACCGGCCCATCGACGATGATGTCGCTGGGCTTGGCGCCGTCCTCGATGGCCGCAGTGTAGTCGTAGATCTTGAAGCTGGAGCCGGTCTGCCGCTCGGCTTGGGTGGCTCGGTTGAACTGGCTGAGCGCATAATCGCGCCCGCCCACCATGGCCAACACGTCGCCGGTGGTGTTGTCGATGGCCATCAGAGCCCCTTGGGCGCCGGAGTCCTGCTCAAGCGTGGCCCGGCGCGTTGTGCCTTCCATCGCATCGGCCAGGTGGACGTAGATCACGTCGCCGGGCTTGACGAGGGCGTCGCCGAAGCGCTGCCCGGTCCATTGCCAGTCGTCGGGCATGAGTACAATCTCGCCCTTGCCCACGCGGGCGTGAATCTCTGTTGGCAGTACGCGGGTGACCACGGCATGAACGTAGTCGCCGGGCCCGGTCTTCATGATCCAGTCGGGATGCTCATAGGCCTCGATGGTGCTGCCGCCGGCGAGCACGTTTTCCAGCTTGCCAACCCAGCCGCGCCGCCGCTCGTAGACAGCCAATCCGTCTACAACGGCGCGATTGGCAGTTTTTTGCAGGTCGAGATCGAGCGTAGTTTCAATCTTCAGGCCGGCCTCATGCACCTGCTCGGCGCCAAAGCGCTTTTCCAGCTCCCGCCGTACCTCCTCCTGAAACCAGGGAGCGACCGACATGGCGGGTTGGGAAATGTGCAGCCCCAGCGGGGCGTTGCGGGCTTGCTCTGCCTGCTGGTGAGAGATCACCCGGTCAAGCTCCATCTCCGTGAGCACCAGATTGCGCCGGCGCAGCGCCTTCTCCGGGGCGAGCAGCGGCGAAAAGGCCACTGGCCCCTTGGGCAACCCGGCCAGCAGAGCCGCTTCGGTCAGCGTCAACTCCTTGGCGTGCTTGCTGAAGTAGAACTGAGAAGCGGCTTCAAAACCGTACATCCCGCTGCCCAGATAAATCTGATTGCCGTAGAGAGTGAAGATCTGCTGCTTGGTGAAGGCGCGCTCAATCTGGATGGCCAGATACGCCTCCTGCACCTTGCGGCCGACCGTGCGCTCGGAGGAGAGAAACAGGTTGCGCGCCAACTGCATGGTCAGCGTGGATGCGCCCTGGGCGCGTCCGTGGCTGCGCAGGTCATGCCATAGCGCCCCGGCGATGCGCAGCACATTGATGCCCCAGTGCGACTCGAAGCTCTTGTCCTCAATCGAGATCACAGCCTGGCGCAGCACCGGCGCAAAGTCGTCGTAGTTGACCACCTCGCGCCGTTCCAGCGCAAACGAGCCGATGATGCGGCCCTTCTGGTCATAAAGCTCGGTCGTGGTGGAGGGCCGATAGCGCTCCAGGTCGTGAATCTGGGGCAGATCCACGGAGTAGACCAAGGTCAGCCCGGCTAGCGAGCCGGTAATCACTGCCAGAGTGAGCAGTGCCGCGAGCGCGACCTTGCCAGCCAGCTTGCGCCTTCGGTGCGCGGGCAGCGGCTGACCTTGAAGCCAGCGGGGCCGGCCAACGTCGCGAAATTCAGGGGGCTGGGTGCGGGGGACAGCCAAACGATTCAGGCCTCATCGGCAATTCTCTTGCGCGCAGCAGAGAAATGCTTCAGCCCAAGGCTAGCACGCGAGCGCCGCGAGAGTTGGCCGGGCTGGCTTCCGCGTACCACGCCGTGCAAGGGTGGGAACGCGATGAAGTCGTCGGCCCATCTCCGGCGCATGGGATTTGCCGTAATAAAAAAGGTACGGGCCGAGGCCCGTACCTTTTGAGAAATGAGATGCGCCGGTTCCTGATTCTTATCCGGGTCCGATCAGCCGGTGTTGATCAGCCGTTTTTGGCCTTCAGCAGTTCGAGGGCCTTCGTGAGCGGTTCGTCGCCCTTGGCGGGAGGCGCTTCCTCTTCTTCATCGAACGGCTGGCCGACCAGCACGGTGGGTGTTACGGCTTCGTCCTGAATCTTCTTGCCGCCTGGGGTCTGATACTTGGCCACAGTCAACAGCAGAGCGGAGCCGTCGGGCATCTCGATGGTCTTTTGCACGGAGCCTTCGCCAAAGGTGCGCTCGCCCACCACGTCGCCGCGCTTGGAGTCTCCGATGGCGGCAGCGGTCAACTCGGCCGGGCCATAGGTGCCGCGATTGACCAGCACGGCCAGTGGCGCGTCTGTCAGGAATTTGGCGGGATCGGCAGTGAAGGTCTGGCGGGGAAACTTCTGGCCTTCAAGTGAGGCCAACGTGCCTTGGCTGATAAAGAAATTGGCCAGCCGCAGGCCCTCAGCAGCGTCTCCATCAGAGGAGTCGCGCAGATCCAGCAGCACCTTGCGGCCCTTGGCCGCCTTGAGTTGGGCAGCAACCTCGTCTACGCGGGAGGCGGTCAGCGCGCCAGGCTTCAAATAGAGGATTGTCGCGCCTTCATATTGCTGCTTGGCGAGCGCGGGCACGTCGGCGACGGAGCGGGTCAGCGTCAGCTTGTCGGGGTCGGCCTTCCGCGGACGGACCACCGAGAGGGTCACCGTGGTCCCCGGCTTGCCTTCCAGCAGCATCCGGATGACCGGCAGCGACAAGTCGCGCGTGGACTGCTCTCCGATGGACTCGATGACGTCGCTATCGGAGATGTGTTCCTTGTCGGCAGCCGAACCGGGCAGTACGCTGACCACAATAGCGTAGCCAAATCGCTTGGAGACGGTGATGCCGATCTGCGCCACGCCCGTGGCCGAGCGCTCTTTGTAGATCTTGTACTCGGTCGGGGTCAGGTAGCTGGAATCGGCGTCGAGACTTTCCAGAAGGCCGTGCAGCGCGCCGGTGGTCACGTTGTTGATGTTGGGCTCGGTCACGTAGTCGGTCTGGACCTTTTTGAGCACATCGGCGTAGATGCGCATCTGGCTATAGGCGCCATCCTGCTGGCCACCGGCATGAACGCCAAACCAGCCAAACTCGCCGAAGAGAAAGCCCAGGCCCAGGGCGGCGAAGATCGCCACGGAAAGAACGAAAACAAATCGCTGGAAAAATCGAGACACACACACCACCGGGGCGGCCCTTGAGGGGAAACAGGCCGCTCATCCTTATAGACGCAATGATAACGCAAGCGGTGCGCGGCGCGGTTTTTTGCGCCGGTTGGAAGGGAAAAAGCGGGGCTGGAACGGGAAAATGCCGAGGAAGACAGCCTTTCCAGAACCCAGGGCGAGCCGTTCAAGGAACAGGGCAGGGAACTTGCACAAGCGGCTCACAGGTATGGCCAAGGCGGGCCTTCCCTCACCGGAAGAAACTGAACCCCTTCTTCTTTTCCGGGACGGCCGGCTGGCCGGAGACGGATCTGGTCATCTCCCGGATCACCCGTGCAATCTGTGAGTCACCTTCCATGAGCGAGATCGCTGTGGTCTGCATCCGCCGCACGGCGGCATAATTGTTGGGAATCTTCCACTGGGCTGGCCTGGTGAGAGCCTTCGTGACATGATCCTCAGCAATTTCCAGGCTGCGAGGGTCGTAGCGGTTGATCACAATCTCGAGTTTCGGGCCTCCTGCAACGGAGAGCCGGGAAACCAGCCGATTTGAGTTGCGCAGCTCGGCAATGCCGACCTGCGTGACCAGGTAGATGGTGGTGGATTCATCGAAAAGGCGCGTATGCTGCAGATCGAGTCTCGATCCCGCGTCGACCACCACATAATCGAACCCCTCCCGGGCGACCTCCAGCAGCTTGTTGATGGCGGGCTCAGAGATATGTGTGGGGGCCAGTTCACTCGGTGCCGCGAGTACGAATAACCCTGAGCTATGCTCGACCAGCAAGGTGGCAAGAAAATTCGAATCGAGCCGGCTGGCATTCTGAAGCGCGCTGACAATCGAGTGTTCAGCCCTGATTCCGAGGTTAATCGCCGCATCTCCAAGCGGAAGATTGAGATCGATCAACAGGGTCTTTTGTTTGGACTCCTGGGCCAGCGATACAGCAAAATTGCAGGCCAGCGTCGTGACTCCGGAACCGCCTTTGGCGCTGAGAAAGACGAGCATCCTACCGGCCGGCTTTTTCGGGGGTCGGACTGCCGAACGGAGGGCCGAAGCCCGAACCAGGGCCTCGGCCATGGCGCCGGGGGCGAAGGGCAGAAGGAGAAACTCGCGAGCGCCAGCGCGCATGCAGCGCAGCAACAGGTCCGGATTCGTCTGCGCCGAAAAGACCATCACGGTGGCCAAACCATGGACGCAGATGCTCTCCACCAAACGGAGAGCATATTCCGGGTCACTATCCAGCTCAACGATGACAATGTCGAAGTTGTGGTTCATTGTCCGCGGTACGTCATCGAGGTTGGGAGGATAGGAAGTGAACTCCCGGATTGGGCCGGTCTGGCATTCGCCCAGAGCAGTTGTTGCGGAGTAGCGGCGTAGCTGGTCTGGGCTGATCACCGCAACGGACAAGACGTCTGCGTCACTGAGAGGAGGTTCAATTCTGTCCAGAATTCTGGCCTTGGTCCGGTTGCCGGTCACATCCTGTGCCTGCGCCTGCCCTTGATATGTGGAGCGTTCCAGTGCAGGGATCTCCTCGGACTCAAGGTGAACAGACAGGTCTTTGTCTGTCGGGTAGCGCGCCTGCTTCTCATCGCTGTGCAGCAACTCCGGCAACTCATGCGCGTCGGCCGCGACGTATCGTTGGTCGCTCACCCCGGCCTGAGGCATCCGGAAATCGCGCGTGCCCGTGCCGTTCCCAGTCGAAGAGGAAACCCCGAGGATCTCCGCATCCGCATTCGTGCCGGCGGTGAGGCGGATGCCCTGCGCGTCCAGATGACGGTTCACGATCGCCAGCAGCTCGCCATCCAGATTGCGCTCTTCCAACAGTTGGCGAAATTGGCGGATCGCTGTCTCGTCCGGCGCGGCAGCCACGCTAAGATCAACTCCCGCGAAGCGGCGCAGCACGGGCGACTCATAGATGGCATCTTCCGCGCCGGAATCGGAGAGGTGGAACCACTGCTGTATAAAGTAAATCCGAAGCATGATCGGCAGCTCGGACGGAGACTGACCGCTTCCTGCCGCTGGATAATGCGGCTCCACTAGCGCCAACATTTCTTCCCACGGCGCCGCCAGATCCATGCGGTCGAGGAACATCTCCCGCTGGCTCTTCCGGCCAAACCTCTCAGAACTCGACGGTGCTGCCAGTGTTTGCCGCTGCATAGCCATCACCTTCTGCTTATCATATCCAAGCAGAGCGCGAATAGCGGAACTTGTGCGGAGGTTTTTCAGGCCGATTTTATGCTCGTCGGCTTCAGTGAACACCAGGATCCGAGGAAATAGTCAGATCCTCAAGATTTTGGGTGCGATTTATCCCCGGCGGGTCGTCTGGACAGCCCTGAAAATGCCGATGAACTTCTTCAGAATCCATTGGCCATCGTCCGTGCTGGCGCCGTATGGGACGGCAAAAACTGGCCGCAAAGGCAAGGTCCTCACCGGAAGAAGCTGAACCCCTTTTTCTTTTCCGGGATTGCCGGCTGGCCGATAACGGATCTAGCCATCTTTCGGATCGCCCGTGAAATCTGCGAATCATCTTGCATGAGCGAGGTAGCGGTGTTTTGCATCCGCCGCACAGCGGCATAGTTGTTGGGTATTTTCCACTCAGGTGGCTTGGTGAGAGCCTTCGTAACATACTCTTCGTCGATTTCCCGCGAACGAGGGTCGTAGCGGTTGATCACGATTTCGAGTTTGGGCCTGTTGTCGGCGGAAAGCTTTGAAATCAGGCGATTTGAGTTACGCAGTTCGGGAATGCCTATCTGCGTGACCAGATAGATGGTGGTGGATTCTTCGAAGAGATATGTATGCTGGAGGTCGAGTTTCGATCCCGCGTCGACCACCACATAATCAAACTCCTGGCAGGCGACTTGAAGCAGCTTGTCGATGGCGTCATCGGAGACTTGCGTCGTAGCCAATTCACTGGGCGCCGCGAGTACGGATAATCCGGAGCTATGCTCTGCCAGCAAGGTGGAAAGAAAATTCGAATCGAGCCGGCTGGAATTCTGAAGCGCGTTTACGGTCGAGTATTGAGCCTTAACTCCCAAGTCGATTGCCACATCCCCAAGCGGGAGGTTGAGGTCGATCAACAGGGTTTTTTGCTTCGACTCCTGGGCCAGAGAAACAGCAAAATTGCAGGCCAGCGTGGTGACTCCGGAACCGCCTTTGGCGCTTAGAAATACGTGCAATCCGCCGCCTGCCTTTTTCGGAGGGCGAACTGCCGAACGGAGGGCAGAGGCCCGAACCAGAGCCTCGGCCATAGCGCCGGGGGCGAAGGGCATCAAGAGAAACTCGCGAGAGCCCGCCCGCATGCAGCGGAGCAACAGGTCAGGATTGGCCTGCGCCGAATAGGCCATTGCGGTTGCCAGGCCATTCGTGCAAACAGCCTCCACCAGATCGAGGGCTGAGGTCGGATTACTGTCCAGGTCAACGATAACGACATCGAAGTCATGCCCCAGCATCCGCTGCACATTGTCAAGGCCGGGAGGGTAGGAAGTGAATTCCCGGATTGTGCCAGTCTGGCATTCGCCCAGAGCACTCATTGCAGCGTTGCGGCGCTTTTCGTCCGGACTGATGACCGCAACCGACAAGTTGTCTGCGCTGAGGGGGAGGGTGTCGGGAATCTGGATAGGAGTTGACATGGCGGAGTTGCTGCTCCCAGTTGTGTGGTGCGTTTCTATGGGTTCACGCGCGCTCAGCAAGCCGTTGCGCTCGTCTCTCGTGAAACAGGCCGATGGATCATCTTGCCCTCGGAAGCTGAAGAATTGCTCACTCGGGCTATCGGCGGTGGAGGAAATGGCATTCGCGTGTTCTGAAAATATCTTCGCGGAAAAGGAGGTGCTCTGCCTTCGGGGCGCTCACGAATAGCTGTCTCCAGTTCGCCAGGTGCCTGTTCCATTTCCCACAAGAAGGAATCGTGTATCAGAACTTGACATATCGTCCCAATCTCAGCAAACTTAATATTAAATCATTGTGCGAAATGGAGAACCATAATGCGAGATGCAACCCCACAAGGTACTTACAAGGTTCAGGCCCTAGACCGGGCATTCGCCATTCTGGATCTGCTGGGAGAGAGCGACACGCCGCAGGGCTTGGCGCAGGTTGCTTCGTTGCTACAGTTGCACAAAAGCACCGCGCATCGCTTCCTGATGGTTCTGGAGAGACACCGCATGGTGGAACGCACCACCAACGGCAAGTTCCGCCTGGGCCTGAGGCTGTTTGACTTGGGCAACCGCGCCATCGACCAGTATGACCTGCGCGACCGCGCGCAGCCGCACTTGCGCCGGCTGGTGGCCGAGACCGAAGAAACCGCGCACCTGGGCATTTTGGAAGGCGCGCATGTGATCTACATCGACAAGATCGAGCCGGCCCGTTCGGTGCGCATGATTACCCGCATCGGCGCCAGCAATCCGGTGCACTGCACCTCGGTGGGCAAGGCGATTCTGGCGTTTTTGCCCGAGGAACGTGTTGCCGAGGTGCTGCGCCGCACACGCTTTGAGCGCTTTACGGATCGCACCATCGCCACGGCTGAAGCCCTGCGCGTGGAGATCGAGAAGACCCGCCGCCGCGGCTATGCCGTGGATGACGAGGAGTTGGAGGAGGGCCTGCGCTGCATCGCCGTGCCGGTGCTGGATGCGCAGCGGCTGCCGGTGGCGGCGGTGAGCGTTTCCGGCCCGTCGTTTCGCGTCACGGCGCAGAAGCTACCTTCGATCGCCAACCACCTGCTCCAGTGCGTACGGGGAATTTCAGCGGATATGGGGTTCATTCCCAGCGGCCGCGGCAATCGCGCCGTCTGGTCGGCTTAACAGGCTGCGGAAAAACTCGTCGTTTTGAAAGGGCACGACTTCAGTCGTGCCGTAAATGCCGCAAAATCAATGAGGCCTTCAGGCCCTGAGGGATGTTTTTCGGGAATTTGGATAAAAACCAGGCCTTTTTCCGCAGCCTGTTAAGGCAATTTCAGGATTGCTGAAATGTGTCTGATGGCCTCAAGAGGATTTTTCCTCGCCGGTCTCCCGGAGACTGGTCTTCGTCGCCGGGGAAGAAGAAAAGCCGCCGCGCAGGACGTAAGCCACGCCGCATGAACCCTGAAATTGCTCCAGGGCTAGAGCGCGCGGGAGCGGTTGGCCGCCACGGGCGGTGCCGGTTTTCTTTCAGCGAGTTTTGTGGGTGCATTTTCCTCGGGCCGATGGCCTCCCAAGGCTCTTTCTGATACACTCAGTCATGTTGCTGAAGCAAACGCTGTTTTCTGTCCGCCAGGGCAGGGGCGCGGCCGAGAGCAGCCAACCAGTTGGAAGGACGAGCCTCCGATAAAGGGGGATGGTCCATTCGGCAGGGTTTGCTGCTGGGATGCAAGCTTCATGTGGGGACGTAGCTCAGTTGGTTAGAGCGCTGCCCTGTCACGGCAGAGGTCGCGGGTTCGAGCCCCGTCGTCCCCGCCATTCATTCCAAAGCACTTAGGAGCGAATGGCATTCAAAGTGACAGCATAATCTAGGCACGATATGGGCACAATAAGCCCACTACCGAGCATTTATAGCTACCTTCTCAAAATCAGTTGTGCCCACGTCTGGCAAAACTGTGCCCACGCTAGAAACC
>Ga0181535_10006694_pt1 | contig 11797 bp, 7 predicted proteins | sample PEATcosm2014_Bin_44_FD_119774 | JGI IMG/M metagenome (GOLD analysis project Ga0181535, IMG submission 119774) | Peatland microbial communities from MTU Mesocosm Facility, Houghton, MI, USA - PEATcosm2014_Bin17_30_metaG | ecosystem: Environmental > Terrestrial > Soil > Wetlands > Peat | place...
GGTCTCGGTCTGGTTGCCGAAGCAGTAGTAGTTGGTCTCGGCGAACACCGACCAGCTCGGCGCGAACGCCCACTCGACGCCGGACCCCAGCGTCCAGCCGATGCGCGTCGACGACGGGGTGCCGAGCGTGACGCCGCTGTTCTCGATCTCGAACTTGTTGTGCGCGAAGGCGAAGCCGCCCTTGGTGTACAGCAGCACGCTGTTGACCGCCCAACCGATCCGGCCGGTGGCGCTGCCGAACCAGTCGATCCGGTCACGCAGCGTCCACGGGTTGTTGAACTGGTCCTGGTTGGTGCCGGTCACGTCGGCGGCCGACATCATGCCGCCGACGCCGATCACCCAGTTGCCGTTGACCTGCATGTCGCAGCCGATCTGACCGCCGTAGACGGCGCCCGACATGTCGGTGTTGGCGGTTCGCGCGCTCGCCGTGTTGCCGTCGATGTTGCCGTCCGGCTGGGTGTCGGTCCATTGGGTGTGACCGGCGCCCAGACCGCCGCTGGTGCCGATATGGCAGCCGGTCCAGCTGAACTGCGGCGCCGGTGCCAACGGCGCCTTGTACGGCACGGCGAGATCGGCGGAATTGGCCGACCCGGCGGCCACGATCACGGCGACCGAAGCGCCAGCGAGCAGGTGCGACTTCATGTTTACCCCCAAGATTGCGACGAATGATGTTCGCACTCTTTGCAACCCTATGGTTAACAAGCAATGACAGTGATCTCGAGAAAACCGCAGAAGCGCCAAGTTTTGAAAATGTGTAACCTCGCGGCAACACCCTTAAGTATCAAGCTACCGCATTCTCGACTTCCGGGGACTTCTCCGCGGCTCGGCCGACGCGTGGGACCTGACCTCAGATCCGACTTCGCCGCTAATGTCCCTGAGGACGTCGTGCGTCGGGGGACCCATGGACCGTAGCCGTGTAGACGCCGCATCAGCCGCGGTCACCGAGGCGTGCCGTGCCGTCGATGCAGCCCGCGCCGGCGTCGCCGCCGACCCGGGCGCCGCCGCAGCCCGGCGAGAGCTCGCGGCCGTGCTCGGCGCGGCCGGTGACGTCCAGGCGGCGCACGGCCGGCTCACCGTCGCGCTCGCCTGCTGGCGGGAGAGCGTCGACATCATGCGCGGGTTCGCACCGGCGGACGGCCGGGCGCGCGAAGATCTGTCGGCCGGCCTCGAGCGGACCGGCGACGTGCTCGCCGCGCAGGGCGATCTCGATGGCGCGCTGGCGGCCTGGCGCGAGGGTGCCGCGCTGCGGGACGCGGGAGCCGGCGCCGGGCGAGAGCGCAGTGCCGCCGCGACGGTGGAAAAGATCGGCAACGCACTGGTCATGAAGAGCGCCCTGTCGGCCCATCAGGCGAGCGGCGGCGCGGCGATGCGCAGCGACCCGGCCTGGACGCTCGGTGCAGCGGGCGACGCCCTCGCGGCGCAGGGCGATCGGGCGGGCGCGCTCGCGGCCTATCGCCAGGGCCTCGCCCGGCGACGTGCGATGGCGGCCCGCGACCCCGCCAACCTCGGCCTGGCGCACGACGTCGCATGGCGGCTTGGCACCATCGGCGACGTGCTCGCCGCCGCGGGCGATGCGGCGGGCGCCGCGGTGGCGCACCGCGAGGCGCTCGACATCCGCCGCGGGCTGGCGGCGCGGAATCCCGACAACGCCGGGACCCGACAGGATCTCCGCTGGAGCCTGGAAAGGCTGGGAGACCTGGCGTTCGGACAGAAGGATTTCGCAGCTGCCGTGGCGACATTCGCCGAGCACGTCGATGTCCTGCGCGCATCCCCGGACGCCGAGACGCGGCACGAGATGGCATCCGTTCTCGCCCGGATGGCCGACGCATTGGCGGCGCTGGGCGACGAAACGGCCGCGCTGGCCGCGCATCGCGAGGCCGCGGAACTGCGCCGTGCGCTCGCCGCCGAGGACCGGGGAGATGCGGATTGACGATTTAACGATTCGTTTACCATGTCGCCCGATCATTCGAGCCTGTGCGGGACCAAGCGGCCGCGGGGGCGACCCTTCTCCGTGCGAGGCCATCACATGGCGATCTCCCCCAAATCCCCTGCGCTGATCGGAGCCCCCATCCCTTCGACAATGTCGCCATCGGGCCGCCGAGGTGCTGGGCAATCCGGCGCGCGGGGCAGTCATGCTGATCGGCTCGCGGGTCACCACCGGAGCGCTGTCACCGGACGACTTCGGCCTCATGTATTGCTGGGCCAATGACGTAGGGAACATTGCGGCGCGCCTGCTTCGCTGACGGCCGCTGGGTCGACGTCATCCTGATGGCGAGATTTCGTCCGACGCAACGTCCGCGCCGAATCGCGCAGACGGTTGGCGACTCACAGCCCGCATCGGAGACACCGAACGGTCCGAACAAAGGCGCGGTCGATCTCATCGCCGCGTGAACGCCGTGGCCGCCGCCCGGCAGGCGTCAGGCGCCGGACCCCCGGCCTCGCCGCGGCAATCGGTCGCAAAACGCCGACCGCAAATGGCAAACGGCTGGCCAGCAACGGGCCGCTGATGTACAGTCGATTCCATCCTCAACATGCCTGCCGGGTGTCATGGCTGGATCAGCGATCTATGCGAGGAGCTTTCTTGCCCACGTGGCGATGGCCGAGCTATCCGTGGTCCGTCTGTGCTCGGCCCAGCGCACCACGAGCCGCTCTCTTGCGATCGCCTTGAGCTGGCTCGGAAACGGGTGGATCTATCTGGCGCTGTTCCCGTTCTGCCTGGTGCGTACCGGCTGGCGTGCGGTGCCGGTCGTCGGCGTCGCGGCGGTCAACACCGCCATCCTGCATTGGCTGTACCCGAAGATCAAACGGTGGATCTCCCGGCCCAGGCCGTTTCGAGCGGACCCTCGGCTGCAGCCTCTGTTGCCGGCGATGGACGAGTTCTCGTTTCCGAGCGGCCATTCGATGACGATCACCGCAGCCCTCGTGCCGATCGTCGCTGCATTTCCTGGAGCGTTGCTTCCCTCGATTGCCCTGTGGATGTCGATCGGATGGGCCCGCCTCGCGTCGGCCCACCATTATCCGAGCGACTTGATCGCGGGCGGCGCGCTGGGCGCAGCCGTGTCCTATCCGATTTCGAGCTACATGCTTTATTCCTGACGGCGCGGCTACAGCGCTTCCCGTCATTGTGAACCACTCATAGCGGCGCCTCGACCCAAGAAGTGCCGGGCGCGCGGCGCGGAACATGTTGGCACCGAACACGTTGGGCCTGGGGTTACCAGTCCGTCTGCGATCCCGCTGTCGTCGCGCGCCCGGCAAGCTGCAGGCGAGCGTTCGCTGGCGGGTTTGCCACCGGGAGACGTTCCGATGCTCGACGTCGCGCCGACGATTGCGGAGCCGACCCGGTCGAGTGGCGGGCACGTCCTGAAGATTCCCGCTGATGCACGAAGCATGACTCGCGAGCAGGTTCTGGAAAGCCCGCAGCTGTTGCGGGCGATCGTCGATACCACGCCGGAATGCATCAAGATCGTCGCGCGCGACGGCACGCTGGTGCACATGAACCCGGCCGGCCTGGACATGGTCGAGGCGCGGAGTTTCGCCGAGGTCGAGGGCCGGTGCATTTTCGACCTGATCGCACCGGAGCATCATGACGCGTGGCGGCGGCACCACGAGCAGGTGTGCGGCGGCGAATCGCTGGCCTGGGAGTTCGCCATCGTCGGCCTGAAAGGCGCCCGGCGCCACATGCAGACCAATGGGGCACCGCTGCGGATGCCCGATGGTTCCGTCGCCCAGCTGGCGGTGACCCGCGACGTCACGGAAGCGAAGCGGCAATCCGAGCGGCTGGGCCATGCGGAGCGGCAATTCCGCGACCTGCTCGAAGCCCTGCCGGCGGCCATCTACACCACCGACGCGGACGGGCGCATCACGTTCTTCAACCAGGCCGCGGCCGAGCTTGCGGGACGCGCCCCCAGGCTCGGCGACGAATGGTGCGTGACCTGGCGGCTCTATCGGCCCGACGGCACCCACATGCCGCACGATCAATGCCCGATGGCGACGGCGCTCAAGGAAAAGCGTGCGGTGCGCGGCGCCGAAGCGGTCGCCGAGCGGCCGGACGGGACGCGCGTCCCGTTCATTCCGTTTCCGACGCCTCTGGTGGACAGCGCCGGGAATGTCACCGGCGCGGTCAACATGCTGATCGACATCAGCGAGCGCCGTGAAGCAGAAACCCAGCAGCGGGTATTGCTGAACGAGCTGAACCACCGCGTCAAGAACAACATGCAGATGCTGAACGCGCTGCTGAGGACCGCGCAGCGCGAAGCCGAGAGCGAGCACGCCCGCGCCGTGCTCGGCGACGCCTGCCAGCGGGTGGTCGCCATGGCATCCGCCCAGCAGACTCTCTACAATGCCGGCAGTCCGGCCAATTTCAGTGCACGCGACCTTCTGGAGGCGGTGTGCGCGAGCGCCAAACAGTCGTTCGACAGGCACGTCACCATCGTCTGCGAACGAGCCTATGGCGAGATCGCCAACGATGCGGCGATGCCGCTGGCGCTCATTCTCAACGAGCTTCTGACCAACGCGGTCAAATACGGAATGCCCGAGCGTGAAGGAACCATCCGTGTCGGCTTGACGCGCGACGGTGAATCCTGTGTGCTGTTTGTCGAGGATGACGGCCCGGGTTTCGAGTTCGGAGAAGCCCGCAGGCGTTCGTCGGGATTGGGCCTCGTGGTCGGTCTCGCGCGACAGCTCGGCGGCTGGCTTTCGGTGCAGCGCACGCCCGGCGCCCGCTGTACGGTCAGCTTCACGGTGCGCTGAAACGGGCCGTATGGAAGTTCACGAAGTCGCGACAAATATCGACGACTGGCAAAATACCCGCAACGCCAGCAAGTACAAAAAGCACACCGGTCAATGGCCGACAGCGAAATTGCCATCGTGACATCGCCGCTGCCACCTGAATCCCGCGATGTCCGCGCCGCATCGACAGCATCGCCGTCGTCAGACCGGAAACCGGCCACCCCGCGGATCCTCATCGTCGAAGACGACTATTTGATGTCCACCGATCTCGAGGCGGCGCTGACCGATGCCGGCTTCATGGTCGTCGGGGTCGCGGCGACCGCCGATGACGCCGTGATGCTGGCGCAATCCGAACGCCCGGCTCTTGCCATCATGGACGTCCATCTCAGGGGAAGGCGGGACGGGATCGATGCCGCCATCGACATCTATTCGAGGACCGGCATCAGATGTATTTTCGCCACCGCCCACCACGACCGCCAGATCCGTGAGCGGGCGGCAGTCTCCTGTCCGCTCGCGTGGTTGCCCAAGCCTTACGGCATGGTCTCCCTGGTGACGGCGGTTCGCGCCGCGCTGGCGCAGGTCGCAGATGAAACGAGCTAGCTGCTGGTAGCCCGGAACCGGGAAGCGTGGCCTTGCAGGGCAGCGCCCGCAAGGCCACGCCAACGACCACCGAGGTCACGCCGGTCCGGCGTCGACCAGAATGGCCACTTCGCTGGTGTCCCGCCGGCTACTCCGCCGCCTGCTGATTGATCACCGTCTCGGCGAGTCCCGTCAGCGCCGCGTCGGTCTCCTTCTCCTCCCGGAGCGTGGCGTCCAGAAGAGCCACGGCGTCCTTCAGCCCGAGCTCGTTCGCCCAGGTCTTCAGCGTGCCGTAGCGGGAGATTTCATAGTGCTCCACCGCCTGAGCGGCGGCGAGCAGGCCTGGGTCGAGCGCCGCGGTGCCCTTGTACGACTTCATGACCTCGGCACCTTCGTCGGTGATGCCGACGATGGCGTCGCAGGTCTTGCCCTGCGGCTTCCTGTCGATGATGGCGAATACCTGCTCGAGGCGCGCGACGTGCTCCTCGGTCTGGTCGTGATGCTTCTCGAACGCCGCCCTGAGATCGGGCGACTGGGCGGCCGTGCTCATCTTCGGCAGCGTCGCCAGGATCTTCTTCTCGGCAAAATAGATGTCCTTCAGCGTATCGTGAAAGAGCTCTTCCAGCCCCTTGGATTTCATCGGCTGTCTCCTTGGTTTCTGTGTTGTTCCATGGCCCACTGCGCCGCGACCCTTGGATCGTTGCCGAATGGGAAGCCCACCGCGACGGCAGGATGTCCGGGTTCAATGCCGCAGGTATGCTTTCGTTCCGAACCGCATGCCGGCGGATCCGTCGCGGGAGAACGCGGGCGGATCTTCACCATCTCTGGTTGTCGGCGACGCGCGTGCTTCGGTCTCGCGTGCCGGACGGAACCAATGGCCATCCGTCGCGTTAAGAAGGGTTTGCGTTGATGAGCCGCGGGGGACGATGAAGTACGACGGGGAAAATTCGGCAACCGGGCCGGCCGATGCCGGCGAACGGCAAGCGCCGGCCAGGCGGCGATCCGAGAACCCGCCGGTCCGGCCTGACGGCCGCATGGTGGCGAACGCCCTCGTGACGGCTCCCGACTTTCTCGCCGGCGGCGGCGAGATGGGTGCCCGCATGCGGGCCAAGCGCTGGGAGGATACGCCGCTGGGGCCGCCCGAGGCCTGGCCGCAGAGCCTGCGGACCGTCGTTCGCATTCTACTGACGTCGCGCTACGCGATGTGGATGGGCTGGGGCGAGGATCTGACCTTCTTCTACAACGATGCCTACGGCCCGACCCTCGGGGTCAAGCAGGCGTGGGCGCTGGGCTCGTCCGCCCGCGAGGTGTGGAAGGAGATCTGGTCCGACATCGGTCCGCGGATCGAGCATGTGCTCGCGCGTGGCGAGGCGACCTGGGACGAAGGGCTGCTGCTGTTCCTCGAGCGCAGCGGATACCCCGAGGAAACCTACCACACGTTTTCCTACTCGCCGCTGGCCGACGACGGCGGGAAGGTCATCGGCATGTTGTGCGTCGTCACCGAGGAGACCGAGCGCATCATCGGCGATCGGCGGCTTTCCAGCCTGCGCGAGCTGGCGTCGGACATCGCCGGAAGAAATACCCAGGCCGAGGTGCTGGCGTCGGCCCGTCGTCAGCTCGATGCCAACCGCAAGGACCTGCCGTTCACGCTGACCTACCTGTACGGTCGGGACGGGCGGGCGAGCCTGGCCTGCGCGACCGGGATCGCCGCGGCCCATCCGATCGCCCCGGCCAACATCGATCCGGCGAGCGCCGCGACGGCATGGCCGGCCGGCGAGATCCTGGCGCTGCGGACCGTCCTGACCGTCGGCGATCTTGCCCAGCGCTTCGACCAGCTGCCGACCGGCGCCTGGGACAAGCCGCCGCGCGAGGCCGTGGTGGCGCCGATCGGCCAACAGGGCCATGACGCTCCGGCCGGCTTTCTCGTCGCCGCCGTCAACCCGTACCGTCGCCTGGACGAGGCCTATCTGGGCTTCATCAACCTGATCGCCGGCCAGATCGCCTCCGGCCTCGCCAACGCCGATGCGTACGAGGCGGAGCGTCAACGCGCCGAGGCGCTGGCGGAGATCGATCGCGCCAAGACCACGTTCTTCTCCAACGTCAGCCACGAGTTCCGCACGCCGCTGACCCTCATGTTGAGCCCCCTGGAGGATGTGCTCGCCAGGCCGGATTCCGATCCGCTGTCCGGCCATCGCTCCCTTGTGCACGTCGCTCATCGCAACGGAGTGCGGCTGCTCAAGCTCGTCAACACGCTGCTCGACTTTTCCCGCATCGAGGCCGGACGGGTGCAGGCGAGCTTCGAGCCGGTCGATCTCGCCGGCTTCACGGCGGAGCTCGCCTCCAATTTCCGCTCCGCGATCGAAAAGGCGGGGCTTCGCCTCGTGGTCGAGTGCCTGCCGCTGCCGCAGCAGGTCCATGTCGACCGCGACATGTGGGAGAAGATCGTTCTCAATCTCGTCTCCAACGCCTTCAAGTTCACGTTCGACGGCGAGATCGCCGTTGCCGCCGGGCCGTCGGCGGACGGAACCTGCGCCGAGGTTACGGTTCGCGACACCGGTACCGGCATTCCGCCGGACGAGCTGCCGCATCTGTTCGAGCGCTTCCACCGCGTTGACGGCGCGCGCGGGCGCTCGATCGAAGGCAGCGGGATCGGGCTCGCCCTGGTCCAGGAGCTGGTCAGGCTGCACGGCGGCATGATCGACGTCCGCAGCGAGATCGGACGGGGAAGCGTGTTCCGGGTCGCTATTCCCTTCGGCACCGCTCACCTGCCGGCGGACCGGGTCGGGCAGAGAGCGGCGCCGCCCGCAACCGCGGTGCGCGCGCAGGCCTATATCGACGAGGCCATGGGCTGGCTGTCCGACGGCGTCTCGGTGTCCGCGGAGATGCCGTCGGCGTCGGAAGGTCCGGGCGACGCCGCGGCGGTGGCCGGGACGGATGGCCAGCTGGTCCTGCTCGCCGACGACAACGCCGACATGCGGCAGTACGTCCAGAGACTTCTCCACGCCGCGGGTTTCCGGGTGACGGCGGTGGCGGACGGCGAGCAGGCGCTCGCCGCAGCCCGGCGGCTGCGGCCCGACCTGGTGCTGTCCGACGTCATGATGCCGCGCCTCGACGGCTTCGGCCTGCTCACCGCTCTGCGCGGCGACCCCGACCTGCGCGACACACCGGTGCTGCTGCTGTCGGCGCGTGCTGGCGAGGAAGCCAAGGTGGAAGGTCTCTCGGCCGGCGCCGACGACTATCTGACCAAGCCGTTCTCTGCCCGCGAGCTGCTCGCCCGCGTCGGGGTGATCCTGCAGCTCGCCCGCGCCCGCCGCGAGACCGCAAGGGCGCTCGCCGAGGCGGCGCGCATGCTCGAGGTCCAGGTGGCGCGGCGGACGGCCGAGCTCGCGGCCGCAAACGAGCTGCTTCTCGCCGAGGCGGCCGAACGCGAGCGCGTGGAAGGGGTCCTCCGCCAGGCGCAGAAAATGGAAGGCATCGGCCAGCTCACCGGCGGCGTCGCGCACGACTTCAACAATCTGCTGACCATCATCGTCGGCAATCTGGAGGCCCTGCAGCGACAGTTGCAGTCGCCCTCCACGGATCTCGTCAACGTGGCGCGGTCGGCGGAGGGCGCCATGCGCGGAGCGCAGCGGGCGGTGTCGCTGACGCAGCGCCTTCTTGCCTTCTCGCGCCAGCAGCCGCTCGATCCCAAACCGATGGACGTCAGCCGGCTGATCTCCGGCATGTCCGACCTGCTGCGGCGGACCATCGGCGAGCACATCGCGATCGAAACCGTCCTCGCCGGCGGGCTGTGGCGGTCTCATGTCGATGCCAACCAGCTGGAGATCGCGATCCTCAATCTCGCCGTCAACGCGCGCGACGCCATGCCGAACGGCGGCAAGCTCACGATCGAGACCGGCAATGCCCATCTCGACGAGGGCTACGCGGCCGCCCAGGCCGAGGTGGTGCCCGGCCAGTACGTGATGCTGGCCATCACCGACAACGGCAGCGGCATGACCAGGGAGGTGCTGGCCAAGGCGTTCGAGCCGTTCTTCACCACCAAGGACGTCGGACACGGGACCGGCCTCGGGCTGTCGCAGGTCTACGGCTTCGTCAAGCAGTCCGGCGGCCACGTGAAGATCTACAGCGAGCCCGGCGAGGGAACGAGCGTCAAGATCTACCTGCCGCGCATGCACTCCGAGGAGGCCGCCACGACGGCCGAGCCGGCGCCCAAGCCGGGGCGCGGCGACGGCAGCGAAACGGTCCTGGTGGTGGAGGACGACGATGACGTCCGCAAATACACCCGTGGGGTTCTGGGCGAGCTCGGCTATCGCGTGCTCGAGGCGGCGAACGGAACGACCGCGCTCGACATCATCGACCGGCAGCCGGAGATCCAGCTGCTGTTCACCGATGTCGGGTTGCCCGGCGGCATGAACGGGCGGCAGCTCGCCGAGGAGGCGCGCCGCCGCCGGCCCGACCTCAAAGTGCTGTTCACCACCGGGTATGCGCGCAATGCCATCGTGCACGACGGCCGTCTCGATCCGGGCGTGCAGCTGATCACCAAGCCCTTCACCTACGCGGCGCTCGCCGCCAAGCTCAGAAGCATTCTCGACGCCCGGGTCGCCCAGGCCCGCATCCTGGTGGTCGAGGACGAGGTTCTCATCCAGATGCTGGCGATCGAGAGTCTCGAGGAGCTGGGCTTCAAGGTCGAGGTCGCCGGCACTGCGGCCGACGCCAGGAACAAGCTGCGCCTGATGGCCGGACGGATCGACGCGGCGATCATCGATGTCGGGCTTCCCGACGCCAAGGGCGACGTCCTGGTGAGGGAGCTGCGCGCCATCTGTCCGACGCTCCCGATCGTGATCGCCAGCGGCCACGACGAGGCCAGCCTGCGCGAGCGGTTCAAGGACCAGCAGTTCATCCGGTTCCTGAACAAGCCGTATGCGCTCGAGCAATTGCGATCCGTCCTGCAAGCCGTGGGAATCTTCAACTGATCACGCGCGAGCGCATTCCCCTCCTGGAACCTATTCGGCGAACGCGGGTTGTTTGGCAGACGTCGCCGGAACGGTGACCGAACGCCCTGCCAAGGGCCGAAACGCCGGTGCGTCACGCCGCCTGCCCGGGCGGACGGGACGCGGCACAACCGGAACACACACCCGATCATTGGATGCCGTGGCACGCAGCCGTCTGGCTGATGGCCTCGGCTTGGCCGCGAGGACGAGCTTGCCGATGCCGCCGCAACAGGACACCAGAGCGCTCTCCAACGGCCAGGGGCCGGCGCGGCGAACGCGATCGCCCGCCGCCGCGTTTCTGCCCGGCCTGACGCCGCTGCGCGGAATAGCGGCGCTGTGGGTCGTGCTCTATCACTACACCAAGGTCTTCCCCGCACTGCATCCGGATCATATCAGCCGGCTGATCGGCGGCGGCTATCTCGCGGTGGACCTGTTCTTCCTGCTCAGCGGGTTCGTCATGACCCACGTCTATCGGGACACCTTCGCGTCCACGGTGGAGTGGAAGGGCTACGCCCACTTTCTCGAGGCCAGGGTGGCGCGGCTCTACCCCTTGCATCTCGCGATTCTTCTGCTGTTTCTTGCGACCGCATTGACCGCAAACGCCGCCCGGCTCGCCGCTGGAGCGACCGTCGAGCCGATCCCGCTGGAGGGTGCGCGGTCGCTGTCGGCATTCCTGGCCAACCTCGTCATGCTGCAAGGGCTCCATGCGAGCGCGCTGAGCTGGAACTACCCCGCCTGGTCGATCAGCGTGGAGTTCATGGCGTATCTGCTGCTGCCGGCACTCCTGTTGCTGCTCTGTCGTGCCTGGACGGCCGCCAAGGCGGCCGTGGTCTGTCTGCCGCTGGCGGCGCTCGGATGGTTCGCCCACGTGACGCACGGCGACTTCAATCAGTGGGACGGGCCGCTCGCCCTGCTCCGCTGCGGGCCGGAGTTCGTGCTGGGCGTCGTGCTGTACCGCATCTGGTTGACGCGGGCGGCGCATCGGATCCTGCGCAGCGACGCCGGCTTCGCGCTCATCGTCCTCTGCGTGCTGCTCGGCCTGCTGCTCGGGGCGGCCGACATGACCCTGGTCGCGCTATTCCCGCTCCTGCTGCTGACATCCGTCAGCAACGAAGGCGTCGCAGGACGCCTGCTTAATGCCCCGCCGCTGGTCTGGCTCGGCGAGATATCGTACGCGCTCTACCTCTTTCACGACCTGGTGCAGTACGCGACGACGCGCATCCTGGGCGGCGCCGGGATCGGAGGCCCGGCCAGTCTGACGCCCGCTCAGTCGCTGCTTCTGTGCGCCGCGATGGCGGCGCTGAGTCTGCTTCTCGCAGCCGCGGCGCACCAGCGAATCGAGGTGCCGGGACGACGCTACCTGCGCGGAGCATTCGAACGCGGCCGAGCGAAGCTCACGTCTGCGCTCGCTTCCCGGCGGCAGCCGCCGCCGGATCTCGATTGGCCCAGGCAGGTTTCGACCTGAACTGGCGATGCATCTGGGTGCCGCACTTCTCGCA